>Ga0335084_10000150_pt1 | contig 50428 bp, 40 predicted proteins | sample Lox_Sample_44_FD_206721 | JGI IMG/M metagenome (GOLD analysis project Ga0335084, IMG submission 206721) | Soil microbial communities from Loxahatchee National Wildlife Refuge, Florida, United States - Lox_Sample_4.4 | ecosystem: Environmental > Terrestrial > Soil > Wetlands | place: USA...
CGGACGGCGCTCGATCTGCAGCGTCGCGGCCAGCAGCGCGTCCTCGAGCTGATCGCCGCCGACGCGTCGTCCGACGACGTGCTCGAGGCGCTGGTCGCGATCTTCGCCGAGCAATGGCCCACCGCACGCTGCGCGCTGCTCACGTTCGACGAGGCGGGCAAGCACCTGAAGGTCGTTCGCACGCTCAACCTGCCCGCGGACTTCATCGACCTGATGGACGGCATCGACACGAGCCCGGCCGACGCCGACTGGGGCCGCCGCCGCTTTCAGCGCGTCGTCGAGATGGAGCTCACCCGAGCGGACGAGCGCTGGATCCGCGGGCAGGCGGTCGCCAAACGGGAAGGGCTCCTCGCGGGGTGGTCCGAAGCGATCCGCTCGCCCGACGGTGCGCCCCTCGGTGCATTCGCCCTCTACGCCAGTGCGCCGCGCGTGCCCGACGCCTGGGAGCTCTCGCTCGTCGACGGGATCGTCGGCATCGCGAGCATCGCCCTCGAGCGGCAGCGCAGCCGCCGGCAGCTCGAGCGGTACGTCGAGGAGCTGTCGCGCGCCCGCGACGACGCGCTGGCGTCCACGCGTGCGAAGTCCGAGTTCCTCGCCAACATGAGCCACGAGATCCGCACGCCGATGAACGGCGTGATCGGCATGACCGACATCCTGCTCGACACGACGCTGAGCGACGAGCAGCGCGACTATGCGCTCACGATCCGGCGCTGCAGCGACACGCTGCTCACCGTCATCAACGACATCCTCGACTTCTCGAAGATCGAGGCCGGCAAGATGACGATCGAGCGCGTCGACCTGGACCTGCGCGTCGTGGTCGAAGAGGTGGCGGATTTTCTCGCGCCGAAGGCCAACGAGAAGGGGCTCGAGCTCGCGTCCGCCATCCCCCCCGACTTCCCGGGCCTGGTGCAGGGCGATCCGAGCCGGCTCCGGCAGGTGCTCACGAACCTGGTCGGCAACGCGATCAAGTTCACCGACCGGGGCGAAGTGACGATCGCGCTGCGCACCCTCGCGGAGACCGACGACGACCTCACCTTCGAGCTCTCGGTGCGCGACACCGGCATCGGCATCGTGCCCGAGCGGCAGGGCGCCATCTTCGAGAGCTTCACGCAGGTCGACGGCAGCTCGACGCGCCGGCACGGCGGCACGGGGCTCGGGCTCACCATCTCGCGGCAGCTCGTCGAGCTGCTCGGCGGGACGGTCGGCCTCGAGAGCGCGGTGGGGCAGGGGAGCACGTTCTGGGTTCGCATGACGTTGCCGCGGCAGCGCATCACCGAAGAGGCCGCCGGGAGCGCGCCGGCCGTGCTGCGCGGTGTCCGTGTGCTCGTGGTGGACGACAACGCGACGAATCGGGTGATCCTGCGCGAGCAGCTCCGGGCGTGGGGTTGCCGCACGCGCGAGGTGTCGAGCGGCGACGAGGCGATCGCCGCGCTCCGGCAGGCCGTCGACGACGATCCGTTCGGCCTCGTGATCCTCGACATGCAGATGCCGGAGATGGACGGTCGCACGACTGCACGGTTGATCCGCCGCAATCCGCGGCTCGCGGGGACGCCGCTCGTGCTGCTGTCGTCGATCGGGGCCGTGCGAGGCGGCAACGAGGCGGTGCGCGCGATGGGTTTCGACGCGGGGCTCTCGAAGCCCGTGCGCCAGTCGCAGCTCTGCGACACGCTGGTGCAGGTGCTCTCGGGTCGCCGGGAGGAGCGCCCGCTCATGCGCGCGCCGAGCGCGCCGATCGCGCCGGACGCCCCCCTCCGGGCCCTCATCGTCGAGGACAACCCCGTCAACCAGAAGATCGCCCACACCATGCTGGAGACGCTCGGCTGCCAGTGCGACTCGGTCGCCAACGGCCTGGATGCCCTCGAGGCGCTGGGGCGAACGTTCTACGACTTCGTGCTGATGGACGTGCAGATGCCGGTGATGGACGGCCTCGCGGCGACACGCGAGGTACGCCGTCGCGAGGCGGGGGGATCGCGCCTTCCCATCATCGCGATGACCGCGCATGCCATGCAGGGCGACCGCGAGCGGTGCCTGGCCGCGGGCATGGACGACTACATCGCCAAGCCGGTGTCGCGCGAAGCCTTTCGTCTGGCGCTCGGCCGCTGCGGCGCGCTCATCGCCGCGCGCCGGCAGGATGCGCTGCCCGCGCGCGAGCCGCACGCGGACGCCAACGGGAGCTCGCTCGACGCGATCGCGGCCGAGCTCGATCGCGGCGGCCAGGCCGAGAGCCTCGCCGACGCGCAGGCGGCGCTCGAGAAGGCGCGCCGGGAGCTCGAGCGGATGCGCGTCACCGTCGACGGACGTCCGCGGACCGACAAGCCCGGATCGGCTTCCTAGGCAGGCCGATCGCCGCGCGCGAGCGCGCGGAGCCAGCCCAGCGCGAGCGTGCAGAAGAAGAGCACGCTGAGCGCCAGCACCACGGCGCCGCCGCTCGGGACCTGCAGCCGGCTCGAGATGAAGAGACCCGTCACGCCCGCGAGCAGTGCGGTCGCGATGCTGAGGCCGAGGTAGCTCCGGGTGTCGCGCGCGAGATTGCGCGCCGCCGCCGCCGGGACGACGACCATCGCCTCGACGAGCAGGGCACCGATCACCTTCAGGCTGACCACGATCGCCGCCGTGAGCAGGACGACGAACACGTAGTCGATGAGCGCCGACGGCACGCCGCGGACGCCCGCGAGCGCCGGGTCGAGGCTGTCGAGCAGCAGGCGGTTGTAGATCCAGGCGAGCGCGAGCGTCACGACGACGCCGATCCCGAGCAGGAGCGCCAGGTCGGCGTCCGTCACGGTGAGCAGGCTGCCGAACATCACTGCCTCGACCTGGTGGATGTTGAAGCGCTTGGTGACCGCGACCAGCAGACAGATGCCGAGCCCGAGCGTCATCGACAGGAAGACGCCGACGAGCGTGTCGGACGGCAGGGAGGCGTGGCGCTTGATGGCGACCATGGCGAGCGCCGACAGGAAGCAGAACCCGAAGATGCCGCCGTAGGCGCCGTTCAGCGGCTCGCCCAGCACGATGCCGATCGTGAGGCCCGTCAGCGCCGCCTGCCCGAGCGCCGCACTGAAGAAGGAGAGCCGCCGGGCGACGACGAGATGGCTCATGCCGCCCAGCAGCGGCGCCAGGACGAACACCGAGATGAGCCCGCGGGTGAAGAACGCGTAGCGGAACGCGTCCGGCAGCGTGCCGCGCTCGGCGAGCGCGGCGAGCCATGCATAGAGGTCGGTCACGGCTCCACGATCCCCGCGGCCGAGGCGAACGCGCCCGCCAGGTCCCTGGTGAGCACGGCGTCGGGCGGACCCGTTCGCCGCACGCTGCGGTCGAGGAGGGTCACGTCGTCGGCGATGCGACGGGCCTGCTCGAGATCGTGCGATACCATGAGGATGCCGGTGCGCGCCGACCGCTTGAGGTCGTCGAGGAGGCGCTCGAGTTGCCCGACTGCGGTCTCGTCGAGGCCGCTCGCCGGCTCGTCGAGAAGCAGCATCTCGGGCACCGGATCGATGGCGTTGGCGAGGAGCACGCGCTGGAGCTCGCCACCCGAGAGGCCGGAGAGGAGGCGCGACGCGAAGCCGGGCAGGCCAACGCGCTCCAGGAGCTCCTCGATGCGGGATCGAAGCGCGCTCGCGATGCCGAAACACACCGGCCGGCGCTGCCGCGAGAGCGCCAGGAACTCGCCCACCGTGACCGGCAGCGTGCGATCGACCGCGAACGACTGCGGCACGTAGCCGATGTCCGCGGTCGCCCGCCAGTGGAACCGGATGCTGCCCGTGAAATCGACGCGGCCGAGGACCGCCGCAAAGAGCGTGCTCTTGCCGGCGCCGTTCGGGCCCACCAGGAGGTGCACCGAGCCGTGGTCCACGGCCAGCGACACGCCGGAGAGCAGGCGCCGGCCGTCGCGCTGCACCGTGACGTCGTCGATCTCGAGCAGGACGGGGCCGCGCATGCCTACTTGCTCGCGTCGGTCACGAGCGCCGTCACCATGGCGTCGACGTTCTTCTGCATCTCCATCTCGAACTTGTCGGGGGTGTACGCACCCGAGGCGATGTGGCTGATGATGTACACGCGCGCATGGCCCTCGTCGCGCAGGACCTTCAGGAGGGCCTCCGGGAACGTCTCCTCGCTGAACACGACGGTGATCTTCTCGCGCGTGAGGAGGTCGACCATCTTCCCGAGCTCCTGGGCCGACGGGACGAGGCCGTGCGCCGGCTCGACCACACCGGCGATCTCGATGCCGAACTCCTGCATGAGGTAGCCGTAGCCGTCGTGGACGGTGACGACGCGGTTCACGCGCGCGTCGACCAGCCGCTCGGCGGCGCGGCTCTTGATGGCGCGCAGGCGCCGCGCGTAGTCGGCGGCGTTCTTCCGGAACGTCTCGGCCAGCTCCGGGCGGAGGGCGCCGAGGGCGTTCGCGATCGCGTACGTCTGCTGGATCGCGTTCGAGAACGAGATGAACGTGTGCGAGTTGACGGTGCCGCCGTTCGCGGCCTTCAAGAGCGGGACGCCCTCGTTCGGCTTCACGACGGCGAGGGTCGTGTTCCCCGAGGCCTTGATCATGTCGAAGATGAAGTCGTCGTGGCCGACGCCGTTGACGACGATGGCGTCGAGATCGCCCAGCTTCGCGATGTCCTGGGGCCGCGGCTGGTAGTCGCCGGCGTCGACCTCGCCCGGCAGGATGGGCCGGATCTCGACGTCCGTTCCGCGGATGACGTTCGCCGTCCAGGAATAGTAGGGGTGCAGCGTGACGCCGACCTTGAGCGGGGCCGCCGCGCGCGCCTGCGGATTCCACACCGCGAACGCGAGCGCGAAGACGGCTAGGAATCGCGAAACAGGCGATCGCGCCATCGATCCATCTCCTCTGCCGGGCTCGTGACCCGGATCTGCTGCCAGCCGGCGATGGCGGGATCGCCGATGATGCCCGGGCGCACGTCGCCCCCCGCGCGCTTCCAGTACGTGACGTGCAGGAGCGTGCCGTCGGGCAGGAGCTGGTGCTCCTCGTCGACGACCGACGGCGGTGGCGGCTTCTCCCCGGTCACGGGGTCGGGTTCCTGCGCGAGGATGAGGAACAGGGGGGCGCCGTCCGCTGACGACGGGACGCCGAGGTAGTTCACGACGAGCCCTTCGCGGCGTTCGCTCCATTGACGTCGCGCCTTGTCGAGAGGATCGGGCGCGAAGGGCGGAACGCCCGCGTCCGACAACGAAGCGACCGACGGCCAGCTACCGCTCTCGCCGCGGGCTCGCACCGCCTCGCCGGCGCCTTCCTGCATGGCGCGAAAAACGCGTTGCTCGCCGCCCGGGAGATCCTTGAACAGGACCTGGAACGGGAGCAGGGACCGTGCGGCGCTCGCCGGGTCGGAACGCCCCGTGCCGTACGTCTCGAACGCCACGACGTAGATCACGACCACGAGGACGGCCGTCGCGGCGAGAAAGAGCCAGGTGAGCTCGTCGCCCAGGCTCGGGGGCGCGACCTCGACCGTGCGAACGGTCGGGGCGCTTCTCGCTCCGCCTGCTGCGAACCGGGCCAAAACGCGCGCTACGCTAGCACCGGTTCAGTGCGCCGTCACACCGCGGGCATCGACCTCAGAAGAGCGGCTTGAAGGCGTCGGCCGTCATGTCGTTCAGCAGCTTGTGCCAGATGTGCCGCTCGTTCTTTTCGACCTCGCGGACCATGTCGCGCATGCGCTCGAGCACCGGCGGCTCGCCCTCGTCGTACACGTCGCCCTGCAGGAGCTTCAGCACGTCCAGGCGGTAGCGGGGATCGATGATGAAGTACGTGAACAGCACGTTCAGCCGGTAGTAGACCGAGATGAACTTGTACCAGTTGCTCGTGCCGTGCCGGATGGTCGTTTCGAAGTTCTGGAACGCCTGCTTCGAGACGTCGCCCTTTTCGAGCGCGGCCAGGATGTCCTTGTGCGCGAAGCGCGAGCTGTTGAGCGCGATGCTGACGCCGGTCGAGAAGATCGGGTCGACGAAGCGGCCGGCGTCGCCGACCATGAGCCAGCCGTCGCCGCAGATCTGCTTCATGGCGTAGCTGTAGTCGCCTTCCGCCGTGAAGGGTCGCACCTGCTCGGCGCGGCGGAGCGTCTCGGCCAGGTCGGGCCGCGTCGCGACGGTCTCCCAGAAGAGCTCCTCGCGGGACTTCGCCGTCTTCGCGAAATGCTGGCGCTGGGTCACGACGCCGATGCTGGTGACGTCGTCGGTGATCGGGATCTGCCAGAGCCAGGTGTTCGCCTCGGGCAGGAAGTGGATGAAGATGTAGTCCACCTGGGCGTCGTACTTCGCCCAGACCTTGCGATCGTAGCCGCGGAACCACGTGTGGATCGCGTACTGGTCGAACACCGGGTCCTTGACGCGGAGCTTCAGCTGCTTGCCGAGGAAGGTCTTGCGGCCGCTGGCGTCGACGACGAGGCGTGCCGTCGACGACATGTCCTTGCCGCCGACCGAGTAGTGCAGCTTCGGGAACTCGCCGTTCTGGAAGTCGACCTGGCGCACGAGCACGCCCTCGGCGACCGAGGCGCCGAGGCGGTGCGCGTGGTGGAGCAGCTCGTTGTCGAACTCGCCGCGGTCGACGTGGTACGTGTAGTTCTGGTTGACGCCGGGCTGGTCGCGCTCCTCGAAGCGGATGATCGCTTCCGTCTCGTTGCCGTTCTTCTCGGGGAGCGGCTGGCCGTTACGGTCTTCCTTCAGGTCCTCCCAGTCGACGTCGTAGATCTTGACGCCGGTGGCGGTCCAGGCGGCGCCCCACTTGTGCGGGAACTTGCGCGCCTCCATCGTCTTCAGGAAGTCGAGGTCGCTGAACACGCGCGTGGACGACGGGACGAGCGACTCGCCGACGTGCGGGCGCGGGAACAGCTCGCCTTCGAACACGGTGCACTTCACGCCGGCCTTCGCCAGATAGGCCGCCATGCTCGAGCCGGCCGGCCCTCCACCGATGATCGCCACGTCTACGTCGGGTTTGCTCACAATCAGGTTCCTCCGCGAAAAAGTGAGCCCCCTTTGTACCACACCTCCGCTACCCCGGAGCAAGTCATTCGGCCGTTCGATGCGCGCGCGAGAGCGACAAAAACGTGACGTTCACCCCGCAAAGTCATAGGCATCCCGACCCGCTCGAGGCAGCGAGGGGCCAGCGGACGCGAGGTCGACGTCCCCGGCGCCGCGTCCGCCGTCGGCATCACAATGTCGCCTGCGCGAAGGGTGGGCTACGACTTGGCGGCTTCCCCGCTCCAGACGGACTCGCGGGTGGCTTCGCGCAGCGTGAGCGCGTGCAGCACCGGCGTCGTCGCGAGGGTCGTCACCAGGGCCATGATGACGAACATGGCGAACAGGGTCGGCGACAGCACGCCCAGATCGAGGCCGATGTTGAGCACGATCAGCTCCATCAGCCCGCGCGTGTTCATGAGGATGCCGAGCGACGAGGCCTGCAGCCAATCGAGGCCGGTGAGGCGCGCCGCGACTGCCGTGCCGCCGAACTTCCCGAGCGACGCGACGAAGATGATCGTCGCGCACACGAGCCACTGTTCGAGGCCGCTCACGAGCCCGATCTGCGTCCGCATGCCGGTGAAGGCGAAAAACGCGGGCAGGAGCAGCACGACCACGACGTCCTCGAGCTTCTCGAGGAGGTCGCGCGCGAGCGCGGAGTCGTGCGGGACGCACGCGCCCAGCAGGAACGCGCCGAACAGCGCGTGAATGCCGATCCATTCCGTCGTGAGGGCGGAGAGGAGGAGCGCCACGCACACGAGCGCGAGCGTGCCCTGCGAGAGCTTCTTCTGTCGGGCGTGCCAGCGCACGAGATGCCAGACGAGCGGCCGGACGAGTGTCAGCACCGCGACGATGTAGCCGGCCGTGAGCCCGAGCGTCAGCAGGATGCTGCCGGGCTGGGCGTGCACGACGCCCACGATGAATGCGAGCAGGCACCACGCCGTGACGTCGTCGACCGCGGCACACGCGAGCGCGATGGTCCCGAGCCGGCTCTTGTGCATGCGCCGATCGGTGAGGATGCGTGCGAGCACCGGGAACGCGGTCACGGACATCGAGACGCCCATGAAGAGCGCGAAGACCGTGAAGGGCACGTTGCTCGACGAGAGCTGCGGATAGAGCCAGAGCGCGAGCGTGGCGCCGAGGAGGAAGGGCGCGACGATGCTCGCGTGCGAGATCGCGACGGTCGTGTGGGTTCGCTGGCGGAGGAGCCTCGTGTCGAGCTCGAGGCCGACCACGAACATGTAGAGGATCACGCCGACCTGCGAGAGGACGCCCAGGAACGGCGCGACCGTGGGCGGCAGGACGTACGCCGACACGTCGGGGGCCACGCGACCGAGGAGCGACGGTCCGAGCAGGATCCCCGCGAGCACCTCGCCGATGACGGCCGGCTGGTTCAGGAACTTGAAGAGCGCGCCCACGATGCGGGCGAGGACGATCACGACCACCAGCGCCAGCAGGATGTGGAGCAGGGCGTCGCCTGCCGCGTTCGACATGCCCACTCGCGGTGCGGCGAGCGTGGGGGCGTCAGGTGCGACCAGGTCCTGGCCCGCGTGGCGGATCAGGCCGAAGACCGCGATCGCGGCGGCGATCATCGCGCCATAGGCGAGCGCCGTCTTCGTGCGCTGGACGTGCTGGCCGGGCATCGGCCGATCGTAACGCAGTTGATTTCTCGCTGTCGAGTACGTCCGGCACGTCAGCTCACATTGGCTCTGCACGGGATTCCGCGCGGTCCGGGCGGGCCTCCGGGCGCCCGAGATGGCGCACGAATTCCCGTCCGAGGCGGAGTTGGTCGTGGAGGTGGCTGTAGAAGAAGAGCCCGCCGCGACCGAGCAGGTCGAGGTTCCGCAGCGGGCGGAGCCCGGCGACGACCGCGGCCACGGTCCGCGACCAGTCGAGCGCGTAGACCGGATAGGCGTTGGGGAGCAGGTGGTGGCGCCATTCGAGGACCTCGCGTGGCGCGATGAGGCCGACCCCGGCGAGCTCGTCCGTGACCCGTTCCGCGAGCGCGACGTCCGACAGCTTGGCGAGCGGATCTCCCGCGAAGCACGGGACCTCGGCGACGAGCGACGTCTCGTGCGCGGGCGCCATGTGCGGCGAGCGGTTCTTCGGCTCAGTCACGCGTGCGACGCACAACGACGGGTCCGGCAGGTAGAGCGAGGCGCTCGGCGACACGCGCGATCGGGCGAGGCGAACGAACATCAACCGCACGCTGCGGAAGCGGAGGGTTCCCGCGGCGCGGCGCGCGGTCTCGGGCACGACGTCGCCCAGGAGCCGCACGAGGACGGTCACCGGCAGCGTCGAGACGAGCCGGTCGGCGACCTCGACGGAAGGGCGCCCCTTGAGATGGATCGCCGTGATCCGATCGTCGCGCACCTCGAAGCCGCTCACGTCGTGCTCGGTACGCAGCGAACGCGCGGGAACGCTCGCGGCGAGCGCGGCCGGCAGCTCGCCGTAGCCGCCGAGCGGGTACAGGAAGCGCCCGTCGATGTGCTCGACCTTGCGGCGCGGCGCCAGCAGCTCGACCAGTAGCGAGCGCAACGTCATGCCGCTCAGCCGCCGCGTCGCGATGTCCGGCGAGAGCTGCTCGGCGGGAAGGCCCCAGAGCTTCTCCGAGTAGTGGATGAGGAAGCGACGGGCGAGCGTCTCTCCGAACTGGGCGATCGCGAAGTCGGCGAAGCTCACGCACGGTGGTCCCGGCAGCCGGCTGCGCACGAGGTCGCGCGCGACGCGGCCGATCTGCGCGATGCCGCCCGAGAGCAGCATCCCGAGCGGCGTGGGGGGAAAGTCGATGAAGCGGCGTCCGTCGTAGATCCGGCTGGGCGCCTCGACGGCGACCAGCCGCGTGCCGAGCAGCGCACGAACGTCGGCGGTCGATTCCGGGTCCTGGTCGTGGAAGCGATGCGCGCCGGCGTCGTAGCGGTGCGCGCCGCACTGGAAGGTGCGACAGAGGCCGCCCAGCTCGGCGGAGCGCTCGAAGAGCGTCGTCGGAATGCCGGCACGCGTCGCGTAGTGCGCGACCGCGAGGCCCGCCGGACCGCCGCCGACGACACTGAGGGACCTCGTCATGGGGAGGCGTCCCCTTCGCGCGGATGCACGCCCGGCGCAAGCCCCACCACCAGCAGCGCGACGAGGAGGTAGTCGAGGGTGTGCTCGAAGTCGTGCGCGGCGATGAGCGCCGACAACCGGGCGTCCGGCCGGGCGGCGCGGGCGGCGCCGGTGACGATCGCGCCGATCGCGAGGTAGGCGAGCAGGAGGGCGCCGCTGGCGAGCGCGATGGCGAGATCGGCGCTCGAGGCCCGGGAGGGCGATCGGTCGGGCTGCCATCGGCCGACGGCGAGGAGCACGGCGAACGCGAGCGGCAGCGTCACGACGAGATGCGTGGCGGCTTCGCGCGCCTGGTGCCCCAAGTGGCGAGGATCCGCCAAGGTATCGAGCGGCAGCCCACCGCACAGGATGGTCAGAACGACGGTCGCGACGCCGACTCCGCCGAGCCAGACCATGCGGGCGGCCCTGCGCGGCGTACGGGCGCGGCCGTCGAGGAGCCGCTGGACCAGCACGCCGAGCACGACCGCGGCGGCGACGTACGCGAGCGTCGAGAGCAGGTGGTATCCCCAGTGAATGCCGGCGACGGGCGCATCGTCGTCGCGAAGATACGATTGGAGCACCTCGCGCCGGGCCACGTCCGCTCCCCACTCGCGCGCAGCGGCCATCCACGCGCCGGCGACGAGGGCCACGGCTGCGGCGAGCGCCAGAATCCGCACCGCTCGCGAGGGGGCCGACGTGCAGCGCGGGCCGTACACCGTCGCCGCCGCGACCGAGGCCGCCGCGTAGAGCGCGACGACCGGGAGCTCGCGCAGGAAGTGACGCCAGTAGAGGATCGTCTGTGCGAGGGTGTAGCGGCCGCCCTCGTGAACGACGGTGCCGAGCAGCCACGGCGTTCCGTGGTCGAGCGCGAGCCACAGGTAGGACCCGATCAACGCGCCGGCAGGTACGCCGGCGAGCCACGAGAGGAGCACGCGATCGGTCACCACCGGACGACTCCGCGCAGGATCTGCATGTCGCGCCAGTCCCAGACGCGCTCGGGATGCTGGTCGACGTTGGCGGGCGATGCGTTCCAGTACAGCGGCGCCGGCGAGGTCGCGCCGTGGACCGCGACGAAGAGACTCCACAGGAACGTTGCCGCAGCGAGCGGAGCGATCGCGAGCTGGACGGATCGCGACGACGTCCGGAAGGCGTCGATGGCCGGGACGAGGAGCACGACGAGCAATGGGACGATCTCCGCCAGATGGCGCGGACCGAAGGACCAGCCCGCCCACCACTTGCGCGCGAGGAACGAGATCATCACCCAGTAGACCACGATGCCGACCGCGAGGGTTCGATAGAGCGCCGCGTGCGGGCTGCGCGAGCCGAAGGCTGCCGCCATGCCCCACAGCGAGAAGACGAGGATCGGCGTGAACACGAAGAGCCCACGATTGGGGCTCACCAGGTGACCCGCGAGGCCCTGGGCGAATCGCGAGAGCGACATCACGTACGGCGACGTGCTGTCGTAGCTGAAGTAGTACGGCGGGAGCACCGTGCCGTACATCCACAGCGACCATGCGACGAATGCCGCGGCGGACGTCGCGCCCAGCAGCGCGTAGCGAGGCCACGCCTGCGGCCGGTGAACCGCGACGAAGGCGCTCAGTACGACGATCACCGGTGCGCAGGTGGGGCGCGTCACGAACGCGAGCGCGAGCGCCAGCGCCGCCCACACGGCGTGACGGCCGTCGTACATGACCAGCAGGAGCAAGGCCGCGAGGAGCACCGGGATCACGGCGTTGTGCGTGAACAGGCCGCCCGCATCCACCGGGCGGCGGACGGGCGCCAACCCCACCGACAGCGCCAGCGCCAGCGCCAGCCCCGGTCGGGCGGTCAGCTCGACCAGGAGCACGAACAGAAGCGCCACCGACAGGGCCGCCAGCACCTTGGCCGCGATCGACGCGATCCACTGCGCACGCATCATGGGCGCTTCAGTCGCGGGCAGCAGCCGGTCCGCAGCCCACACGATGGGCAGGACCAGGAGAGAAGTGCCCACCGGGTAGCGATTGTACGGCCGGCCATCCAGCAGGACGACGCCGTAGAAGGTGGGATCGATCGCGGTGCCGAACTCGGAGAGATCGAGGTCGCCGTCGTGGAGGAGGCTCAAGCTCGTCGGCACGATCAGCAGCGGGTCGGACGCGTTGGAGAGCGCCGGCGCGCTCGCGAGCCGGTAGAGGGCGCCGGTCGACACGAAGAGCACGAGCGCGGCGAGCGCGACGCGCCACCGCGTGCGTGCTCGCCGATCGCTTCCCGTCTCGTCGGTCACGGCGCCGTTGTATCGCGGGAGCCGTCGCGACGGGTCAAGCGTCGCGACGCGGCTTGTCGAGGTATGGCAACGCGGATAGAAGACCACGGTCCGGATCCTGCTCGAAGCGAAGGGGTGATGAGGCACGACGTCTCGCGGCGCACGTTCCTGATCGACGCGTCGCGCGCGATGCTGGCGCTCTGCGGCGCCTCGTTGCTGGGTATCGACACGGCGCTGGGGGATCCCGGGTCCTCGGGGATCGACGCGTGGCTCTCCCGCGTCCAGCGGTTGAGCGCCGGTGTGAAGCAGGGTGCGATCACGTCGCGCGTCTGGCGGCGGCGCCTCCAGCGCGTCACGGGACGCGTGCCGCTGGCCGACGTCCTTCGGGCGACGCACTTCGACAGCGTCGTCAAGTCGGTCGATCTGTTCGAGGGTGACGAGCCGCAGGAGCATCTCTCGCTCGTCCCGTCTCCGGGGCTCGAGGGATTCGCCTTCTCCGCGATCGTCTCGCACATCCGGCAGGGCTACGCCGTCGTGCCGCACGGCCATCACAACATGGTGAGCATGCATCTGATCCTCCAGGGCAGCGTTCACCTCCGGCAGTACGACCGCCTGCACGACGAGCCGATGCACCTCGTGCTCCGGCCCACGGTCGATCGCCTCTGCTCCCCCGGCGACACCTCGGCCATCTCCGCCGATCGTGGCAACGTGCACTGGTTTCGCGGCCTGACCGACTCCTTCGCGCTCATCATCGCCGCCTACGATCTCGACCCGATGGCGGAAGCAGCGGGGCGCGACTACGTCGATCCGCTGGCCGGCGAGGAACAACCCGGCGGGTCGATCCGGGTCCCGCGCGTCACGGAAGGGGAAGCGCGCCGGCGCTACCTCGCCTTCTGACCGCCATGACGACCCTCGACGATTGGCGCGCGGCGGGGAGGTGCTTCTCGCACGGTGGTCACGCGATCTTCCATCGTGTGACCGGCGACCCGGCCGCGCGTCCCGCCCTCGTGTGCATCCACGGCTTCCCGACTGCGTCGTGGGACTGGCATCTCGTCTGGGACGCCCTCTGCGAGCGCTTCGCGTGCGTCGTCGCCCTCGACATGCTGGGCTTCGGGTTCTCGGCGAAGCCCCATCCGCACGCGTACTCGATGGCCGAGCAGGCGGACGTCCACGAGGCGCTGCTCGCGCGACTCGGCATCCGTCGCGTGCACATCCTCGCGCACGACTACGGGGACACCGTGACCCAGGAGCTACTGGCCCGACACGAGGAGCGCCGCGCGCGTGGTGACGATGCGCTGGTCGTCGAGTCGGCGTGTCTGCTGAACGGCGGCCTCTTTCCGGAGACACACCGCGCGACACGGGTGCAGAAGCTGCTCGCGGGCCCCCTCGGCGCGGCGCTCGCGCGCCTGTCGAGCGAGAGCTCGTTCGGACGCAATCTCGCCGGCGTCTTCGGCCCGCGAACGAAGCCCAGCGCGCAGGATCTGCACGACTTCTGGCGCCTCACGGCCGAGAACGACGGCGCGCGCATCGCCCACGAGCTCATCGGCTACATGGAGGAGCGGCGCCGGAATCGTGAACGCTGGGTCGGGGTGCTGCAGACGACGGGGGTTCCGCTGCGCGTGATCGACGGTCCCGAGGATCCCGTCTCCGGGGCGCACATGGTGGATCGCTATCGGGAGCTGGTCCCGAATCCCGACGTCGTCCTGTTGCCGGGGATCGGCCACTACCCGCAGGTCGAGGATCCGGCGGGGCTCACGCGGGCGTTCCTCGAGTTCCACGACCGGCTTGGAACGCCGGGCAGGACCGGCTCCTAGTTAGCGGCCGCGATGACCGTGGTAGCCGGCCGGACGAGCGCCCGCGTAGCCACCGTATGGCCGATAGCCCGCCCGCGGGTAATAGGGCCGCCCGCCATAGTGCCCGCCGTAGTGCCCGCCGTAGTACCGCGGGTACGACCGCCCATAGAAGTACGAGCCGTAGATGTAGGGTCCGCTGTAGCCGTATCCGTATCCGTAGTAGGGGGCCGGATAGTAGGCGGGACCGTAGTAGACCGGCGGCACGTAGGCGACAGGCGGCGGGTAGTACGCCGGAGCCGCATACGGGTAGGGGTTGCCGAAGAAGAACCCGAACCCCGGGAGCCCGATTGCCACGGAGACGTTGTTGGCGTGGGCCGGAGCCGGCGCGGCCAGCACCACCGCCGCCAGCATCCCGATTCCAATGAGTGCGCTGCGCATCACCGATTCCTCCAGTGCCCCAAACACCACAGACGAGCAATAGGTTGCGCGCGAAATCTTCGGGGGACCCCCCGCGCGCGATCCGTGGCGAATGCTTCGGCGCCGGTCCGGGAGGGGGGAGGGCCTGGACGATCGGGCGTCGACGGGACATTCTGGGGCATGTCGGGCGGGCAAGGGGGGCTGTGCTTGCGACTTGGTGCAGACCCTGTCGTGCTGGAGCGGATGGCAAAGCCCGCGATCGTGGCCGCCCTCCTGGTGATCGGCCTCGCGATCCCGGCAGCGGCGGCCAATCCGTGCAAGGTCGCGTGCAAAAGCACCAAGAAGACCTGCATCGCGGCCGCGAACGGGGCGTTCGCGACCGCCAGGACGACCTGCGCGGCCCTCCCGACACCGCCCGAGCGCAGCACCTGCATGAAGGCGGCTCGCACCGACAGGGCGGGGGCGAAGAAGTCGTGCAAGCAGGCGTTCAAGGCGTGCGCCGCCGCATGTGGCAGCGGGGGCGGCGGCGGGGGGTCGGGTAACTGCAACGCGTCCGGCGCGAGCGACTGGCTCGCAGCCGTGAACCTCTACCGCAGCAACGCCGGGCTGCCGGCGGTCACCGAAGACCCGGCCCTCTCCGACGGCGACATGAAGCATGCGCAGTACACCGTGCGGAACGACGTGCTCGCCCACACCGAGGACCCGTCCAAACCGGCCTACACGCCCGAGGGCGCGACCGCGGCGAGCAAGAGCAACGTCGCCGCGTCGTCGACGGGCACGCTGTCCGAAACGGGACCGATCGACCTGTGGATGCGCGGCCCGTACCACGCCATCGGCATTCTCGATCCGCGCCTCGCGACGGTCGGCTTCGGTATCGCGCACGATTCCTCAGGCAACATCCAGAGCGCGGCTGCGCTCGACGTGCTCTCGGGACGCACCGGCCCCGACTCGACACCGTATCCGATCGTTTTCCCGGGCGACGGCTCGCAAGTGACGCTCGATCGCTACGACGGCACCGAGCTGCCGGACCCGCTGGCCGGCTGCGCCGGCTACAGCGCGCCGACGGGGCTTCCCCTCATCGTCCAGCTCCCCCACGGCGTGACGCCGACCGTGACGGCGTCGTCGTTCATGCGCGACGGCGCCGCCGTCGACCACTGCATCCTCCTCCCCAGCCCGGGCGACTCCCTCGACAATCGAAACGCGGTCGTCCTGATTCCGAAGGACGTCCTGCGGAAGGGCTCGGCCTACCAGGCGTCGCTCACGGCCGGCGGGCAGACGATCACCTGGTCGTTCACGCTCGCCTGCAAGTAGATCGGGATCAGCGCAGGAGCTGCCCCGGGGCCGGCGCACCGACGACCCAGTCGCGCGGCCAGCCGGCGGGCGTGCCGCCGTACCAGTATCCGTCGATCTCCTTCCACTTCTCGTCGGACTTGGCGAGCTCCGGGTTCACCAGGATCGCGTGCTGGTAGCCCTGCTCGATGTAGCTGAGCAGCGAGGCCGGCATCCCGTTCGCGCGGAGATCCTTCTCTTGCTGGGTCGTCAGGCGATAGATCGTCCCCGACCCGTCGATCTTGCCGAAGATCACGCCGAGGGGCGTTCCCATCTGGAGGAGGTTGTTGAGCTGCGGGACGGTGAGGAACTGCGGCGTCGGGCCGCCGGCCGCCGTTTTCCCCGAGGGTCCAGCTGCGCATCCCGCGGCGAACGCCGTGACGGCGAGTAGCGCGATCAGGAGACGCCCAGTTCTCAGCGACGACGCGTGCGCCATGATCCCCCCTTTTGTGTGACCGATGCCGGGTCCATGTAGTCGACCGTATTCTTGCTGTCGAGGGGTCGGGTCGGCCGTTCGGCACGCCGCCCAGCCTTGACGGACCGAACGCGACCGTCCTAGACGTGCACGCCTCGTGGCCGGCGCGCAGATCACGTCCAGCGCTCGTGTCATCGGCCACTGGGCGGCATGAGCGAGGTCGTCGCCGACGCCGGTGCCGCGGAGCTCGGTCGCATGGGGTGGCTGCGCGCGGCCGTGCTGGGAGCCGACGACGGCATCGTCTCGACCGCATCGCTGCTCGTGGGCATGGCCGCTGCGGGCGCCTCGTCACGAGCGCTGCTGACGGCGGGATTCGCCGGGCTGGTTGCGGGCGCTGCGTCGATGGCGGCGGGGGAGTACGTCTCGGTCAGCTCGCAGCGCGACCTCGAGGACGCCTTGATCGCGCGCCAGCGCGAAGAGCTGCAGAACCATCCGCACGTGGAGCTCGTCGAGCTCGCGGCGACCATCCAGGATCACGGCGTCGACGCGACGCTGGCCCGCCGCGTCGCCGGCCAGCTGATCACCGCCGATCCCGTCGGGGCCGTCGCGCGCGTCCGCTACGGGCTCACCGAGACGAACCGGGCGAACCCGCTCCAGGCGGCGTTGGCATCGGCCGCGTCGTTCGCGGCGGGTGCGATCGTTCCGCTGGGCGCTGCCTTCGCGGACGACGGGTGGCGCATGACGCTCGTGGTCGGTCTCGCGATGCTCGCGCTCGTCGTCTGCGGCGCCCTCGGCGCGCAAGCGGGAGGGGCATCGCGCGTGCGTGCCGCGCTGCGCGTGGTCGTGGGCGGGGGGCTCGCGATGGCGATCTCGGCTGGCGCGGGCCGGCTCGTCGGCATCTCGCTCTGATCGACGAAGGTCGAGGATCCGACGCGCGGAGCGTAGGGATCTGCGGCGGCGTGAACGTCTTGCGTCATCGCGCGCGGTGGGTGGATAGTCCCCGCCGGGGTCTCCATCGTGAAGAGCCTGATCCTGGTCGCAGCCATCGTTCTCGCCGCGGTACCGGCGCGCGCCGTGGACCCGACGGTCGAGGTCAATTTCGACGACTCGTACTGCGCGGTCCGGCCTTATCCCTTCCAGCTGGAGGAGACGATCCCGGCGACGCTTCGATACCTCATCGACGTCGGCAACGGCCGCAAGGCGTACTACTACGGCTGCGCGCAGTGGGACGGGTTCCTCTTCGGTCCGGCAGGCTTCGAGCAGGGTTTCATCGGGTACGGCGGTGTCATCGGCTTCGGCGAGGTAGGGCCCGGCTACATTCGGGCGTATGGCGAGGCATTGGCCGGCATCTCGCCCCATGCCTATCGCCCGCCCGGGTTCATCATGGCCAACAACCCCTACTATGCGACGGCCGCCCACATCGGAGGTGCGGCATTCGTCGACATGGTGACTCCGCCGCCGACCACTGCGGCTACCAACGCCGGCGACGCCTCGACGCTGAACTTCCGGCTCCGCCTCCGCTGCAACGAGACCTCCAACTACTTGACCCTCTACACCGACACGACCATCGCCGCGTTCTTCTTCACACCCGACGGATACGCGCAGAACCCGAAGTTCGGCTACTTCGACTCGCAGGTGAACCACACGGACGTCGTGCACGGGACGCTCCACTATCCGTGCCCCTTCGACATCCCGAAGACGGTCAACGTCAAGGTCGGCGAACCCATCGTGGTCCGGATGTCCATCGGCATCCTCGCCTCGGGCGGCGTCGTCTCGTACCTCTACGGTGGCGACTGGGATCAGTGGTCGGATGCGCTCAACACGGCGACCATGGAGATCACCGACACCGATGGCCATGCGGTCACGGGTGCGAGCGGGCACGTCTACGAGGCGCTCACGCTGCCGACCTACACGACGACAAGCACGTCGACGTCGACGTCGACCACGCTTCCGCCCGGACCCGACACCTGTGGCGATGGCGAGGTCGACGCCGGCGAGGACTGCGACTGTCCCGTGACGGACGACGAGATGTTGAAGGGCCTGGGCTGCACCGGGTCGTCCGTCATCCCGCCGCAGCAGCCGGCCTGCGTCCTCTGCCGCCAGTGTCACCTCCTGAACGTGCTCTGCGTCGACGCCTCGGTGACGACGACGAGCACGACCACGATCGCCGGCACGACGCTCGCGCCCGGCGCGACCACCACGACCACGCTCGACCCGGGCGCGGCGTGCACGGGCCTCACCGGAATTCCCCGCGCCGCGTGTCTGCTCGAGACGGCACTCGCAGCGCCGCTCTGCGGCGCCGAGACGATCCCGCCGAAGGTGGACAAGCAGCTTCGCGGCAGGCTCGTCACGGCGAAGACGCTGTTCGGGAATGCGTCCGGGAAATCGGGCAAGGCGCTCACGAAGCTGATGAAGCGCGCGCGGCGCTCTCTCGATGCGAGCGCGGCGAAGGCGACGAAGGCGGCGGGCGCGAAGAGCCCGAAGAAGAAGATCTCGACCGCGTGCGCGGCGACGATCGGGTCGATCGTCGGGGACGTCAAGGCAGAATTGCCTCCTGCGTCGTGACGCACCGGTTGCCTACCACGGCTGCGCTTCGTTAGGAGTGGACGACCGTGGCACGCCTCGCTCGCGCGCTCGCCGCCGTCGTCCTCGTCTGGGCGCTCCTCGCCTACGTCGTCCTGCCGGCGCTCTGGGAGCACCACGAGCACAATCCCGCCCTGGCCACGGCGCCCTACGTCACGCGGACGGGCGACGACATCCCCGGCGATCCCATCAACGTGGCGCTGATCGGCACGCAGACCGAGCTGATCTCGGCCATGGGAGCGGCGGGGTGGCACCCCGCCGACCCGATCACGCTACGCTCGAGCGTCGGGATCATCGAGAGCGTGCTCCTCGATCGCCGCGATCCCGACGCGCCCGTCAGCAACCTCTATCTCTTCGGCCGGCGCCAGGACCTCGCCTTCGAGCTGCCCGTCGGCACGAGCGCCCGCGAGCGCCATCACGTGCGTTTCTGGCGCGACGACGACATCAAGAGCGAGCGCCCGGTCTGGCTCGGCTCCGCGACCTTCGATCGTAGCGTCGGCCTCTCCCACCTGACGGGGCAGGTGACGCACCACATCGGCCCCGACATCGACGCGGAACGCGACGGTCTCCTCGCCGGGCTCGCCGCCGCGGGAAGGTTGGTCACGACCTACGAGGTCAGCGGCATCGGTCCCACGCTGAACGGACGCAACGGCGAGGGCGACCGCTACGTCACCGACGGCGAGATCGGGGTAGGGGTCCTGCGAGCCGTCGGCGACGCGGCATCGGCGCCGCCCGAGCGCCTCCCGAGCCCGGCCGCGGTCCAGGTGAAGAACCGCCTATGGGCCTGGCTGCGGACGCTCTTCGCCCGCTGACGCGTCAGTCGCAGCCTTCGAACTCCTGGAGCGGACGACCGCTCGGGACCGACGCCGGGATCTGGCGGCAGAAGTCGTCGACGCGCTCGTCGAAGAGCGCGTCGCGCACGAAGTCGACGAGCTCGTGGACCTCGTCCTTCGTTAGGAGGAGCGTCCGCCGCAGGCGCGCATCGATGCCGGCCGCGAGCATCGGCTCGGTTGGCCCCAGGTGGAGATCGGAAGGCACGCTGTTGCGTGCCGGGTCGTAGCGGCGGAGCGAGGTCCTCACGTCGAGGTGATGGCGGATCGCCGCTTCCAGCGTGTGGAAGGCGCCGTTGTGGAAGAACGCGGGCGCCTTCCTCAGATTGCGCAGTGGCGCGGTACGGAACATGTAGCGCACGGCCGGATCGCCCTCGGTCTGCTCGAAGCCGAAGTCCTCGTTCTCGCCCGGGCCGTCGAAGATCGTGTCCCCGGTGCCGACGCCGAACACGGGCGCGAGCTGCGGTCCTCCGATCCGGTGCGCCTGGAAGTCGCTGAACATCTCGTTCGACGGTCCGGCGACGGCGTGGCACGCGACGCACTTGGCTTTGCCGAAGAAGAGGAGTGCGCCGCGCTTCTGCTTCGCCGTCATCGCGCCCGTCTCCCCTCGGGCGAAGCGATCGAGCGGTGCATCGGCGGCGGTGAGGCTCGTCTGGAACTCGGCGATCGCGCGGCGCCGCATGTCGATCGTGATCGCACCGGGCGCGAGCGGTGCGCCGCCGCCGAACACGTCGCCGAACTTCTCGAGGTACGTGGGGATCGCGTTGAGACGCGCGTCGACGGCGGCCTGGATGGGGAAGTTGTGGAAGCCGGTCGCGTCAGGGGCGGGCAGGGTCTCGCCGAGACCGTCGTCGAACTGGAAGTGGCGCGGACCGAATGGTCCGGGATTCGCGGCGATGCCGTGGAACCCAGCCATCTCGACCAGCTCGGTCGACGGGAGCGAGCCCTGCGCCGCGAGGAGCGTCGGGACGCCCGTGACGATTCCCTCCGGCGGTGGGAAGCGGAAGCCGAGCGACGGATCGAAGGGATCGCCGGAGAGGGCGACGAACCGCGGTGTCCACATGAGCGCCGGATAGAAGGCCGTGTTCGCGATCATCGGCGAGCGCCGCTGATTGCGCGGGCCCGTCCGATGCGGCCCCACGACGCCGTTGCTCTGGACGCCGATGGCCATGGGCTGCGAGTCGCCGAATCCGAAGGCGGGCGCGTGGCAGCCGGCGCACGAGTTGTCGTCGTGCAGGCCGAGGATCTTGTCGAAGAAGAGGAGCCGTCCCAGATCCGCCAGCTTCGGATCGATCGGCCGGCCGAGGCGCGTCTCGAGGCTTTCCTGGATGCGCCCCGTGAAGCCGGCACGCTCGAGAGTCGTGGCGAGCAAGCGGTCGAGGTCCAGATCGTCGATCGCACGTGCGCCGCTGGCGTGGCCCACCAGCGCGACGACGAGCGGCAGGAGCACGTATCGGATGAAGCGGAAACGACGTGACATGGCTGGGGCGCGGCGGTCCGGGGGACCGTCGCACGGCTACCCACCGCCGTCAACGAAAATGTCGCCGAGGGCCGCGGAAGATTTCCCCGGCGAACAGCCCGTCGCCGCTACTGCGGACCTTTGCAGGTGCCGCGCTGCACGAGCTCGACGGTGTAGCGCTGCACGACGTCGCTCTGCCGCTCGTAGTCCTTGGCGCCGTACTTCTTGGCCGTCTCGCGCACGGTGCAGTCGCACAGGCGCCGGAACGCGTCGATCTGCGGCTCGAGCTGCTTGCGGAGCTCGGGCGTCATCTGGCGCTTCGGATCGATGCCCTGGTCGCGCTTGGTGTTTTCCCACGCTCCGTCGACGAGCGCATCGGTGCAGGCGCCGACGGCGTCGCGGATCGTGTTCGGCGTCCAGCCGTCCTTGTAGGTGTCGGACGCGAGCGCCGCCGACGCCGCCGCGAGCAGAAGAAGGACAAGGGCGCGACGCATGTGCGGCGTCTATCACGCCGCTCGACGACGTTGCGAGGGGTGGTGTACGAGTGGGTCCGCATGCCAACGCGTCCCCGAACTGCGAAGCGGAAGCGGTCGGCGCCGAAAGTCTCCCGCCACCCGAGAAAGCTGCCGAAGAGCAAGGCGGAGGCGGCTGCGATCGAGCGCCTGCGCGCGATCTGCCTCGCGCTGCCGGAGGCGACCGAGAAGATCGCATGGGGCGAGGCGACGTGGCGCGCGGGCAAGATCTTCGCGCAGATGGATACGCACCACCACGGCGCCGATCACGTCGCGGTGTGGCTGCCGGCGCGCCCCGGTGTGCAGGAGGGCCTCGTCGAGGAGGACCCGGAGCAGTTCTTCCGGCCGCCCTACGTGGGGCATCTCGGCTGGATCGGTATTCGCATCGATCGCAAGCCGGACTGGCGCATCATCGCGGGGCTGGTCGCCGACGCGTATCGCGAGGTGGCACCACCGCGCCTGGTTGCGCTGCTCGATGCGGATCGAAGCAAGCAGCCGCGTGGCTGGCGCGCCGGGTGGCTCGACGGCCGATCGTGAAGCGCCCCCGCATGAAGACCCCGACCCTCGAGTGGTCGCGGCAGCGCGGCTCGCTGCTGTTGCTGCTGCTCGGGCTCGCGGCCATCGGTGCCGCCGTCGCGATCGTCCTCGGGCGGGCGCCGGGACCGCTCCCGTCGATCACGATCACGGCCGGATCGCTGGCGACGACGCGTGCCGCCATGGCGCGCACGCTCGTCGCCGCGCTCGCGGCGCGCGGGCTGCATGCGCGTCTCGTCGAGACGTCGACGGCCGTCGAGGCGCTCGAGAAGGTCGACGGGGGCATCATCGACTTCGCGCTGGTCGCCGACTTCAGCAGTACGACGGGTCTCGAACACGTCCGCGAGGTGGCGCCGCTGTACGTGGAGGCGCTCCACCTGCTCGTGAAGAGCGAGCTGGCCGACGCGGCGAGCCGGAGCCTCGCCGCCCTGCGCGGTCACACGGTGGACATCGGGCCCGTCGAGGCTGCGAACGCGAAGCTTTCTCTGGCCGTTCTCGCCTTCGCCGGCATCACCCCCACGGACGCCCCGGACGGGAAGGGGTACGTCGCCCGCCACCTCGACCGCGACGAACTGCTCGTGCTCGCCGAGCGCGGCGATCCCGCCGTGTTGCCCGACGCCGTCACGCATCTCGGAACCGTGCCGTCGAAGATCGCGATCGACCTCGTGCGCGACGGTGGATATCGACTGGTGGCACTGCCGTTCGCGGAGGCGTTCCGACTGAACTCGCTCATCGCCGACGATGGTGGCAAGGACGACCTCGGCGGCGTCCAGCGCCAGCATCTCGTCGACACGGTGATTCCTGCCTTCATGTACGAGATCGATCCACCCATTCCCGCCGAGCCGCTGCACACCCTCGGTGCGCGGCTCCTCCTCACCGCGAACGACGCCGTATCGCCCGCCGTCGTCGAGCTCGTCCTCGACACGCTCTTCGGAACGCGGATCGCCCGCGTGGCGTACCCGCCGCTCGACCGCTCGGTGTTCGCAGTGGCGCCGCTTCTCGACCGCCACGCGGGGACGCTCGCGTACATCCGGCGCGACCAGCCGTTCGTCACCCAGGAGACCGTGAACAGCCTCAGCAACTACGTGAGCGTCATCGGACCGCTGGCGGGTGGGACGCTCTTTTTCTGGCAATGGGTCCGGCAGCGCGCGCAGAGGTCGCGCGACCGCATGTTCGGGTCCTATCTCCTGCGGACGGCCGACATCGAACGCCGGGTGTCCTCGCTCGAGCTGGCGGCGACACTCGAGCTCGAGCCGCTCGCCGCCCTCCAGCGCGAGGTGCTCGAGCTGAAGGCCGACGCGCTCCAGCGCTTCGCCGCGGGCGACCTCGGCAGCCAGACCGCCCTCACCGATCTGCTCATGCCGCTGAACGCCGTCCGCGACCACATCGGCGAGCTCATCCTGCACGTCCGCGAGAACCTCGAGCAACAGGCCGAAGCCGAGGGACGCTCGGCGACGGCTCTCTGGAAGGACGCGATCAAGCCGGACGAGCCGACCTGAGGGGATCTAGCTCACGCGCCGCTGCGCCGCGGGCTCGATCCGCGTGACGCGCATCGCGACGCCGCCGCGCGGTCGCAATGTGAGATGTGGCTCGGGCTCGACGATCGCGGCTGGATCGGCGAGCGTCAGCCGATAGCGCTGGAGCGTCATCGCGGCGATGAGCTGCGCTTCCATCAGCGCGAAGGCCTCGCCGATGCAGAGGCGCGGCCCGCCGCTGAACGGAAAGTACGCGAAGCGCGGCCGATTGCGCTCGACGCCAGGGCGGAAGCGCTCAGGGTCGTATCGCTCGGGATCGGGCCAGAAGTCCGGATGGCGATGCGTGACCCACGGCGAGAGGTTCACGAGCGCGCCGGCCGGGATGTCGTAGCCGCCGATCTCGTCGGGGCCGATCGTCTGGCGGCCGATGCCCCACACGGGCGGGTAGAGACGCATCGCCTCCTCGACCACCATGCGCGCCATCGGAAGCCGCGGCAGATCCGCGAGCGTCGGCGCGCGATCGCCCAGCACGGAGAGCACCTCGGCGCGCGCCTGCTCGGCGATCTCGGGATGCCGGGCGAGGAGATACCAGGTCCAGGAGAGCGCGACGGCGGTCGTCTCGTGACCGGCGAGCAGGAACGTCATCACCTCGTCGCGGAGCTGGCGGCGGCTCATGGTCTCGCCGGTCTCCTCGTCGCGCGCCGCCATCAGCATGCCGAGGAGATCGGCGCCCTGGTGCCGCGCGCGGCGTCGACCGTCGATGATGTCGTAGACGACGGCGTCGAGCGTGGCGATCGCGCGACGGAACGCGCGATTGCGCGCCGACGGCCACCAGATGGGCGACACCACGTACGACATCGCCCGGTGCGCGGTGACTTCGAGAGCGACGGCCAGCGCGCGTCCCGCTTCGCGGGCCTCGCCCGAGAGGTCGCGTCCGAAGAGCGTCTCGCCCACGACGGTCAGCGTGAGCGCGTTCATCTCGGCGAGGATGTCGAGCGTCTCGCCGCGCCGAGCCGGCGTCACCCACCGTTCCAGGCGCTCGGCGGTGCAGCGCACCATGGTCGCGGCGAAGCCGGCGATGCGCTCGCGATGGAACGACGGCTGTGCGAGCCGCCGCTGGCGGCGCCAGAAGTCGCCCTCGCTCGTGAACAGCCCTTCGCCGATCAGCACCTTCACGCGGCCGATGACGGGCCCCTTCACGTAGTTCTGGTTGTTGTCCTGCAGGACGTGCTTCACCGCGTCGGGATGGTGCAGGAGGTAGATGCGGATGGGGCCCAGGCCGAGGCAGACGACGTCCCCGTACTCGCGCGCGAGCGCCGCGACGAAGGCGAGCGGGTCGCGGCGCATGACGCGCTCGGCGCCGAACGGCGTCCAGTACGACGGACCCGGCGGCCGGCGCTCGCTCCCCATCGCATCGAGTGTGTCAGCGGCCCGCTCGGCTCTCAAGCCGGGCGTCGTGCCCGAGGCATCGCGCCACCTGCATCGCGCTGAATCCGGCGTCCACGCGAGACGTCTCATCGACGGAGGGGAGAGAACGGAGACTGAAATGTCGAGGCGCATCGGGACGGTCGTGGTCGCAACCCTCGTCGCCGCCTGGATGGGTCTCGTCGCACCAGGAGCGGCGGGCGCCGCTGCGTCCGCGGGTCGGAGCGACCGGCATCACCGCGGGTCGTTCGACGACGGCCTCTCGGACTCCGACCTCTTCGCGCGACTCGACGCCAACCGCAACGGCAGCGTCAGCTGGGCGGAGTGGCGGCAGTTCGACACGGCCCCCGAGGCGCGGGCGGACTTCGAAGCGCTCGACACCGATCGTGACGAGCGGATCAATCGCGACGAATGGGCGTCGAACGTCGGTCGCACCCGCGTCGTCGTCCACCTGTTCACGTATCTCGACGCGCAGCGCGAGGAGCCCGCAGGGGCGAACGACGCCGACCGGACGCCGACGTCGGCGATCGTGTCGCTGACGTTCTGATGCGCCGGTGAGCCAGCGTCGGCGCGCGCGGACGAAGAGCAGTGGTCGCGGCCGTGGTGCAACCCGCCCCTCCTGTGTTACCGAACGCGGCGGTCCGCCATGTCGGAGCTCCGCATCGGACGCCCCACCGTCACCGCCGGCGGTGCCGGGCCGAGGACGACGACCGATGTCACCCTCGGGCCGTCGTCCCATCGCCTCTGGTACGAAGCCTCGACCGGCCCGATCGCGAGCGGATGCGAGCCGTTCGTCGCCGCGACGTTCGTGCCCGCACTCCGGGCCGCCACGAACGTGCGCCCCGCGCTGCCGATCTCGGGCCGCCTGCTGGCGAGCCTGCCGGACGTCGCGGACGTCCTGTGTGCGTGGGATCCCCTGTTCCGGCGCGTCGCGGTCGACGCCGAAGCCGCGCCCGTGGCGGCGACGGGCGACGATCGCGGCATCGGGTGCTTCTTCTCGTGCGGGGTCGATTCGTTCGACAGCGTACTGTCGCATCGCGACGAGATCACGGCGCTCGTCTTCGTGTACGCCTACGAGCCGCGGCTCCTCGATCCCGAGACCCGTGCGGCGCACATCCGGGTCGTCCGCAGCGCCGCCGCCGAGCTCGGGAAGCCCCTCATCGAGATCGACACCAACGTCTGGAGCTTCGCGGACTCCCACGTGTCGTTCCACCTGCACTACATCAGCTCGTTTCTCGCGAGCGTGGCGCTCCTGCTCGCGCCGCGGCTCCACAAGATCTACATCCCGTCGACCTGGAGCTACACGTCGCTCTTTCCGTGGGGGTCGCACCCGCTGCTCGACCCGCTCTGGAGCAGCGACGACATCGAGATCGTCCACGACGGCCTGGCGCGAATGCGGCCGCAGAAGGTGGCGCGCATTGCCGCGTCCGACACGGCGCTCCGCCACCTGCGCGTGTGCTACGCGAGCACCAAGCCCACCCTCAACTGCGGGCGCTGCGAGAAGTGCCTCCGCACCATGGCGGCGCTGCGCATGGCGGGCGCGCTCGGGCGGTGCACGACCTTCGACGTGCCGTTCGACGTCGACGCGCTTGCCGCGGTCTCCCCGGGGCCGGAGCTGCTGTACGCCTACCGCAACCTGCTGCGCCATCTGCACGCGACGGCCGACGACCCGCCGCTCGAGGCCGCGATCCGGCAGGTGATCGCCACGGGCGGCGAGGCGCCCGTCCTGGTCGAAGACCGCGCCCGCTACCTCGAGTATCAATGGAACCGCAACCGGGCCGCGCTCGCCGACGCGACCGCGCGGGCCGACGCCGCCGAAGCGCGCGCCGCCGAGCTCGAGCACCGCTTCGGCACGCTGCACCACCGCCTCGTCGAGCAGATCGACGCAGGTCTCCGGCGCTGGCCGCGCCTGCGGGCCGCCGTGCGCCGCATGGCGCTCCTCTTCGCGTCGCGCACGAAGCGGATCCAGTAGGGGTTCGCCGGCGCCCACGTGTGCCGTGTCGTGCGACGGCGCTGTGTCACTGTGTCAGCGTGCGTCGTGGCCCCTGCTGCGGCAGGTGCTCGCCCGCCCGCCAGGTCCCACGGAACCCGCACGTTTCCGCGTGGGGCGCACCGGTACGCAGCTTGCTCCCCGTCCTCTGCGCTCCGCACGCGCGGCGCGATCAGGAGCCGACGATGCGAAACCCACTCACCCACGCAGCCGCCATGCTGGCGATCGCCCTCGCCGTCGCCGGATCGTCACCGGCGAGCGCGGCCTACTGTGGGTGCGACAAACCGCCACCGGCCGCGAACGTCGCGGTGCGCCCGGACTTCAGCTACCCGGGCGCGGAGATCATCCTCTTCTCCCAGAGCTTCGAGCTCGGGAGCCGGTACACCGTCAACTTCTATCGGTTCCGCCGTCTGGGCGCGCTGCTGCGGCCGCGGCTCGACGCCAGCGCCTCCGCCACTGCCATCCGCGCCCGCGATCAGGGCGACTTCAATCCCCTCAACCCGGCGAATCCGCTCCCGCTCCGCACGCAGCTCCGCGTGAAGCTCCCGAAGAGGCTCCACTACGGGCCGTCGCGGATCGAGGTCGTGGATCCGCGCCGCCCCGGCGCGCCCGTCCTCACGATCAGCCAGGACGAGTTCACGGTCATCGGCAAGCCGATCGTGCTCTCGGAGACGATGTCGGACGTGGACGTCCCGTACACGACGGCCATGAGCCACGACGGCCACATCTTCTTCGCGTTCGACGTGCATCAGGTCCGCAACGAGACGCTCGTCGACGTACGCATGACCGAGGTGCTGCTGCCCCTCTTCGCGAGCGGCGTGACCGGCTGGAACATCCAGGGCTTCAACGTCGGCTCGCTCCGTGACGTTCCGGACGAGGCGAAGTTCGGCTGGCGCCTGTTCGACGCCAACGACGAGGACGCGTCGAACACCGGGAACGCGAGCCGCATCCGCTACTGGCGTCACGAGTTCAACACCTGGGAGAACGCCCACCACACCGGCGGCACGAAGGTGCAGGTCCCCGATGACGTCGACCACGACTACTGGCACGAGGACGGGACGCCGCACTTCGACCACGACCACATCGTGATCGCCGTCGACGTGAGCGAGCTCGATCCGGCACGCCTCCTGCGCGGCACGCGTCTCAACGCGATCCGCCTGCGCATCTCGACCATGCGCACGCCGAACCCGTACGCCACCGACCCGAACCCGACGAGCGGGAACTCGGGACCGGGCAGCCCGAACTCCGGACCCGGCAGCTCGAACTCGGGGCCGGGCTCGCCGAACAGCGGATCGCCCACCACGACCACGCCGACCGCCGGGACCGCAGACCGGTCGGACGGCGGGCTGATCCCGTCGATTCTCGATCCGATTCTCTGAAACCGGGGAGGGCAGGGGGGATGGCCCGCAAGCGCAGCACCGCCGCCGCCGACGCACGCACCGTCCTGGTCGTCGACGACCAGCCCGATACGCTCGATTCGGTCCGCCTGCTCCTCGAGCGTGAAGGCCACCGCGTTCTCACCGCCGCGAGCGGGCCCGAGTCGCTCGAGCTCCTCGGCGTCGAGCGCGTCCACGTGGCGCTCGTCGACTACCTGATGCCCCGCATGACGGGCGAGGAGCTGGTCGGCCACATCCGCGGGCTCGACCCGAGCATCCAGGTGATCCTGCAGACGGGCTACGCCGGCGAGAAGCCGCCGCGCGAGATGATGCGCCGGCTCGACATCCAGGGGTATCACGACAAGGCCGAGGGCCCCGAAAAGCTGCTCCTCTGGGTCGACGTCGCGATGAAGGCGCACGCGCAGCTGGAGAACGTGACGCGCGTCGAGCGCCTCAAGTCGGATCTTCTCACCAACGTCTCGCACGAGCTGCGCACCCCGCTCAACATCATGCTCGGCTACAGCGAGATGCTGATCGACGGAGCGTGCGGGCCGCAGACGCCGCAGTCGATCGAAGTGCTCGAGCGCATGCGCCGCAGCGCCGAGGCGCTGCGCGACATCGTGAACGACTGCCTCGACATGTCGCGGCTCGCGGCGGGCGAGATCGCCGTCCAGCTCGGGCGCGTGAGCCTGGAGAGCCTGCGCGAGGACGTCGAGCGCGCGGCGACCGGCCTTCTGCAAGATCGTCCAGTGTCGCTGCGCTGGGAGCTCGCCGGCGTGCCGGCGGTCGTGGCCGAGCGGTCGAAGCTCCGCATCGTCCTCTTCAACCTGCTCGTCACTGCGGCCAAGGCCACGTGCAACGAGGTCGCGATCCTGGCCGAGGAGTGCGGCGATCGCGTGCTCGTAGCGGTACAGGACGACGGTCCCGGCGCGGGCGAGCGGCCGCAGGACACCACCTTCGAGCCCTTCGTCCACGAGCCGACGACGGGCAAGGGTGGCTCGGGGCTCGGTCTCTCGATTGCGCGCGAGCTGGCGCTGCTCATGGGCGGCGACATCGAGGTCGCGAGCGCCCCGGGCGCCGGCCGCGTGTTCACCCTCAGCCTACAACGCGCGGCGCTCGCCGAGTCATGATCGTCTTCGCCGCGGCGGTGCTGTCCGCGGTCCTCTACGCGGCAGCCGTTCCTCCCTGGTCGCTGGATGTCCTGGCGCCGGTGGCGCTCGTGCCTCTGCTGCTCGCGCTCCGCGGCCGGCGCATGCTCGCCGGGTTCGGCGTCGGACTCGTGTTCGGGCTCACCTTCGCGGCCGCAACGACCTGGTGGGTGCCCGGCATGCTCGAGCGGTTCTTTCTCCTTTCGGAGACGTCGGCGGTGCTGGGAGCGGGCGGCATCTACCTCGCGGTGGCTGGACTGCCGTTCGCGCTCTTCGGCTACGGCGCGACGCGACTCCTCGTCGAGGGACGCCGCCCGCTCGCCTACGCCGGCATCCCGGCGCTCTGGGTCGCGGTCGAGCTGGCTCGCGCCAACGCCTTTACGGGCCTACCGTGGGAGCTGCTCGGTCACGCGTTCTATCGCCGGCTCGCGCTGATCCAGGTCGCGGAGCTGACGGGCGTCTATGGTTTGTCGTTTCTGTGCGCATGGACGGCGCTCGCCACGGCCGACTTGCTGCGACCGCTCGGTGCCGGCCGGCGTCCGGCGATCACCGCGCTCACCGTCGCGGGGCTCCTGTGGCTCGGGCTCGCGGGCTACGGCGCGTGGCGTCTCGCGGCGTTCTCGACGCCGCACGGGACGTCGATGCCGGTGGCGCTCGTGCAGGCGAACCGCGGCCCGGCGCGCCAGCCGTCGCGACTGCGGCGCACGGAGACGCTCGAGGCCTATCTGCGCCTGACGCGCAGCGGTCTCGCCGGACGCCGCCCCGAGCTGATCGTCTGGCCCGAGAACACTGCGAGCTTCTACCTCGACCGCGACGCGGAGCCGCTCGGCGCGCTGCGCTCGCTGTCCGACGAGACGGGTAGCGTCATCCTCGTCGGCGGCCCTCGCCAGGACGATGCGGCGGGCACGATGCACAACGCGGCCTACGCGATCGGTCGCGACGGCGTCCTCGGCAGCTACGACAAGATGCGCCTCGTGCCGTTCGCGGAGTACGCACCGGCGGGTCTCGATGCGCTCGCGGGTCCCACCGCGACGTTCGCGCCGGGGTTCGAAGCCATCCCGGTGCCCCACCCGCGGGGTCCGCTCGGCGTCCTCATCTGCTACGAAGTGCTCCACGCCGACGTGGCACGCGAGCTGGTCCGCCGCGGGGCGGAGCTCCTGGTCAACATCTCGAACGACGCCTGGGCCGATCCGGACGGCGCCGCCGAGGCGACGCAGACCTTTTCGATGGCCGTCTTCCGCGCGGTCGAGACGCGGCGGTGGGTGCTGCGCGCCGCCACCACCGGGATCTCGGGGTTCATCGCGCCGACCGGTCTCGTCGGCCCCGTGCTCGGCGCCGGCGTGGCGGACGTCCTGCCCGCCGACGTCACGCCGCTCTCCGGCGTCACGCCGTACGTCGTGGTCGGCGACCTCTTCGCCGAGGCGTGCGTGCTCGCGGCGCTGGTGGCCACACGCGCCGGACGGAGGCTCGCGTGACGCGACCCGACCGGCAAAGCGGGCGCCGCCCGTGGCACTGGGCGGTAGCGATGACCCTCGGGCTCGCGATCCTCGCCATCGCCGCCGCCGTGTCGATCGACGCCGTCGGCTGGTGGGGTCGGACGTTCCCCGGCTTCCTCGTCCTGCCGAACCGGCTGGTGCCGGTGGCGTCGCTTCCCGGATGGCCCACGCAGACGTCCGAGGCGCTCTTCCTGGCCGAGGTCGTCGCCGTCGACGGGCGCGCCGTGTCGGCCAACGGCGAGGTCTACGCCGACGTGGCTGCGCGACCGGCGGGCTCGCCCGTCGCGTACACGTTCCGTCGCGACGGCCGGACGTGGACCAGCACGATCGAGTCGCTCCCGTTCAGCGGCGGCGACGTGCTGCTGCTCTTCGGCGCCTTCGTCCTGAACGGGCTCGTCTTCGGGTTGATCGGCATCGCCGTGTGGCTCCTGCGACCCGATCTGCCGGCGTCTCGCGGTCTGCTCGCATTCGGGCTCACGACGGCGACCTTCATGCTCTCGGCGGCGGGCGTCTACGGCTCGACGCCCGGCATCCTGCGCATCCACATGGCCGCGGAGGCGTTCTTCCCGGCCGCGCTCGCGCATCTGGCGTTCGTCTTCCCTGCTCGTCGCGGCCAGGCGTGGCGGAGCTGGGCAATCGGGCTCGGCTGGGTGGTGTCGGCGGCCCTCGCGGTCGCGTCGCAGCTCGTGCTCTTCGACCTCCCGCAATCGCTGCGGCTCGGGAACCTCTGCTACCTGTACATCGGCCTCGTGGGCGTCGTGTTCGCCGCCCGCATGGCCGTCGCCTACCGCCGCGGCTCCGCGCTCGAGCGCAACAAGATCCGGGTCGTGATCCTGGCCGCCCTGCCGGGGGTCGTGTTTCCGGCCGTGCTGGTCGCGCTCTCCGGCGTCACGCGCGGCGCCCTGCCGGTGAACGCGGCCGCGTTCACGACCTTCCTCTTCCCGCTCGGCCTCGGCTACGCGACGCTCCGCCACGACCTGTTCGAGATCGACGCGGTGGTGCGGCGCCTGGTCCACTACACGATCCTCACGGCCCTCACGACCCTCCTCTGCCTGTTCATCATCGCCCTCACGACGGGCCTGCTGCGCGAGGCGGCGACGTCGCCGCTGCTTCCGCTCCACTTCGCGCTCGCCGTCGTGCTCCTGCTGATGCCGCTACGCGACCGCGTGCAGCGCGTGGTGGACCGCGTCTGTTTCCGGCCGACGTACAACGCGCGTCGCGTCCTGGAAGACACGAGCGCGGCGCTCGGCTCGGCGCTCGACGTCGAGGTGATCGCCGCGGTCGTGCTCGCGCGCACCGACGACGCCTTGAACGTCGAAGCCGCCGCCCTCTACCTCGCCGCCACCGACGGGAGCTATCGCGTCGCCGGCGGGCAGGGCGCACCGTGGGGCGAGGCGGCACCGGTCGCCCCCGAGGCGCCGATCGTGCGGCAGCTCGCGTCCGGCACCGTCGTGACCTGGTATGCCGATCCGGACGCCGTCGGCGGCGCGATTCCGCTCGGGACGCACGGTGCCGAGATCGTCGTCCCGATGCTGTTCGGGGACCGGCTGATCGGCTTCCTCGCCCTCGGCCCGCGGCGCTCGGGGAAGTACTACACCGCCGACGACGCGCAGTTCCTGCGCATGCTCGCGAACCAGACCGCGCTCTCGATCCGGCACGCCGAGGCGTACCAGGCGCTGCACGCGCTGACGCTGACGCTGGAGCAGAAGGTGGTCGAGCGAACCGCGGAGCTGGGACAGGCGAACACCGAGCTGCACGACTCGCTCGCGCGTCTCGGCGACGCCTACCGCGAGCTCGAGCAGAGCCAGGAGAACCTCGTGCGGGCGGAGAAGATGGCGACCCTCGGCCGCCTCGCCGCCGGCGTCGCGCACGAGGTCAGCACGCCGCTCGGCGCGACGCTGTCGAGCCTCAAGGTGGCGCGCGAGCTCATCGGCGAATATCGCGACGCGATCGGCGACACCTCGGTCACGCCGGCGGACCACCGCGAGATCGCGGGCGAGCTCGACGCCGTCGCGCAACGTGCGGAGCAATGGACGCAGAAGGCGGCGCAGTTCATCCTGGCCGTGAAGGCCCACACGCGCGGCTACGCCGCGGCCCCGACGTCGACGTTCGACGTCGGACAGGTGGTGCGCGACACCGAGGTTCTGCTGCGCCACGAGGTCCAGACCGCGGGCTGCGGCCTGCGCGTGTCGGGGGCGGCGAGCCTGCCACGCCTCCAGGGTGATCCGACCAAGCTCGGACAGGTGCTGACGAACCTCGTCAGCAACGGCGTCGACGCCTTCGAGGACGCGGGCCGGACGGGCGACATCGAGATCACGCTGGGCGTGGAAGCGAGCACGATCGTCGTCGCGGTGCGCGACCGTGGCTGTGGCATCGCACTCGAGCATCGCGCGCGCGTCTTCGAAGAGATGTTCACGACCAAGCCGCCCGGTCGCGGCACGGGTCTCGGGCTCGCCATCGTGCGCGACCTCGTGATGAACCACTTCGGCGGGACGGTCGAATTCGACTCCGTGCCCGGCGAGGGGACGACGTTCACGCTGCGCCTGCCGGCCGTGAGCGCCGAGGCGGACGCGGGCATCCGCCGCCCTGCGGCGTAGCGCGGCACCGGCGCCCCGATTGCGAGGGCCGCGACGGGCTGCCCACGCCGATCACCTCCGCACGGCGAAAGCCAGCACGACGAACGCGAGCGAGACCCACCCGACCCAGTCACCCCAGCGCGCGTAGACCGTCTCGCCCTCGAGCACCCGCACGGTGCCGCGCAACGTCGCCCGCGCGAGGAGATCGGTCCGGGCCACCGTACGGCCGTTCGGATCGACGATCGCGCTGACGCCGCTGTTCGTCGCCCGCACGAGGAAGCGCCGGTGCTCGACGGCGCGCAGGCGCGCCAGCGCCAGGTGGATCCACGGCTCCTGCGAATCGCCGAACCACGCGTCGTTCGCGAGCGCCACCAGGACGTGCGGCCGTGACGTGCGGACCATCCGGCGGACGAAGTCCGGCCGCGCGACCTCGTAGCAGATCGGCGTCGCGAGCCGCCACGATCCCAGGTGGAGCGCGGGCGTGTCGGTCGATGCGTCGAACGCCTGCACGTGCGGGAAGAGGCGCGCGAGGCCGGGCACGAGCCCCGCCATCGGCACGTACTCCGCGAACGGGATCAAGAGGTTCTTGTCGTAGACGTCGCGGATCATCCCGTCGGCGCCGACGAGCAGGGCCGAGTTGGTCGCGAGCCGCCGCCCGTCCTCCTCGCGAACCGAGCTGCCACCGAAGAGCAGCGGCACGGCGAGGTCCTGCAGCACGGGACGGCCCGACAGCGGCAGCGGCCGCCGCAGGCCGCGCACGTAGGCCGTCTCCGGCCACACGACGAGATCGACCGGACCCGCCGCGAGCAGCTCGCGCGTGAGGATCACGTGGGCCTCGTGCGTGCGCACGCTCTGCGTGCGCTTCTCCATGACGCCGAGGTTCGGCTGGACGAGCCCGACGGTGAAGGCGGGTGCCGCGGCCGCCGCGCGCTCGACGTCGGCGGTGCGCACGACTCCATAGCCGAAAACGGCGAACGCGGTCGCGACGGCGGCGAGCCACGTGCCGAGCGGCCGGGACCGGCGCCCGCGCCACCAGGCCCAGGTCTCGAAGCACGCCACGTTCGCGCCGCCCGCGAGCGCCGTCAGGAGAAGCGGCCCCCCGAGGTCGGCGGTCTGGACGAAGAGCGGCACGGGCATCAGCGCGGTGCCCGCGTTCACCGGAAAGAGCGCCGGTTGCAGCCACTCGAGCACGACGAGCGACGGCACGCCGGCCGTCGCGACCGACCACCCGCGCCGGCGGATCGCGCGGAACGCGGCCGCGTAGACGGCGAAGCCGGCCGCGAACCAGAGGCCGTACGCGAGCCAGAGCGCCGCGCCGGCCGTGCGGCTGCCTTCGAGGAAGGCGTCGACGAGGTACCATAGCCACGAGAAGCCGCCCGCGTACGCCGCGAGCCCGAAGACGAGGCCGAGGACGAGCGTGCGGCCGAGGCCCTCGTGCGCGACGGCGTCGAGCCCGCACCACAGCGGCACGAGGAAGACGAAGATACAGGGCCAGACGCCCCAGCCGATGTAGCCGAGGAAGTAGAGAACGCCACCCGCGACGGCGGCGACGATCGGCGTGGCGCGCATTCGGCGTCAGGGCGGCCCCGCGCGCAGACAGGGCTCGACGCCGGGCACGCTGCGCTCGCGCGCGGTACGGCCCTCCTGGTCGCGCAGCGTCGCGTCCGCGCCGTGCTCGAGGAGGAGCGTGGCCGTCGCCCCGAAGCCCTTCGCACACGCGACGATGAGCGGCGTGTCGCCGAACTGGTCGCGGACGTTCACGTCGGCCCCCGAGGCGAGGAGGAACGTCATCACGTCGGCGTGATCGCCGAGCACCGCATGGAAGAGGGGCGTGCGCTGCTGGCCGTCGCGGGCGTTCACGGCGGCGCCGCCCTCGACGAGGTAGCGGACCAGATCCAGCCGCCCGCCCTCGGCCGCGAAGCCGAGCGCCGTGCGACCGCCGACGTCGGGGTCGTCGAGGGGGGCACCCTTCTCGTGGAGCCATTGTACGAGCGCGAGGTCGCCGGCGTCCTTGGTGGCGAGCAGGACGCACCCGCGCTGCAGGTCGTCCTTCGCCTGGACGCTGGCGCCGAGCTCGAGGGCGCGCTCCAGCGTCGGGCGATCGCCGCGGCGGACGGCGTCGAGCAGGCGCTGGTCGATCGTGAAGGGCTGGGCCTTCCGGGGCTCGTCCATGCCCAGCGGACGGTGTGGCGCCGCCGGCGCCTGTAATGTCGTGGGCGGCGTGCGCGCCGGCGGCGCCACCGGCTCTCCGCCGCACGCGCCGGCGAGCGTGAGCGCGAGCAGCGCACGCGAGACGGACGCGGACGAGCGGATGCGCAATGATCTCATGCCGGCCGCGACGGGGGCATCGCCCCCGTTTCGGCCGGCGGCGCGTCGACTGGTCAGGCGCCGGCGAGCGCGTCGTTGATGAGCGGGCCGACGATCTGCATGCCCGGATCCTCGTCGTTGTAGTAGTTCTCGGGCTCGACGATCCGGCGCTGCTGGTTGCTGTTGATCCACCCGGCCAGGAACGTCTCGAACGGCGTGAAGCCGCTCGGGCACTTCCACGATTGCGTCCACGGCCACTCGAGCACCTCGTACCAGTACTTCTTGCGCACGGTCGGGCACGCGTGACTGCCGATGAAGGTGATGATCGAGACGCAGTGGCTGTCGTTGATCGGACGCTCCCACGGCACGTGGTAGCTCCAATTGGAGTACGCCTTGATCTGGTTGATGAGGTTCGTCTGGTCGGTGCGCCAGCGCGACAGCACCTGGGCCTTGGTGATGCCCGGGAAGAACCGCTCGTACGAGAAGCGCGAGAAGTTGTAGTCGCTCGAGTAGCCCGCGTACGCCATCTGGTCGCCCGGGAACTGCGTCGCCACGACGCCGTTGATGCTGCCGAAGTTGCTCTGGTTGAACGACGCCGGAAGCTGGTTGTAGAGCGACTGCAGGTTCCACGCGGTCTTGATGGTCTGGTGGAGCTGGTAGGAGCTGTAGCTCGAGTTCGGTGCCGGGAAGATCGGTCCGGAATCGTCGAGGAGATAGCCCTTGGTGGGATTGAGGGTTCGCCGCACCTGGTAGTAGCCCGCCGCGCTCGCGACGCCGCCGGCGCTGAAGCCGGTGACCAGGAGCTTGTTGATGGTCGGGAAGCGCGTGTGCAGGAAGTTCATCGCCGCCACCGTGTTGTTGTAGCCCACGTGGCGGAACACGATCGGCGGGTTCTGGCCCGTCGGATCGGTGTACGTGACGACGTTGTTGCCGACGTGCGTGTCGCCCGTGCAGTACGGCATGTAGACGACGTCCCAGCCGTTGGTGACGATCGGGTTCTTCGGCCGGCCCGGGATGCCCGGATCGGCGCCGTTCACGATCGGCGAGACGTACTGCGGCTCGAACGACGTGATGTAGTCGGCCGGGATGCCGTTCGGGTGCGCGGCCCCGAGGATGCCCGCCTGCCCGCTGCAGCTCGGGTAGTCCCAGCACGCTCCGCCGCCCTCGAACGAGATGACCATGTTGTTCGACGTCGGCGAGTCGTAGTACCAGAAGCGATACTGCGAGCCGTCGCTGCAGAACGTTCCCGGCAGCTCGACGCGCACCCAGGCGTAGGTGTTCCCGCCGTCGACCACGTCCTCGATGCCGATCGCCGCCGCGCCGCGCGGCAGCGTTGCCACGGCCAGGGCGATCGCCAGCAGCCCGGCCTTCCAACCTCGGACACCACGCCGATCGTTCATTCGTCGCACCCCCTCGAGGCTCACGCCTCGCGCGATGAATCGGTTTCGGGCCCGCTATCACGATCGCGTGCCGCTGATCAATGGAAATCTGCCGGGGGATCGGGCGGCACGGGCTGCCCGAACGCCTTCTGTTGCTCGAGCCAGTCGCGCCGCGCCGCCTCGTGGGCCTCCCGGCGCTCGTGCGCCTCCACGATCTGGCGCGGAATCTCCTCCAGGCGCGCCAGGTGCATCTCGATGGCGAGCTTGAGCAGTGCCACGTCGCGCTGCGGCAAGCGCTCGCCGTAGTCGTTCAACAGGAGGGTCGCCAGCTCGACGTAGTCGGACGAGAGCTTGTAGCGGTGGGCGTAGTAGGCATCGACCTCTCCCGCGGTCGCGGTGTTCGAGAGGACCTTCCCGTACTCGACGTTCCAGCGCTCGCGCTCGGCCTCGCGCGCCTCGAGGATGGCGGGATCCTTCGTGGGAACGGCCATTTTCCAGTAGATGTTGTCCGGCAGCTCGGCCTGTAGCGCGTTCAGGTCGACCGACGCCCACATGCGGGCCTGCGGATCGTCGAGCGGCGACGGCTCCTGCGGCTCGGCGGGTTCGTCCGGTCGCCGCGAAGGCGCATCGGCGCGGGCCGGGGGCTCCGCCGCCGCGGGCGCGTCGAATCGCGTGGGGCGCGTCGCCGTCCGCCCGCGAACGCGACTGCGAACCACGACGACGGCGATGAACGCCACCATCAACAGCGCCAGGCCGACGCCGAACCACGCCCGAGCGTGCATGGCGCGGGCTGTACCGCACGGCGGTCGCGCGGTTCAAGCGCTGACGAGCGTCCGGAAAGCGAACAGGCCGGCGGGAGTCCCCGCCGGCCTGCGTCTCGAATTTCGAAGCCGTCGGCTAGTGCGCCTGGCCCGGGTGGATCTGGAAGTCGGGGTAGCCGTGCGCGCCCATCTCTGGACCGTCGAGCCCCTCGAGCTCCGTCTCCGCGCTCACGCGAATCGGCGTGATCAAGTTGCTCACCTTGAACCAGACGTACGCCATGACGAAGCCGAACACGGCCAGCACGATGCAGTCGATGCTCTGCATGATGAACTGGGAGAAGTCGCCGTAGAGGAGCCCGCGCACCCCGTCCGAGCCGTACATCTTCACCATCTCCTCGCGCACGACACCGTTCCAACCCGCGCCGTACTCGCCGGTGGCGAAGATACCGACCGACAGCACACCCCAGAGGCCATTCGTGCCGTGTACGGAGATGGCGCCCACGACGTCGTCGACTCCGACCCTCTCGAAGAAAAACACACTGAAGACGACCAGAAGGCCGGCGATGAATCCGATGATGGCCGCACCCACCGGATTGACGAACGCGCACGGGGCCGTGATGGCGACCAGCCCTGCGAGCATGCCGTTGCAGAGCATCGACGGGTCCGGCTTCAGGCCCTTGAAGCTCAACGCGACATGCGCGCCGATCGCAGCGGTGATGCTCGCGAGCAACGTGTTCACGACGATGAAGCTGATGCGAAGATCCGTGCCGGCGAGCGTCGATCCAGGGTTGAAGCCGAACCACCCGAACGCGAGGATGAACGTGCCGAGGACCACCATCGGGACGTTGTGGCCTGGAAGAGCGTGCGGCTTGCCCTTCGAGTCGTACTTGCCGATGCGCGGGCCTAGGACCATTCCGCCGGCGAGCCCTATGATTCCGCCCATCCCGTGCACTACCCCCGATCCCGCGAAGTCCACCGCGCCGTGCCCGAGCCCCCAGTTGATGCCGCCCTGAGCGAGCCACCCGCCGCCCCACAGCCAGTTCGCGTAGATGCAGTATGGCAGCGCAACCCAGAGGCCGTAGATCAAGAAGTTCTTCCACGCCCAGCGCTCCGCCATGACACCGGTGGGGATCGTGGCGGTCGTGTCCATGAACACCATCATGAAGAAGAAGAGGACCATGACCGCCGTGTCGTTGACCGCGCTGGTGAGGAAGAAACCCTTCGTGCCGAAGAGACCGTACGTGAACACGCTGTTCGTGCCGTCCCCGCCGAGCCCCACGCCGCTGTTCAACACCGACAGGCCGGGGCCGAGCGAGGGATACCACCCTGGCGGTACGGGGCCGTTCCACCAGTTGCCCCAGCCGAGCGCGAAGCCGTAGGCCCAGAAGGCGATGCAACCGAGCGGGTAGATCATGAAGTTCATCGCCGAGGTGTGGGCTGCGTTCTTCGCGCGGCAGAGGCCCGTCTCGACGAACATGAAGCCGGCCTGCATGAACATGACGAGGAAGCCGGTGACCAGCGCCCAGACGTAGTTGATCGCGAAGAGGTTGTGCACGACGCGATCGTAGACGTCGCCGAGGGCGAGGCCGCTCGGCACGTCACCCTTGCCGTCGCCGGCAGGCGTCGCCCAGACACCTGATGCCGCCCCCGTCGGGTCGGGCCAGGTCGGCTTTTCGGCGTCGGCGTTCGTCGCCGTGAAGTACGCCGGCAGCGACGGGGCGTCCTCCGCCCGCGCCACGCTCGCCAGCGCCGGCGCGAGCACCGACGCGAGCAGCAACACTCCGCACGTTCGCTTTGCGAGTTCCATCATGATGAAGACACCCCCTAGTCTCTGCACGTGAGCTGGATTCAGACGGCGTTGCCGCCGCGTTCGCCGGTCCGGATGCGGAGCGCCTCGTCGATGGGAAGGACGAAGATCTTCCCGTCGCCGATGCTGCCCGTCCGTGCGGCCTTCTCGATCACCTCGGTCACCTGGGCGACCTTCGCTTCGTCGAGCACGATCTCGACCTTCACCTTGGGCAGGAAGTCGACGACGTACTCTGCGCCCCGGTAGAGCTCGGTGTGACCCTTCTGGCGGCCGAAGCCCTTCACCTCGGTCACGGTGAGACCCTGCACGCCGGCCTTGGCCAGCGCGTCCTTCACGTCGTCGAGCTTGAAGGGTTTGATGATCGCTTCGATCTTCTTCATCGCGTCACCTCTCCGCCGCCCGGGAGAGCAACGGGGGTGCCAACCTTCGCGGGGTGGAGCGCGATGCCCCCGGCGGTGGGATTCCCACGCCGGGCGGTCGTGGCCGCGCGCGATTTCGGTGCTTCACGCGCGGAGGGGTGCACAAGGAACGGGCGCCCGCGCCCATCCGCTAGGCACTCCGATCCCGGGCCAACCGGCTGGGCTGAGGCCGCGATCCGCTTGACCCGCTCGGCGCGTCGTCGGGGCGGCAGACGGCGCCGCGAAGCTTCTTCGTGTCGGCCAGGACTGAGTCTCCGGCCGCGACCGGGGTCGCGCGCAGGTTCCCGTCGAGCTTCCTTCGCGCCGCGAGGCCGGCGAGGTCGTGGGCGTACGCGATCAGCGCCCGGGTGCTCTGCACAAGACGTCGGCGTGTCTTGCGCAGATCGGAGGTTGCACGGAACGCGCCCGCCCCGTCGTGGTCGCTCAGCTCGACGGCGAGCGTTCGCTCATTTGGGCGAGCGTCGCGACGGCTTCTCCTGGCGAGAGCGGCCTCAACGGAGGTCGTAGTCGCCCGGCCCCGGCGTGCGGGTCCAGGCCCAGTAGTCGACGAGCCGCCAGGGCGAGGTCGTCAGCACGCGGCCACGGGCGTTCTTGTACCAGCTCCCGGTGCCTGCGTGGGACCACACCATCGTGTCGTGGCGTGCGTCGAAACGCGCGGCGTACGCGTCGTGGACGTCGCGCCGGCACTCCATGGCCGAGAACCCTCCGCGCAGCAGCGTCGCCAGGCAGCCGATCACGTAACGGACCTGGCACTCGGAGTGGAAGATGATGCTGCCGGCGTGCGCGAGATTGGTTCCGGGTCCGTACAGACAGAAGAGATTCGGGAAGTCCGGGACGGTGATGCCGAGGTAGGCGCGCGGCTCGTCGCCCCATACCTCGCGCAGCGTGGCACCGCTGCGCCCGGCGATCTCCATCGGCCACAGGAATCGGTTCGCGTGGAAGCCGGTCGCGTAGATGATCGCGTCGACGACGTGCTCCGCGCCGTCCGCGCAGCGCACGCCGCGGGACGTGATCTCCGCGATCGGCTCTACGACGAGGTCGACGTTGTCGCGCTTCAGCGTCGCGAGCCAGGTTCCGTCGTCCTGCAGCATGCGCTTCACGAACGGCGGGTAGCGCGGCACGACCTTGGCGAGCAGCTCCGGGTCGTCGCCGATCTGCTCGGCCATGTACTGCGTGAAGAACTCGCGCATGGCGTCGTTCATGGCGTTGACCGACCGCTCGGGGTGCGGCCACTCGGGGTCGACGACGAGCGACGGCATCAAACCGTCCGAGCCGGGCCAGAAGAGCAGGAAGCGATACCAGCGCGCATAGTACGGCACGTGCCGCAGGAGCCACTTCTTCGCATCGCCGATCTTCGCGTGGTAGCGCGGGTTCGGCACCATCCACGGCGGCGAGCGCTGGAAGACGATGAGGCGGCGCGCCGTCTTGGCGATCTCGGGCGCGAGCTGGAAGGCGCTCGCGCCCGTGCCGATCACCGCGACGCGCTTGCCGGCGAGGTCGTGCTGGTGCTGCCACTCGGCCGAATGGAACGCGGGACCGGCGAACGACTCGCGTCCGGGAATGTCGGGGAGGCGAGGGCGGTTGAGGGCCCCGACGGCGCTGACGATCGCGTTGGCGAGGAGCGTCTCCTCCCGGCCCCGGGATCGGATCCGCAGCTCCCACCGGGCCTCGGCGTCGTTCCAGCGCGCCGCGAGGACCTCGGTGCCGAAGCGGATGCGCGCCCGCACACCGTAGCGATCGGCGCACCGCTCGAAGTAGTCGCGCAGCTCGTTTCGCTGCGAGAAGAACTCCGGCCAGTCGTGGTTCGGCTCGAACGAGTAGCAATAGAAGTGGTTGGCGACGTCGACGCGGCACCCCGGATAGCTGTTCTCGAGCCAGGTGCCGCCGACTCCCTCGTTCTTCTCCAGCACGACGTATGGGATCCGGGCCTGCTCGAGCCGGATCGCGGCCAGCAGGCCCGACATGCCGGCGCCGATGACGACGACGCGCAAGCGCTCACGGCGCTCCGCCGGCACACCGTCCCAAGCGACGCCGCGGGCGTCGGCGCCATCGAGCGCCATCTCCTCCAGGAACATCGGGACGTACTCGTCGGGAACCTCTTCGCCGACCATGAAGCTCATCATGCTGCGAATGGTCGCCGGTGACGGAGGTGGCGGCAGCGTGCCGCCGCGATCGCGATGGGCGCGCAGCGCCGCGAGCGCCATCGACCGCACGGCGGCCCGGTCGGCGTCGGACAGCCCCCCGTCGACGTCGCCCGGCATCGTGCGTTGCGGCCGGATCGGTCCGTCCAGGATCGACGCGTCGCCGGTCAGGTGGACGATCGACATGAGCAGCGTCGGTACGCTCGCGTGCTCGAGCGCGGCGGCGAGGAACGCGTCGTCCTCGGTGATGGGGGCATCGGCGAGCGGTCGATTCATCCCAGGCGCGCCAGGGGCCTACCAAATCCGGCGGGAGAGAGGGAACGGGTGCCGCCCCGCAAGGGGTGTGCGCGTGACGGACCGACGCTTTTGCGACGGTCGGCCCTGCTTTCGCAAGCGTCGGAGCACACTTTTGATCGGCAAGTCCCTTGCAAGGCACGCCGCCATGCCTCGCAGCGGCCGTGCCGCCCGCATCGCGACCCTCGCGCTCGCCCTGGGGCTCTGGCTCCCGGGCGTGGTGTCCGCCGCGTCGACGTGTCTGCACGACTGCCGGGCCGATGCGAAGACCTGCCGGGCGGAGGAGCTGGGCGACGTGCGCGCGTGCGGGAAGCGCGCCCGCGAATGCCGGAAGGCCTGCCGCGTCCGCTTGAAGCGCGGCTTCGCGAACGCGACCGCCTCGGTGTGCGGCAACGGGATCGTCGAGGCCGGCGAGACGTGCGACGGCGGCGTCTGCTGCAGCTCGACCTGCCAGCTGATGCCGGTGGGGACGGTCTGCGGCGACAAGACCGGCAACGACTGCACGCTGCCCGACACCTGCAACGCGACGGGCGTTTGCGCGCCGAACGACATGGCTGCGGGCACGATCGCGCCGACCTTCTGCGCCGACAACAACCCGTGCACCGCCGACCAGTGCAACGGAACCGGCGGGTGCCAGCATCCGCTCCTGCCGTCCGGAACGCTCTGCGGCAGCATCGTCGGCAACGACTGCACGTTGCCCGACCGCTGCAACGCGACCGGCCAGTGCCTCACCAACGACATGGTCGCCGGCACGGTCGCTCCGACGCTCTGCAACGACGGCAACCCCTGCACGCGCGACCTCTGCAACGGCACCGGCGGATGCCAGAACCCGTTCTCGGCGCCCGGCACGCTGTGCGGCGACATGCGCTCGGACGACTGCAACGGGCCCGACCAATGCAGCGGCACGGGGACCTGCCTCGCCAACAACACCCCGCAGGGAACGATCGCGCCGACCCTGTGCGGGGACGCCAACCCCTGCACGGCCGACCAGTGCAACGGCGCCGGCGGCTGCCAGCATCCGCTGCAGCCCGTCGGCTTCTTCTGCGGCAGCACGGTCGGCAACGACTGCACGCTGCCCGACACCTGCAACAGCACGGGCGCGTGCCTGGCGAACAACATGCCGGCGGGCATGATCGCGCCGACGCTGTGCTACGACGGCAACGGTTGCACGCGCGACGTGTGCGACGGCAGCGGCGGCTGCATGCATCCGCCGGAGCCCACGACCATGCGGTGCGACGACGGCGACGCCTGCGGGCCCGACACCTGCAACGGCGCGGGCGGCTGCTCCGAGACCGTCACCACGTGCGGCGACGGCATCGCGAACTGCGGCGAGCAGTGCGATCGCAACGACCACGGGACGTGCGGTGCCACCTCCGGCTGCACGGCGAGCTGCACCTGCTGCCCGAATCTCACCCTGACGATGGTCTCGATGAGCGGCTCGTGCGGCCGCATCAACAACGACCAGAGCGGTACCGGTCGTGACCTGCGTCCCTTCGCGCTCACCGATGCGTTCCTGCACTGCAACACGATGTACCTGGGCGGCGGATCGTCGCGCGCCGATCTGATCCCGCTGCCGGCCGGCGTGTCGTCCGTCTTCCACGTGACGAGCTGCGGCACGCAGACCGCCATGCCACTCGGTGCGTCGACGGCGGCCGAGACCGGCGACGTGGGTCGCTGTACCGCGCCCGGCTGCAGCTTCGGCGCGCCGGTGCCGATGCAGAACACGCTGCGCTCGAACCTGAACGGCTGCTACGTGACGACGATCGCACCGTCGCCGGCGGTGTCCGGCACCCTCAACGCGACCACCGGTGCGCTCGACGTGACCCTGCCGCTTCGCGTCGCCGTGTACCTGAACGGCGACCTCGACTCCGGCACCCCCGGCGTCCAGGAATGCCCGATCTGCTCGAGCGGCGTGTGCCGAGGCGGCCCCAACAACGGCCACTCGTGCACGGTCGACAGCTCGACCGGGACGTCGGTCGACTGCCCGCCGCCCGGAACGCCGGCGGCCACGCTCAGCGTGACGCTCACGCACCAGACGACGAGCACCTCCACGGTGGCCGACTCGCGCGGCGCGTTCTGCCTGCCGTCGCCGGCCCAGGGTCTGCTGGGGCAAGCGACGCGCGGCGCCTTCCGCGGCCGCACGGGGACCGCCCGCTACATCGAGGTCCGTGGCTCGACCTTCGGCGATCTGCGCGACGGCCAGCCGCACACTGGCATCGCCGGCGGGACCGCCTGCGTGTCCGGAACGGGCAACTCGACGGTGGACTCGGGCATGAACCTGCCCGGGCCCGCGGGGCTGTCGATGGGCCTGCAGGCGCAGCTCCGGTGACGTCGCTCGCCGCGTTGAGCTGAACGCCGCGGGCCGGCACACTCCGCGTCGTCGTGGACCTGCGACGCACGATCGACGACGGCCCCATGAGCCCGTTCCAGATCGCGGCCATCGCGATCTGCCTGGTCGTCAACATGCTCGACGGGTTCGACGTGCTCGCGATCGCGTTCACGGCGCCCGCGATCGCACGCGACTGGTCGGTTCCGGACGATGCGCTGGGGCTCCTCTTCAGCGCGGGCCTGGCCGGCATGATGGCCGGCTCCCTCTTCATCGCCCCGTTCGCCGACCGCATCGGCCGGCGGCCCGTGATCGTCGTCTGCCTGGTCGTCCTCAGCGCGGGCATGTGCGCGTCGGCCGCCGCCGCCGACGTCAGGCAGCTCGCCGCGATGCGCGCGCTCACGGGCCTCGGCATCGGCGGCGCGCTCGCGAGCCTCAACACGATCGTCGCCGAATACTCCCCGCTGCGCTGGCGCGACTTCGCGGTGAGCCTCCTGCAGACCGGCTACCCGATCGGGGCCACCATCGGCGGATCGATCGCGGTGGGCCTCCTCGCGTCGTATGGCTGGCGGGCCGTATTCGTCGCAGGCGGGCTCGCGTCGACGATGCTCGTCCCGGTCGTGCTGTGGCGGTTGCCCGAGTCGTTCGACTACCTCGTCACCCGCCGTCCCGACGGCGCGCTCGAGCGCACCAACGCGCTGCTCGCTCGAATGGGCCGCCCCGCGCTCGACGCGCTGCCGGCCGCGGACGCGCGCACGACGCCGTCGTTGCGCGCGCAGGTGGAAGAGCTGTTCTCGCCGGAGCACCGCACGACGACGATCCTGCTCTGGGTGGCGTTCTTCATGGTGATGGCGAGCTTCTACTTCGCGCTCACCTGGACGCCGCAGATCCTGGTCGCCTCCGGCCTGTCGGTCGGGCGCGGCGTGTCGGGAGGCGTCCTCATGAACGTCGGCGGCATCGTCGGCGCCGGGCTCCTCGGCTGGGCGTCGGCGCAGCTCGGCTTGCGCCGCCTCGTCTCGATCTACATGGCCGCGTGCACGGTCGCGTTCGTGCTGTTCGCCGCGCTCGCGGGGAGCCTGCCGGCGCGGCTCGCCGCCGCCGCGATGATCGGATTCTTCATCTTCGGGTCGATGGTCGGGCTCTACGCCATGGCGCCGCGGCTCTACGCGCCGCAGGTTCGGACCACGGCGATCGGCTGGGCGATCGGGATCGGTCGCGGCGGCGCCGTGCTGGGTCCGTACGTGGCCGGGCTGCTGCTCGCGAGCGGCTGGGAGCGATCCGCGTGCTACGTCCTGTTCGCGGTGCCGCCGCTCCTCTCCCTGGCCGCGGTACGATCGCTGCCCGCCTGGCGGACGTGATATCGCGGTCGCGGTCAAATTCCCGACACCGAGTACCTTGGCACCGCATGCGCCGGACCTGGCCCGGGGTTTGCCCATTCCGCCCGCGACGCATGAACGCCACGGTGCAGCCGCTCGCGGAGGGTCTCCACCAGCTGAGGCTCGAGGGTCGCAGCGCAAACCCGCACTGGGTCCTGTCGCCGTTCTCGGGGCTCTCCCGCGAAGGGGTTTCGATCGTCGCGGGACGCGCGACGCGCGGCGACCAGCGTCACTGGCGTGCCGAGTTCGATCTCGATTTTGCCGGCACGGAGACGCCGCCGGCGCGCCTCGACTACGAGTCCATGACCCGGCAGCCCGTGGAGGCCACGGTGGCCGAGGCGCCGCAGCTCTCCCGCTGGGTGATCGCGCGCACGAGCGACGGCAGCCTCGAGCTCACCGTCGAAGGTTCCGACCAGATCGGCTTCCTGGGTCGCCTGCTGGCCAAGCTCTCCGGCGTCGGGCTCTTTCCGGTGGCGATCGAGATCAACACGGTCGCCGGCCGGATCCGGGATCGCTTCGTGCTGCGTGGCATCGGCGGCGCGTCGCCGAGCGCGACCGTCGAGCGCGTGCTCGCGACGATCCTCGATCGAGCGCTCCCGGCCTGAGCGTACTCACAGCGGGGCCAGCGCCCCCGGAAGGCGCGCGAGCCGCCGCAGGGCGCTGCGCGCCGCGAAGTAGCCGCACATGCCGTGGACGCCGCCGCCGGGCGGCGTCGAGGCCGAGCAGATGAAGACGCGCGGGTTCGGCGTCGAGTACGGGTCGAGCCGCGCCACCGGGCGCGTGAAGAACTGCGCCAGGTCGGCGACGCCTCCCGTGATCGCGCCGCCGACGTAGTTGGGGTTGTCGCGCTCGAGATCCGCGGTGCGCAGGACGTGGCGCGCGAGGATGCGATCGCGGAAGCCGGGTGCGAAGCGCTCGACCTGCCGCTCGACGACCGGGGTCAGATCCGCGGTGGATCCGGGCGGCACGTGACAGTAGGCGTACCCCGTGTGCTGGCCTGACGGAGCGCGCGAGGCGTCGAACTGGCTCTGCTGGACGACCAGGACGAAGGGCCGCTCCGGATGCTCGCCGCGCCACACGGCGGCCTCGGCGGCGGCGATCTCGCCGAGCGTGCCGCCGAGGTGCACCGTCGACGCGTCGAGGCAGCGCGGGTCCCGCCAGGGGATGGGGCCGTCGAGCGCCCAGTCGAGCTTGAAGACGCCCGGGCCATAGCGGTAGCGCCGCAGGCGCGCCACGTACGACGCCGGCAGGATCGGCTCGCACACGTCCGCCACCTGCGAAGGGCTCGTGTCGAAGAGGACGGCGCGCGCGGGTGGCAGATCGGCGCGCGATCGCACGCAGCGTCCGGTCTCTATCCGGCCGCCGAGCGCACGGAAGTACGACGCGAGCGCGGCGGCGATCGCCTGCGAGCCGCCGGCGGCGACCGGCCAGTCCTCGACGTGCCCGGTCAGCGCGAAGATCGTGCCGACCGCCGCGGTGAGCGGTCGCTCGAGCGGCAGGATCGAATGCGCCGCGCACCCGGCGAGCAGGGCGCGGGCCCGCTCGCCCCGGAAGCGGGCGCGGAACGCCGAGGTCGCGGGCAGCAGGCCCGGGAGCCCGAAGCGGGCGAGCCGGAGCGGATGTTGCGGGACGCGCAGCGGCGCGAGAAGATCGGCGAGCAGCTCGTGCGGCGCGCGCAGGAACGGCGCGAAGAACGTCTCGTAGGCGCGGGCGTCGGAGCCGAGGTCGCTCGCGGTCTCGCCGAGCGATCGCCGCAGCAGCACGGCCGGCTCGCCGTCGAGCGGATGCGCGACGGACGCGGGCGGATGGATCCACCGGAGGCCGTGCTCGGCGAGCGGCACGCCGCGGAACCACGGTGACAGCACCGCCATCGGATGACACCCGGAGCACACGTCGTGCGCGAACCCCGGCAGCGTCAGCGCCGCGGTCCGGGTGCCGCCACCGATCTCGTCGCGCGCCTCGAGGATCCGGACGGAGGCTCCCGCTCGCGCGAGCTCGATCGCGGCGGCGAACCCGTTCGGGCCCGAGCCGACGATGACGGCGTCGTCCACGGAGGTCAGCTCTCCCCGTAGTCCCAGGGCTTGCGCGTGGCGAGGTCCGACAGCTCCGCGTCGCCCTCCTCGAGGATGCCCCGCTTCGCGTCCACGATCCGCCAGTGCAGCGTCGAGCCGAGGATCGGCTGCGCCTCGACGCAGATGACGCGCAGGTCGCCGTCCTCGAAGCCGCACTGCGCCTGCACGGCGGCGACGAGGCGCTGGTCGGCGAGATGCCCCTCACCGAAGTTCCAGCCGACGACCGACGCCGCGACGACCTCGCCGTCGACGTAGGTGTAGTCGCGGAAGGGGCGTCCGCCGATCGCCTTCGGCAGCAGCATGCCGAGGATGCGGCCCTGCAGGTGCAGGGTGCGGAAGGCGAGCAGCGCGGAATCGGCGAGCACGGCCTGGTCGGCGCCGAGGAAGCGCTCCTGCTGCTCGCGCAGCAACGGCGCGGCGCGCTTGAGCCCCTGGAGTTTCTTGTAGCCGTGGTTGCGGAACAGCCACGCGTTCCACGCCCAGTTGCCGGCGTAGTAGCGCATCGACACCAGGAACGAGACGCGCGACGGCGCGAGGTTGCCGACCAGCGGCAGCACCAGCAGCGCGACCACGAGGTAGAGCGCGAGCGGCCCCGATCCGACCGAGAAGAGGCTCACCTCCGGGTGACCGACGAACAGGAAGAAGGCGGCGTAGATGCTGAGGACGTTCCACTCGAACACGGCCGCGATGGGCAGATTGCTGAGGATGAACCCGTGCAGCAGGAGCGCGAAGCCGATCCCGAGGTAGAGGAGCGGCCCCGCGTGCGTGACGAAGACGAGCGTCAGCGGCGTCGCGAACTCGAGGAACGTGCCCGCGTGCGCCATCGCCTTGGCGAGCCGCGATGGCCGGAGGTCGTCGGGGTACGAGACGAACAGGCGCCGGCGCAGCGCGCCGCTCTTCAGGAGCGGGTTGTTCGCGGTCATGATCGGGACGACGTACCCGAATGCCACCGTGAGCTTGGAGACGCCCGCCCAGAACCAGATCGCGAGCTGCACCCACTTGCACGCGGCGATCCAGGTGCCCGCGGCGAGGAAGCACACGATCATCGCGAAGTGGTGCTCGACGCGCGCGGCGAGGAAGATCGTCTTGTCGCCGAGGCCGCACAGCGGCAGCAGCACGACGATCGGAAGGAGGTGCGCGGCGGTGACCTCCGGCTGCACGAGCGAGCGGGCGAGCGCGGCGACGAGGGCGGCATAGAGGACCACGTCGAGCCCGGTGCGGGTCGTCCCGCCGAAGACGGGCAGATTCGGAAACGGCGCGAGCTTGGTCGTGCCGGGGCGCAGGAAGTGCAGCCATGCCGTGAACGGTGGCCAGATGCGGAGCCCGAGCGGCCCGCTCATGCAGCCGAAGCCCATCACCTCGACGAGGCTCGCCCAGAGGAACGCCTTCTGGAACGCGGTCGGTTCGAAGATCCACGTCGTGAAGCCGGACACGGTGCCGAGCCCCGGCGTGAAGCGGCAGAAGAACATCCACCCAGCGACGAAGAGCGCGAGCTTCACCGCGTGGAAGACGTAGACCGGCGGCGGATACCCGAGGCCCGTGAGCACGTAGGCGTTGGTGGCGATGCGGACGCGTTCGGTGAAGTCCTTCCGTTCCCATTCGGCGGGATCGAGCGGCGCGCCGGCCTCGGGGGCGCTCGCGACCTCGGGCATCAGCCCGCGCCTCCGAACTTCCGGAAGTCGGCGCTCCACCAGCGCTCCGGCCGAAGGCGGACGAGGACCTCGCTCGTGGTGCCGTCCGGATACACCGACGCGAGGTACGCCTCGCCCATCTTCGGGCCGAGGTAGCGCAGCGCCATCTCGCGCGTATCGCGCTCGAAATCGACGACGTCGATGGTGGTCGGCCCCTCGACGCTCACGTAGAGATATGGCGGCCTCTCGGTCTGCACGCAGAGGCTCG
>Ga0335084_10000151_pt1 | contig 50324 bp, 44 predicted proteins | sample Lox_Sample_44_FD_206721 | JGI IMG/M metagenome (GOLD analysis project Ga0335084, IMG submission 206721) | Soil microbial communities from Loxahatchee National Wildlife Refuge, Florida, United States - Lox_Sample_4.4 | ecosystem: Environmental > Terrestrial > Soil > Wetlands | place: USA...
GGAGAGGATTCTCGTCCATGTAAAAAAAGGTCTGAAGCAAAGGGATTTTATCCTTAGACTCCAGAAGCTGGAAGAGTTTAACCTTCTTGAGCCATTTGCTCGGGAGATTCGCGAAGTCGTATTCAACGCGGCTTTTTTCAAAAGATGTCTCCGTCAGGAATTCAAAAGGGCGAAGCGCCATCACCATCCATTTTCTCTCCTATTGATGCAAGTCCCGGGCGAGGAGAAAACAGGAGATCCCTCCGAAAGGTTTTATATGGACCTTGCAAGAATTGTAAGAAAACATACGAGAGAAGAAGATATGGTCGGTAAGAACAATGGTGAAATCGGCATCCTTCTCCCCGAGACGGACGAGACAGGATCAAAAGCCTTAGTCGAAAGACTTTTGAACATAATCCATGCGGACTCCCAATTCAAATCTGACGGAGGCCTAAAATCTTATGTCGAGGCGCTGTCTTTCCAATCCTTTACATTCCCGAGTCAGTTTTCCATTCCAGAATCTTTGAGGGCGGTCCTGAAGGATATAGACGAAGAAACCTTACCTCATTAGCCTTTTCCTAATGCACCTCTTTTTAGCACAACGATAAAACTGCTCGAAATTGTTCAATAAATCTAATCATCCTGAACCTTTTGGCTCAGCAATTGTGCCAAAGGGTCATTTCGGCATGGAAGGTTGATTCTGCACAGAATCCTCTCAAAAAAAAAGCTTTTAAATTCAATATGTTAGAATCAAGAAAAGACAGCCTTCAATTGGTACGTAAATTGCTCTATAAACATTTTGCAAAACAGGAGTCCAAGAAAGAGTAATATCCTTGATGAAAAGTTTGGTATGCGCCATTTGTTTCTTAGAGTTTCTTAAATAATTGTGGCTATGTCTAAAGAAACGATTCTTATCCTAGACAAGGATTTTCATACCCAATGGACGCTAAGAACGCTATTGGAAAGCGAGAGATATATTGTTCTCGCTGTAGATACCATTGAAAGGGCATTAACAAATTTTCAGGAGTTTGAGGTCTCAGGTCTGATTACTGAAGACCGAATCGATCATACCAACGTCCCTGAAATCATTCGGGAATTGAAAAAGGACTTTCCGGAACTCTATGTGATGATGCTTACGGCTGAAAATTTGGAGGAAAAAGAATATAAGAAAATTATGAATGCGGGCATCGATGATTTGTTTCTCAAACCCATATCAACCGAAAAAATTCTCATCCATCTCAAAAAAGGGTTAAAGCACCGTAAAGTTCTTCTTCAAAAGAAACGCTTAGAACAGAGACTGAGTGAAATGAGGTCAAATAGAAGCGTTCAAGAGGTCGCTTTGAGCAGAGAGAGTCTGTTGCAGAAGAAATCATTTACCGTGAGATAGAAAATAAACTAGAGGGGATAAAAAAATGGAAGCGAATACTTTGCCCAAAAGGTCTGGAATATCCACTAACGTTCTCTATCCGGTCGACAGTAAAACCAAGATTTTCACTCTTTTTCGGAAGATTCAGGGGGCCATGCATAATGTTCCTAATTTTGGAGACACTTGCAAAGCTATTTTGGATGCCGTGATGGAAGAAATGGATGGCGAAAACTGTTCTTTGATGTTGAAAGATCCGAATTCCGGCGACTTAACGATCTGCGCGGCCCGCGGAAAGAATGAAGAAAAAAGTGTTTTCTACCTAGATCGGTCAGGGAATGGAAGAAGATTCAAATCAGGAGAAGGGATTGCAGGCTGGGTTTTGAAGGAAGGGCAAGCGGTAATGTTGAATGATGTCGTCCGGGAACCTCGTTTCGTGAATGTGGCCGGAATAGAGAATGATGACATTAATAACAACGGAAACAATAAGGTTAATTCTTTAATCTGCTTTCCCATACGAGAGAAAGAACAGGTCGTCGGGGTCTTCAACCTCAGTCATTCTAAGAAGGGCGCCTTCAACGAAGGGGATAAATTAGCGTTAGCCTATATCTCCAACCAGGTTGGGGCAGCTCTGACTTCTGCCCGCTTCTTTTTGGAAATCAATGAAGTAAACCGGCTGACGAAGGATTCCAGAGAGGTCTTTTCTAAAGAGAAAGTTGTCCCCATGTTTCCCTCTTCCTTTTCTACCTTTGTCGAGGTGGGTGAAGTTACTCGAGAGGAAGGTATTTTCATTTACACTAGCGACAAGATGCAGCGAATCAAAGAGATCATTGACCAGATCGCCAATACAGACGTCACGGTGCTGATTCAAGGAGAAAGCGGGGTGGGGAAGGAAGTGGTGGCCCGTTCCATTCACCTCAATTCCTTTCGTAAAGAGAGGCCGTTTGTCAAGGTCAACTGTGCAGCCCTCCCGCAAGAGCTTCTGGAGAGTGAGCTCTTCGGTTATGAAAAAGGTGCATTTACGGGAGCCTACCGTCAAAAACAAGGGAGGTTTGAACTGGCCAATGGGGGGACGATTTTCTTAGACGAGATTTCCGAGATGAGCCTCTCCCTGCAAGGAAAACTTCTCCAAGTCCTTCAGGATAGAGAGTTTTCAAGGTTGGGGGGGAAGAAGGACATTCGAGTGGACGTGCGAGTATTAGTTGCGACTAATAAGAATATAGAAGAGGGCATCAAGAATGGTCAATTCAGAGAAGATCTTTACTATCGACTGAATGTGGTTAATATCACGATCCCTCCGTTGAGGGAAAGGAGAGAGGAGATTCCGATCTTTGTTGAGTACTTTTTGGACAAATTCGGAAAAAAATATGGGAGAAAGGCATCTCCTTTGTCCGATAAGACGATGAAGGCTTTATCGGAGCATCACTGGGTCGGAAATGTACGGGAGCTGGAAAATGTCGTCCAAAGGCTTGTTGTGTTGGGTAACGAGGAAACGATCACTGAAGAATTGACTCCTGCGACCAAGGAAGAACCTCTCCCTGAAAAAAAGAAGAAAGTCGCTCCCGTGAAAAAGATCTGGCCTTCTCTGAAGGAAGTTCATCAAGAAGCCATCAGAAAAGCTGAGTCTGAGATGATCCTGGAAGCATTAGAGATGACAAATTGGAATCGGAAGAAGGCGGCCAATAAGCTAAATATTAGTTATAAGGCTCTTCTCTATAAGATTAAAGAAACGAGCCTTGATAAGCGATTTAATTCTTAACGATCGGAAATACACTCATCTTTACCGCCCTTTACGTGGGGAATAAACGATCGACAGACGAGAGCGGATCATCCTTGAATATGAACGATTATTTTTTTGCTGGAATGAATTTTAGAAAAGGGAATCAATTTTCCACATCCTTGAGAAAAGGGTTCATCGGGAAAATGATTTTCCACTTTTTCCATATTTTTTTCCATATTTTTCCATATCTTTTGAGAGAGGAGAAGAGCATTTGCCATCTGGGACGCGAGAAATCTTTTTGTTTTCAGGGGATTAGTCGATAAGCAGGAAATAATCTCTCCTTGGCATATAGATTGCTCTTTTTTGATATTTATGAAGGATATTTTCCAAATCTTTTTCGCTCATAATTCTAGGATGAACAAAATCAAGGCGACCCTTGATAAGGTGGCCAAAACCGATATCACGGTGTTAATTAAGGGCGAGAGCGGAACGGGGAAGGAGCTGCTGGCTCAGGCGATTCATCTCAATTCTCATCGGAAAGATAAGCCTTTTATTAAAGTGAATTGTGCGACGATTCCAAAGGGGCTTCTGGAAAGTGAACTCTTCGGGTTTGAAAAGGGGGCTTTCACGGGAGCCCATCTCGAAAAGCCAGGAAAATTTGAATTGGCCAACGACGGGACGATCTTGCTGAACGATATCGGGGAAATAGACATTTCCATCCAGGCAAAACTTTTGCAAGTCCTCCAAGATGGTATGTTTTCTCGATTAGGAGGGAATGGCGATGTCGCGGTGAATACCCGTGTGATAGCCACAACCAGAGATCATTTGGAAGAAACTGTGATGGAAGGGCGGTTCCGTGAAGACCTATTTTTCAGGGTCAACGTGATTAACATTACGGTTCCGCCTTTACGAGATCGGAGAGAGCAAATCCTCCCCCTTTCGGAGTATTATTTGAACTTTTACAAGAGGAAATACGGGAGAGAAATACCGCCCTTCTCGCCAATCATGATCGATGCTTTCAAAGAATATGTGTGGCCTGGAAACATCCGTGAATTAGAAAACATGGTTAAACGGATCGTCCTCTTCGGTGAAGAGGGGACGGTCCTCCATACCATCTCCGGTAAGGGGGTGGGGGACGGGAGAAATCCTAAATTCCCCGATGAACTATTCCCCCCCCTCTCGGCCGAAAATAAGGCGCTGAACTTGAAAGAGGTTGGGAAAAAAGCGGCTGAAGTTGCAGAAAAAGAGATCATTCAAAGTACGCTCCAAGAGACGCATTGGAACCGGAAACAGGCGGCCAAATTGCTTCGTGTGAGTTATAAGGCATTGCTGTACAAGATACAGAAATACCATTTAGATGATATCAAAGGATATCGAAAGGCCGAAGAGGAGACCGCGTGAGGGCCTCGACTTATTTTTGTTCCAACAATAGACCCATGAGGGCACGGAGGAGCGAGGATGGGAAATTGGGGGGGGAAATTCCCAGACGGGCCGGAGGAGCCCTTCGGCAGAATTCTGAATCGAGACTTGTTTCATTTTGTTTTGGATATCGAGGTGAAGCGTTCAAGGCGTTATCAGAATTTTCTCTGTCTCATGCTCTTCAAAATTAAACAATTTTCGCTGGAGGGTGATCGGAGAGGTATGCAGGCGTGTTATCGGAAATTGGGTGATCTCCTGATGGAGGAGACACGGGAAAGCGACATCATCGGTTCTTTGGAAGCAGACCGGCTCGTTGTCCTCCTCCCTTATGCGGACATGAAAACAGGAGCCCATGTGAAATCCCGTTTTGAAGATGCTCTGAGATACTATGACTTCAAAAGCAAGGGCATTGACATCAGGATTGACCAGGTCTGCTTTCCTGTCAATGGGTCAGACACGATGGACCTGATTCAACGGGCATTGCGGATAGAGTAGTCTCCTTCCGGGCGAGGAGGCCGAGGGAGAAAGTCTGAACCAGGACGGAACGGGCAATTCCCGTGCAAAGAATTCATGAACGAAGGAGAAAGGACATGAAGAGATTACTGAGTATCGGAAGCATCGGAGCATTGATATTATTCATAGCGACCACCCTGGCTTACGCTCAGGCGGATAAAGAGACCCTCTCAAGAAAAGAGGCCCAGGACGTGGCCGTGGATGGCAACCAATATGTGATCGGCGCCGAAGATGTTCTTTATATCCATGTTTGGAAGGAAGACTCCTTAACGAGAACCGTTCCCGTGAGGATGGACGGGAAAATCTCCCTTCCTCTTATCCAAGAAATCAAGGCCGCCGGGCTCACACCTCTCCAGCTCAAGGAAGTTCTGACGAGAAAGTTTAAGGAATTTATTGAGAATCCAATCGTTTCTGTAACTGTCCTAGAAGAAAACAGCTGCAAGGTGTATGTGACGGGTCTGGTCAAGAATCCGGGCGTTTACCGTCTTCGGAGCGAAACCACCGTGGTCCAGGTCATTTCCTTGGCGGGCGGGCTTACAGACTGGGCAAACCCCAAAAAGATCTTGGTCGTCCGGAAAGAAGACGGGAGGGAGAAACGAATTACGGTTAATTATAAGAAAATCATGGGCGGGAGTAACACGAGTTCAAACGTTGTTCTGAAAGCGGGCGATACAGTCATTGTTCCTTAAACCGTAGGAGAAGACTGAGACCAAGGGCTGGAATGAGATATCGGTGGGAGAGAGGAGGGACTATGAAAGGTGGAAGAATGGTCAGAGCAAGGAGAATCGGCGGGGTGAAGTGGATGCTTCTTACGCTATTTTTTGTCGGAATTCCTTCTTTTGTCCATGCTGATATCAATGATATCCTGTTGAAATTTTACCCCTATGCCACGGTCCAAGAAGAGTACAGCAACAATATTTTTCTGAGCCCCAATCAGAGCAAAATAACCGATTATATTACCACCGTCTACCCGGGATTGAGATTTTTCGATTTAAAACCGGGTGGCTATGGGATTGACCTGGATTTTTCCGGGGGATATAACTATTACGCAAAAAATAACGATCTCAGTTACTGGGGTTACCAAGGGAGGCTGAACAGCTGGTATGCATTGACCTCAAGCCTGAATTTTCGACTCAGGGATTATTTAATTCGATCGGATGCGGCCAGAGAAAACCAATACCAGAATCTGTATGATGCCCAAGGTCAGTTCATTGGCAATACCTTACCGGACCAATATCTTCTTTCCACGGTGAGAGGGGTCCAGGCGATCTATGTCCGAAACGTTGTTGAGCCGTCGTTAGAGTATCGTTTTGGCAGAGAAAACCTGGTTTCCTTGCTTTATCGAAACAACATCTATCGTAACGAAAATCCTCTTTTCGAAAACAGTACGGAAAATTCGATCAACCCGTTGCTCAACTACTGGTTCGATATTCATAACGGCATTACGCTCGAATATCTTATCAGTTTTGGGCATTTCCAGGTTTCTGACGACACATTGTCGCAAACGGTGAGGAGCCGCTATACTTACCGAGTTGATCCGAAGCTTTCATTGTTTGGAGAATTTGTCTTTATCAACGAGCATTATATCGGGCCCACCGCTGATTATAATGTTTATACTCCGACCGGAGGTGTCGAATATAGGTTTAGTCCGACACTGACGGGTACGCTGCAAGGAGGTTATTTCTGGCAAAAAACGGATAACAGTTCAGAAACGTCGGGTCCCTTTTTCAACGTGAGCCTTGCGCAGAGAGGGCAGCAGACGAGCTATAACCTGGCATTGAACGGAGGATACAACCGGGACTATTTCGACGCTCAAAATTTGGGGTTTGTAAAGTACTACCAGGCCTACGGGACGATCAACCATAATTTCACGGGGAGGTTGAGTGGCCGGCTGACCGGGTCTATTGAGAAAACATGGTACCCTGCTGAGTCTGACAACCGGAAAGATTGGATCTGGGATACGCGGGCAGGGGTCTCCTATATGCTCTTCCAGTGGTTGACTCTTTCCTTGGAGGCTGCTTACCGAGGGACTAATTCGAACATTCCGAGTAACGATTACACCGAATTTAGTGCAATTTTTAGGATAACACTGGCCAGGCCGGGTTATCAGCCGGGGGTGATGGGTGGACCGACTTTTGGACCGATTTATCGGTGACCCATCGTGAATTGAGGAAGAAATGCCACGCCCTTCGGGGCCATGGCTCTTTAATCCTTAACTATAACTATCGTGAGAGAGGAGTAAGAACCGAAATGGGCAATAACGGGAAATCTTTTGATTTTCAGATTTATTTCAAGATGGGTCTGAGAAGGAAATGGTACATCATCGTTCCATTTGTTCTGTCGGTGATCATTTCTTTTGGTGTTTATAAAAATCTACCCAAGGAATATAGAGCGAACACCGTCATCCTCGTCCGAGCCCAAAGGGTCGCAGAAGCTTATGTTCGGGCGACCATCGTCGAACCTGCAAGCGACCGGTTAAACACGATTAGCCAGGAGATTCTCAGCCGTACCAGGTTGGAAAGAATTATTAAAGAATTCAACCTCTACTCGGACAAGGGAAACGAATTACGCTTGGAAGAGATTGTAGAGATGATGAAGAAAAAGATCGAGGTCAAGGTCCGGCGCCCGGATGCATTTTCAATTTCCTTTGAGGGACGGGACCCCGAAACAGTGATGAACGTGACAAATAAATTGGCCTCGATGTTCATCGAAGAAAATCTGAAGCTCAGGGAGTCAAAAGTGGAAGGAACTTCCCAGTTTATTAACAGGGAACTACAGACCGTAGAGGTGGCTCTCAAAAAGAAAGACGAAATGCTCCGACGATATAAGGAAAAAAATTTGGGGCAATTACCACAACAACTTGACGCGAACCTAAGGCTCCTCGACCGATTACAGGAACAATACAGAACAACGAGCGAAAATCTCAGGGCCGCAGAAGACAGAATGGTCCTCCTCCAGAGTCAGATGGAACAGAAAATGGACGAGCACTCCGAGAGAAAGCGGTCCTTGGCCACTGCGCCCCCAAAGAAAGGCCAGGCTCCAAGAGAATTGGGCCTCGAAGATCCATTAGTGACGCAGTTAAATGCCCTGAGAAGAAGCCTGGCAGATGCCGAAGCCAAGTATACGGGGAATCATCCTGACGTGGCTGATCTGAGAAGAAAAATAGCGGACCTTGTGTCCAAAGTGAAGAAACAGGACGAGGAGAGAGAAAGACGCCTCAGAGACCTCAAAGAGCCCTCGGGGGACCTGGATGCAGACCGAAACTCAGCTGGGTTTTCACCCGATTTAGAGCTTGCCACCGAAAAGTTGATCTTCCAGTATAAAGCACAGCTCACCGATATACAGGGAGACATGAGGCGATTCAAGGGAGAATTGGAAAGTTTAAAGGCGGAAATAGCGGTCTATCAGAGAAGAATTGAAGACACGCCTAAGATAGAACAAGACATGGTCAACCTCATGCGAGATTACGACCTCCTCAAAGGTCAGTACCAGTCCCTGATGGACAAAAAATATCAGGCTCAAATGGCTGAAAATCTTGAACGGAAGCAGCAGAGTGAACAATTCCTGGTCTTGGATCCGGCGCGCTGTCCTGAAAAACCGTTTAAGCCAAATCTCCCCAGTCTTTTGGCCATGGGGGCTTTCTTTGGACTTGTGATAGGGTTGGGTTTGACCTGGTTTCGGGAATCCCTGGATCGATCCTTTTACGAAGTCTCCGATGTGGAAAATTACTTAAAACTGCCGGTCGTGGCCACGATACTCAGTCTGAACGGAGAAGAGAAGAAAGCAGCTTAAAGACGAAAGGTTCGAGAGTCCAAGAATTCTGGAAGTCGGGTGAAAGATTTATAGCTTTAGTCTGTGAAATTTGAACAGGGGAAGGCCAAGATGCAAAAAGCTTTAGAAACAGCCGGACCGATGACCCCTTGAATCCCTAACCTTTTATTTTGGAATTGAGTATGTACGAATCTTTTTACGGCTTAAAAGAGAATCCTTTCAATGTGACACCCAACCCCGAATATATCTACTTGGGGGAGAACCATCGGGAAGCGTTGGCGCAATTGCTTTACGGGGTCAAGGAGAGAAAAGGATTTATCGTGATTACCGGGGAGGTGGGTACGGGGAAGACAACCCTGATCCATTATCTTCTTGATAAAATGAATGGGAATCACACAAAGACAGCTCTCCTGTTTAACCCAAAATTGACTGTGGACGATTTCATTCAATACATCTTGAAAGATCTTGGAGTAAGGGTTCAGGGGAAAACGAAGGGTGAATATCTTCATAACCTGCATCGATACTTGCTGTACGCATACCAAAGGGATGAAAGAGTGATTTTAATCGTCGACGAAGCCCAGGGATTGAAGCCGGAGTTGCTCGAGGAGATCAGGCTTCTTTCGAACCTGGAGACGTCAAGATCGAAGTTACTCCAAATCGTCTTGCTCGGTCAACCGGAATTAGATAAAACCCTTTCCCAACCGGGATTCCGTCAACTGAGGCAGCGCATTAATTTGCGGTACCATTTGCTCCCTCTTTCCGAAAAAGAGACAAAGGAGTATATCGGAAAGCGGTTGAGAATTGCAGGAGCCAAGGAGCCCATTTTTACAGAGAAGGCGATTAAGCGAATTTACTTAAAGTCGGGAGGGATCCCCCGGCTAATAAACATTTTATGCGACAATGCATTACTCAATGGGTACGCCCTGGACCAAAGAAAGGTTGATGAAAGGTCAGTCAAGGAGGTGGCTAAGGATCTCTATCTGAAGAAGAAGTCGCTCCGGGTTTGGATTTTAGCCCTTATTTCCATCGGCATTGTCGTTGGCATTTTATTATTCATTTATTTGGGGAAAGGCAGTCATCTGTTGCCCCCCTTAATGAGGATATTTTCAGAGACCTTCGATCCATTCAGGAAATGCTAAGCGGTGGAGGATGAACCTTTTTCCAATGTTTTCAGGGAAGAACCTTATGGGTGATACATTCTTAGGGAGGGCTGGCAGGAGGATGTTCAATCGAAACACAGGAATACAACCGAACTTTTTTGCACTCTGCGCCGAAGGCGTGAAGGTTTAAATGAAAGGATGAACCGATGAGTCGAGTCTATCGTGCCCTTGAAAAGGTAGAAGAAGAAAGAAAGCAGAGGGTCGAAGAACCCCCTCTCAGAGTATTTGAAGAGAAGACCGCTCCGAGAAAAGAAGGACCTGAATCAGCATTTCGTGAACAGAAGATAGAGAAGATAGAGAAGCTGGGACTTCCTCAAAAAGAGATAGCCCCTGTTTTAATTGTTCAACCCCATTCTTTTTGTGCAGAGGCATTCCGGAAGCTAAAAACTCAGATTTTTCTTCATCCAGGGAATTCTCCTCGAACGATTCTCGTGACGAGCGCAGCACCGCAAGAAGGGAAAACTCTGGTGGCTGTTAATTTGGCCGTGGCCATTTCAAAAGAAATTCATAGCAACGTCATCCTCGTCGACGGAGACCTCCGGAGGCCGGGTATCCAACTTGAGAAAACGAAGAAGGGGAAGGGGCTCTCAAATTATCTTTCAGACGGGATTCCCCTCTCTGAGATTCTGATAAATTCCGAGATCGAAAAACTTCAAATCATCCCGGCGGGTTCTTCAACGCGCAAATCTTCAGAGCTCATCCGATCAAGAAAAATGGGAGAGCTTCTCGACTACCTCAAGGGGTTTGGTGATCACACCTATATTGTGATTGATTCCCCGCCTATTATGGCAACTCCCGATCCGAGTTTACTCTCTAAGATGGTGGATGGGATCATCCTGGTCGTAAGAGCCGGGTATACATCCCGGGAATCCATCCAAGACGCGATCAAGTCCATCGATCGCCAGAAGATTATCGGGGTGGTTTTTAACCAAATTGACGCTAAACCATCGGCTTATTTTTCAGAGTATTATCGGTATTATCAATACTACAAAAATAAGCTTGAATAGGGTCAGAAAGGCGTTCTTGAGAGAGGGACGGGATCGGTCCCGCAGCACGACATTCACCTATCAACGCAAGAGCATGAGAAGGGGTGGTTTTCCTATGAATCTCTGGTACGTTATCCAAACAAAACCGAAGAAGGAAGAAGAGGCGAAGTCTTACCTTTCGACAAAAGGCGTCGAAGTCTTTAACCCCCTGATGGAAACGTTTCTGCTGAGAAACGGAAGGATGAACAAGGAATTGAAGCCGCTTTTCCCTAACTATATTTTCGGAAAGTTCGACCTCGACCTCAATTACCCTCTGGTCAGATGGGCACGAGGAGTAAAGAAAGTTTTAGGCTTCGGGGAGTATCCTACACCCGTCTCCGAAGAAGCGGTGGAAATCATTAAAGAGAGGACCGATACTCACGGGATCGTGAGGTTAAGATGTCATTATCAGACCAACGACCTGATTCGGATTAAATCCGGTCCGTTAAAAGATCTGTTAGGAATCTTTGAAAGTTGGATTTCGGACAGTGACCGGGTAAGAATCCTTTTAAACCTGGTAGGCTATCAACCGGTCGTAGAGATGCACCATTCCATGATAGAAAAAGTGGCTTGATATGAAGCGACGTACTGCGGCCAGAAAATTGGTGCAGTAACCTGGTATTCGGCCGCAGTCAGGACGGCGGCAGGACTTGAATTTTGACCCCACATTAAGATTGATGTGGCAAACAGGAATCCGATCAGAGCGATTTCAGCAGGACCCACCGAAATGCGAACCGGCGGTAGCCTATCTTTCTCTCACGAGATGCGCAAAAAGTGGCAGTGGAAAAGGGCCAGGACCGGTTTCAAACCTTGATGAACAACGGAACGCCAATCGCCTTTAGACAATCGTGGATGAGTTTCAGTGAAGAACCCGGACGATTCAGTCTGCGACTGAAAATTCGATGTTATTTCGGAGGTGAGTGATCAATGATTATCAGATCTTGTTTGTCCTGTAAATATCATGAGATAAAACAGGACGGAAAAGAAGCGACGAGTCACTGCCAGAGGGAAAACTGCTGGTCTCAATACTCCAAGTGTGTCCTCGGAAAGGCCCTTGAGAGATTTCTGAAAGAGGAGTCCGCTCGACAGGATCGCCCCTTCTCCGCTCCCACGGCTCTGTATTCCCGGGAGTAGGAAAGTGAGGACTACCGTGGACCCACAACTGCAGCGCCGAAGGCGATCGGCAAAGAGCGGCCAATTTTATAGATCTGACGCCAGGGTCATGCACTCGGCCCTAGGCGGTCGGGGGGAGTGAACGATGTCTCAATATTCCATCAGTCCATCCGGAGAAAGATTTCCATTACCAGAGGAGGAGGACTATTCAAGCGAGTTCGAACGGTTAGCGGAGGTCGTCAAGAACGAGCGTGCTTCCGGACGGGAAATTGTTTTGGTCATGGGGTTGGGGTTCGTCGGTGCTGTCATGGCAGGAGTGGTTGCGGATGCTGCAGATGAAAAAGGCAATCCCACGAAATTCGTCATTGGGATGCAGAGGCCGAGCACCCGAAGTTTCTGGAAAATTCCGCTCCTCAATCGTGGAATTTCACCCGTCAGCTCCGAAGACCCGGAAGTCCCGCTCTTGATTCGCCGCTGTGTCAACGAGAAAAAGACGCTCACCGCGACCTTTACATACGATGCGCTCAAACTCGCGGATGTGGTGGTGGTCGATGTTCAATGTGACTATTTGAAGGACTCCCTTGGGGATGTTCGAAAGGGTCGGGCAGACATGGAAGCTCTTGAAGAATCCCTAGAGATCATCGGCCAAAACATAAGCCCTCGGGCCTTAGTCCTCATCGAGACCACTGTCGCTCCGGGGACGACGGAGCAGGTTGCCTACCCGATCATCAGGAAGATGTTCAGAAAAAGGGGTATTGCAAGTGAGCCGCTGCTGGCACACAGCTACGAGCGGGTCATGCCAGGGAGGAATTACGTAGCGAGTATCAGGGACTTCTGGAGAGTTTGTAGTGGTGTGAATGACGAATCCACACAAAAAGTGGTCAAGTTTTTGACCGACGTGTTGAACACGGAGAAGTTTCCGTTGACCGTACTCGACCGGCCGATTGAGTCCGAGACGGCAAAGATCGTTGAGAATAGTTTCCGGGCAACCATTCTTGCCTTTCTTGATGAGTGGAGCCTTTTCGCAGAACAAAATGGCGTCGATTTAATAAAAGTCATCCAGGCCATCAAAGTTCGGCCGACGCACAACAACATGATCTTCCCCGGGCCCGGAATCGGGGGCTACTGCCTTCCCAAAGATGGAGGATTAGGCCTCTGGGCCTATCGTCACATCCACGGGTTTGAAGATGATATCTTTAAAATCACTCCCCTTGCCGTTGATATCAACGATACGAGGTCTCTTCACGTGGCACAGCTTGCCCGGGATGCTCTGCGGAATATGGGGCGCCCCATTGCTTCTGCAGAGATTCTGGTTCTTGGAGCTTCGTACCGGGAGGACGTAGGAGATACCCGATACAGCGGCTCTGAATTGATCGTCCGCCGTCTGACGGAAATGGGAGCGGAGTTGAGGGTGCACGACCCTTATGTGCTTCATTGGTGGGAATTTGAAAAGCAGGATGAGTATCCGGCGTCTTCCCACAGTCTCAAAAGGTTTTTCCGTGGTCAGGAAAAACTGAAGGACCTTCGCGTGGAACAGGATTTGAAAAAGGCCTTGCATGGCGCAGACACAGTCATTTTTGCCGTCAAGCATAAACATTACTTATCCCTCGATCCGGATGAAATCGTAAAATACGCCAATGGCCCGATAGCCGTCATCGACTGTTTTGGCATTTTAGATGATGAAAAAATAAGGAGATACTTTGAGCTTGGATGCGAAGTCAAGGGATTAGGTCGCGGCCATGTGAAAAGAATTAAGGATCAGGTGCGAGAAGCAAAGTCGCAGCTTCCGCTGAACATCCCCCTGCAATTTGCAGCGGATAAAGGGCAAGGTTGATTGGGTGCGAGGAGTGCCTTTCACGGAGATGTTTTTGTGGTTAGCAAGCGTCCCAAGGGGTAGAAAAGTACGAGAAGACCTCGTACAGATAGGGCTACTCTGCGCCATCATTGTTTGCAGTGTCTCCTGTACCAAGAATACGGTAAAGATACAGTCCTATATCCTTCGTAACAGGGTCGCCGTATTGGATCGGGTCGTCATGAAAAAAGCGCTCTATGTCTCCTTTTCATTCACGAAGAGCCTTAGAGAACATGAAAAAGTAAATGTCCATGGTTTTCTTATCAACAGCGATCAGATCATCGGTGAAACTTCTCTGAAGGCTCTTCGTGAAAATAGCGGGAACCTCATTTTTGATCTTCCGTACCAGATTCCAAACGGTCCATATCGAATAAAGATTGATGCGTTTACTGAAAAAGGGAACCTTGTGGCAACAGGTTTTACAACGGTTGAAAGAGCCGATCTCAGGAATTATTTTTATCCTCGTCCTCCAGGGAAGAAATCAGCGGTTCCCTTTGAAGAAAGCCTTGCCCACCCGGAGCTTGAAGAAGTAAAGGCAACCCCGAGGGATCAGTCGAATGGTTATATCCTCTTTTCCAGATCTCCTCTTGAATATGTTTTTCCTGAAAGCAGGCCCAAGAAATCTGAGATCCTCGATCACCTTGCCATTCGAGTCGCACGGAATGAATTTGAACCCATTACCTTCGCTCTTTATCCTCTTCGGAAATTAGGGACGGTAAAGGTATCCATCACCGATTTAAAGAGTGATCGGGGATCCATCGCCAAGGACAAAATAAGGGTTGCCTATGTTGACATGGTTCAGGAAACCCTGGGGTTGCCAGAAGGAAAATTTTTAAATTTACCAGCGCTCATCCGACCGGGCGATCGCGTCAATATTGAGGCGGGTCGATGCCAAAGGTTTTGGCTGACCATCCGAATAGACGATGACGTTTCTCCCGGAGCCTATAAGGGCACCATAACGATCGTCCCTCAACATGGATCCAAAACATCGATCCCTCTCGAGGTCACCGTGGTCCCCCTCTCTCTGGAGGGTATCCCAAGCGTAGACTATTTCATGATGATGACCTACGAGTTTGCAGAGTTAACCATGCCCTGGTCGAGAGAAGAAAAAGAGAAAATCTATCAATCCGCTTGCAACGTTCTCAAGGATTACAAAGAACACGGGATGACGACTCTTTGTTTGCATTCACCTTTTGTCCTCGTCACCAAGGAAGACGGAACGCCTAATTTGGACGATATTTTGGCGGCTTTAAGAGCCGCAAAGGAAATCGGGTTTAAAGGACGAATCGTATGGTATATGGGGCATCTCATTCAAACATCTAAGCCCAGACATCCGGGGAACATAACGAGTTTTGATAAGGGGATTCATTTACCGCGACTAAAATATATCGTGAAAACGGTCTCGCAGTATGCCAGGGAACAAGGTTGCCCTGATGTTATCTTTTTACCGATTGATGAACCGGGGGATTCGTATCAAGATTCTCAAAATAAACGTCACACCATCACGCCTCTTTTGTTAAAAACGATAAAAGAGTCAGGCGCCAAGAATATGCTTACCACATGTGACTACAAACAGTTCAAACCCGTTGACTATCTATGCTGTGGTGAGATGAAGAAAGAGGATATCGACACGGCACATGACGGCGGTTCTGTTTATTGGTTGTACGAAAATGACGTGACCACAAAGTGCCTCAATCCTGCTTACGCCAGGTATATTTATGGCTATTACACCTGGATAAATCATGTGGATGGGATGTCCTCGTGGACGTTCCAAAATACGCAAAATGCAAAGGGCCTGCCGGGCCGGGCTGGCGTCGACGGGGGCGATATCTATCTTGCGTATCCCGATCCGAAAGGTCCCCTGGCTACTCTCAAATGGGAAGCAGTTAGGGAGGGGATAGATGATCATAAGCTCGTGTATCAACTGGTTAAGCGATTGCGAAAACTAAAGGAAAAAGGAGTCAATGTTTCAAAATACGAGACGTTTCTTCAGGAGATCAAGCAAAAGAGGGGGACGCCAGACTGTCAAATAGGAGATGATGGTAGGTGGAATCCAATATTTTTCCGGGCGAGCAGGGATCAATTAATCTCGATGATTTTAGACGCAGAGGCAAAGATAAATTTATGAGATCCGGGGAGGGAAATATGGAAGTTGTCATCTTGTGCGGGGGAGCCGGGACAAGATTAAAGGAAGAGACCGAGATGAAGCCCAAGCCCATGGTTGAAATCGGGGGAAAACCGATTTTATGGCATATCATGAAAATATATTCCCACTATGGCTTCAACAGGTTCGTACTCGCTCTTGGCTACAAGGGGGAGTATATCAAGAACTTTTTTTACCATTATCGCTTTACGTGCAATGACTTCACAATCCATTTAGATCCGAATACTCCGCCCAAAATGCATTCCATGGGGGATGAAAGTAAGTGGGAGATCACGTGCGTGGATACCGGTGAAAAGACACTCAAGGGGGGAAGAATAAAGCGTCTGGAACCCTATATCCAAGGAGATAACTTCCATTTGACTTATGGAGATGGGGTTGGGAATGTGAATATTTCGGAACTGAGCAAGTTTCATCTGAGTCATCATTCCATTGGAACGGTGACTGGCGTCAGACCCCCCTCGAGATTCGGTGAAATGATTATTGAAGGAGACTACGTCAGGAATTTCGAGGAAAAAGCCCAACTGGGAAGTGGAATCATTAACGGGGGTTTTTTTGTGTTTAAGAGAACATTGTTTGATTACCTGGATTCGGGAGAAAAGTGCGACTTCGAATTCGGTCCCTTGCAGAAACTATCGGCAGAAGGACAGTTAAGGGTTTATAGGCACGATGGCTTTTGGCAATGCATGGACAACGTGAGAGAAAGAGATTACTTGGAAAAAACATGGGAGAGTGGAAATGCGCTATGGAAAATATGGGCATAATGACTCATCTCTTTGACAATGCGTACTCGGGAAAACGAATTCTTGTCACTGGACACACAGGATTCAAAGGGTCGTGGCTGACCCTTTGGCTTACTTTCCTTGGAGCCCGGGTCGTCGGGGTCTCCGCGCACCTACCCTCAACGCCCTGCAATTTCAGCATCCTTGGATTGGGCGACGTGGTCGATAACATTACGCTCGACGTTCGTGAACTGGATAAGCTCAAAGAGGTCTTTCATGAATATCAGCCAGAAGTGGTGTTTCACTTGGCAGCTCAGGCGATCGTGAAGAAGGCATACGCGGAGCCTAAGCTCACATTTGAAACGAACCTTGGGGGAACGATCAATGTCTTAGAGTGTATACGTGCGACTCCGAATGTCAGGGTGGGAGTCATTATTACGAGTGACAAGTGCTATCAAAACGTCGAATGGACCTGGGGATACCGAGAAAATGATCGGCTTGGAGGGGATGACCCCTATAGCGCATCGAAAGCCTGTTCTGAGATAGCATGCCAGGCTTATATAAGATCTTTTTTTAGAAAGTCAGAAGGCGGAACGTCCCCCCGTCTTGCTACGACGAGAGCGGGAAATGTTATCGGCGGAGGGGACTGGGCAGAAGATCGAATCATCCCGGATTGCGTCAGGGCGCTTGTCCGAAAAGAAGATATCGTGATTAGGAATCCCAATGCAACGAGGCCATGGCAACATGTACTCGAGCCGTTAAGTGGCTACCTCTGGCTGGGGGCAAAACTCATGCAATCGGACAAGTTGCATGGAGAGGCTTTTAATTTTGGTCCAGACCAGAAAGTGAATCAACCGGTGAGGGAATTGATAAAGCTCTTCGCGGATTATTGGGGTTACGGCGGATGGAGGCATGAGGGGACAAGCGGAGGAGAGAAGGAAAACACTCTTTTGAAGTTGTCTTGCGACAAAGCTTTACATTATCTTTCTTGGCATTCTGTTCTGACGTTTTATGACACTGTTCGTCTGACAGCGGAATGGTATAAGAGTTATTATTCTCACAACGGCAGCATGTTCGATTACTCGAAAAAACAAATTGAGTACTTCGCATCAGAGGCCAAGAGTCAAAGGCTTCCGTGGGCAGGGGGGGGTGATTCATGATAGAAGATGTCAGGATCATACCGTTGAAGCAGATTCCGGATGATCGTGGAAAGGTCATGCATATGCTGAGAAGTGATGCTTCCTGGTTCGATGGGTTTGGAGAAATTTACTTTTCTATCGTTAATCCGGGCGCCGTCAAGGCGTGGAGGCTGCATAAGAAAATGGTTCTAAATTACTCTGTTCCAATGGGCAAAATCAAGCTCGTCTTGTACGACGACCGCGAAGGCTCTAAAACGAGATATCAAATCCAGGAGATCACTACCGGAGAAGAGGAATACTTCTTAATTAAGATACCAACTTTTATTTGGACCGGGTTTCAGGGGTTGGGAACAACGAGATCTATTGTTGCGAATTGTTCGACCCTTCCGCACGACCCCGATGAAATTGTCAGGCTGGACCTAAGGGATGAAAAGATTCCGCATAAGTGGGAGAACCTAGGATGAAAATACATCGAATGAAAGGCGGTTTAACTCACAAACCAATGTCGCTAAAACGGAAATCTCAATCTGAGGAGACTTCGCGGGCAAAATCGTGATTAAAGTCAGCATTATTATTCCAACTTTTAATAGAGAAAATTATTTGTACCAGGCGATCGAAAGCGCCCTCAGCCAAGATTATCCAAATCTTGAGGTGGTTGTTTCAGACAATGCTTCCACGGACAATACGGCGGAGTTTGTCAAGAAATATTTCGTGGATTCAAGGTTTAAGTATTTGAGGAATGAGAAGAATTTGGGTATGGTCGGAAATCAAAGGAGAGGGCTGTTCGAGTATTCGAGTGGCGATTGGGGATTAGTCTTGGATAGCGATGATTACCTATGTGACAATTCGTATATTAGTAAGGCTGTCAAACTAATCGAAGAGAATAAAAATGTGGTTTTGGTTCATGCAAATTTCAGAAAAAAATATGAAGGCACTGAAAGGTTTGAGGATTCGGACAAGCAATTAGAGAGAATCGTGCCTGGCAGATGGATGTTTTTAAACTACAAATATGCTGTTTTGGGGAAGGTCAATTACGATAAGCTGACGGTCCTGTTCAATAGAAGGATAGCAATGGAGTTGGACATTTTTAAAGAGGATATTATTTCGAGTGACCGCGAAGCTTTTCTAAAAATAACCTTAGAGGGTGATGTGGGTTTTATCAGTGACGTCGTGGCGGTTTATCGGGTACATGGTAGCAATTTAAGCAAAAGCGCAGACATGGATGTATTTTTCAAAAATATCAAGGCCACCTTAATCCCTTATGAGTTTGCGAAGCAGAAGGGAATTTTTGACGGAAAACAGCTCGAAAAATGGAAAAGGAGAATGATTCGAGAAGCGGCTGAGATTGCAATGGCATACGGTCTGACGAACAAGCTGGGTCGGCTGAGTCTCCTGAAGCCATTTACGAGAAGGCTCCTTAAAGAATATCCTTTCGCGGGCATGGCCATGTTGAAGGTATTTCGATTGAGGGTCCTGGGTAAAATATTGCTTCGAGCGATTTACAGATAGTCAGTAATTATCCTTGTGGTGAGAGTAATGGACAAGTGGCGAAGATGGGATTCGAGGGAGTTCGTGAATCGGGAAAATCATGTCTAAAACGTTTATTCGTTTGTCAAAATCAATAGTGGGTGCTACTGAAGCCGAGGCAGTCGGGAGGGTATTAATGGAAGACGGATACCTCGGCATGGGAAAAGAAACGCAAATCTTTGAGAGAGAGATAGGAGATTTCTTAGGAGTACCAGGAGAGGCTGTTACGAGTGTCAATTCTGGCACGGCGGCATTACATCTTGCCGTCCAAGCAGTTGTGGAACCGGGCGATGAAGTGTTGGTTCAATCGTTGACGTTTCTTTCCTCTTTTCAATCCATTTCGGCGACGGGAGCGGTTCCGGTACCTTGCGAGATTAACTTGAACAACCTGACGATAGATATCGAAGATGCACGGCGACGAATGACGGCAAAGACGCGCGTAATTATGCCAGTGCACTACGCAAGTAATCCTGGAGATCTGGATAAAATTTATGATTTTGCGGGAAGCCACCGACTCAGAGTCATTGAAGATGCAGCTCATGCCTTTGGATGTACGTATAGGAAAAAGATGGTTGGGTCCTTTGGAGATATCGTCTGCTTCAGTTTTGATGGCATCAAGAACATTACTTCTGGGGAAGGGGGCGCCATTATCACGGGGGACGAGAAGGTAAAGAATTTTGTGAGGGATGCTCGCCTTCTTGGAGTGCAAAAGGACACCGAAAAGCGGTATCAAGGGGAAAGAAGCTGGGAATTCGATGTGAGTCATCAGGGATATCGGTATCACTTGAGTAATGTTCTTGCGGCAATAGGTCGTGTACAACTGAAGCGATTCGCTACGGAATTCAAGCCGAGGCGCATTGAGCTGTCGCGAAGATATCGTTCTGCGTTGAGGAATGTCTCCGGAATTAAGTTAATTGAGGGCGAACCCGGCGAGATAGTTCCTCATATCTTTCCGGTCAGAGTGTTGAACGGACGGCGAGATTTGCTCCGCGAATTCCTCATTAATAAGGGGATAGAATGCGGGATTCATTACAAGCCAAATCATCTCTTGTCATTTTATGGAGCGAAAAAGGGAATGCTCCCAATCACCGAAAAACTGTACGATGAATTGATGACGTTACCTTTGCACCCAGGATTGTCAGACGTCGAAGTGGATTATGTGATAGAGAATATTAATGAGTTTTTTCATAAGGATAGCGAGCAAGTCGTTCATTCCACTGGGAAGTCAAATACTTTTGCCTCTAAACCAAACGAGCCCTGAACCGAATAGGCTACGGGGTAAGCTTCACATCTTGATCTATTCCCGATAGACCCTTGTCATGATCCGTGATTGCGTGCGCCGGCAGGCAGGAGCGACCCTAGGCAATGTGTCGGATCGTCGAGGCGGGAAAGAGCAGAAATCATAACATGTCAAACGTCGGGACTTTTTTTAAGAGATTTGCACATTTTTTTTCCGGCGGCGCATTAGGACGGTTGTTGGGTTTCGTAACGCTCCCAATTCTTACAAGGATCCTAAGCGTTGAACAATACGGAATGCTTTCATTAGTAACCACGACGGCCATGATTTCGGTGACCTTTGCTAAATGCGGACTGACGGATGGGGTCATTCGATTCTATGGTGAGTTCAGCAAGACGCCGGAGAAGCGAGAGATTTTTTCATCGACCATTATGATTCGGGGAGCCCTTTTATCGCTTGCGACAGCCTTATTGTACGTACTGGCATACTTTATCGTTCTGCGACACTATCTCAAAATTAGCGAGGAATACAGCCTCTGTTTTTTCATCATTATTTTCTTTTTATTAGTCAGACCCATTAACAATCTCATTTCAAATCTTCTCTTGGTTTCTGGAAAAACGATATTCATGAATCTTTTAGGACTCTTTAGCAGGGCATCTGCCTTCCTGCTCTCGGTCGTTTTCCTCATCGTGGTTATTAAGGAATTATATGGTTTCTTCATCGGGGCACTGGTTTCCGATGTCATTGTGCTGTCCATACTGCTCACCTGGTTTTTATCTAACTATAAGGTCGAGTTGAGGAAGGTGTCGAAGGATCTCACGCTGAAGTTAATCAGGTTTGGGGCTCCTCTTCTTTTAACCGAGTTCTCGTATTTGTTGCTTCAGTATATAGACCGATTTTTTATCGTCAGCTATCTTGGAAGTGCAGCGCTGGGTATCTACTCGGTTGGGTATAACATCGCCATGTATGTGTCAGAAACGTTTGTGTTCTCCATCTCCTATGCGATTACGCCCATCTATGTGGCCCTTTACGAAAAAGAAGGGAAAGAAGAAACAGAGGCATTTATAAATAAAAGCCTGCATTATTTGCTGATGATTTTGATTCCGATGGTTTTTGGTTACTTGGCAGTAGGGGGGGAGATCATAAGGGGACTGGCGTCAGCGAAATACGCGGAGGCGAGCGTGTTTTCACCGGTCGTTCTTGTGGGAACCCTATTGGTAGGGTTGAATACGAACATTCTATGCGCTGGGCTCTATCTGAAGAAGAGGACAAATACGATATTGCTGATCATGATGTCTGGAGTCGTCGTGAATATCTTGCTCAATTTATTTTTGATACCGAGATTTGGATTATTGGGAGCCGCAAGTGCCACGTTAATCGCCGGCATTGCGGTGGTCGTGACAACTATTTTATTTTCGAGCAAATTCATCAAGCTAAGGGTAGATTTAAAAAGCGGACTGTACTATTTGCTGGTGTCGGTCGTCATGTACGCAATCGTATCGAAGATAAGGGTGGGGACTCTTTGGATAGATTTGGTAGTGAAGATTTTAGTAGGAATTTTCTTAGTTGGGATAGGAGTGATCATAAAGGAGAAGAGGATATCGCATAAAATAAGGGGAGAATGGAGTCAGAAAGACAGAGGTCAAGGGAGGTGATTCAATGATAACAGATTGTCAAAACCCTCGTCCCATTAACTATTTGACGAAGCGGGCAATCACGATTCTAAAAACAGACGGCGCTGCTCATCTCCTAAAACGGATGATGGATCGCCTATTTCTCAAACCCCTTCTAAGTCACAATTTTGTTTATGTGAATAAGTTTTGTGCAGATTATCCAGTTTCAATGTGTGAAGGCGAGTTGGAATTTAAGGAAATTACGGCAGCGGATGACGACGAGATTGACGAATTGACAGCGGTCGATGAGTGGCACACCTCAAAATCATTCACACTCAAAAGACTGGAAGAGGGAGAGCATATCTACGTTGCCAAGCATCAAGACCGAATTGTGACTTCTGTGTCAATCGTCGCAAGAGATAAATTCGAGGACGTTTTTTTTAAGCGTGAATTTGAGATGGCTCCCGATGAGCTTTATTACTGGAGGGGGTTTTGTGTCCCCGAGTTCCGGGGCCGCGGGGCTGTGCCCGCCGTTGCGAGATATAGTCTGACGGATATGGCGCTGAAGTACGGTAGAAAAAATGCGTTCGCTATTGTTCTGAACACCAATAAAAGCAGCCAGAGAACTGTTTCGAAAGCGGGGTACGTTAAAGTTGGGCGGGTTGGTTTTTTTGAGATGTTCGGCATTCGGTTCCATTACCTATGGGGGCGCGAGGCCTTCAAAGAGACCCGGAGACGCTTCTTAATACAAAATATAGGATAAGCCCGGTTTTCTCTATCTCCCTAAACGACAACCTTATGAAAAGTCCAAGCGGGTCCGTTTCATCCGTTTTTGATATCCATCCACCCATCTTTTGGGCGCCGTTCGAATCATTGTGAGCATAGAAGATGACGCGAGAAGCCTTTGAGTTTCCTGCCATTGACCTAAAAACTAAGCTGACGGGGAGAGACTTATGGAACTTGGTGAAATAAAGGAAATTACGAGAAAAATAGTTTTTGAAATCATTACAACAAATAGCGAAACCGACGAAAAGCCGACAACGTTTGAGGATGATGATTCTTTGATCGATGCGGGATTGATCGATTCCATCGGTGCCGTTCAATTGATCGAGGAATGCGTACAGAAGTTTGACGTCCTGATTCACCCTGCTGAGCTTTCGTTGGAGAATTTCGATACCGTCAACAGAATTTGTCAGTTCATCCAGACAAAATTGATGGAGAGTCAGCAATGGGCCTAATCCAAGAGATTACCCGGGTATTCCTTCGATATCAAGGGAAAGCGGCAACGTCGCATTATGTCCCTCCTGGTTCCCTGATCACGTTGACTTATAGTCAGCTTGAGAAACGAGTGAGAGAATTAGCCCAGTATTTGTCGAGACAGGGGATGGAGCCCGGTGATTTAATCATGTGCTATATGACGAAGTCGGTCGACCTCGTCGTGTCCATCCTGGCGATTATGCTGAATGGAGGGACGTGTTGTTGTTTTTACTCCAAACAAAATCCGCAATACGCTCTCAAATTATTTTCATTCGCCAACCCCAGATTCATCCTCCTCGAAGAAAACACATTAAGAAGTGTGAAGAAGCACATGGAGCGGGTTGAACCAAGCCATCCGTTTCCGTCGTGTGGAAGATACCCTGAGGAAGGAGGCGCGGAAGGTTCATCTGCGAATCCCCATAGGACAATTTATGTTTTGAATTATCCCTCCGCGGAAAACGGTCGCACTCAAGGCTTTCAAGAAGTCGGTCGTCGTTCCGACAAGGCTTCCTGGTGTTTGTTTACCTCTGGGTCGACAGGGTCGCCTAAGGGTGTCTTGATATCCGGGGAAGATTTGCTGCAACGAGCTGTGAATGAGATAGAAGATTATGAAATCACAGATCAGGACTGCCTGTTGAGCTTGCTTCCTTTTTCATTCGATGTGGGTTTAAATCAACTTCTCTCCTCCGTTCTCTCGGGAGCCCACCTGGTCCTTTTAAATTCATGGTTTCCGAAGGATATCCTGACGACGGTGAGGTCTCGGAACATTAGCGGAATTTCGGGCGTCCCATCCATATGGGCGGAAGCACTCGCTTATCCCAAAGGGCCTGATTTTGACCAAAACACTCAAACCCTAAGATACCTTACTGTTTCAGGCGGGGATCTCAGCAAAAATCAGTTACTGCAACTGAGGCAATGCTTTAGAAATTCGAAGATTTTTAAAACCTACGGGCAAACAGAGACTTTTAGAAGCAGCATGCTCAAGCCTTTCGACTTTGAAAGGAAGATGACGTCGGTTGGCCGTCCTTTAAAAGGAACCGAAGTCTTCGTCTTAAACGAGAAGGGTGAAATCACCCCTCCGAACACGGAGGGGGAAATTGTCCATCATGGCGTCGGGACGATGCTCGGTTATCTGAACGATTCAGAAGGAACAAGCGAAAAATTACGAAAGATGAAAGGGCCGGGCTCCGAATCGACGAAAGAGGGGACATGGGTGTTTACAGGGGATCGGGGGAAAATGGACGAAGAAGGATATCTTTATGTGTTGGGTCGAGAAGATGGGATGATTAAAACCTTAGGACATCGGGTGTATCCGAAGGAGATAGAAGGCTGTATCCTGGAGTACGAACAGGTTAAAAACGCAGCCGTCGTGGGGATCAAAGACGAGCGCAAGGGGCAAGTCATTATCGCGGAGGTTGTTGCGAATGGAGACTTGAACAAGCAAAGCCTCATCGTGTATTTGAGGGAACGATTACCCTATTATATGGTCCCCGGCGAAATAAACGTCGTTGAATATTTGCCCATGACAGAGAGTGGAAAGATAAGGTACGCAACGATTCGGGAAAGATATGAAGAGAGAAGATTTTTATAAAATCATCCCCAAAGAAGAAATCCAGAAGCTCATCCCGCAGAGAGAGCTTCCTGCTTTTTTCTATTTTAAAAAGATTGTCGAAAGAAAGTACGGCGAGTTGCTGGATTGCCTGCCCGAAGGTTTTGAAATCCATTACGCGTTCAAGGCAAATCCAAACCGGGATGTTTTGGGATTCCTCCGGTCCCTTGGCGCGGGTGCCGATGTCGCCTCCTTGGGTGAACTCCAATTAGCAACGGAGATAGGGTATCCTGCGGAAAAAATTGAATTTACCGGTCCGGGCAAGACGATTGAAGAACTGTCATTGGCGATTGATCTTGGGATATCTTCTATTAATGTTGAAAGCAATTCAGAGATCAAGAAAATCACGCATCTCTGCCGAGCAAAAGAGAAACCGGCCAAGGTGGGGATCCGACTCAATCCGAGGGCGAATTTATCTTCCTCAGCGATGAAAATGAGCGGCGATACGCAATTTGGTATTACAGAAGACGATCTGGGAGAGGCGTTTGCTCTGATTAAGAATGGAACAAAGCTGCTCCATTTCAAGGGACTCCATATGCACTTGGGATCTCAGTTCCTCGAGGCCGAGAAAATCATTTCCAATTTCAAATTCATTCTTGAAAGGGCCTATGAGATCGCAAGTGCGTATCACGTCGGGTTGGAAAAGATTAATTTCGGTGGAGGGTGGGGCATCGACCTCTTCGGTCATAAACCTCCCCTCGATCTGACGCTTATCAAAAAGAATTTATCAGACCTCTTTGCAGGTTTGAAATATGGGACACATTTTAAAAACACTCAATTTATCGTGGAACCCGGGCGCTTCTTGGTAGCCGAATGCGGCATCTATGCTGTGAAAGTACTTTACAGAAAGAAGGGGTACAAGAAGGAATTCCTCGTTGTCGATGGAGGGATGCACCAGAACTATTTGGCAGCCGGAGGCATCGGCCAGGTGATTCGTAGAAACCTTCAGGCAGACGTTGTCTCAGGAAACGGTTGCAGTGAAAGCACTTCCAAATACACCATTGCAGGGTCTCTGTGCATTCCCGATGATGTGCTTGCTTCCGAAATTGAGCTGCCTTCGGAGATAAAGGAAGGAGACATCCTTTTTTTCAACAACTGCGGAGCCTACGGATATTCTGCCAGCCCTTTGAGGTTTTTGAGTCACCCTTTTCCAAAGGAAATGTTGGTGTAATTGCCGAATAAGGCATGGGTCCGTCGGGAGTATGAATGTGGAAACCATCGTTGATCTTTTTGAGGACAGTTTTACCCTTTACCCGTTAAAACCGGCTGTAAGAATTTATGCGGACACGTGGACTTACAACGACCTGCGGGACCTGTCGAGTCAAATAGCACATTTCCTATTGGAATCAGGAATGAAGAGGGGAGACAGGGTTGTTGTCCTGATGAATAAATCTATTTATCTGTATGCCGCAATGATTGGCATCATGCAGGGCGGGGGAATCTATGTCCCGCTGGACGCAAGGACTCCGTCTGCAAGATTGGCCAGGATACTGGAAGATATTGTCCCATTCCGCATTTTTATCGATCATCATTCCTCCAAACATTACCCAGCCTGCCAAAAACTCTTGAAGGCTCCGTTTAAAGTGCTTTATTTAGACGATTATCGGAAAGAGCCTTTTGAAAGAATAAATCTTGGAGAAAAGGCACTCCAAAAAAGGGAGGAATTCCCGTCGGTCTGTTCCGAGGACTTGGCGTCCATATTGTACACCTCCGGGTCAACAGGGGTACCCAAAGGAGCAATGATCACGCACGGGAATTTGTATCACATCGTCCGTTATACGATCAAAGCTTTTGATTACGGACCCGAAGAAGTTGGAAGCGCACTGAGCGCAAACGCCTTCGACGGGTCCCTCCTGGAAATGCTGCCGATTCTGTGCTCGGGCGGGACGCTGGGTGCCTATCCAGAAGAAAGAATCTTCGTGAGGGATATCTTAGAGCTGACTTATAACTATGGGATTACTAAAATGTTCCTCGTACCGTCCACCCTGAGCTCATTCGTTAACAGTAGTTTAATGCGGCCGGAATCGCTGTGCAGAATGAAGGATATCCTTTTCGGAGGCGAATCTACTCCAATTAACACGTTAATCAAGATCATGAGTTTATTGCCTCATGTGAGATTCCATAATCTTTATGGACCGACAGAAACAGCCATCTTTACGTCGAAATATAGTTTTAGAGCGCGCCCAAATCTGCGGACGAAAATTCTTTCGATCGGGTTTCCGTTTGCAAACAATCGATATCTTCTGGATCGAACAGATTTCAAGGATGAGAAAATGAAAGGAGAGCTTTTAATTGCGGGGCCTCAAGTGGGCGCGGGATATTGGAGGGACCCGGAGAAGACGAAACATGCCTTTGGGGTCAATGACGAAGGGGAGAGATTTTATAGGACGGGGGATGTTGCCTCCTTTAACCCCAGGATAGGCTATTTCATCCATGGCCGCAAAGACCATCAAATCAAGTTCATGGGATATAGGATCGAGCTAGGTGAAATTGAACAAACGTTGTCGTTGTTACCTCTTGTGAGAGAGAATGTTGTCATCCCGGTATACGTCAAGGGCAGGATTGAAGAACTGAGGCTCATTTATTCAGGCGATGGGGATTCCGACCAGGAGATTAGGAAGCACCTGAATAAACATTTGCCCCCCTATATGATTCCGAAAAGCTTGATACGTGTGGAGAGCCTCCCCAAAAATCAGAACAATAAAATAGATCGGGTTTTGATTAAAGAAATGTACGCAGGGAAATAGGGTTGATTTACGGAAAGGCGCTTCTGCGACCGCGCGACGAGAAAGACTTCGCGCAGATTCCACGGGGTAGAATAATTCGGATCACGTAGAAAACTCAGAGAGAGAACGCAACCGTCCTTAAGGAAGAAAATGGGAGCAGACACAGCGGAAAATGGGCCGTTATTCAAAATGACGGCGAACATGGCGAAGGAGCACGTCGTCCAGTTTTCACTCCTCCATCTTGACGACATTTCTGAAATCAGCCAGTTCCTTCGTTCTGTATGGTCAGAGGGTTATGGGAGCATGGGGGCACCGGATCTGACGGAGGATTATTTGCGTTGGGTTCTCGGAGGGCCGAACAAGAGTAAGAACCTCCTGTTTGGAGGCAGGATAAACGACGAACTGGTGGCTTATCAAAGCTTTTTGGTTCGAACGATGGATTACTGTGGAAGAGAATTAAATGGTTACCTGAACACCCACTTAGCCGTTTCAACGAAGATAGATTTGCGTGCACGGCTGGAATGCCTGTTCGAAATGGAACAGCAGTATGTCTTGTTGGATTCACGCTCGAAATATTATAACCCCGATTGTGACCTGGTCTACGGCTTCTTTGAGGCCGGAAGGCCCTTAAAATTTGCAGGGGATAAACTTCTGAAAAAGTGTTTTGGGATAACCCGATTCGATTATTTAACATTTAATCAATTCATGATTGTTCCCAAGAGACTGAGGGGCTACCTGAAGCGGAACGGTCGAGAGGAAAACTCTTTTTGGGTGAGGCACGCAGGACAGAAGGACTCAAGGGAATTAGCGACATTATTTAATGCGATACCTGAACCTCCTCGTTTTACAAGAGTGATGACAGAGGCCGAGCTGGAACATCACTTTTTTGGCGACCCAAATCATTCGACGTGCGTTGTGGAGACGGAAGGAGCGATCAAGGGGTTCATCAATTATTACCCTCTGGGAATCATGAAAGGGGGGCAGCTTTTTTCATACGTTATCGTGGAGTTTCTGTTTTCGAAAGAGGGAGACTTGGGATGGACGGCACTCTTGTTAGATGAGGCGCTCAAATTAGCCGAAGAGATCGGTGCGAAGGGCGTCGTGGTTGAGAATGCAACCTATTTGGAATTCGATCGTTGCCAGGCGATTGGCTTGATCCCCACCTTTAGAAGAATGACGATGTCGCTCATTTCGAAAAGCCATTCCATAGATCCCCTTGGAAGTTTTCGGTCAGATATCAAATAGGTTGAGGTGCTTTTATGCGAGTGATTTTTGGATTGATCGGGTACTTATTCGTCAAGGTTCGAGAGATTCATGAAAGCTTTAAGTACGATTCCTCTACCATTGCTGAAAAATTCCGAAAGCAAGGGGCGAAGGTCGGAGTCAACTGTTTTATTCAGATTAATAAATTGGCGTCCGAGCCCTATCTCGTGGAAATCGGGGACAACGTGGCGATCGCTCCGGGTGTCACCCTCATTACGCACGATGGCGCAAGCGTTATTTTTAGGGATGAATTTCCAGCCCTCAGGCACTTTGGGAAAATAATCATTGAAGACAATTGCTTCATCGGAGCTCGCTCCATCATTACCGCAGGCGTGAGAATTGGGAAAGGGTCCGTCGTGGGGCCCATGTCCGTGGTTCTGCGAGATGTCAAGCCGGGAAGCATGGTGATCGGGAATCCTGCGATCCAGGTTTCAACCGTTGAAAAATATAAAGAACAATGTCTCAGAGAATGGAAAAAGCAAGGGTTAGATAAATTTAGCCACTTGTTTGAAGGAAAGAATAAACTTGAGGTCCAGGAGATTATGGAATCGGAAGAATTCAGAGGGATGCTCAAGGAGCATCTGTTGTCGGTTGAACTTAAGAGTCAGGAGAGAAAGGGGCCTGAGTCGCCGTTATGAGACCACTTTACGGAAGGAAGCTGTCTCTTCGGCCTGAGAAGTCCAACAAAAGAAGAATACTCATCATCACGGATGTGTTCAGGAAGATGGGCGGGTCAGAACGAAACATCCTGCAGCTTTTGCATGGAATCGATCAAACAAGATTTCAAATCTATGTTGCCTGCTTTCGTTCTGGCGAGCTTGCTGAAGCTGCGAGAGGGGAAGGATTTCAAACCTATAGCCTAAGACGGGGAGGATTGTATTCCATGGAGGGATTTAGAAACATCCGCTTCCTCTACAAACTGATTCACAGCGAGAGAATAGATCTTATCGTGACCTATCACGAAGGGTCCGATTTTCTGGGGTTAGTCGTTTCAAGCCTCTGCCGCATTCCTGTCATATCCAACAGAAGAGATATGGGGTTTAAGACGAGGCTGTCTCATCGGATCGCCTATCGGCTTGTCGGAAGATTTTTTGACGGCGTGATCACCGTTTCAGATGCGGTAAAACAAGAGGTCGTAAAAAGGGGCTGGTTCAAGGAAGGGAACGTTTGGCCGATTCATAATGGGATCGATGTTGAGGCGTATACGAACCATGTGAACAGGGACGCGATCAAACGGTCCATCGGGATAGGAGCCAACCAGTGTGTCGTTGGGCTCGTCGGCAATATCAAGAAAGTGAAGGGAATAAGGTATTTTCTCCAGGGGGCATCGTTGGTCTGTGCGGAAAATCCTGATGCGGAATTTGTCATCATCGGAGGCGACTTGAAGGAAGCAGGAAGCTCGATGAACGATATGAAGTTGCTTGCGAAAGGGATGAACATTGCCGATCGAATTCACTTTCTTGGAGAAAAAAAAGAGATAAGAGAGCTCATCTCCATTTTTGATGTTGCCGTTATCTCGTCGCTGAGCGAAGGTTTCTCGAATGTGCTCTTGGAATATATGGCCTCCGCCAAACCGGTGGTAGCAACAGATGTGGGGGGGAATAAAGAAGCGGTGATCGACGGAGAAACAGGCTTCTTGGTGCCTCCTGAAGATGCTGGCAAATTGGCGGATGGAATAAAGGTCTTCTTGGGAAACAGGGAGATTGCATTGAGATGTGGATTGGCCGGACGGAGGCGGGTGGATGAGGAATTTGGCCTAAAAAGAATGATCCAAAAATATGAAAATATGTTTGAGCGTGTGACGATGAAACCTGAGGTGAATTCCTGTCCAAACGTCGGTCCACAACGCTTGTCCAACAATCGCCCGAATTAGGAGTGACAGGGTTACGATTCGATCCTTCCTAACTTTCCAAATTCCCGGACCCCGTTTGCCTGTCGCTCTGACAAAAATCTGTTTTGTCCAACGTCTGAAAGGGTAGCATGAGACGACGGAAGGGAGCATCGGAAGCGCTCTGAATCTCTGTCTTTCACTTTAGGAAAGGATGGGTTGCACATGAGAGTTGGTATCGAAGCTATCGCATTCCACAGTGTTCAACACTATATCGAACTGGCAGACTTAGCGGAGGCAAGGGGCATCGACCCCGAAAAATTCACGAAAGGCCTAGGCCAAGTAAGAATGGCTGTGGCAACGCCGATGGAAGACACCGTGACCTTGGCCATAAACGCAGGACTGAAGGCCCTTGAGAATTTTGGCATCGACTACGGTGATGTTGGCACGCTTGTGGTTGGAACGGAATCGGGGGTGGATCACAGTAAACCCGTCGCCGTTTATGTGCATGAAGCGCTCGGACTGCGTTCGAACTGTCACACCTATGAGACGAAGCACGCATGCTTTGGTGCCATGGCAGCCGTCTTCTCCGCCAATGACTGGATATCCTGCGGTCGCGCGGACGGATCCAAGGCGCTCGTGATTGCTTCCGACATTGCTCGCTACCCTCTCGGCGATCGCGGCGAGCCAACTCAGGGAGCAGGCGCGGTCGCCATGGTCATTTCAGATACGCCGAATCTCTTGCAGTTTGATTCTGAGATCAATGGTCATTATACAAAGCACGTCATGGATTTTTGGCGGCCGTTGTACTCATCCAAGGCATTTGTCAATGGACATTATTCCATTGAGTGCTATCTCAGAGCGCTGGAAGGGGCTCTGGCAGATGCTTTAGATAAAGCGACCATTCCGGAACTGTATAAATTGAACCAGCTTCAGGCCTGCGTTTACCACGTCCCCTTCTCAAAAATGGCGGCCAAAGCACATCACCGTCACTTTGAAGTGGATGCCGGGGAGAAAATAGATAGAGAGAGCAAACGATTTGAGGATGTCAAAAAATCTTTTAGTGAGAAGACGAGTCCTTGGCTTTCATTGAACAGAATCGTCGGCAACATCTATACGGGTTCGCTCTTTTTATCCCTCATCGATTTACTGAGGAAGAACACGAGCGCCGGCCTCAAACAGATCAGCATGTTCTCCTATGGAAGCGGGTGCGCCGCGTCCATGAACATCGCTTATCCAACGCCTGGGTTTGAGAGATTCAAGGATAAAATAGATCCCGAGCCGGAGCTGAACGCCCGACGAAGACTCCGGATCGACGAATACGAAGAGATCATGAGAATAAGTGACTCACTGGGGACGGGTGACACGGGGGAGTTTCGCGCGAGTGAGTGGGGCTTAACGGGCGATTTCCTTTATTTGGGCAATCGAAACCATATTCGCCGGTACAGCGGTCTTTCGTGAGATTATTTTAAGCTCGATCCTAGGGTTCCCGAAACCTCTATGGTTTCAGCGTGCAAGCGGATGGGAGTGAAAAATGGATGCGCAAGTGCCAGAGGATGTTCTCGCCATGATCGGTGTGGAAAAAGTACGGCAGTACGACGTGACCAAGAAAGATATTAAGCGGTTTGCCCAAGCGATTGGCGAAACAAATCCCGTCCATTTCGATGAAGACTATGCGAAAACCACCAGGCATGGCGTCATTGTCGCGCCGCCTCTCTTTTGCCAGATGTTCACATTTGAGGATGTGCCTCCGGACAGGCTACCGAGTGACGGGTCACCCGTCGAAGTAGATATTCCGGTCCCGGCTCAAAGAGCGATCGGAGGAGGAAGTTCCTACGAAATCTTTCAGCGGGTGAAAGCAGGGGATAAAATCATTGCAAAATCGACGCTCCAAGACGTTTTTGTCAAGAATGGCAAAAGTGGAAGGCTGTATTTCATTGTTGTCTGCACGGAGTTTTCCAACCAGAAGAATGAATTAGTCGCTAAAGAGGCCGCGACCTACATTAAACGGGTATAGGCATCGGGTGAGTGGATGGAAAAACGTACGCTGAGTTGGGAGAACGTGTCCTTAGCGACGCCGATCCCGGAGTTGATCGTATGTCCTGATCGCACGCAAATATTTATGTTCAGCGCAATTACGTGGAACAGGCATCTCATTCATTACAATAAGGAGGCAGCCATCCGCGACGGGCTGCCGGATATTGTTGTGCAACGGGCCCTAATCGGAGATTTTTTTGCTCGACTCATAACGAACTGGGTCGGTGACAGTGCTGAACTGCGGAGGCTGGCATGGAAAGTCACTCGCAGTGCTTTGCCGGGAAGGGAGATTGTGTGCCGCGGCAAAATTAAGGAAAGAATAGACTCCGGGGGCGACCAGTGCCTTATTTGCGAGGTGACCGCTCGTAATGAGAACGATGAGCTCATCGCCTCGGGGGACGCGACCGTCGTGTTTACCGCCCATGCCAAGGAGAGCTGAATGTCCGAAACAAAATCCACATTTCAAGCGTTACACGAGCTTCGCTCAAGATTCGGCGCGACGAAGACGTTCAAGCACGCGCTCTTCCGGTTTATGAACCAATTTTTGTATCTTGAGTGCCTCCACATCATTGTTCTCAACCGCGAAAATCTGAGACCTCTTCGTCCCAACAACGCATACACGTTGAGCACGAGAATCGCGACGTGGGAAGACCTCGAGGAAATGGAAAGGCAGGGCTCTTGGGAAATCGAGCCAAGAAAACTGGAATTCTTTAATCAAGGCGATACCTGCCTACTAAGCTATGTCGACCATAAATTGGCGGGCTATACATGGGCCCACGCAAACGGACGCCCTGAACTTGTTCCCGGCCTCGTGCTGAGCGTGCCTCGCGAGTATTTGTACAATTTTGCCGCGTTTACGCTGCCGGAGTATCGTGGCTGTAACTTGCAATCCTTTCGTCACCATGAGTTGCTTAATCATGATGAGTGGAAGGATCGGAAGGGAATGCTGGGCTTTGTCCTTCATACCAATTACAGCTCCAAGAAAGGACAGGACAAAAGCGGTTACACAAGAATAGGAAGTATTTGGTTGGTGGGCAGGAAATCTCACTTCTATGCTCTTATCGACGGGAATCTTCGGAGGATGGGGATCAAGCGAATCAGTTCTTCGTCGTCAGCAGGAATGAAACGAGAATGTCGTTGAGGGGGGCGATTTTAGGCTTGGGGTCGTTCTTGCCCGGGACGGTAGAAGGCGCGTCTTCACCCTCACGTGCAGGTATTGGCTTCGTCAGCGGATGAGGATTGGCGGATGGAACTTGAGGTCGTCCAAGACATAACAAGATTCAGAGAATTGAGAGAAGATTGGAACAGCCTTCTGGAGAAAAGCAGCTCGAAGAGTATCTTTTTGACATGGGAGTGGTTGTTCAACTGGTGGGTGCACTTTAAGAACCATAAGGAGCTCCTCATCTTATTGGTGAAGGATGAAATGACGGGACAAATTATAGGGATCGCGCCCTTTTGCCTTCGAAAGCTCACATTATTACACTTCTTTAAATTCAATAAAATAATGTATATCGGCTCGGACAAAGCGGCTTCGGATTTCTTGGATTTTATCATTCACCCAGGCTCAGAAGACATTGTTGTGAAGCTGATTTATGAATACCTGAAGAAGCATGGTGACAAGTGGGATCTCACGGAAGTGGGGCCAGTTGACGAGAGCTCAAGTTCAATCGGGTGGCTGAAGGAGAGCGTGAACGGTCAGCATAGGGTTGTGACGCTCAAAGCCCACGTATGCCCCTATCTTAAGCTCACGGAAGACTACGAGAAGCTGTTGCAATCCCTGAGCCTTAACATGAGACAGAGCTTGAAGCGAAGGACGAAGTCCTTCGAAAGTAAAGAAGGGATGTCCTTTTCGATAGTCAACACGAGAGAAAAAGTGGAAGAAAACATAGACAGATTATTCAGCCTTCATAATGACAGGTTTAAGTCGAAGGGTGGAGATGGAGATATTGAGAGTAGTTTTAGCGGAGCGGATATTAAGAGGTTTCATTATGACGTTGCTTCCTGCTTTCTGGAAAAACAATGGTTGAAACTCTATTTTCTGAACTATGAAAATGAACCCATCGCATCCCTTTATGCTTTCAAGTACAAAGACAAATTGTACTACTACCAATCCGGATTTAGCAGTGCCTGGGAAAAGTTCAGCTTAGGGACGGTTTTATTCGGCTATGCGATGAGAGATAGCATCGACGAGCGATTGAAGGAATTCCATTTCCTGAGGGGGGAGGAGAAATACAAAAGGAGGTGGACGAAAGATTACAGGGAGACGAGGAACTTATTGCTCTTTAATTCCTCATTTTCCGGAGAAGTACTCTACCTGCTCATGAGAGGAGAAAGGTCCCTCCGGAGCGCTTTGAGAAAAGGGAGAGGGATGATTGCCGAGTTGAAGCCCTATCTCCGTCGCACCCCGGCGAGGCCCAATGCGGACAACGGTTGAGGGCCCGATCCAAGCCGAAGGACGGCCTGGGTTTGAGGTTGTGCGAGGATTGCACGAGAGATCGGCCTGCCGGCCGCCCGGTAAAAATGAGATCGAACATCCATAAATTAGGGTCTAAATTAATCGCGGGAACAAAAATACCGCAGCTCTTCCATAAGGTCGCGTATCGTCATGAGCTCACGATTCTCATGTATCATGGAACGATTCGATCTCCGCTTGCAGTCCCTGACTGGTGTTTTCTCGATGAACAATCCTTTCGCCTGCAGATCGGCTCCCTTAAGAAACATTTTGAGATTATCGCTCTCTCGGAGGCTGTAGAGCGCATGAGAACCGGAGCGATAAAGCGTCCGACGGCTGCCATCACCTTTGACGACGGATATCAAAATAATTTTGATGTGGCCTTCCCAATTTTACGTAGAGAAAAGATACCGGCGACTATTTTTCTCGCGACAGGACTGATAGACACAACGGATACGGTATGGCATTGCCGTCTCAACCTTGCACTTTCGCAGACGCGAAGGCCTGTGATGGACAGGAATGGCTTTCAGTTCGACCTTTCTACATTAAACCTGAAGGCGAAGGCCTCGGCAGCCATTCAAGAGAATTTGAAAACCCTCCCCCACCCGCAGCTGATGGCAACCCTGCGCAATATTATTCTCGATTTGGACGGCGATCCAGATTGTTCCATCGGGGTCAATTCTCCTTATGGGATGCTCAACAGAAATGCGATTGCAGAAATGGTCGCCTCCGGGTTGATCGAATTCGGCGCGCACACCCATCAGCACGCCATTTTGAGTCGGCTCTCTGAGCGAGAACGCTTCAACGAAATCCGGCGATCCGTCGATGCGGTTTATGAACTCACCGGCCGTCCATGCAGGTGTTTTTCTTATCCGAATGGACGGGCGGAAGACTATGACGTGGCGAGTATCCGCCACCTTGAGGCCTGCGGAATTCAAATGGCTGTGACGACCACGGCGGGCCCCAATAATAAGACGACCCCCGTGATGGAACTGAGACGGTATGGAATTGGTGCGGATCTGCCCATGGCAGAGTTTCATCTGACGGTAGGTCATTTTTATTACAAAAGTCTTCAGTTGCTCCGAGGGGCGCAGAGGCATCCAAGAGATAGGAAAGAGGCTTGAAAGATTTAAGGAATTCTGACTTAAGAGATTGATCACAGAGGAGGCCAACAGGAAATGGGTCTTACGACTGACCTCTTATACTTCATTCGGCAAGCATTCGTAATCCTCTTATACTTCGGCGGAATCCTCACGGCGATTGTGGCTCTTGTCAGGAAGCCTGAATGGGGCCTTCTCCTGATGGTTGCCATGATCCCGCAGCCAAACATTTTCTATAAGCTTTATTCTTTCCCGATGGGGAAGGATTTCCTAGACATTTTGTTTATTGCCGTCGGGATCGGCATCTTTGTCAATAAGAGGGGGTATGAGAAAGCGGGAAATTCCGTCCTGGTCATTATCCTGATTCTGGTGAGTTATCTTGCACTCTGGAATAGCAGCAGGAATTTCTCTCTCCCCTTTCCGATTTCCTATGCCAACCCGATGATAAGAGCGTGGAAGAGCTACGCGTTTATGATGGCCATGTATCTGTTAACCTTCAACGCAATAAAAGACGACAAGAAACAGCTCAAAACCGTCGTCGTCCTGATGGCTTTGGTCGTCTTATTTATTTCCGTCAGAAGTTACCGGAGTTACACAGCGGGTGCGTCGTTTATGGAAGACAGTCGGACAACCGGTCCTTTCTGGGTGGTGGGCCTCGGAGGGAATCATTTTGGTCATTTCATCGTTTATTGTTCAGCGATGTTGTTCGGTTTATTCTTCCTGGACAGGAATAAATGGCGCAGGATCTTGTTCCTCGCGGGAGTCTTATTCAGTCTTCATCCGCTTTTCTTTTGCTATTCAAGGGGGGCCTACGTGGGTGCCCTCGTCGCTTTGGTCTTCTTTGGGTTGGTGCAAAAGAGGATCCTCTTAGTTTTGGTTCTTGCCATCATGGTTTCATGGCAAACGATCTTGCCATCCTCCGTGGTTGAGCGGATCACGATGACGACGACAAAGACTGAAGAAGGAGGGATTGAGCATTCGGCGGCTGTCCGGTTGGGACTGTGGGACCACGCTTGGAATCTGTTTATGAAAAATCCGGTGATTGGAGTCGGATACGGTGGGTTTGAATTTGCTGCGCCCGAAGGGGAATTGAACCGTTGGAAAGATACGCACAACTATTATTTAAAAATGTTGTCCGAGCAGGGAATCGTCGGTTTTGGCCTATTTTTGACCGTGTTGGTTGTGGCTTTTCGGAGTGGCTGGAGGTTGTGGAAGGCGGGCAAGGAAGGGTTTGAGAGAGGCCTGGGTCTTGGGTTTATGGGGTGTGTTCTCGCCTGTGCAAGCACGAATCTGTTCGGCGATCGGTGGTCCTATGTCGAGATGGGAAGTTATTTTTGGGTCTTTTGGGCGCTCGTCGATCGGGGGATCGTGATGGCACAGAAGACAACGCCTCCCTCACCGGATAGTGAACAGGCAGAGTAGTCCTCTTCACGCATGAAAAATGATGACGCAAGAAGGAGGAAGGAATGAACCGCATCGTTAGGACTGGCGTCCTCATCATTCTTATATCCTTGGGACTGGTTCCTCTAAAGACGGCGGGAGCCGGCGAAACACACTATGTATCGACGGCCGGGTCGGACAGAAACAACGGATCGCTGAGCACCCCTTGGGCGACGATCCAGCATGCGGCAACGCAATCAAGGCCGGGGGATACCATTCTCGTACGGGGCGGCACATACGGAGAAGGTGAAGTCTGGCTCCGGGCCGAATATCGCCAAGGGGGCGCGCCGGGGAATTTGCTGACCATCAAGGCCTATCCGAATGAAGTCCCGGTCTTCGTCAGTGGGGACCGGCCCGTCATCCTTGAGTGCAATTACTTGCGCATCGAGGGGCTTCATTTTAGAAACGGAAAGGCCATTGGCGTTCGCGGGGACACGGTGCAAATAGTAAACAACACGTTCACCGGCCCGGGGTACGCCTGGGCTGCGGTCCATGCCGGCGGTAATAACGTTCTGCTGGAAGGAAATACATGTGACATCAGCGGCAATGTCATGGGGACACAGGGGCACTGCTACTATATCCACCACAGCACCAACACGATCATCCGGAATAACGTGGCAAAAGGAATGACCGGCTACGGGATCCATGTCTTTGATCAGCGGCGGAGTGAAGACCCTCCGGGATTCGAAAGGCTTGTCAAGAATGTGGTCATCGAAGGAAATACGGTCTCTCTTTCTCAGGACCGGTCGGGAATCATTCTGGATGCGTATGACCATGCACGGATAGAGAACGTCGTCATGAGGAACAATGTGTTGTTTAACAACAAACAGTGCGGCATCTATATGTCCGGACTTGTATCGAATGTGAAGATATTTAATAACACTCTGTTTGGCAACGGCGCCTCCGCACTTTTTATCGGTGGGTCGGAGCGGGAAATAAATACCGTCGAAATCAAAAACAACATCTTTGACCTGACTCATGGTGATCCGAAGGCCTATCACGTCGTCAACGCTAAGGGAAACACTTCCCTGATTCTCCAGAATAATCTCTATTGGCCAAAGCCGCTTCTCTTGCACAAGCTGTCCGACCCGTCTCCCGTGATCGGAGATCCGCGTTTTGCAAACCCGGCAGAGCAGAATTTCCATCTTTTGCCAGGATCAACGGCAATCGACAAAGGGGTTCCGTTGAACGAGGTATCGCAGGATAAGGACGGAGTCAAGCGGCCCCAGGGCACTGCCTCAGATCTGGGCGCGTTTGAATTCCATTAAGCCCTACGTTTCCTCCCAGGGTGGCCGTCCGCAGACACATCCCATGAGTTCACAGGTCCCACAGGTATCGGTTTTGATCCCATGCCGGAACGAAGCCAAGCACATTGAAGACTGCCTGGCGAATATCTATGGGTTTGCGCCACCGCCCGGAGGGTTTGAGGTCATCGTGATTGACGGCATGAGCAACGACGGGACGCGCGATATCCTCTGCCAGCTCCAAAAACGCTATCCCGGTCTGATCGTTCTTGACAATCTGCGGCGAACCGTGCCCCATGGGATGAATATCGGAATTGAGCGGGCCCGGGGCGAATATATCGTCCGGGCGGACGTCAGGTGCGTTCACCCCTCGAACTACCTGGTTGATCTGGTCGAGCTGAGCCAAAAGACCAGGGCGGACAATGTCGGGGGCGTTCTGGTGCCGGTGCCGGGCGAGACTTACGTGCAGAAAAGTATCGCCTGGGCCTACAAGAGCCGCGTTGCCATGGGTGGGGCACTGCGCGACCGCGGGGATTTCGTCGGGGAAACGGACACGGTCTATGGAGGATGTTTTAAGAAGAGCCGGCTCATCGAGATCGGCATGTACGACGAGGGGATGGTAAGGAACCAGGACGACGAGTTGTCGTTCCGGCTGAGGAAAAAAGGGGGAAAAATTGTGCAATACGGGAAAATTAAAGTGCAGTATTTTCCCCGGAACCGGTACTCGCAACTGTTCAAACAGTTCATGCAGTATGGCTACTGGAAGGTTGCTGTGATTGAGAAGCACGCCAAGCAGGCCTCTTTCAGGCACCTTCTCCCAGCCCTGTTCGTCACCGGCCTCCTCGTACTGGGCGTGCTTGCTCCCTTCCATGGGTATGCCTTGACCGGTCTGGTGATGTATCTTGTAAGCTATCTTGCGGCAGTCGGCGTGGAGGTTTTCCAGCTTCTCCGGAAGGAGAACCTTCGGCTTTGGCCGGGAGTGGTCGCCGCGATTGCTCTCATCCATGTGAGTTTCGGCATCGGTTTTCTTATCAGCCTTGTCACGAAGATGTTGCACAGGAATCTGAAATATTTTGAGAGCCTGAGCCGATGAAAGAGGTCCGCACGTATGTCAGACGATAACTTTCTCCCTTTTGCCATGCCGTCGATTACCGAGGAAGAAATTCAAGCGGTCGTTGAGACGCTCCGAACGGGATGGATCACGACGGGGCCCAAGGCCAAACAATTTGAGGAGGATTTTGCAAAGTTCATCGGATGCAAGTATGCCGTTGCCGTCAACTCATGCACCGCCGCCCTTCACTTGGCCCTGGAAGCCGTTGGGGTTCAGGAGGGGGACGGCATCATAACGTCCCCGATGACGTTTGCCGCGACAGCGGAAGTCATCCATTATTTCAGGGCCAGACCCATTTTTGTCGATATTGACCCTGTGACGATGAATATCGATCCGCACAAAATAGAAAGCTACCTGTCCTCTTGCTCGCAACGACGTTTGAAGCTGCCCAAAGCAATCATTCCCGTCCATTATGCGGGCCGTCCCTGTGAAATGGCCCCGATCCTGGATATTGCCAAGAGATATCATCTTGCGGTCATCGAAGATGCTGCCCATGCTTTCCCCGCATTCTATGGAGACAAGATCATCGGCACCCTAGGAGATATCACCTGTTTTAGTTTCTATGCAACCAAGAACATTTCAACGGGCGAAGGCGGGATGATCACAACGGAAAATGAGGAATGGGCAGAAAGAATGAGAATCATGAGCCTCCACGGGATCAGCAAGGATGCCTGGAAGCGCTATACTGCAGAAGGGAGCTGGTATTACGAGATCCTCGCCCCCGGATACAAGTATAACCTCACGGATATTGCGGCGGTCATAGGAATTGTTCAGCTGAAGAAGGCGAATGCGTTATGGAGAAGAAGGATCCATATTGCTTCGCGCTATCATGATGCCCTGAAGGATTTCGCTGAGATCGAGGTGCCCGAGATGAATGACGGGTGCTCATGGAAGGACGGAAGCGACCAGAATGGTTACCGTCACGGGTGGCATCTGTATGTGATCAAGCTGAATCTGGAAACGCTCGATATCGACAGGGACAGGTTCATCGGTGAGTTGAAACAGAGGAGAATCGGCACGTCGGTCCATTTCATCCCTCTCCACATCCATCCGTATTATCGCGACACCTTTGGATATAAACCTGAAGATTTTTCAGTGGCTTACAAAACGTACAAGAGAATCATTTCCCTTCCGATATACCCCGGGATGTTGGACAGCGACGTAGAGAAAGTGATTGATGCTGTCACGGATGTGGTCACCCTCCATAAAAAGTAGCAGCAAGACGTCGCCTTGAACCCATCATGCATCCTTCCCATTTTTCACGATGAAGCGCTTTTTTGATCTCCTATGCTCAGGGGTTGGTTTCGCGGTCTTATCGCCCTTTTTCGTGGTGATATCGATATTGATAAAACTCGACAGCCCAGGGCCTGTCTTTTTTAGACAGGAACGAATCGGCAGGGGTTTCCGGCCGTTTATCATTTATAAATTTAGGACGATGAGGTTCCATCCTGAGCCGGTTGGATTACAAATTACCGCTGGCGGGGATGCAAGAATTACCAGAATCGGCCGCTTGCTGAGAAGTACAAAGATGGACGAGTGGCCGCAGCTTATGAACGTATTGCAAGGCCACATGAGTCTCGTCGGCCCGAGACCCGAGGTCAGAAAATACGTCGAATGGTATAAAGAAGACTATGAAAAAATCCTCAGCGTCAGGCCTGGGATCACCGACGTCTCGTCCATCACGTTTAGAAATGAGGAAAGCGTTCTCCAAGGGATAGAGGATCCCGAACAGTATTACGTCCATGTTCTCCTGCCGAAAAAGATCAGGCTTGCGCAGGAATATATTCAGCGCGCGTCCTTTTCCTACGATTTGAAACTGATCTTCAAGACCTTACAGGAAGTTATCTTCCCATCGACATCAACTCGGAAACCGCTTGTCCCGTCTCAAAATCATGTGCCAAATCAAGAGAGGTGAGGGGGTGGCCGAGCAGAAATAGGTACGGCTCGGCACGGCCGAGAAATTATTTTTCATGAAAATCTTACACTTGATCAGCAGCAGGGGATTGTATGGGGCGGAGAGAGTCACTCTCGATTTATGCCGGGCCTTGAAGCGCAACGGCTACGAATCCATGATCGGCGTGATTAAAAATTCCCACAACCCGCATGTGGAAGTGGCAGAGGAAGCGCGAAAAAATTCACTTGATACGGTGATCTTTCCCTGTAAAGCACAGCTGGATGTCAGACTCCTTTTCAGAATGAGGGACTATGCTGAAAAGAACCGCATCCGCCTCGTGCATTGTCATGGATATAAGTCAAACTTCTATGGACTCTTCGCCCGCCCAAAGAACATTCCCATCGTTGCGACGAATCACAATTGGCTGGCATCGAATTGGAGGTTGCGGGCCTACCGCCGTTTCGACAGCCTCCTGATCCGGCATTTTAATCGAATCATCGCTGTGTCAGAGGGTGTTCGGGAGGAGATGCTGAGGTACGGTGTTCCCCAGGAGAAGATCAGGGTCATTGATAACGGGATTGATTTGACAAGATTCAGTGGCCTAAGGTCATCCGCAGCCATGCGAGAGGAATTTGGAATCCCCAAAGGCGTAACGGTCATCGGGACCGTCGGCAATTTAGGCACAGAAAAGGGACAGGTGTACCTGTTGCAGGCGGCTAAGGGGGTCGTGGACAAGGTTGCGTCCGTCAAGTTCCTTTTCGTAGGCGATGGACCGCTGAGAATGTTTTTAGAGAATAAGGCCTCCGAGCTCGGCATAGGGGACAACGTCATTTTCACGGGTTTCAGAACGGACATTCCCAACCTTCTTTCCATCCTGGACATCTTCGTTCTTCCTTCCGTCATCGAAGGGCTTCCGATGGTCCTCTTAGAAGCCATGGCTGCCCAGAAAGCTGTCGTTGCAACAAGGGTGGGTGCAATTTCGAAGGTCGTCAATGACGGAAACGGGATTCTGGTTGAACCGAGGGATGTGAGAGCGTTGCAAGATGGGATCCTCCATTTAGTGACAAAGGAGGAGAAAAGGCAGCAATACGCCTCTGCCGGCCATGACACGGTCAAGACCCGGTTTTCATCAGAGCGGATGTGCTCAGAATACATGAATGTTTACGACGAACTTCTTGGAGAAGGGTTTTTATCGTGAACCCATGGGGCCATGCAAAAGTACCCGTTCTGCTCTATCATGCGCTCTTCGAGGGAAGACCACATGTGGAAAAGTATGCGATTGCGACGGATACATTTGAGCGGCATATCCACTATCTTTTGGAGGAGGGGTTTGAGACCGTTTCATTTCGTGCCTTCTCGGACGGATTCCAGCCTCGTCCCGGGAAGAAATATGTCCTCCTCACCTTTGATGACGGAAATTACAGTGATTATTCAATCGCGTTCCGCCTCCTAAAAAAATATGGATTGGTCGCCACTTTCTTTGTAACGGTCGGCAGGATAGGGACACCGGATCATTTGGACTGGGATCATCTGAAGGAAATGATCGATGGCGACATGTCCGTCCAATCACACAGTCTCAACCATCTGTTTCTGTCGGATCTCAGCAAGGATAGCCTACGTACAGAACTCACCGAATCAAAAAGAATTCTTGAAGACAAACTTTCCTCCCCCATCCATTTTATTTCATTGCCGGGGGGCTTTTATTCTCGGCGGGTACTGAAAGCTGCACAAAGCGCCGGGTATCAAGGGGTTGCAACTTCAGCTCCCGGTTTGAATATCCTCGGACGCTCAGAGGGAGCTTTTAGGTTGTATAATAGGTTTGCGATAACACGAAGAACACGCATGGATCGCTTCGAAGAGATCGCACAAGCTCATCTGCTTTCCAATGCAAAGAGTCAGGCGGTGTACCGGGTAAAATCGATAGCCCAGAAAGTCCTTGGAAGCAAAGGATACTATACGATTTGGTCGAAATGGTTCAAATATGAAAAGGAATACGAGAAAAGCCATGCAGAGTAAGCAGGTTTTTTTTATACCGAGAAATCATGAATACGTGAGAAGACTCAAGGAGCATCTCGAAAAAGTGGGTGTGAGCGTCGTGCTCCTCAAACCATTTCATTACTCCTCCTTCAGCAATTTTCTTAAGATTATTTTTTTCAGGTTAAAGGGTTACCGAATCATCCATGTCCACTGGCTTTATATATTTCCTTTTGGGTTTGTGATGAAGGGGTTCTACTATCTTTGTAAAAGCCTCGGCATCAGGGTGGTCTGGGAGATGCATAATATACTTCCTCATGGCTACGGTGAAAACGACAAAAAAAAATGTCGATGGTTTTATGAAAAATCAGACGCGATCATATTCCACAGTGAGCATGATATTCAAAGGGCCAAAGATCTTCTCAACACAAACACGGACAAGACGCACACGATTATCCCGCACGGAAATTTCAATGGGTCGTATGAGAATACCATTTCTAAGAAAGAAGCGCGAAGACGCCTGAATATTCTGGATGACGACAGAGTCATCCTTTGCTTCGGCTTTATCAGGAAGAACCGAGGATATGAATATTTGATCGACGCTGCCAAGGCGTTGGAAAATACCGTGGTCATCATTGCGGGAAAGTCGGAAGATAAGGACGTATGTAAACAATTACTCGCGTATGAAAAGCGATTCCCGCAGTTGCGCGTCTTTGTGAAATGGATTCCGGATGAAGAAATACAGGTTTACTTTAACGCGAGTGATATCGTCGTCCTTCCTTATACAGACATAACGACTTCGGGAGTTATTCCACTCGCTTATGCGTTTTCGAGGCCTGTCATCACGACAAATATCGGAGGGTTAAAAGATATTGTCACGGAGGATACTGGGATGATTGTTCCTGCGAGAGACGCGGATGCCTTACGAAAGGCAATAGAAAATATTTTCAGTCGGGATCTTTTGGCCATGGGAAAATGCGCTTATGAGTACTCGAGAAACGAATTGGGCTGGGAATCGAATGCGCGAAAAATTAGGGAATTGTATGAATTAACGCGGAATGTGAGTTGACGGAGGCTTCCTCAATAGGCCACGGTCATACCGGCAGGCCGAGGAAACATTTTTCCACTTTAAGGAAGCAATTTTCCAAACAACGGTAATTCGTTTTCCTTCCGATGCAATTCTTCCTCTCTGGATTCCTACCAAAACTTGAAAGTAGCTGAAATTATTAAACTAATTTATTGTCTCCAAACTTTTTCTTTTTGGCATAATTTGTGAACTATTTACAAAGAATTTGCTAGAAGAAAGAGAGATCCTCCATCGGTGATTGCTCTGTTTCTCGTATCCCGGTGAAGCGGATCACTTTGGAGGGAAGCTAAATCAAATGCTATTAGATTTCATTGGTTCTTACAGCAGCAAGTTATCAGAAGAGAATCTTGTTTGGAGGATCGGAACGCGGTATCGCCGCTTAGGGATTGCTGCTCTTCAACTCGTGCTCACGGTCCTGGGGTACGTGGCTGCTTTCTTGGTTCGTTTCGAATTTCAAATTCCCGACGGCGATTATCAGGTCATGGTCAATACTCTCCCCATGCTCATCCTTGCTCGAATGGCTGCGTATTACTATTTTAAGCTGTACTCGGGCGAGTGGCAATTTGTGAGCATGCGGGATTTAGCCAATATTTCCAGGTCGATATTTTGGGGATCGGTTGTTTTCTTGATCATGACGGTTTTTGTGAATCGCCTCCAGGGGTATCCGCGTTCCATATTTGTCATGGAACTGGTTTTTAACTTCATATTGACCACGGGGGTCCGGGTCTCGGTGCGATTCCTCCGTGAATACAGAGCTGGGGCCTCGACGAAGATCCTCAAACATGCCATTATTGCAGGGGCCGGAAAAGCAGGGGTACTCGTCCTGAACGAAATTAGAACCAATAAGAAGTTGGGGATTCACGTGGTTGGGTTTATCGATGACAACTTCAATAAGATCGGGACGGACATTCAGGGGGTTCCTGTGCTTGGAAAAACCGAGGACATTCCTGAATTGGTTGGAAAATATGGAGTGGATGAAGTCATCATCACAATTCCATCGGCGGGTTATAAGGACATCGCAAGAATTGTAAATATCGCTCGCAGTGCTCAGGTGAACACAAAAGTCTTACCGAGCTTGGGAAAGCTGATTCAAGAGGATGGCGTGGTCGGACAACTCAAAGACGTTTCCTTTGATGCTTTGCTCGGGCGTCAGACCATAAAATTTAAAAGAGAAGCAGACCTCAATTTAATGAGAAAGGAAATCGAAGGGAAAGGAGTGCTTGTCACAGGTGCCGGGGGTTCGATCGGCTCAGAATTATGCAGGCAGGTGGCCACCTTCAACCCGCGCCTGCTCATCCTGTTAGATCGGTACGAAAATACTCTTTACGAACTCGAGATAGATCTTAAGAAAAAATTTCCGAACCAGCCAATTTTGAGCATCGTAGGCGATATCCTTGACTCCGTCAAAGTGAACGAGATCTTGTCTGAAAACAAGGTCAACCTTGTTTATCATGCTGCGGCCTACAAACACGTTCCGTTGATGCAAAGAGAACCCGTCGGGGCTGTCCGTAACAACGTTTTTGGGACGTTGAATGTTGCTAAGCTGGCGGTCCAGAACCGGGTGGATAAATTTGTGCTCATTTCGACCGATAAGGCCGTCAACCCGGCGAATATCATGGGAACGACCAAACGAGTGGCTGAAATGATTATCCAAGGGCTCTCCGGCAATGAGAGTGGCACGAAGTTTATTGCGGTTCGATTTGGAAATGTGATCGGGAGCAACGGAAGCGTGATCCCGATCTTCCAACGTCAAATCATCGAAGGCGGGCCGGTGACAATTACTCATCCAGAAGCATCACGTTACTTCATGTCAATTTCTGAGGCGGTTCAGCTTGTGATGACGGCCGGGGCGATGGGAAAAGGCAAAGAGATATTTCTGCTGGATATGGGAGAACCTATCAAAATTATAGATATTGCAACCAAATTGATCAATTTTTCCGGGCTAAAACCCGGGAAAGACGTTGAAATTGTTTCTATTGGATTACGCCCAGGAGAAAAACTTCACGAAGAACTCTATTGGCAGGGGGAAGGCATTGTTCCCACTGACAATAAGAAAATTACGATGCTCAAACCAAACGGCCTCTATCCGGACAGATTAAACGCTCAGCTTAAGGAACTGGATGATTGGAGTCGTTCGAACAATATTCAGGGGGTCTATACAACGCTCAGAGAAATCGTCCCAGAGGCAAAGATAGGAAATGCTGTCTAGTTTTTAACGCATCCGTTCCTTTCCATATTCCCGGTCGTTTCTCGGAAATCGCTTAAACCAGTAGGAACACACCTTCGATTCATGAAAGCCTCATTGCAACAGCCAAGGAGGTGGGAGGTGAGCTTGACTCTCCCGACTGTGTCAAACTCGCTGGCTCAGGGAGGGAAGAGATGAGAGCATCATGTTTGTGCTTTCTCTTGGCTTGTCTACAATTGATTTTCGGCTGTAACGCACCGAGGGTAGAAGAAATCACCCCCAGGAGTGATGTTTCTTATCCTCTCCCTCGACCAGAATCAAAATTAGCGGCAAAAACGTGGGATGGAAGCCCGAATCTGGAGCCGGGATTAGATCCCAGGAATGTTCTTCTCTTTGAAGATTTCGAGGGCGATCATTACCAACAAGGATGGAAGACTCATTGGGGTAGGGCTGTGGGTGCCGGGACTGTTGAAAATCCTGCGCAGTATGTATTTGCTGGAAATCGGTCGGCTTTTGTTGAAAATAAGAAAGGATACCACGACGCCATGGGAGCAGGACAATATGTTCCCGAAATCCCAATTGATGATGCGGCCTATTTTCGGCTTTACTTGCGCCTGCAGGATGGGTTCTCTACGGGGTCCACGAACCAAGTTAAACTGATCAGCATGCGTGGAGGCGTTAGTCTTGAAAGTACGTATGGAGGAGCTGGCACAAAATCCATTGGAGATAAGTTTTCAGTCGACCTCTGTATCGATAACTCCCGGAGTCTGCATTTCTACTACTATCATCCCGATCAACGGGGGGGATGGGGAGACTTTGCTTACTGCAAATTTTCCTTTTTCCGATACGCCAAAATTTCTCCAGGAAAGTGGTATTGCGTAGAATTAATGCTCAGGAATAACCTCCCGCGTAAGAAAGATGGACAACTATCGGCATGGCTTGACGGTCAATTGGTAGGCAATGTCGAAAAGCTTCGTTTTCGGGATGTCGAGGAATCCAAGATACGTCGTTTTGCAGTCTATAGTTACTTTGGCGGTGATAATGCGTGGCAAACCTCTCCTAAAGATCAGAGAGTCTACGTCGATAATTTAGTCATCAGCCGTAAGCCCATCGGTTGTTTGGGGGCGGCTCATTGACATTTCTGCAAATCAATTTCAAGGATGCAAAGGGTCTCCGCGGCACCTAAAGAGATAAAGAAAGGCGATCGTTCTTACCAACCTGTCCTCCCCATCTGTCTTCCGAAAGTTGAGTTGAAAAGGCCGGCAAGAGAAACTGCTGGCCTTTTTTGTGAGGGAAGGGGCCCCGCTGAGCAGTTCCTTCTGCCCTGAGTCATCTCTCCGTTCTAACGGAAGGCTCTCGCGGACGGCATGACACTTTCCGAGGGCTTTTGCCTTGTCATGGAGGACCCGGTCACCATCGGGATTGATCGGTGAATCATCGAAAAATACTTGGAACTGCCCTGTGTCTTTTCCAGTCGGGGACCTTCACTTCGACTGCAAGAGGGAGCCCCCTTCGCTAAGTTCTATCTAAGTTGAGCGAGCCCCCGTTAAAGCGGCTCGGTTCGTACAGAAAGGATGGGGAGAAAGATTGTCTACAAAATGACTCATGGGTTAGTCACGCCTCGATTTCCGTTGTATTTCGGAGTTGGTTGTGATAGGGTTGGAGACCAAAAGCAAGAATAGGATGGGCAGGAGTTAAACGAATAGAAAAGAAGATTAGAAAAGTCATCGTGTTCGAGCCTCAAGCCCGAGGAGAGGGAATGGGTGAATACGGGGGAATTCATCCGTGAAGGCTCAGGGGATATGAGAGAGAATCGGTGAGCACTGAAGAAAAAGGAATCAAATCCCGTTATGGGACTGTGAATTTTGAAAAGAGAAAGCACCCCAGGTTTAGTGTCGACCTGCCCGTTGAATACAGTCGAGTTGACGTGTCCGAGGGAGGTCGTGCGAAGAATGCAAGCGAAGGCGGGTTGCTTCTCTATCTCCCGGAGCGAATCGGGAGAGGGAATCATCTTCGCTTAAAGCTTTTCTTTACGATGGGTTCTGAGCTGACCGCAATTGAGACACTGGTGGAGGTGGCCTGGATGGATATTCATGTGGGAAAGACCTGGGGAGACTACCGGACCGGTGTGAGGTTTGTCGAAATTTCGACGGAAGATATGGGCAAACTAAAGACTTTCTTAAAAAGCCTTTCGGGATAGTCATTCTTGCCGCCTACCCGCTGATCGCAGGCGGGTATCAAGTACCCGTGTGTCTTGATTTTTTGATCCCCATTTGATATCCTTATTAACCGATTTGGGTTAAGACTGGCAGTAGCGTATTTTTTCACTCCTTCTCTTTTTATCTCTTCCAAGGATGGCTGAACGATTGATAATCTTGGTGACCAACGATGATGGAATTCACTCGAAAGGCATTATCGTGTTGGCAAAGGCTCTCCAGGAGGTGGGGGATGTTTTTGTCGTTGCTCCAGACAGGGAGAAAAGTGCCGTTGCCCATTCCCTCACCCTTCACCGTCCCCTAAGGGTAGAGAAGGTTAAAAAGAATTTTTATGCCGTGGACGGAACCCCAGCCGATTGCGTCCATCTGGGAGTCAATGCGATCCTCCCTGAACGACCCCGATTGATCGTCTCCGGCATTAACAAGGGAGGAAACTTAGGGGATGATATTACTTATTCTGGAACGGTTTCGGCTGCGTTTGAAGGTACGCTGTTGGGGATTCCTTCGTTCGCTATCTCTCTGGTCTCAAGGAGTCATTTCAAGTTTGGTGTGGCTGCTCGCTTCGCCACGAAGGTCGCACGCCAGAT
>Ga0335084_10000152_pt1 | contig 50284 bp, 47 predicted proteins | sample Lox_Sample_44_FD_206721 | JGI IMG/M metagenome (GOLD analysis project Ga0335084, IMG submission 206721) | Soil microbial communities from Loxahatchee National Wildlife Refuge, Florida, United States - Lox_Sample_4.4 | ecosystem: Environmental > Terrestrial > Soil > Wetlands | place: USA...
CGCCGTGTAGCGACGATGGAGCGAGCCCTCGCACCGTTTCTCATCAGTTCGGACTGGGAGCCGCTCACACCCATGCTGCCCTACGGCGTTTATGCCAGCCGTTGGCCGCTCGGGCAGGAAACACTCTGGACGATTGTGAACCGAAACGAATATGACGTGGACGGGCCGCAAATCGAAATCACCCCGCAAGGCGGGATGCGCTACTTCGATCTTTATCACGGTGTCGAAGTAAAACCTGCGAAGAATCCTGCAGGACGAACCCAACTGAGTTTCCAGATTGAAGCCCACGGATACGGAGCGCTGCTGGCTACTCCTTCAGCTCCGACCGCTAGCATTAAAAAGCTGATGTCGAAGATGAAAGAACTCACCGCAAAACCGCTGGCAAGTTACTCGCATGAGTGGAAGGTACTGCCGCAGGAAATTGTTCCGATTACGGCAACCAAGGCGCCTGCTGGCTCCCCATCAGGAATGGTGAAGATTCCCGCCGCGGATTTCGAGTTTCGTGTTGCGGGCATTGAAATCGAAGGGTTCGATGACATCGGCGTCGATGTTCAATATCCCTGGGAAGATACGCCGCGTCGTTTCCATGATCATCTCACGCCCGTGAAGTCTTTCTGGATCGATAAGTACCCAGTGACGAATGCGCAGTTCAAGAAGTTCACGGATGCTACTCACTATCATCCACAGGACGATCTAAATTTCTTGCGCGACTGGAAGGACGGTACCTATCCACCTGGTTGGGAGAATAAACCGGTAACTTGGGTTTCCCTGGAAGACGCGCGGGCGTATGCGGGTTGGGCGGGGAAGCGTCTACCGCACGAATGGGAGTGGCAGTATGCGGCACAAGGTATGGATGAGCGCACTTACCCATGGGGTAACGCTTGGAATGCTGATGCGGTTCCAGTCCCGGACAAAGGGCGCACGATGCGCGGACCCGATGTGATTGACGCGCACCCGCAGGGTGCAAGTCCATTCGGCGTGATGGATCTGGTAGGCAACGTCTGGCAGTGGACGGAAGAATTTCTGGATGAGCACACCCGCGGCGGCATTGTGCGAGGCGGAAGCTACTATCAGCCGCAGGGTTCTATCTGGTACTTCCCGCAGGCGTATAAGCTAGGTGAACATGGAAAACTTTTGTTGACGTCTCCGAGCATGGATCGCTCCGGAGCCCTGGGGTTCCGCTGCGTTCAGGATGCAGAATAAAGCGGCCTCGGCGCAGATCGCGATGATGCTAGCCTGTCAGGCTGCGCCGAGTCCTTATGAACCCACATCTGAACGCAGAGCTGTCGTTGCCTCTGCCGTGGCCACAATTTACGTGACCCAGCCCAGTGCTACGGCGAAAATCAATTAGAACGCGGCTGTTTAGTCGCGCGACAGCATCTCTATCGGAAACTGATTCCACTTGTGCATAGAGAGAACCGACTCATACACAATGTCAAATTGAGCGGGCGCGAAAGAGTTGCACTTAGAATTTCTTGTGATATCTGGCGTCCACGGAAACACCACCCGCCTCGTCGCGTGAAGCACTTACCGACCACCGCCGATTGATTTGATATTCTCCTTGGATCACCTCACTGCCTGGCTGCGAGACGTCGGTCGAGAAGGTAAATAACAGATTTTTAGTCACGCGTTGCTGAAGAGCAATCCGAGCCGAAGGGTTCTGCCCACTTCCGCCAATTGTTGGATCGATTTGCAGGCTTGAAAGACCGGCCATTTTCTGCACGCTGCTGGTGAGTTTGCTCGCCGCTTGCGACGCAATCATCGAGTCGGTGCTCTGGCTGTTCGCAGCTGATTCCTGCGTGGTTTTACCGCGCGCGACAAGGTTGATGATGTCTGCTGTCGCTAGTGGCGGATCTGACACATAAGACGTCGTGAGTTTTTCCAGCGGACCGCGCATCGTTAGCGTCAGGTTGTACTGTTCGATCGTCGTCCTTACCGAAACATTCAACACTGGGTGCGTTTCATTCGGGTTATCAAATGTAATCACTCCCTGCTGCAGCTGATATCGGACGGTTCGATAGAACAATTCGCCGGAAGTCAAAGTCGTCCTGCCCGTGATCACAGGATTCGCCGCGGTCCCACCTATTCGCAGGGCCGCCTGTCCTGCGATGCTGATCTGCGAACTCGTGGCACTCAGCGTTTGTGGTGTCTGCACGACAATTGCGAGTTTGATCGTATCTGCGAATCCCGGTTGTGAAATGGTCCCGCCTGTGGTGAACTGATCCGCGAATGTCGATAGATCGAAGTCGGGCGTAAAGGCCAAACTGCTCACCGACACCCGGCCGTTCAGGCTAGATGCCGTCAGATTGCCATTGAGGGAAAGGTTGGCATCGAGCAGCGTGCGCAAACCTTCAGGATAGAGTAATCGCACCGACTGCGACTGCAGCAGCAAATTGAATTGCAGGCTGGGCCGGTACGCAATCGCGCCGCCAATCGAAACCTGGCCGCCGCCCATAATCCCCGTCATCTTCGAAACTTGCAGTCGATCCTTCGAAATGTCGAGAGTTCCGTTCAGCTTCTCAACACCGATGGGTGCATCGGATGTGTTGAACGAAGCATTCTTTAGTTCCAGTTGCCCTTGAAGTTCCGGCGCCGCGGTTGTTCCGGAGGCGCTTACATCAAGGGCCAACTGGCCCGAACTGTTTACGTCCGGCGAGATGATTTTCAGGATGTCTAGATTGAGGGTGCCCTTGGCCGTCACAGTCGGAGTCCGTGCGCTCCCGATCGGAACCTGACCCTGCACATGGAGAGACGTCCCCGTTCCTTCAATGTCGGTTGGCTGCAGCGTAACTACAGAGTTGGCGTAGTCCACTTGAATCGGATTGGTAATGCCGATCTGCAGTGCCTGGTAACTCGCTTTCAGCACCGGGATGGAAACATGCGCCTGCAACTGGTTCTTATCCTTGAGCGGCCCATATAACGTGGCATGCAGCTCAGTTTGACCTTGAAAGCCAGCGGGAATGTGCGAACCGTAGGCGGCCAGCAGAGTCTCCAATGCAATCGTCCCAGTATCCAAACTTGCTTGCGCTTCATAATCTCCCGACAGCGCCACCTGTCCATGCGCGTGTACCTGAATCTGCGACACTTTTGAATCCATATCCAGGTCGAGCCGATGTTGAGCGATCCCAGCCTCCGCTTTCAGTTGAGAGATAGAGTGGCCCCGCACGTGCAGTTCAGGCAACTGAACAATCGTTGTCAGTTGCGGATCATCCAGATTTCCTTCACCACGAACCGATGCAGCCAAGGTTCCAGTCAGTTCCAGGTTTCTCTGCTGCACCGCTTGCAACTGCTGCAGTACGATGACGGGAGCATCCACACGAACTTTGTATGCTTTCGCCTTCGGGGTATACGATACATCGCCGTCAACATTTCCGGCCTTGGATGCAACTCTCAACTCCGACACGATCGACCCATTTCCGGCGCGGATGTTCCCCGTTATCTTCTGAATCGGTTCTCCGTAAGCAGCAGCATTTGCAATTTCAATCTGGCCGCTTCCTGCGGGGTCGAGCAGCGACCCATCCATCGACAGTTTCGCGGTAACTACGCCGGAGACCGGATATTGCTGATTCGCTAGCTCCAGCAGATCTGCGAGTCGGAATTGCTCCGCATCGAAGTGTGCCTGAATTCGCCCCGAAGGCTGATAGGCCCACTGATGCAGTTGCACTGCCGCGCTGAAAGAAGCCTGACCTTGCCGAGCATTCGTCAGTCGCCCATTCTCGAGCCTCAGTTCTGATGGATTGGCCCGCACCGCAAATGACGCAGTCGTCCACTGAGTTCCTTTAACTTCCAAAGTTGTCGCGTGCAACTGTGCGTTCAAGGTCGGCTTTTCCAGCGACCCCTGCACGACCGCATTTAACGTTGCTTTACCTGAGATCGGCGGAGGCGGGTTTTGCATTGCCGTGAACGATGACACTACCCCCTCCAATTCGCGCAGATCACCCGCCACCAATTGCATTTGCAGGCTCGAATGATCGCCGATCGTGCCTTGTGCAGTCAGAGTCGTCGACGGAATTGTGACCGACGTATCGTGCACTTCAACACTTTGCCGCGCACCGTCATACGTCACGTGCACTATTCCGCTTACGGGGATTTCCGAGGGTGTGGGCGTTTCAGCGCTGCTCGCTTGTGCCTGAATCGTAAGGTCCGAGCGTCCCTTGAGACTGTTCAGGCCTCCCCTCCATTCGGCCTCAGCCGTGCCATCAAGATTTCCGGAAATGGTGGCGGCCCTTGTTGGCTGCGGACCGAAAGATTCCTGGAGCGCCCGAAGAGAAATTCCCTGCAAAGACGCCTGGATGCGGGAATTCGGTGTGGAATCGAGGTGTTTCACTTCTCCGCCAGCCGAAATCCGTCCACCGAATATTTCCAATTTCAGATTGCTCACAGTCAGATTCCCGTCCGCCAAACTGTAATTCCCAGCGAGCGCACGTAGCTCGATGCGTTTACCGGAGGCAACCGCAGCCAGTGCGTCGCTCGCAAGATGCCCGTCCACCGAAACGCCTCGCAGGGCGGGTCGATTTTCTGCCGCCTGGTAATGAAGCTTCCCGGCGAGCAACACATTGCCCTCAGGCTTCGTCGTGGGAGATACTTGTCTAAAGTCCGGCACATGCAGAAGCATCCGATAGGTTCCATCCGCGACCGGATTCGAATAATCCCGCACTCGAGCTTGCAACATTAAGTTCGAAGATCCGACGTGCAGATTCGCCGATTCGACTGTCAACTGTGCAGGGGTTGCGCTGAACTGTAACTCGAAATCGTGGGCAAGCGGAGTGTAGGTCGCATATTTCAGCCGTCCATTCTTGTATGAGATGACCCCGTCATACTTCTTGAACACTCGAGTAAATCGGATGTCAGTCCTGAGTTCATACAGATCGGCTTCAAGAGGAATCTGTTGGTCGTTATAGGATACTTCTCCATTCGTAATCTGCGCGTGCCCAACGGCGAAGTCAAAAACGCTCGTATGGCCGCTCGCCTGACTTGGTCGTGGAGTAGGAAAGTTGTTCTTGCCGTCCCGACTGACTTGAATGTGAATCACTGGACGTACGATCAGAAGTTCGCTCAGCGACATTTTCGGGTGCAAGGCTGAGCCGACCCTGATGCCCGCCGTTAACTTGTCCATATGTAGTAGGGGAGGCTGATCCGCGCCTTCTGTACCATGCAGGGTGATGTCATAAAGAGTTGCGGTCAGTCCCGAAAGATTGAAATCCAATTCGCCAATCGCAGTTCTTCCGCCTGTGGCCTGGTTGGTCAGTTCCACGATCTTTGCAAGCGCGAAGCGTTGGAACGAGGCACTCTTCAAATAAAAATATCCACCAATCGCGCCAGTGATCATCACAATTCCGGCTGCCAGTGCTGCCCATCCGATCTTTCGTTTCCAACTCATCGAAACCCTAAAATGCCTGCCCGATTGTGATGTAGTACTGCGTCGGATTGATGCCAGGAATGGGACTCAGATTTCGCCCTACGTCAATTCTCACCGGACCAATCGGAGTTGAGTACCTCAGACCAAAACCTACCGTATTCGTATAGTTGCTGACGAAGTCGTGCAAGTTGATCGCGCTGTAAACATTCCCTCCGTCATAAAAGACAACCCCACCCAGTGCTTTCATGATCCTCATTGGAAAACGCACTTCTGAATTGAGGATAAACAACTGCTTCCCACCGACGGGCACCGTGATGTTGACACATCCTTGCTCTCCCTCGAGTACATTGCAAAACGGAACCAGGCGTTGCGGCCCCGCCTGATCGATTGGAAAACTACGCAGCGACGTACTGCCGCCCGTGAAGAACAGCTGGCTGGTTGGTACAAAACTCCCGGCAAACGGGGGCGCTAGACCCAGACGCACACTGTTGGCGAACACCACAGAATGTAAGGACTTGTAATAGGCATATTGACCGAAAAACTTCACGAAGTCTGCGCTGGAACCCAGCGCCGTGGGCGTAACGCCCAGGTCGGCGGTGGCAAAACTCCCGCGATGCGCATCCAGCGGCATGTCTCGCGTATCGCGGATCAGACTGCCTGAAAAAGTTGACAGCCATACATTCTCGTCTTTTGGAAGCACAAGATCTGGAACCAGGATGTCCGACAACACGGTGTGATTGAAGTCGTAACGCAACTGCAGGCGCGTGTTCTTACTGCGATTCAGTGACCGCTCCACCTGAAATGACAAGTCTCCATAAGTCGCAATAAACAGCGGATTCTGGCTGTTACGCTCCAGGGAAAAACTGCCAAGGGATTTCCAGTCCGTTCCAAAGAAGTGCGGTTGGCCGTACGTCGACAACAGCCGTTGATCGAGTTGCGAGATCAGAATGGAGCCGCTCGCAGTCTCCCCCAATCCGCGCATGTTTCGGCGCGTGTACTCGATCAAGCCGCGCGGACTCGCATAGGTCGATTCGCTCGGGGCGACCTTATACCCGTTGAGTCCGATCGAGCCTCCGCCGCCCGGAAGCGGTATTGATCCACTCGGAACATTACCGCCCCGATGCCCCGCCTCAAAACCGATGCCCCATGTAATCTCATTTCGCTTGGCTTCATGCACCTTTATGAGTGTCGTCTCATCGTCCTGAGTATTAATCGGTCTCCTCGGACCCACACTGGACCAATCGAAGATATTCAAGTCGTACAATCGGCTTTCTGCCTCGAGCAGATCTCCCCGCCGCATTGGAGTCCCCTGCTCAGCTCGCGCGGTCCTCGTAAGCAGCGACATTCTTGTCCGCTCCTGCCCGAGGTACACGACGTCGTCAATGAGTACCAACTGATGTTCCTCGATGGCATAGGTAACATTCACACGATGGAAATCCCCTGCGACTCTCTGTGCGGTAGCTTTCACTTCGACGTTCAAATACCCGCGGTTGAGGTATGTCGCGGAGATACGATTGCGGTCCTCTGTCATCTTTCGTGGGGAAAATGGCGCACCGGCACTCAATTGAAAGCCTTTAGGCGCTGTCAGTTGCGCGTACTCAACGTTCTGATTGCCCGCGACCTTGACCTCTTGCACGAGGGTCTGGCCACCTTCGTCGATGGCAATATCGACGTCGATCTTCGGCTCCCGGTCTACCACTTTTGGCGTGATCTTGACGTCCTCGTAACCGCGATCCCGATAGAGTGCCTCGATATTCGTCGTACTCTGCTTCAACAGTTTCTGGCTGAGACTGCCGTGCGTCCAGAGATGCGAAGTCTTGACTGTCACCTGTTGCATAAGCTCTTTTGTTGTGACGGCCGCGTTCCCGTGGAACAGAATCCTGTCGACTTTGTGTTTCTTGCCGCGATCGATCGCGTATACGATTTCGATCTTGTCGGGCTGCGTCTCGAAACTCGTCGTGACCTTGACGTCGGAGTATCCCTTCTTCTGGAAGTAATCCGCCAGGTTGCGCTGACCCTCGTCCACCAATTCACGGTCGACTCCACCTTCCGAATAGATCGGAACAAGCTTTTTTATTTGCCGTCGCCCGACATACGGGATTAGGCTCAACTTGGCTCCTTCCGCCCGAATCATCACCAGTGGCCCCACCTTCACTTTGAACGAGACTTCCACCGCATTCGTCTGCGGATCATACTTTGGCGGATTTTCCTGGATGCTGCTCGCTAGCCGGTGGCGCCCCGTCAGACTCTTCTTCATCAGTCTGGTCGCCGCCTGAATACGTTCTCGTGTGTAGCTCTTTCCTGGTTTCAGAAGCCCGCTTGATAGCCGCGCGCGCAGCGACCTCATCGCGCGGAACAGGCGAGCCTTTTCCGGATCATCTGGGCCTTCGATGTTGACCGAGGAAATCCGAGCTCGGTTTCCCATTACGATCTTGAAGGCTATGTTGACGATCTGGTGGGCATCGTCGATTGCGGTTTCCGCATGCACCTCCGACTGGAAGTATCCAGTCCGACGAAGAAATTCTCTGAGCGCATTCTCGGCCACTGGAATTCTCGACGCGTCATAGGGATCCTCGTCTGGCAGATCGGCGACTTGCAGGAGCCTGGTGTAGGTAAATGACGCTCCGGGAAACTGCACTACTCCCAGGTAATACGGCGGTTCCAAGATGAACTGCAGACGGAGGCCGGCGACATCGGACACAACACTTACCCGAACGTCAGCGAAATCGCCTGCACGTTGCAAGGCCTTAGCGTCGGCGTCTATTTTCTCTTGCGAATAAGGCTCGCCGGCATGTTGTGTTAAGAGCGCGAAAAAGGGATTCACATCACGATGAGGATTCGCGATTAGCGAGATCGCGCTGACGTTCTCTCCGCTGTGAGAGTCCGAGGGAACTTGGGCCGCGAGATGCAGAAACGCGCTCCCGTACACCAGCGATACTATGATGGTCCCAAAGCGCATAGGCTACTGCTTCTCTTAAACAATCGTCACTCGTGTGATATTCGCAACGAGAGGTTCCAGTTTGGATTCCGGTCGATGATCCGCGGTTGGAATCCGCGCAACGAGCTCTACGAATCTCCCGAAGAATGATACCGCCGGATCAACCAAGATAGGTTCTCCGGCAACTAGGTAGAACCGGCACCTGTTCTGCCAGTGTCTCGATGCGGTATCTGTTACGCCCTGGGCCCCCGGACTCGGATGGGTTCGTGTCGTAAGGGTTGCTCGCTCCTTGCTGTTCAGCTGTGTCTACGGCAAATTATTCCGGCCAGAAACTCTAGTCTGTCGGCGCAGGGCCGCTCAACTGTCGTTCCAGACAGTTCGACTGGAATTGCTAGGCAATTTGCAGCACGGCGGACAACTCACGACATGGACCGTAAGCGGCGCTTGCGGAATCCCGGTGCTCACCCACCGGCCGACGATGAAAGCTAGTTCCGAGGACGCTGGGGGTCCTACTCTTGTGCAGTGAGCAAACAAAAGACGGCAACCCAATCGCCAGAATCCTGCTCCAAGCTACTCCGAGGCAGATGGATGTTCATGGCGCGTAACGAAACCAGCAATGCTGCGGCGAGCGTCACGCTTCAAACATCAAATTGCTCTAATTGGGTTTTGGCCGTGGAACGTAATCCAGTGGTGCCCCAGGAGGGATTAAGGGTTCGCGTTTCACGCTGTCCTGGAAGTCTTCCAGTATCTTTGCCGTGTGTGCCCCTACCCAAGCATGGAGATACGGATAGTCCATAGGCTCGCGCTCCTTTGGGTCTGTGTCGAGGTTGACCAAGTGCGGGTTCGGCAGCGGCAGGGCTGCGTCAGTAAGTGTCCTTTGTTCCACCATGACTAATTTGAAATTCTTCCACTTAACGTCGTAAAGTTCGCTGCCAAGCCAGAAGGGAAATCCCTCACGGTTAGAATTTGCCTGTTTCCCTTCAAAAAAGGCGCGCTGGTCTACTCCGTCAATCACACGGTCGCTTGGAACTTCGAGTCCGGCCCAGAGGAGAAGCGTGGCAAACATGTCTGTGGTGTGAACAATCTCATTGCTTAAATATCCAGCCGTGCCGCGCCATGTTTCGGCTTCTTCGGGTCCGTTGTCTCCGGAAAAAACCACGATGGTATTGTCGGCGACGCCCAGCTGTTTCAGGTAGTCGAGGAATGTGCCGAAATCGGTGTCGAGTTCCAGCAGGCAATCGGCCCAGTCGCCGCGACCCGTCTTCCCCTTGAACTCGGCGCGCGGAATAGTTGGCAAGTGCATCATCGAGTAATCGAAATAGAGAAAGAATGGCTTGCCTGCATCCGTGCTTCGTTTGATGAAGTCTTTTGCACGCTTCATGTACTCGAGATCAATATCGCGCCGCACCGCGACTGTAAGTTGTTGGAGCTTGCGGAGAGGCTGCCCCTTGCGACCTTCGATTACATGAGTGACAGGATCCCGCTTGGGGTCATACCAAGGGTCTTCTGACCACAACGCCTCGTCGTAAGAACGAGGGATACCGTACCATTCGTCGAAGCCGTGGTCCGTTGGCCAGCGGCCTGCAGAGTCTCCAATGTGCCATTTCCCAACAATGGCAGTCGCGTATCCGGCCTCGGAAAAAATATCGCCCAGGGTGCGTTCCCACTTAACCAGACCACCATGCGATCCGGCCAGGGCGACAGTCTGATTCCCGGAGCGAATCGAATAGCGCCCAGTCATCAGCGCCGAACGGGAGGGAGTGCATTGGGCTTCTGGTGCGAAGTTCAGGAGCATCATCCCTTCTTTAGCGAAAGCGTCGATGCCGACAGTCGAAACGCCGCGCAGTGGGCCACCACTGTAGGAACTCAGCTCGCCCATGCCCAGATTATCGACAATAGACCACGTTCGGCCTCTTGGCTTGGCTAGCAGCAACCGAAGGAAGAAGGCCCGCCACAAGAACAATGCGGAAGAGCACTTGAAACACAGTATTTGTGATGATTCTAGCCATTGGATTTCCTTAGTGGCTGGGTAGTTTCACCAGTGACTTGGTGACCCAAACAACGCTGAAGAGGATCGTCTGACCTTGGCTGCGAACCCGCGCGCCAAACTCAGGTTCATACCGGGCCAGGAAAGTGAGGCGGGGCCCAGGAATGTAGGTGCTGAATTCCGGCCCAAGGCCGAAGACGCGATCCTTGTAGCCCAGTAAAGCTGGAGGAATCTGCGATCCGCTGTCATTTGTGATCTTCCACTGAGCGTATCCCGCGGCGCCGAGATTCATGATCATGGGGATGGGGCCGCTCACCTTTTTGTAAAAGGTTCTGCCGAAGCCTCCTTCAATCGTTCCCACGTTCCCTGGACGAATATCTGTGCCGCTCTTGGAACTGTTGAACTCAAAGAAGAAGGTAGCGGCTGCGTTCCACATTTTTTTTTGATCCAAGTAGAAGGTGCTGCCAAGTGAAAATTCGTTGCCCCACATGCCGAGTCCGGAATTCTCGTTGCTGTTGGGAGAGTACGACCCAGTTGGCATATATAGGTTATATCCAGCAGTTATGTCTGTTCGCTTTAAATGCCAGCCGAGGGTCAGGCCAGCGAACATGTCCGTGTAGGCCATACCGCTATTCAGATCGAGTGAATTGAACTGGATCCGGTTATCGATGAAGGGAAATGCAATGCTGGCCCCGATGTTGCCTCCGAGCGCCTTGAAGCTCGGCACTACATTCACCAATAGTATGGGCGCGGTGGATGTTATACCCCCTGGCAAATTGAGACCGTTGCCGTTGTTGTCCTTGATAGTGCTGGTCGGGTAGACCCAGACGAGACCTCCCACATACACGCCCGGTGGTGGTTGGGTCCCGCTCTCCAAGCCAGTGAAACCGGGAATGTGGTCGCCCTTGTACTGTGCGTGGCTCCTCACGGCCGTCGACAGGAAACAAATGAGCATTAAAACAGCACTTGAACGTCGCATCAGAACCCCCAGCCTCAAGATTGATGAGTTCCAAGGGGAGGATCACCTGTGGACTTTGACAGGTCGGAAAGACTCGATTGACCAGGTTGCATTTTGCTGGCCATCTCTGCGCTGCAAATAGGCTGCGAGCTTCTCCTTCAGCATCTGTGGAGAGTGGAGTGTTGTCGTGTATAGACTCTGGCTTCCGACCCTGGATTGTTCGGACTCGGCCACTCACCGAACAAGTGAAACTGCTCAGGTCAATCGGCATCGACGAAACCACAACCATACCTGCAACGCAATTGCCGCCTAGCAATCTCTACAGTTTTCGCCGTTCAGGTGGCGACGCAATGTGTAACGCAGAAATCCGTCCTGCTCGAGTTGGATAACTACGTTGTAAGTGGCTTCTGCCGTAGGTGCAGGAGAGCATTTCTGATCATCAAGCACGAAAGGAGTCGATCATATGCCGGATCTGTTTGAACTACTGAAACAAAAATATCAACCTGTTCTCGAGGTAATCCAAAAGGAAGGCGCACAGCTGGAAAATCTAAATCTGGACGGGAACCAGCTATTTCTGAAGGCCACTGCAGTTTCAGAAGCCAGCAAGAATCGCATCTGGGACGCTATTAAGGCAGTCGATCCAAGATTCGGCGATCTCAAACACGACATTGAAGTCCGCGCGGGTGAACAGACGTACACAGTTCGTGCCGGCGACACATTGTCCAAAATCAGCAAGTATTTCTATAGTGACGCGAACAGGTATGATCGGATCGCGAGGGCGAATAATCTGGCGAATCCGGATCAAATCAAAGCGGGCCAGCAGCTGTTGATTCCTGCAGCATAAACGCTGACAAAACTGATTACCAGACGTAGACCAGGAGTAGCCAATGGCGATGTCGCGACTCCTTTTCGTGTTGCTGCTTGTGCCCCAAACCAAGATTGTGCAATTGCATGACAAAGAGATTGTGCGTCGCGGCAACTTTGTGGTCGCTGCCACAGTAGATGGATATATCTGCCATGGCACCCACGAGCCTTTGTCCGTCAGTTGCCATCGTGCAGTGACCGTTTCGGACGAAATAGCCGAGCGTTAGACGAATACCCTGGGTGTCCGGGAAGGAAGGATAGAGCTTGCTCAAGCTGTGAGGAGGAACAAAATGGGGTTACTCGATTCCGTAAGCGATCTGCTCAAGCAATATACGTCAACTGGATCCCAGAACAGCGCGGATGCCGCAAACCACTTCGATCAGGTTTCGCAGGCCGCCTCCCCTGGCATGATTGCGGAAGGTTTGTCAGCAGTGTTTCGTTCCAACCAGACGCCGGCCTTTGGAAGTCTGGTCAGCAATTTGTTTAGCCAATCGAACGGCGAACAAAAGGCTGGGTTGCTGAATGAGTTGTTAAGTTCGGTGAACCCAGGAATGTTGGCACAACTCGCCGGCGGTAGCGCCTTGGCCGGTCTGCTAAAGGGTGCGGGGACACAGGTAACATCCGATCAAGCTCAGTCCGTGAGCCCTGAAATGGTACAGCAGCTCGCGGCGCACGCGGAGAAGAACGATCCATCTGTGGTGGATAAGGCAAGTGCTTTCTTTGCGCAACACCCAACCCTGATCCGGACCTTGGGAGGAGCTGCACTTTCCATCGCACTGGCAAAAGTGGCCGAGCGCCAAAAGGCAGCCTAATTCGAGACAGGGTTCTTTTCGTGACCTAACTTTGTCGCCGATTTGGAGTGGAACAATAAGTGTGCGTCGCCAGCTGAGACGGTCGGCGACGCAGCACCTCCCCGGTGATACTTTCAGTCGCGCGCCAGCGCAGCTGCTAGTTGCCGTTCTTTGTCGATGTAGGCATCATCCGCAATGTCGTATACCACCTTTATGATTTGCCCTCCGATGAAGGGAAATCTCGATTGGTATTCGACCGAGATGCGGTCGCCGCTGTCATAGCCAACGGCCAATCCCTCGCCCGCGAGCGCATAGTGCCCACTCTGCGTACGAAAGTCGCCGTTCGCAGTCGATTTGTCATCCACGTAAAGCGTCATTGTGCCGAGCGTTTCCATGTTCTTCCCCATGGATTTCTTTTTGAACCCGACACCGACCACATGTTTTCCCGACTTCGGCGCCGGGCATACGAGCTTCTGCTCGGGCGGAATCCCGAGGAAGTTGTACACGAAGGTCAATTGCCCGCCCGTGACGAACAACGTGTAGCCACCAAAGCGCGAACCCTGTGACACGATCACTCCTTGTGAGTCCTTGGTGAATTCCACCTCGGCGAGAATGTTGAATGAGACACCGAGAGTGCGGGCAGCCGATGCCTCCGGGACTTCGGTGGTTCCCGGATAGTAGACGTAGCGTCCATCCGCGGGTGGGGCAGCCTTTGTATTCCAACTCGTGGATGCCGACTACGCCGTAGTCGTTCAGTGGCAGCACGTTGTACTTCTTCGCTTCGGCGAGCCAGAGAGCCGCCAACTCTTTGACTTTATCCGGATACTGCTCCGAGAGATCATGAGCTTCGGACCGGTCCACGTCAGTGTGGAATAGTTGCCAGCGATCGTGGTCGAACTTGCCTTTGTCGATCATGGGCCCATGCTCGGCGGACGCCTTCCAGCCTTTGTGCCAGACACCGCGTGTACTCAACATTTCATAGTATTGGGTCTCTTTGTGCGTCTGAGCTGCAGGGTTGTCAAAAGTGTAGCGCATGGATACGCCGGGTAGTGGCGTTTGCATCGCTCCGTTGACAAAGTCGGGCATCGTGAGACCGCAACATTCGAGAATAGTGGGGACGATATCGGTGCAGTGGTGGTACTGATGGCGTACCTCTCCGCGCGCCTTGAAACCTTTGGGCCAATGAATGACCAAAGGATCGGCCGTTCCGCCGGCATACTGCGAGTAGCGTTTGAACATCCGGTACGGTGCGCTGAATGCTACTGCCCAACCCGTTGGATAGTGATTGTAAGTGTCCGGTGAGCCCAGCTTGTCGATCATGGCCATGTTCGCCTTGATTTCGTCAGGATAGCCATTGAAGAACTGGTTCTCGTTGACAGACCCATTCGGACTGCCTTCTCCGGAGGCCCCGTTGTCGGCGCAGTAGAAGATCAGCGTGTTGTCGAGTTGCTCCGATTCTTCGAGATAGTCAATGAGTCGTCCGATCTGGACGTCGGTGTATTCCGAGTAGCCCGCATACACCTCCGCCATGCGACTAAACAACCTCTTTTCGTCGGCTGAGAGGGTGTTCCAGGGACGTACGCTGTCGCCCTCGATGAAGGTTCCGGCCGCCATGGGATTGATCGGAGTCAATTCGGTGCCTTTAGGAAGGATGCCTTTTTCGATCATGCGTGCGAGTCCCCACTCGCGGTATGCCTCGTACCCGTCGTCGAACTTGCCCTGGTATTTCTCGATAAATTCCTTTGGCGCATGATGCGGCGCGTGATTGGCGCCGGGACAGAGCCAGAGATACCAAGGTTTGTCGGGCCTTGACTGCTTCGTGTCGCGGACATAGCTGATCGCCTTGTCCACGATGTCTTTCGAGAAGTGATATCCCTCCTCCGGCGTCGCGGGCTGTTCTACGAAGTGATTGTCCTCGATTAACTCTGGATACCACTGGTTCGTTTCTCCACCAATAAACCCGTAGAACCGGTCGTAGCCGAGACCGAGCGGCCAATGTTTTCGGTTAGCGCCGATATCGAATGCGTCCACGGGGACGTTGTGGTTCTTGCCGACCCACAAAGTAGTCCAGCCCGCATCGCGGAGTACGGTGGCTATCGTCGCGCTCTCGGGAGGAATGTGGCCTGCGTAGCCGGGGAATCCCGCTGCAGACTCGGCGATGGTCCCAAATCCGTTCTGATGATGATTGCGGCCGGTTAAGAAGCAGGAGCGCGTCGGAGAGCACACCGAAGTGGTATGCCATTGCGAGTAGGTCAGGCCATTCTTGGCAAGACGATCCATGGTCGGCATATTGATACGACCACCATACGGGGACCAGGCGGCACAGCCGGTGTCGTCGTAAAGAATGACGAGCACATTGGGTGCGTCTTTGGACGCATTCTTATCAAGGAAGGCTGGCCAGTCCGGCTTGGAGTTGCGGATGTCGAGATTGATAGTTCCACTGAACTGTTTTGCCATTTCTGGTCTCCTTACGAATTTTGTTCAAGACAAGCAACGGCAGGTCTGCCGCGGCTACTTCATTTCCTCGAAGTCTCCGGGTTTCCAGCTTCCGTTGAAAGCCGCTTGTTCGGGCCCATAAACGCGAAAGTAGACGAACCATCCTTTACCCGGGATCGTTTTGATCCAGCGATCTTCGTGACCTTTTGGAATAGACGGACCGAAGTACAGCTCCGTCGGTTGCGAGGTCGAGACATCTTTCAGTTCAAAGAGGGAACGCAAAGCAGCCTTGCCCTGATCGGTCAGCACCTGACTTCGGGTGTCGGTGTCATAAACCGTAACCGACCAGAACAGTTTGCCGGGCACGGGTTGGGGAACAGTCAGCTTGTAGGCCTTTCCTCCATCGAGATTGGCGTCCTTCCTGTCGCGCAGACCCAACCAGTAAAGCGAGCCTGCGCTCGTATCTCGCTTGAACATGGCAGGCGAAGCGCCGATGGCCTGATAGAACCACTTGTCGCGAGCATAGAGATCCGCGTAGTTATCGGTATTAAAGTCTCCGTCTTCAAAGCGAAGTGCCGCCCATTCCCATCTTCGGTCGGGCCATACGATACGATCGGGGCGCCGATCCCCAAACGACTCAACTCGCATCTGAGCATTCGCAGTCTTCGCGGCTTTCTCCAGAATCGCGGCCATGCGTGCATCAGGGTTGAAGGATTTGCCCTTTTCAATTCCCAACGCCGCCAATTCTCCGTACATTTGGTGGAAGCGAGGGTTGGGCGGTTCCGCGTCGATCGCTTCCTTCAGTTCGCTCCAGAACTGGATGCTGTTCTCGTAGGCCAGAGGTGTGGTGTCCTGCTCAAGGGGCGTGAGGTCTAGCCATTTCGTCTCGGGCCAGTCCGGGTTTGGTTTGAGCGGATAGACCCTCACCGTCTTAATGCGGGCAATCGCTCCGGCAACATCGCCGTTGACGGGAAGGGAGCGGATGCCGACCAGCATCTTGTTCGACGGGGAGTTTGCGACGCGATACCCAGCAGGAGGATTATCCATGTATGCGAGAGGAAGAAAGACCACCTTATCTCCCTTGCCGGCAGCTGGACCCGGAAGGCCAAGGTCGGCGATCCACAACTGGTTGACATCCATCGCGATGCAGATCAGCGGGCCCGGCGGCAGTTCGACGACCATGGGGCCATCAGAGAGATCCATCAACAGCGGAGCGTAGGGAGTGTCCGAGTTGTAAGTAAAGCCGACATGCATCGGCTTGCCATCGAGAGTTCCGAAAACTTTGTTAGGCACGATGCCGATCTTGGCGTTGCCCTTGAAAATGGCGGCGCCGGAAACCGTCGGATAAAAGAAACGATACGCCTCAACGGCCCGGTTCAGGTCGGCAGCGTCATACGCGCGCTCAGCGGTCTCGCGCGTTGGAAAGCCGTTTTTGAAGGTATATTCCTGGTCGTGACGCTGCGGAAATGGTTCAGCTGGGAGTAAAGGTCGCACGGCCATGGGGATCACTCTCCTCGTGCAAGTAGAGGAACTTAGAAACTACTGCTACGGCGACTGTAGAGATTTCCAGATAACTTCCCGTAGATTTGCGTTGGCTGCGGGCCTGCTGGAGCAGCAAGGAGGTGGACCGGAATGTTCACAGACACTAAATAAGGACTAGCAAGGTTACTAGTTGACAGCAAAGGTAAGATGGGTATATTGGCTAGCAATATAACTCTCAACCTTTCCGACCGGAACCCGGACTCGGGGGATTGACGAAGGCAGTCGCCCTCGGTTTTCGATTGTGGGGTTTTGTTATCGATTTTGTTCTATCGAGGGCAGAATGCGAACCAGCCAGCGAGCTCGTGTGGTCGAACCATCTAACCGCCCCCATCCAAACCTTGCTGACCAGCGAAAAACGCACGATGCCAGGATCGATCTCCATCATCCAGACCAGAAGACATCCCACGTGAGCGGCCTTTCGCTCGCCTGGATCAACAGTCCCGAACGTTCCATCAGTGCCCTTGAGAAGGCGCTTCTGACTCGCGAGGAATGGTTGCGGCTCGCGGTGCAAGAGTCTCAGTTGGGATTGTGGTGCTGGAACGAAGTGACTCAAACCCTGTTTTGGGACTTGAAGACGCGGGAGATGTTTGGCGTGAACGGGGATAGGGAAGTCACCCTAGAGACCTTCTACAAAGCATTACACCCGGACGATCTCGGACGCGTCCGAGAGGTCTGGCGGCATCAACTGGAAAATGGGCTGGCATATGACATTGAGTACCGTGCTCTGAGGCCCGACGGCAGCATTCGCTGGATCAACGCACGCGGAAGCAGTTTCCATAGGGAGGCCGGGCAACCCCATTACATGATCGGAGTCGTCATGGATGTCACCGATCGCAGAGGGGCCGAACAGGAACGTCTGGAACTTAGCGGACGCTTGATTAAGGCTCAGGAGCAAGAGCGGAAGCGCCTTGCCCAAGAGATTCACGATGATTTCGGGCAGAGGCTCTCCTTGTTAATGGTGGAACTTGAGGCACTCGCCGAGATGACGAAGAACACAAAAGCAGGTGTTCTTGCGGAGGAATCGGTTCGAATTGTAGACGATTTGACCCACGATCTTCATTGCCTTTCTCACCGCTTACACTCTTCGAAATTGGAGATTCTAGGGCTTGTGCCCAGCATTCGTTCGCTTTGTGCGGATCTCTCAAAACAACAGGCAATTCAGATAAACTTCGACCACGTGGATGTTCCTACCGAGATACCGACTGACACAGCGCTAGCCCTCTTCCGCATCGTTCAAGAAGGATTACACAATGTGAGTAAGCACAGTCGTGCCTCGAGGGTCAGGGTTCGGATTACAAGGACTCCCGAAGCGATCTCTTTGACGCTATCTGATAACGGGAGGGGATTTGACGTAAGTAGGAATTACGTATCGAAAGGGATTGGTATTCAAAGTATGAGGGAGCGCGCACGTCTGCTAGGAGCAATATTCGAAGTCCAGTCAAGACCATCCATAGAAGGTACTCAGATTACCGTGATTGTTCCGTTAAAGCGGGCCCTCATTGCGGCGTGACGAAATAAAGATCAGTTACGGCTGCCTTCGTCACTGAAGTGAGTGTAGTGGGGCCTTCTGCACATCCGAGTAGATCATTCTGCCGTTCTATTTATCGAATCGAAAAATACGGTTCCAGTCCTTCTTCATATCAACCACAACCCATCCTCTCGCATTTGCTTCGTCCAGGGCCTTGTCAAGTTTCCCGAAGCTAGATTCACGATCGTAACTATATTCCCTTTCCGCATCTGTGTGATGAACAAGCAACAACAAGCGAGGGCCACTTCCCGAAGCGGTCCACTCAAGCATCGGCTGATCGCCGTCGGAGTTTCCAAATGCCGCTATCGGGCGCCTGCCGATGAATTGGTTGATCGCGATTGGCTTTCCTTCTTTATCGTCGATGAAGTTAATTTCGGAAAGTCGCAAGAGGTCGGGTTTACCGTCTACCAGTATGAATTTTGTCTTGATAGAACTGCCCACGACTTGCTCTGGGGGTACTCCGTAGGCCTCTTTGGTCCAAGGCCGCATGAACTCAATCCCGCCTCCGGAAACGATGTACGTCTTGAATCCATTGGTGCGCAGGTAGCTCAGCAGCTCCAACATCGGCTGGTAAATGCACTCGTCGTACGGATGCTTGAACCTTGGATGGCGGGCAGTGGCCAACCAGTCGGTGACGGTTTTCTGAAACTGTTCAACCGTCATACCCGAATGTGTGGCAGCCACAAGCTGCATGAGCCCCTTTTCCCCCGTCGCGGCGACAGCTTTCACATTGCCATCAAGAACTCCTTCGAAGGGTTGTGTCGTCGCCCAGCCTGGATGGGCGGGGGCAAGCTGGCGGACCCGATCGAGCACGAACGCCAGTTGCACGTACATTGGTTGCTCGACCCAAAGCGTGCCGTCATTGTCGAATGTGGCAATGCGCTCGTCGATTGGAACAAAATCAGGTGTACCGTTCTTGGTGACTTTTCCCACGAAAGCAATGATCGCTTTTTTGGGACCAGTGTCGTTCCAGGATGGCAATGGATCTGTTTGAGCACGGGCATTTATCAGTGAGAACGCAAGGATGCAGCACCAAGCGACTGGGCGACGGAATGGTTTCCTTGACATTGAGAGTCAAACCCCCGAGGAATTGTTGATGCTAACCGGGAACGTACCGAAAATGCGGTTCCATTCGTGCCAGCATCGTGAATAGCAGAGTGGTGGCTGGGCTGCCGGCAGCGATGCGACTGTTGTTGCGAGATTCTCCTGCACTCTTTTGTCGGCTTCAGGCGGCCACGACTGTAGTCCCGGTTCCTTCTCGCTTTTTGAAAATAGCGGCTCTGCCACCCGCCAGGAGTTCAGCCTGACCTATCCTCCCGAAAAATTGCATGAGTCTTGCAATCACTCCGGTCCACCCGGTTTGGTGGCTTGCGCCGAGGCCGGCGCCGTTATCACCATGGAAGTACTCATAAAACAAGATGTAGTCTTTCCATTGAGGATCCGTCTGAAATTTTTCAGTCCCTCCGTATACTGGTCGACGTCCGGAGTCGTCGCGCAGGAAAATTCGTGCCAACCTGTTTGCGATTTCCTGCGCTACTTCAAAGAGATTCATTTGATGGCCCGAGCCAGTTGGACAGTCGATCCGGAAAGTCTCGCCGTAATACAGATAGAAAGACAACAGAGAGCGAATTAGTAGCGCATTGACCGGCATCCAAATCGGTCCGCGCCAATTGGAGTTGCCGCCGAACATGCCCGTATCGGACTCGGCAGGAAGATAATTGACACGATACTCCTGGCTGGCGAGGTCAAAGGTATATGGATGCTCAGAATGATAGCGAGACAGTGCCCGAATTCCGAACGGACTGAAAAACTCGTTTTCATCCAGCATGCGGCCAAGTATGCGGCGTAATCTTTCTGGATTGACGAGGGCTATGATCCCTCGGTCGCCACAACCAAGGTGGGCGGGGCCGGTCGGATGAATGCTGTCACGTAGCCCTGGCAAGCCACGCAGGCGCTCTCTCATCGCCCGCGTCAATCGCTCGGCACTGTTGCGCTGCCAGGGTTCGACGATGGTCGTCGCGCAAAGAGGCAGCAATCCCACCATGGAGCGGACCTTGAGTCGTGTAGCAGTCCCATCAGGGTACCGAAGAACGTCGTAATAGAAGCCGTCTTCTTCATCCCACATTCCCTCTTGCCCAGTTTGATTCATGGCATGGGCGATGAGCAGGAAGTGATCCGCGAACTTAATGGCCATGTCTTCGAAGAATGAGTCGTAGGATGCGAGCTCAATGCTTATCTCAAGCATGTTCTGGCAGAAAAGCGATACCCAGGCAGTGCCATCCGCTTGTTCCAGATATCCACCCATCGGCAGAGGGGCACTGCGGTCGAAAACACCGATGTTGTCGAGCCCCAGAAATCCGCCCTCGAAAACGTTCTTGCCAGTTCGATCCTTTCGATTTACCCACCAACTGAAGTTCAGCAATAACTTCGCAAAAGAGCGCTTCAAGAACTCAATATCACCTTGACCACGTAGAGCTTGTTCCATGCGATACAGGAATATTGCCGCCCAGGCGTGGACTGGAGGATTCACATCGCTGAAGTTCCACTCGTATGCCGGCATTTGTCCGGTTGGATGAAGGAAGAATTCTTGCAACATTAAATCCAGCTGTTCCTTCGCGAAGTCCACGTCCACAGCCGAAAATGCGATACAGTGAAAGGCCAAGTCCCAAGCCGCATACCACGGATATTCCCATTTGTCGGGCATCGAAATCACATGCTCATTCACCATGTGAAACCAGTCGCTGTTTCGCATTGGCCGACTATCGGACTGCATCGGGTTTACGCCGTGCTCCTCGAGCCACTTGTTCACGTCGTATCCAAAATATTGCTTGCTCCAAAGCATGCCCGCCAACGCTTGTCGGATTACTACTCCCTCATCGTTGCTTAGCCGGGCGGGTATGATTCCTCGATAGAATTCGTCAGCTTCAGTTCTCCGACGATTTAAAACATCATCGAAGTTCTTGAAAGCATCAGCGCTTAATGGATTCAGGTCTGTGAGTCGCAGACGAATCGTGACGGATTCGCCTGCGTCCACCGCCACCCTGCACTGGGCTGATGCTTTGGTTCCAGCGCGCTCGGGATTCACAGCAGTTTGCTTTCCGAAAACCACATAGTCGTTAATACCATCCTTTACGAATGGCGCGGAGTTTGGCGTACCAGACAGTCGTTCGTTGTTGGTGTCGTTTTCGGTAAACAAAAGGGGAACATTTCCTTCACAAATTAGATACCGTTCGCCCAGATCAGAATGGCTGGCTCCGATCACCGTCGAACCTTCCGCGCCTGCGACCTGCCGTAAGAAGGGTTTTATCCGGTCGGGCCACCATGCCCAAGTGTTCCTAAACCAGATCGTGGGCAATACCGTGAGTTCCGTATTCTGAGGCCCACGATTGCATACGGTGATCTGAATCAAGATATCTTCCGGCGTCACTTTGGCATATTCGACAAAAACATCACAATATCGGTCGCCGTCAAAAATGCCCGTATCAAGCAATTCATATTCGGGTTGTGTACGATTGCGAGATTTATTCGTAGAAACCAAGTTGTCATAAGGAAATGCATTCTGGGGATACTTGTAGAGGTACTTCATGTAGGAATGTGTGGGCGTGTTGTCCAGATAGAAGTAGTATTCTTTGACGTCTTCGCCGTGGTTGCCTTCACTGTTTGTCAAACCGAAGAGGCGCTCTTTGAGAATGGGGTCCTTACCATTCCAAAGGGCGATGGAGAAGCAAAGCAATTGCTTCTCATCGCTGATACCTGCGATACCGTCTTCGCCCCAGTGGTAAGCTCTGGATCGCGCCTGATCATGACTGAAGTAGTCCCAGGCATTTCCATCCTGACTATAGTCTTCGCGTACGGTGCCCCACTGGCGTTCGCTGAGATAAGGTCCCCATTTTCTCCAAGGATCTTGACCCGTACGGGACTCTTGCAGCCTTGCGGACTCTGCATCAGAGCTCATGTAATCCCCTTTTGACCGTTTATTGAACACCTCGATGAGGTTCTGCCTGCGAAGCGCTCAAAGCTGGTGCAGAAGATTAGGTCTCACATGGAGTCCTAACTAACTGTTGAGATTGACAGGCAACCGAGGAGCACGAATCTGGCGCCCAATCATCTGACAGTAAAGGTTTTTTATGTCCCATAATCAAAACTCTCCCGCGCTGATGGAGCATTGGTGAGACCGGTGCCGCGGAAGATCGAGCAGACAAGAGAGACATCGCAGCGGGTGCATTTTGGAATAGCCTGTCAATCGCAGCAGTGTGCCGCGCTAACTGACTCATTTATCTTCTCGTGATGACCGCCCGCCGTGTGATCCGTCCTGCGTGGCAATGGTTTGTCTTGTCAATTGCACAGTGACGTCTGTGGCGTCGGACCGTGAATTGCATCACCTGATCAACTTGCGCTCTAGGAATGTTGCGGCATTTCCGGCATCTGGGTGGTAGATTGTGACCTCATGGGTTGCTTGTCCCAGAGCCTCGGGCTCTTTACAGCAACAGGATTCGAGCGAGTTGACATTTTTTAGGAAATCGTCAGGGAACGCGATTGACCATGTTGTAGTTAGAATGCGAAGTTCTTGCAACAGTGCTCGCAAGCATCGGGGTATCGACATGCTTAATCTGCCAACTCTCGACGCGCGTCCCCGGGTGCTTCTGGCCGATGATGATCTCGGAGTCTTGGAACGAGTCGCGGCGATGCTTCATTCGCGTTTTGAAGTCATCGATAAAGTTCCCGATGGGAGTTTAGCGGTAGAGGTTGCCACCAATCTCAATCCGGACATTATCATTCTCGACGTGTCCATGCCCGTCCTCAATGGAATGAGCGCGGCTCGGGAAATTAGACGGAGGCGTTTGCCCGCGAAGATCGTGTTCCTGAGTTTATATGGGGATGAAGATTACATTGCCGAAGCGTTGTCCGTTGGTGCGCAAGCATACGTGACGAAAGCGCGAGTGGCTTCGGATTTGCACGTCGCGTTGGACCTCGTACTCCGCGGACGGATGTTCGTTTCCGCTGATCGAGTTATGCGCAAAAGAAACATGGCGGGAAAGATCGAGATTCCCGCGTGGTGGCCATACCCGGGTCACCGCCATGTTGCATGCCAGTATGCAGATGGAGGGTTCTTCTTCAATGAGATGGCATTGCTTGTCAGTTCTGTTTTGGAAGCTGGTGATGCTGCTACCTTGATTGCGACCGAGGATCACCAACACAATATTTCTGAGCATGTCAAACCTCACTTGCTGAGCGCGGCTATCGCTGCTGGACGTTACGTGACGGTTGACGCGAAGGAAATTCTCAAGGGCTGCACAATCGGAGGACGGCTTGACTTGGGCCTGTGGGCCTCAAAGTCCAGAGCCGCCATGTACGGTACTGCAAAGTCCTTGGGATCTAATCTTTTCGTGTTTGGTGAAGTAGCTCCCCAGCCGTGGGCCCGAGGGTGCTTTAGCGATGGCCTAGGACTTGAACAGGTGGTGAATGACGTCGCTTTGACAGATTCCGTCTTCCTCATATGTGCATATCCCAAACTTTCAGAGGTTGGGGAGCAGAGCGAAATCGTAGAGGCTATCTGGGCCGAGCACTCCTGCGTCATGTGCTGTTCCAGTTAGCCGCATCAGTGTGCCCGAATCGAGCGGTAACCCTCTTTTGAAGGCCAAAATGCAATATCTCCCTGTCAGGCAACACAGTACCGTGAAGCACACCCAGATGTCGTAATAAATTCTCAGGAGGCCTCTATGTTGCATCTTCTGTGGGAAGCCGTTATTGGGCTGGTCGTGGGTGCAGTTGCGAAGGTCTTGATGCCGGGCAAGGATCCTGGCGGCATTGTAGTCACGATGATTCTGGGGATCATAGGGGCGCTGCTAGCTGGCTACGTCGGCCAGGCCGTGGGCTGGTACCAACCTGGACAATCAGCGGGTTTCATCATGTCTGTACTGGGAGCGATGGTGCTTCTCGGGGTCTACCACCTGTTCCGGCGCAGTAAGGTTGCGTAATCCCGGTTAAGATTCAGTCATCAAGAAATGGGAATCACCACGATGAAGAATACTGCATTCCTGGTTACGTACGACCGACAGCCCCCATTCGGCCGGCAATCCAAATTCGAACAGATGGACAAAGTGAGGCCCTGCCCAAGTTGGGCTGTCGAAGCTGCATTTGACTTGATCGTGTTCAGGATCAACTGCCGTGCCGACGCAGGGGTCGAAATGCCGATTCATCGATCACAATGCCTTCTCGAATTGCAAACTTGACCAGTTCGAGGTTCGTTTTGATCCCATATTCTTCCATGACGCGGTACTTGTGGAAAGCCACCGTCCGTTCTGAGATTTGCAGGATGTTGGATATTTCTTTCATGGAACGTCCTTCAGCCACTAGTTGCATAACTTCGCGCTGCCTTGGGGTTAAGTGTTTTTCGCGGTTGGGGCGAGGGTCTCGAATCCACTCTTGAAGAAGATGCTGAGCCACTTTGGGAGTGACGTACGAGACTCCCTTCAACACTTCCCGAACCGCCTTTACGAGTTCCGATCCCGCAGACTTTTTAAGGAGGTAACCTGACGCCCAGTTGTGGAGAGCTTGGGTCGCCAGATCATAGTCTTCACTCATGGTAAGGACAATGAGCTTAGCTTGCGGAAGGCGTCGTTTCAGTTCCTCACCGGCATCCATTCCGTTAAGCAGGGGCATCCCTAGATCGAGGATCACAACATCTGGCTTAAGCTCAGGCGCCTTGATGAGCAGCGCTTGACCATCTGAAACGGTGCCAACTATTTCAAACTCCGGTTCGAGTAGCTTTTTGAAACCCTCAATCACGAGGTCGTGATCGTCAGCCAGCAAGACACGTGGCCTGCCCATCGGTCACCCCCAATTTACAGATTCCCGAGCGCCTGTGACGGCATAAAGTCAACCCGTTGATCGGAACAGCACCTACATTCCGGAGAAACTGTAAAGAATCACAGGTCCAGCTTTAGTCCGAAAAGAAAAGACCGTTTGTAGCGAGATTCTAATTCCCCTCGAGTCAAGGCGACAAGGTGAGGTCCAATAACTGTCCGTCAAGCGCAACCGTATCAAAGCGAGGCTCGGCCACTGGGGCTCTGATTTGGAGTTGCTGGAGGGGCAAGGGCGCTGCCATCGGACTGCTAATAGGAGCAGTGCGGGAATACCCAGGCAGGATTGAACGTGATTGAGACACATGTCTGCCTGCTAGCCGGCGATCTCCTTCCAAATGACCAATGCGCCGACGCTGCCGACCAGCGGTGAATCGACTGATACCTGAGACCGGAGACGATGTGTGGCAAACGGGACTCGACCCGCAAACGCTGCATTTGTGGAGAGTTGCCTCCGGGTGACCACTCATTAGAGCACTTCCCCAAGGGTCCGCGTTTAACAGATCATAAAACTACAGGCACGCACTGTTGCTCGCCGCAGTGTCATGCATGCCCGCTTTTCGTTTAGCTAGTGAGTGAAAGCCAAGGCCCGTTCTTCCTCGGGGGCAGGGCGTGAAGAAAATAAATGGTCATCCGACTGTTGTCTTGGCTGACGATAATGACCGTGTCCTTCTGAGGGTCTGCCGGCTTCTCAGCCCAGCGTATGAGGTCATTGAAATGGTGGGTGACGGGTCCAAAGCGGCTGACGCCATAAAGCGGTTCGATCCCGATGTCGCTGTTCTCGACATCTCGATGCCTGGACTCGATGGGCTCGGAGTAGTTCGTGAATTACGAAGGGAGCGATGCCGCACTCGAATTGTCTTTCTCACAATTCATGAACACGAGGACTACATTTCAGCTGCGATAGCGAGTGGAGCGGACGGCTATGTCCTTAAGCGTCGCATGCGATCCGAACTAATTCACGCAATAGAGGAAGCCCTCGCCGGACGACGGTTCGTCTCATCATACCCAGCCATCAGGGAACAAGAGTCCCAACGATAGCAAGATCCACACAGCAATATGCTTCGATTGTTTGTTTGCTGTGCGGTACTCAACTGAAATGAAGTGCCGTCTGGAATCGTGCAGGCGGCATAGACAAACAGAATCTGGCTCACTTTAGACGGCGGCTTATGTCCGGGGACTCGCTCAGAGCCTCCGGTACGCGGATGAGGACCTTCTTACGCGTCTTGGAAATGACACCTTTGCGTGACCAGCCACTCAAAATCTTACTGGTAGTAAAAGGGCTTATGTCAGCCAGGCCGCCCAGGTGTTCGTTAGTTGTGTCGATTTCAATACCATGCGGCAGAACGTGGCCGGTTCTATGGCCAAGATCGAGCAGAGTCACGGCCAGTCTTTGATCTGGTTTGTTGCGGAGAAGGCTGGCGTGTCTCTCCATGTATCCTTGAAGGTAGTGCATAACGATCCGTAAAGCGTTCTCAGCGAGCTGGGGATGAGCAGTGGCTAACGTGCGGATTCTGGAGCGTTCCCACACGAGAATGTCACAGTCCGCCAATGCTTCAGCGCTGGCGAGGTAGAAGGTGGGGTGCGTCAAAAGGGTACCTAGTCCAAAGACATCTCCGACCGCGAGCACGTGTAAGGTGATCTCATCGCCTGACCTTGTTGTCTTGTAGTATCGGACCCGTCCGCTTTTGATCATGAACAGGTGTCTGGCGGGCTTGCCAGCCATAAGTATTTGGCTTTTCGCAGCAAATCGCTCTCTACGCGCGGTAGTCAGTACTAAGGTGGCTGCTGGACCATCAGATTGGCAAGGAAATTTGCCTCTGATACTTGCGTGTTGGCCTTGCTAGCCACAGGACTGTCTCCATGGACCGTCGCAAATACACAAAAGACTAGACGGTAGCACACCGGAGGCGGTCGACACCTGTAAGGTCTGCTAGCAATTTATCGATCGACAACGGAACAAAAAAGTACCACCCGGCGGGCGTTCCGGTTACGAGCGGTAGAAATAGCCAGGAGCCGCGAAACAAGCCATGCGGCAAACCACGATTATCTTGGAATGCAACGAAAAACCGTACTGTTACCCAAGACGAGAACGCAGGCATCTGGATGGGGAATCTAATGGGTCTCAGGCTGCTGCTGCTCCCCGCACTTGGGTGGCTAATCGTGCTCGAGCTCTTACGACCGTTCCTTCCGAGCACGGATGTAACCTGAAGAGTGCCTCGTACCAGTCTTACTCGCTCGCTCATGGTTGCGAGACCCAAGCCCTTGCGGGTGACCGAGGGATCGAACCCGCCTCCATAATCCTTAATCGTCATGGTGAGTACTCCGTCTTGCGTGTCAAGTCTCACATCGACGCGCGCGGAGCCGCTATGCTTCACAGAATTGTTCAGCGCCTCTTGAGCCACACGATAAAAACAGAGTCCAATCTCTTCAGAAAGAGGAAATGGTGCGTGGTCGATCGTCAGTTGGACATCGACTTCGTGTTGTCTCGCTAACTGACGGCAGACCTCCTTCAGTGCCGCAGCCAGCCCAAGTGCTTGTAACTTGCTGGAATGGAGTTGGTGAGAAAGATTATGAATATCCGTAATCACTTCGCTCAGCTCTTCTAGTGGTTCAGTTAAATCGGCAGGCTTGGTTCTTTTCTTCATCACGAGGTCCTGCTGAATGACGTCAAGGTCGAGGCATATCAACGACAGACGTTGGCCAATGTCATCGTGCAATTCGCGCGCGATTCGCTTTCGCTCTTCTTCACAAGCGTTAATTAGGCGCCCGTTCAATTCTCGGACGGCAGAATCCGCATTCTTCCTCCTCTGCATTTCGAAAGCCAGGATCACGATGAGCGCAAGCGCGATCATCGTGGCTACCGGACCAGCAATCAAGTACCACTTGTACTGGTCCCACAATGACAGGTTGCGGAAGCGGACGACGGTGGTATGCGCCAGTTGACGCCAGTGAATCTTTGCTTGACTAGGGAAGATGTGCTCTATCGCAAGTCCGTCAACGGTACCTCGTGCAAAGAATCTGCGTGCTAACATCGGCGGAGCGAGGATTTCTCGATTATTCTGCGCCATGAGCATCATGGGGAGTACCATGGTTGCGGCAATTAACAAGCGTCGCGATACCGACATGGCGTACCTCCTAAAACTCGAACACTCTCCTATTCCATCGAGATAAGCCTGTTTCAAGTTCAATTCTGGAGAGAACCGAATCGCTTTCAGTGTTCCAGAGTCGAACACCGGGCACGCTCTTAGGAACAGGTACAGCCTCTTGAATTGACGGTATAAGGGCTTCAACATGGTGCTGGCCTGATTGGGCATGCACCATGTCCTCTTGTACTCGACGGACAGCCTAGCTCACCTCAGACCAGTGGGACCTGGAGATCAACGATCGAGGGCAGCGGTACACAATTGCGGTCCTCCAGAACTTAGGTTAGTTTTTTCTTAAGCTCGCAACAGGACTAACGCGAAGGTCCACACGAGGTGACCCACCCACATTACGTCGATTGAAAAAACGAGTATTGACACTCAAATGCCACAAACTAGGCAATGAGCGCCGCGCACAAGAGTTAACAAACTGGTGAATGCATAACACAACGCAACTATTCAAATCAAGTGATACTGCATTTCTGTCCTGTATTTGTAACGCGACGGACCGCAAATCGGATCCGCGTGGGCGTTATCAGTTCTTACAGGGGCAGGTTTTTGCAGAGATACAGACCACTGAGGCTCAATTCCAAGCTCGCGTTCTTTACCTCCAAAGCCACAGCTTCAGAACGCGACTGATATCGCATCGGGACGCTGGTCGGGAATCATTAGGTCAGGGCGCGGCACGTCGTTCGCCCCGCACTACGAATCTTCCCTGCTTCCTGATGGGGACGGGTTGCCAAAGGTAACTGCGGTATTTCGCGTTGGCTTTGCGAGTTATCTGCTCAGCATCAGCAGCCTTCAGTATGGTGGCATCAATCAATTCGTCGACGATTGTCAGTTTTGATGAGGCGATCGGTCTCATAACCCAAATCCACACTTCGCCGGAATCAGTCATTGTGGATCCTCACTGGCCTTATGTAATCGAACCTGTTGGAGACATTGATTCCCTCAGATCATCATCTTCATAACCGCTTGCATCAGTTCGGGAGTCGGGGTGCCTAACACGATCACGGGGACGAGCGGCACGATTGCCTGACTCGCGAGTTGGAACACGAGCCGCTTGCTGATTGGCGCAATTCTCATCGAATCAACAAAACCGAAGCTATTTCCCATGTCGGCCAGTGATTGGATATCGCCACTCCCAAGCATAGGTTCCTGGGCTTGTTCGGTACGATGCACCCATTTTCGATCGAACAATTTGCTGTACTGGTTGGCTAGCCTCCCATACTCGAGAAGGCCCATCTTACGAACTTCCTTCAGCCTGGGAACCAGCAATACCAACGGCAGTAACCCCAAAATCACCGACAGAACGATAAACCCCAGTATCAGAGACTTAAATGATGTTAGCGGAACTCCCTCGAACACTATGGAATTGGCCACGCGGCCCGCGAAGATACATCCAAAAGCACAGAAGAGAATCCCGAAATGCTTCTGACTCATGCTGAGGAACTGCAGTCCGGCAGAGTGGTCAGGATGGGTAGGGACAAGAACCAGTCTTAAGCGACTGATGCGCCACAACAGCAGGCCCCAGACGAAATAACGAAACGTCCAACGATAAATGACAAAACGCAAGATGGGAGCACTGAGGACTGCGAACCACCATCCGGCCGCGGTCAGACCGCTGGCTGTCGTATGCCAGCTTGACACCGCACCGGCGGTCCATTCGTGCTGAAAAAAGAATGTGGGGAAAAACGCCAGTACAAAAAACGCGATCTCAGGAAGAGCCGAGTCTCGCAACTTCTTCACTCGCTGTAGGATGCGCTCGAATTTCGGGATCTCAGCATCGGGCACAATACCGCTTTCCACGAATTCCGAAATCGCTACCCGAATCCCTGGATCGATTATCGCCTCCGCTACGATCAGGAGGGGCAGAGCGAGTATGAATCGTCCGTATAGGGCAAAGTCATAGAGCAATGGAATCTTTACCAGACGTCCGTAGGCGAAGCCTTCTCTGAGTGTTAAAAGAAGCAGTGGCAGCCACGTGAGAATTACGAGAACCAAAATACGTCGGGACATATAAGGAAAATGCCTACGGACCAACCGAAACCTTAGCAGGAAATCATAAGCAAGTCCCCCGCTAGCAATGGAGAAATTCCTGACTTCTGATTCGCTGATGTCGCGGGCATCTTGAGGCCTGGTGGAAGAATAGTGCAACGTTGGACCCGTCTGAGGGGCTTCCGGAGTTCCTGAGGGCATACCCATGGTATTCATCCTGCCTCTTTGCTTTTGATCGACCTGCCTTCAATGTTCCTTACTATCCGCCTGGAAACAATTTCTCAATCGGATTTCTTCGGTATGCGCGGGAAAAGCAATGCAAGTTGCACACGCAGTTGCCACGTCGGTGAGGGGAGCGCATCAGGACGGACCACGTTGTAGTAGGCGGATAACGAACCGTTCACCGGCTGAACCCCCATCTTGAAAATACGTCCCACCCCGCCGCCAAGTGGAATCAGCCACACGTTATTGGCTGATGCGTTCCAGTTTGCGCTTATGATGGGACTTGACGTCAGATACCAACCCTTCTTCATGTTGTGGTTTATGAAATATTGCAGGCTCATGCTGTTGACGTCGGGTCGCGGTGATGAACCTGCGAATGACCACAAGTTGTTGACCAGGATGCCGATCGTCCACCCATTGGGTTGAACTAACGCGACAAGCGCAGGGCCGATGGACCACTTGCCTGTACCGAGAGTGTCGTCAGTAGCGGTTGGCAACAGCAAAGCGGGACCGATTCCCCAAATAAGTCTGCTTGGCTTTGTTGGAGCGAAAAAGAACGTCGGCTGAATGTCACCGAGCCCGAAGGTGCCCAGGTGAGGCTGAGAAATGTCTGACTTAAAAATCAAAGGTATGATAATGCGCGGAATCAGATTCCACTTTTCGTTCAGCTTAGTGGGCACGACCGGTTGGATATTCAGGGTGTTATTGTCACGTGCAAACGGACCGATGTTGAAATCAGAATTATTCTGAAATGGAACACTGATCAGGCTCGCAACAGGATTTTGGGTCGCTTTTTGAAGTTCTTCCGTGGATGCTCCTTCTTGCTCTGTCTGTCCAGAGAGGGAATTGTTACTGAGCAGAACAGATCCCAGCAGGCCCAAACGAAAGAACACCAATGTCTTGCCCGATAGCGATCCGCTCATCTGCAACCCGGTCGCCAATTGCACTAAGTGGGAAAAGACGTCGAAATCCGTTAATAGGCTCTTTTGGGGCATAGGAATTAGCGCCGATGTTTTCGTAACAAGCGACCGGATGGACTCTCATATTTCAACTTCTCGCTCCTAGCTGCCACGTTCCGTTCCAACGGCATGGCCGCGGCTGCGACTCTTCAGATTTAAGAACTCGTCCGGATACTTTCTCCTCGCAGTCCGCTAACACGACGTCTGGCGCAAGCATGCGAAGAAACTTCATTCCCAGGAAGAGCACCGCCAAGTCGTCGAGCTGGCCCACGATGGGAATAAATGTGGGGATCAGCTGAATAGGACTAAGAAGATAGCCAAGCGTGCAGGCTGCGATTAGTTTCGCGTGCCAGGGAACAGATGGGTGCCGCAACAGCAGAATTAGGACTCTGGTTTGTCGAAACAGGAACTTGAGATCTCGCTTCCACCTCTCCGTTCGCACGTCGAGCGAACGGCTTCTGTTTGTCGGAACAGGGTTGTTGACAGCACCTTCGTTATTCACGATTAGGAAGCGCTCCTTTCCCCATGAGCTCGATTAGTGAAGGTTGACACATTAAAATCGACTGGAAATTGGCGCAGTACTGTAGGGAATAACAGGGACCGAAGCCCTGAGGCATTGCATCTGGTTTGGAGCGCACGGCCGCAATCTGGGCTGTTCTTCGTAGTCCTTTTCGGGCTGGCAGAGTAACTGACTGTGCGTAGAAGCTTGCGAGAATTGGTATCAAGACCACGAGGTCTTTAGGGATAACACGGTTAAGCTCGAGTGCTGAGAATTGGCGCTCGACGAGGGCAAGCACGGGATTTTCAGGATTCTGTTGGTGTTTTGATCTGCACGGGCGATGCGTCGAACACAACCTGGTCGTACTGCCAGAGTCGATGAAAGAAATCGATGACCCGGCCCTGGTCGGTACCGGAATTCTGCACAATTTCACCAAGTGTTCTACGCCCATCGATCTCGTTGAACAGCCGACACTGGGCGGCGTCGATTTTCAGAATGAGGTCGGAATGCTTGTGCGCCGGGTTGAGCAGGATCGCAACGGCGCCGGCCGGAACGCCATCATGAATACACTTCGTCCACGGCAACCGGATGGGAACGTAGTTGTGCCATTGCTGGCCCGTGAAGTGGATGGGTTGTAGGTCCAGAGTTCGATCGGTACGATGCGCCACGAAAGTGTGCTGGGTGATCGTTCCGCGAAAGAGTTCTGCCGCTGCGTACTGTTCGTGTTCGGGTAGCTTGCTCAGTCGAGTGGCATGAGGTGTTCTTGCCAATGCCCCGCATTGCGGCAGATATGGGGCCTGTTCAATCCACCGCCCAAAGCTCATGCCGCATCGATCAAGCCAGGCATAAATCTGGGGCACCGTAAAGGCACGATCTTGAGGGTGGAGAAAAGCGTCCGCCAGGTCCTCGGGATGTGCGAAACCCGTGTTCTTGCAAAGCAGGTGCGCCAGTGGATGTTCTTCCGGCAAGGACTGGAGGGTGGCGCCAAGTGCGAATAACTCCTGATGTGAGGGGGCGATACCCAGTCGTTGGCAGTACTCCCTGATCATGTATATACCGGCACGCCCGTATCGCGCGTAAACCATGATTTGCATCGCTCCGTTGGGCTTGAGGACCGAGCGCAGAGATTGCAGTCCGAGATCTGGATCAGCAAGGTGATGAAGAACTCCAGTGCATACGATGTAATCGAACTTCTGCCCCAACTGCTGAACGTCGTCGAGCGACATTCGATGGAGGGTGAGGTTCTCTAACTGGTATTTGTTCTGAAGGCTTCGAGTGTGAGCCAGGCTCGTTTCACTGATGTCGATTGCGGTGATTCGAGCATCGGGCTCGCGAAGTGCGTGCCGAGCCGCCTGCGAAGTGCCACAGCCAGCAACCAGGATCTCTAAATTTGCACGACACCGCCCCGTCGGGAAGACTAGGTGAAACAGAGCCCGGCGACGCTCCGGATTGCGATATAGATCGCGGTGTTTGTCGAGGCTGGTGAGGGGGGCCGGATAGGGCATCCTTTCGTAAAAATCTCGGACCTCAGCGTCTCTTTTCCCGGACCCGATGCCTCGTTCCGCGTTCAGTTCGACTTCCACTTAAATAGCCCTAGATTGTTGCACTTCCGGAATGTTCGTCTTCTCGGCCATTCGCCTTTCTCCCTGCAAGAGAGCCGGTTGTTGATCTCGCTTTCATTTGTTTGCGTTCTCTTTGTGACAATCGCTCGCTTCTGGCACTGATCGCTTAATCAATCGAATGCCAAGATGGCAGGTCGAAGTATCGATCGGCTGAGCCATGCGAGCGGCGGGTCGATAACGGCGACAGTAGTTAGGCGCGCATAAAAAGGATCCACCCTTGATCACCTTCCTCGGGATCCTGATTTCGGGTGTTCGCGGATCGTAACTCTGCTCGCGATCTCCCTTTAGGGCGGCTCCTCCGCAACAGGGCTTCGCCACCGGATGGCGTGTCGAGTACCAATCCGTCGTCCACTCCCAAACGTTGCCGATCATGTCGTAGAGGCCGTAGCCGTTGGGCGGAAACTGTCCAACTGGTGCTGTTCGCTCATATCCGTCTGCCAGTAGGTTCTGCCATGGGAATTCTCCTTGCCAGGTGTTGGCCATCTGTTTGCCATTGGGCGTGAACTCCTCTCCCCAGGCATACGCTGCGCCATCGAGTCCACCCCGTGAAGCAAACTCCCACTCGGCCTCCGTTGGGAGTGCCTTGCCCGCCCACTTGGCATAGGCCTCGGCATCTTCGTAGGCGACGTGCACGACGGGATGTTGGCCGCGGCCATCAATCGAGCTTTCAGGGCCCTCGGGATGTCGCCAGTCTGCACCCGAAACGTACATCCACCAGTAGTAAGGGTTGCGCAGATCGACGCGGTGCGCAGTCTTCTGAAAAACCACAGATGCTGGTTGCAACATTTCCGGCAAGGCTCCGGGATAATCTTTTGGGTTGGGTGGTCGTTCGGCCGACGTGACGTAATTGGTCGCCTCGATGAAGCGAGTGAACTGTTCGTTGGTTACTTCGTGTTTGTCGATCCAGAATCCGTCGACGCTCACCGAATGGGCCGGTTTTTCTTCTGCATAGTGATGGTCGGATCCCATCCGGAATGTTCCACCGGCAATCCAGACCATGTCAGGATCCGGTGATGACCTGGTTATCGGGAATTCCCCATTGTTCACATCTACTGTTGAAGGAGCGGATTTTTGCAATACCTGCGCGATCGGTGTTGAGGCCATATTGAATTGTTCCTTGTCACCAGGGTCTTCGCCGTCCGAACTGGAATTGAGTTCCGATCGCGATGACATCCCGTTCGATTGCTAATGCGTACCTGTCCCTTACGGCTAGCTTCGAAACAGTGCAGATAGCAGAGCCGCAATTCCGAACAAACCCACCAGAGCTGCGACAATCTCTGCCATCGATCGTCGCCCTTCCAGATGCTGAGCTAGTCCACGGGTTTCTTTTCGGTGAGAAGTGGTTGCCATTAACAGTGCAACTAGCCCGATACTGATCATGATCAGCGCAAATTCACGCGGCGTTAGAACGCCTCTCGCAGCGGGTAGCGTTCGCCCAGCCTCAAATTGGAAGAACTTGTAGATTGTGAAGCCGAAGCTGATCATCGACACTGCGGTTCGGACCCATGCCATCAGCGTGCGCTCATGAGCCAGCCAGGTCCTGTCCACAGCCAACTCAGTATTATCGGGTTTTAGCGCTGTTCCGCTCATCGGGGATTCTTGTGTTAGGAGTGACATGGTGAGGATGTGAGGTCCACCATCTCGCAACTCGATTTACGGGGCCGCGGATCAAAAAGTAAGGGACGAATGCAAGTCCTATTGCGACCAGCAGGTCCTCTCCGACATAGAACCAATGGAGCGAAATAACTTGATATATCGCATCAAGGATGACCGCGAGGATGAGAATCTTAAGTACCGATCTCAGACCTTCTCGGATTAGTTGTGCGCGGTGTACTGGATCTGTCAGCAGTTCCCACGAATACGCTGGCTTACCTCGCTTGGCGTCTTTCAACCCATCTCGCAGGCCGAAGAAAATTGCCATCGCAGGTTGCATCAGGAATCGAAAATGCAGAGGTCCGGTAAGCCTGTCTACTAAATCGTTTATGAATCTTGGCCACTGTGCGTCCATATGCTCGTCTGGAATTCAAGCTGCAGCTTTTGCAGTTTGAAGGCGTTCCGCCTCAGCTTCCTTTGGCTCGTATTTCTCCAAGTCCTTTTCGAGAAAATAGTTCAAGAACGTGCGGATCACCCCAATGGCCGCTAGCTGTCCTATATCGGTCCATGTCGGCGAAATCGCGGTGCGCACAATGTCTGCCGCTAGTTCGAACTCCAGGCCAAGCAAGAGCCAGACGCCGAAACTTAGCCATATCTCTTTGCGTTGTCCGCTTCTGGAGCGGCCTTTTGCGATCGCATGAACTGTCCCCACAATCGCTTGCATTGCTCCGTACGCGATCATCAGGGCGGCGCATGCCTCAACACCCAGGGCAATGGAACCAGCGATTTGCTTGAACATTTCGTCCATGTCGAACTCCCAGGTCTTGCGTCTGGGACCGGCGTCATCCGTGTGGCTTCCCAAGCCAGAAACTTGGCTGGCTCGCTCTGCCGCCAATAGGCTCTGATGGAGAAGGGTTCCTCAGAAACTGTAGGGTTTGACAGGCGTGCAAACCGCGCAGGATTAATGTAACCTTCACACTCGAATCGATGCTTTTTATTGCCCAACCGAGATCTGTTCCGAATATTTGTACACCTGTGTTTCCTGTGCACTGCTTTAACTGGGGTTATTTGTCGTTACAAAACGATGTACACCCATACAGAACGTCAGTCTTGAAGGCCTAACCGGCAATAATCCTTGTCGTGTGGCGTTCGCCTCTGTTAATCCCTACAGTCGACTTCGACCGGCCCTGGCCCGAGACTCCATCTGATTTTGGGACGAGCGCGTACATCAATTCGGAGACGCGACCTGAAATTGAGTGGCTCTCATCGGGGATCGCCTGAGGTATACCATCATGCGGAAATACCTGATCGCTTGGCTGACTGTTCTGATCTTCACCTTGCCAGCGTTGTCGCAAGAAAACGACAAGAATACGAACGGTAAGGACACCGATCCGCTGGCCCTCGCAATTCTGAAGGCAGTGGCGGAACCAATTAAGGATGCAAAGGCATTCTCCTTCCGCATCCTGACTGCTCGTGACTTGCTCGGAACCAACGATCAGATCGTCACACAATTCAGCGTCAGCGAGTTTACGGTTCAACGGCCTAACAAACTGCATGTCAAATTTCGCGGGCACGGAGAACCGGTGGAGCTGTTTTACGACGGAAGTGGCAAAACGGTCTTGTACTCGCCCGACGTAAAGCTGTACACGACGATTGCAACGCCGACAACGGTCGATGCGATGCTCGACGACGTTGCGAAAAAGGGTCTGGTCATTGCGGTTTGCAACTTTTTGGAAAGCGACCCCTACAAGTCGCTGACCGACGATCTCACCACGGCGTATGCCGTCGGCAAGACCACCGTGCTAGATACGGAGGTATATCACTTGGCGTTCACTGAGCCTGGAGCCGAATGGCAATTGTGGGTAGCCGCTGGAGACAAGCCGGTAGTGCGGCGTCTCGAGGTCATCAACAAAGAGGAGAGCCACCATCCCAGGGTGGTAGTCGATTTTCTGGACTGGGACTTCAGTGCTGCGCCGAGCAACGACATGTTCACTTTTAGCAAACCTTCCGATGCCCGCGAGATCGAAATGCTCAAGTTGACTGCGGAGAAATCAAGATGAAACGCCTACTCGCTTGCCTTCTCGCTGCCATTGTCAGTATGCAGCCTGCTTTTGGTCGAGTTGAACGCGGCGGCGGCGGTAATCGCATTGCCGTGCAAAATCACTCGGCGAACGTAGGTCATAATGCGAACTACAACCAGAACACAAATGTCCGGCAAAACACAAACGTGAATCAAAACGTGAACGTAAATCAAAACGTCAATGTAAACCGCAATGTCACCGTGAATAACAATGTGGATGTTCACGGAGGATACTACGGCGGTTGCTGCTATCACGAAGACAACAACTGGGGTGCCTTCGCGGCAGGTGCCGCGGTCGGGGTTGCGACAACTGCTGCCGTCGCGGCTGCCACGCGACCATCCACCACAACGGTCGTCACGGCACCCGCGGCCGTGCCCGTAGGCTCGATTGTGCCGGTTCTTCCTGGCGGCTGTAGTAGCGTCAATACTGGGTCTGCAGTGATTTACCACTGCAGTAATGTCTATTACAGGCCGTTCTACCAGGGCTCGTCGCTCGTGTATCAAGTGGTTACGTACCCCTGACCTCTGCACTGAGGTCCAATTGAATCGTTACCCTTACGCCGCCACGACACTGATCGTAAGTGCACCAGACAAGGAGCGAGGTATGAAGTGCACTGGTCGCGCAGAGTGACGATTGAGGTCTGCCCACACTAGCTCTTGTTCGAACTCAACCGTTCCAATTCCTCGAAAAATCTCAAGAATCGCCCGGCTCTTGACGCCCCTTCTTAGTGACGCGACTCACAAAGCCAAGTGCGAACGGTCACAGACAGCCTTCCAGCACAGATTTAACTTTTCCAGTTTCAATTAGACCAACTTAGTCCAATTTGGGAATTTCGTGCAGCTCACTCGCGCTTCTGACTATGCAGTTCGCGTGATGATCCATTTGGCGGCGGTACCTCCGGGCTCGAAAATGCAACAGGCGGAGTTGTCCCGGGCAACCGATGTTTCCGGGCATTTTCTGTCCAAGGTCCTGCAGCAATTAGTCCGCTGTCAGTTTATCCGCTCACAGCGCGGGTCTGGCGGTGGCTTCGCATTAGCCGTACCTGCATCCAGTGTCTCCCTATTGGATGTAGTCGAAGCCATTGAGGGGCCATTGCGGCTGAATCTCTGCATCAAGGACGGCCCTTCCTGTGATCGGAAGGCGAACTGTCCGGCTCACGAAGTCTGGGCGGATGCGCAGGCTGCGCTCATTAAGGTCTTGGGGACAGCGTCAATAGCAAGTTTGGCTGTTAAAGCTCACTCGATGAAGGGATCGCACTACCTGCGACATAACGAGCCGGTGTGGATCTCAGGCGTGCCGAAAGCCGGCCGTGCTCGCTTGCAGGCGCGCGATGGGCGTTAATTCGTTATGGAATTCACGTGGCTCACCATCGTCGCCAGCTTGTCCATGGGAATTGGAGCGGTGCTGGTCTTTATTTTTGCGGTGAAAAGAGACTATTTCCGGAACCTGGAAGACGCCAAATATCAAGTGTTCTGGTCCGACGTGGAAGAGTTGGTCGACTCTCGGCCGCGGGAGGAAGCAAAGAATGAAGAGCAAAGAGAAACCCATGATTGAGGAATCCGCAGACGGGATGACACGGCGGCGATTGTTGTCATGGTTGAGCGGTTTTGGGTTGTTCGGCTCCTTTATCATCACCGTCTTTTCCAACCTCATATTTATCAAGCCGCGAGCTACCTATGGCCAACCCAATCGCTTCTCGATTGGGAAGCCGGAGGATTTTCCACCGGGTGCGCGTGTTTCCCTGGACGAGAGGCGCGTCTGCATCGTTCGCGACGGCGACAAGATCGCCGCGATCTCTACCACGTGCACGCACCTGGGCTGCATCGTCTCCGTCTCCGAAACAGGTTTTGCCTGCCCTTGCCATGGATCGCGCTACGACCAGGACGGCAACGTCACCGGCGGCCCGGCGCCTCGCGCGTTGCCGTGGTACCAGGCTCGGCTTGCGCCCAACGGCGAAATCGAAGTCGACAAAGACACAGAAATTGAAGCGGGGAGCTATTTGCGAGTATGAGCACCCAAACCTCAAGTCCTTGGAAATCGCTGATCGGGCTGCCGGAGAATATCTGGCGGTCAATCTTCCGAAACCCGCTTCCATCTTCGGATCTGGGGCGGGTATCGACGAGCTTTACCAATTTCTTCCTGCACCTGCATCCAGTCAAAGTTCACCGTCACAGTTTGAAAGCTACGTTCACGCTGGGGTTAGGACTGGTCTCATTCTTTCTCTTCTTCATCCTGGTGGTGACCGGAATCCTGCTGATGTTTTATTACGTGCCGTCGACTTCGCAGGCATATGACCGGATGCTCGACCTGCGCGGCACCGTTGCCTTTGGAATTTTTCTGCGTAACATGCATCGTTGGGCAGCGCACGGTATGGTTGCAGCCGTTTTTTTGCATATGTGCCGCGTATTTCTGACGGGGTCCTACAAACCTCCGCGCGAATTTAACTGGGTGCTCGGCGTTTTCCTCCTGCTGGTCACCTTATTCATGAGCTTCACCGGATATCTTCTGCCCTGGGATCAGCTCGCATTTTGGGCGATCACGGTTGGAACTTCGATCGCGAGTTATGCGCCGCTGGTGGGCAAGCAAATGAAGTTCATCCTGCTCGGAGACACGACTGTCGGGCAGGAAGCCCTGCTGCGGTTCTACGTGCTGCATGTTGCGGTGTTGCCCGCTCTCATGGGCCTGCTGATCGCCATACATTTCTGGCGCATTCGCAAAGACGGGGGCCTTTCTCGTCCTGAAGAGGAAGATGCGCTTCCGCCCGATAATCCAACGCAAGTGGAGGTTCTGCAGGGACCAGCAGTCGTCATGGCAACCTCTCCCGCTGCGGCTGCAGCAGCGGCGCCTTTGATTCCGAAGCGACATTACGGGATTCAGGGACTGGTTCGCGGACCTTTCACCAAAATTGGCAATGTGCCGGACCGATCGGTGTTTGCCTGGCCGAATCTGTTCATGGCCGAGCTGGTTGTTTTTCTCGTCACCGTCTCAGGTGTGCTTCTGGTCTCGCTCTTCTTTAATGCCCCACTCGAGGAACCGGTGAACGTGATGCATCCACCCAATCCGGCGAAGGCTCCGTGGTACTTCCTCGGTCTGCAGGAGCAGGTGAGCTACTCGGCGTTCTGGGGAGGCGTCGGCATTCCCACCATAGAGGTCTTGCTGTTGCTCCTGGCTCCTTACTTCGACCGTAAGATCGCTGGCGTAGGTCGCTGGTTCGCCCGAGAACGCTTGCTGGCCAACTTCCTCTTTCTGACATTCGTGATTGTGAACGTGGTGTTGATCGTCATCGGCACATTCTTCCGCGGGCCGAACTGGGAGTTCGTTTCACCGTGGTGACGACCGGAGGCCGCGAGAGGACGTCGCAAGACGTGAGGAGAAATCCGTGAGTACGCGCCTGACATTAGCAGTAGTGAGTTTCATCGTGCTGATCGTGCACGGGATTGTCTTCTACGACCAGTTCTTCAATCGGTGGGAGAAGCACCAGGCCGCCTACTTCGAGCAGGCCCGCAGCCTGGCGAAAAGCGAGGCGGAGCGGCGAGCTCTCGACGAACGCAGCCCGCGCATCGAGCAGATCATCGTGACGCAGTTCGGCGGATCGCACGTCGACCGTTGCACGACCTGCCACATCGCGGGCGACGATCCCCGGTTCCAGGGTCATGCCGAGCCATTGCGCACGCATCCTTATTCGGCAGCTCTGGGCGATGTCCAACGCAATGGACGTTGGGAACGGGCCCATAAATTTACCGATTTCGGCTGCACCATCTGCCACGACGGGCAAGGCCGGGGACTCGAAGCTTTCTACGCGCACGGCGAAGACGTCTTCTGGCCCGATCCCATGTTGGGATACGTAACTCAGGCGAACTGGCATTCAGAATTCAAAGCCAAACTCACCGGCGTTGAATACATGCAGGCGAACTGCGCCCAATGCCACACAGAAGAAAATTTCGCCGGTACTCCGTTGGTGCAGCACGGACGGCAACTCTTCTTCGAGAAAGCCTGTTACGGATGCCATCGCATCGAAGGACTCTCGAACGGAACACTCGGGCCTGATCTCACTGAAACCGGCGAGAAGTACAAGATCGATTATCTGTGGGAACACACCGTCAACCCGCGTGCATTCCAACCTACCTCTTTCATGCCGAAGTTCGATCTCACGAATGACGATCTCAAGGCACTCACGATTTTCTTGAAAAGCCGGCGCGGCGTGAATTTCGCCGAGACTTCGCTAGGACAATATCGTGCACGGCTGCAGCAGGCCAAAGCAGGGGAAGCTACTACGTCGCAAACCCCAAAACCTGTAACCCCTGCGCGCGGAGAACAATTAATCTCGGAACGCTCCTGCACAGCCTGTCACCGGCTGGGCGACCACGATGGCCACATCGCTCCCGATCTTTCCTATGAAGGGCTGATCCGCGATGACGACTGGATGATGGCGCACTTCCGGGAACCGAAATCGAGGATTCCGGACTCGATCATGCCCGTGTTCGGCTTCACCGATTCTGACTTTCGCACGATATCGAGTTATCTGAAGACTCGCAACACTCCGCCTTCGTTTAAGAATGCGGAGGAAATCTACAAAGGCCTCTGTGCCCGGTGCCATGGGGAGAAAGGCGACGGCAAAGGCATGACCTATCTCTATCTCGATCCCGCGCCGCGCGACCTCACCAAAGCGGCGTTCATGAATAGCAAACCGGAAGAGCGTTTCCTTCAGTCGTTAAAGGAAGGTGTGCCCGGAACCTCGATGCCACCGTGGGAACGCGTACTGACTGACGAGCAGCGACGCGCAGTTCTGGCCTATGTCTTCCAGACGTTCGTGAAGGAACCGCGCGGGCAACTGAAAGAGCGCAAGGTGCCAGGTCAGAATCCCGTCGCATTTGGCGCTGAGTCAGTCCATCGAGGAGAGCAGATTTTCCTCCAGCGCTGCACTGGATGCCACGGTCGCAAAGCTGACGGCAAGGGGCCGAACTCGCTTGACATCAGCCCGCGACCGCGCAATCTTCGTAATTTTTTCTTCATTAGTCACGTGCCAGATCGGCGTCTGTTCGACTCGATTCTCTACGGCGTGCAGGGAACAGCGATGCCGTCCTGGATCGACTATGGCCTCACGCAGAATGACGTTGGGGATCTCATCAATTTTGTTCGCAGTATGAATCAGAAGGCTGGGTCTTCGAGTGAGAAGAGTCCGTCACTCACGTCGAGGTTGAGCCGGGAGGAGCTATGCCAGGGCAACGAGAAGTGCAGGTAACGCGTGCAACGCCGGTTGGAGCGGTGCCGCTGGCCGATTCTATCCATGAAGACACGACGGCCAAGTGGTTTCTGCTGAGCGCCATTGCGTATTTCTGTGTGGTCGGTATCATCGCTTTAACGATCGCGGCCAAATTTGTTTGGCCGCAACTGCTGGGGACGGTGCCGTATCTTGCGTACGGCCGCCTGCGCCCCCTGCACGTAAATGGAATGTTGTTCGGCTGGCTCCTTCCCGCTGACATGGGACTGGCCTCTTACATCGTTCCGCGACTCTGCGGAGTCAAGCTGTGGAGCGAAAAACTGGGCGTCGCAACGGCCTGTTTGTGGAACCTAATCGTTCTCAGTGCGGTTTATGCTCTGCCTGCAGGCTACAACAAAGGCTGGGAATACGCCGAACTGCCGCTGCCACTCGTTGGCCTGGTCGTGGTTGCGTGGGTGATGTTCGCTATCAACATCTTCGCAACGGTAGCGACCCGCCGCTATCCGCAGATGTACGTCAGTCTCTGGTACATCATGGCCACTATACTGTGGACCACGTTCGTTTACCCCACGGGGAATGTCGCCGTTCTTTTCACGACGGGAACGAACCAGGCGAATCTCAATTGGATGTATGTGCACAACGCGGTCGGATTGATCTTCACGCCCATTGGCTTGGGCATCGCCTACTACTTCATTCCTAAGGCATCCAACACTCCGCTCTATAGCCACAAGCTCTCGATGATCGGCTTCTGGTCGCTCGCCTTCGTTTATGTGTGGACGGGCGCACACCACATGATCCACGGCCCCATCTCGCAGTGGTTGCAAACGATCGCGATCGCCTTCTCGGTCATGCTGCTGATTCCGGTCTGGACAGTCGTCTACAACTTCTTCGCCACGATGAAAGGGCAGTGGCATCAACTGCGCGACAACATTCCCTTGAAGTTCCTGATGTCGGGTGTCGTTTTCTATTTGCTGACCTGCTTCCAGGGACCGATGCACAGCTTGCGCTCAGTAAATGCCATCGTGTCAAAGACCGACTGGATTCCCGGCCACGCCCACATGGCGCTCCTCGGATGCTTCTCTTTCTTCGCGATAGCCGGCTGCTACTACGTGATTCCTCGAATGTTCCGCACACAGCTTCATTCCGACGCACTCGCCAACTGGACGTTCTGGTTCTTCATGATCGGCGGCCTCGGGTTTTTCGTGACCCTGTGGCTGGGCGGGTTCTGGCAAGGCTGGCAATGGAATAATCCGTCGATTCCGTTTATCGACACCGTCGTCGCTCTCAAGCCTGTGTGGACGGTGCGCTTCTTCTCTGGAGTGCTGATGTTCGCCGGGATCGCGACGTTCTTGTTCAACATGCTGGCAACGGTAGTCGGTCGCGGCCAAGCTGCTGCCAAACCTCAGCCTGCACAAGTTGTGACCGCATAAGGAGAATGCCATGCTACAGAAAACGGACAAAAGCGCTGTCGGATTCGTCATTGCGGCCTTGGTGTTCTTTTTCATTGGCGGCCTGTTGACTACGGTAGTTCCACCCTTGGTAGATAAGAGTTGGTCGAAGGCGTTTGAAAACAACGATCCCTCGAAAGGCCCAACAGGCAAGCTGCAACCTTACACGGAACTCGAACTAAAGGGACGCGCTATTTATGTGCGCGAAGGCTGCTGGTACTGCCACACGCAGCAGACTCGCACGTTGCTGGCGGATACAAAGCGATCCGGGTGGAAGGGCGTCGATTCTCCCGTTTCCACGCCGGACGAGTTCGTCTATGACAGCCCCCATATGTTTGGAACGAAACGAACCGGGCCGGATCTATCACGCATCGGCGGCAAGTATGACCGGCAATGGCATCGCACGCACTTCCGCAATCCGCGCGACCTGGTTCCAGGTTCGGTAATGCCGCCTTTCCCGTGGATTGCCAACAACGATGACGAATTCAACGCGCTGGTCGCGTACATCCAGACACTTGGCCGCGCCAAGAACTGGCGGCCGGATAACGACTACGAGAAATGAGTCATGCACGACTACGTCTATCCCAGTATTTTCCTCGCGTACCTGATGTTTTTCCTGTGCTTCGCGGGAGCGCTCTTCTTTCTAGTCCGTTCCCGCAAAGATGGGTACTGGGGAAAAGACAGTGAGGATCCAAAATACCGAATGCTGGCGGATGATGACACAGTCGTAAAGACCGAATCCAATGAAGATTCAGGAGACTAGCAATGCCGGAGACCAAAGTTGCAAAAGAACCTGAAGCCGAAATCCAGGAATACGCCGAAGGCTGGATTACCGAGCGCAAGGGCACAGGCGTTCCTGCCTTTCTGAAGTTTGCCTATATCGTCATTGCAGTCGGAGTGATCGGCTATTTCCTTCTCTACATGAATGGCGAGGTCAGCCACTCCGATCGTGGCGCGCTCGTGCGCCAGTTCAATCAGGTAACCCAATCTTCACCCGGCTTCATGTATGCCGTTATCGCGCTGGTCGCGATCTACGCAACCATTGTCGTTGCATTTGCGTTCAAAGCGGTCCATAAGGACTGAAAATTCGAAATCATGAGTGAATGGGCACAATTCGAAGCGATTGAAGGCGCGGACTATTGGATCAAGATGGTGAAGTGCCAGGACGCCTGCCCTGTGCATACCAATGCATGCGGATACGTGACCGCGATCGCAGAGGGCCGGTATGAAGAGGCCTACCGCATCGCGCGCGCCACTAATCCCTTCGCGTCCATTTGCGGCCGGGTTTGTGGCGCTCCCTGCGAATTGAATTGCCGTCGGGGTGACGTCGATGCGCCCGTTGCCATACGTTCTCTGAAGCGCTTTGTGACCTCGCGATTGGGCCCGGAAACTGGCGAATTCCGCGTACACCGAGAAGGCTGCGATCAACGCATGTTTCCGCAGAATCGTGGAAATTATGAACCCGTTGCCGTAATCGGTGCGGGAGTGTCTGGGCTGACAGTTGCTCACGATCTCACCCACATCGGCTACAAAGTAAGTGTTTTTGAGGCCAATGCCGAGCCCGGTGGGATGCTGACGGTTGGAGTACCGGTCTTTCGTTTGCCACGGCAACTGGTGAAGAAAGAAATCGAGGCAATCTTATCCCTGGGCGTGGAACTCAAATGCAATATGCGCCTCGGGCGTGATTTCACGATTGCCGATCTGCGCCGCGAAGGATACAAAGCGATCTTTCTTGGAATCGGGCTTCCGAAAGGGCGAAAGCTGCCACTGCCCGGCGCCGATCGCGAGATGGTGTACGACGGGATGGATTTTCTGCGCGCTTTTAACGAAGGGACTCCGTTGCCGTTGGGAAAGAAAATCGTAGTGATCGGGGGCGGCAACGTTGCCTATGACGTGGCTCGCTCGGCGGTCCGCCCTGGCTCAGCGACCGATCGTGGAGAGGCCCTTGCCGACATGGGCCGAGGCGAGCAAGTTGCCTACGACGTAGCCCGGTCGGCATTGCGCTTGAGCAGCGACAAAGAAGTCCATGTCGTCTGCCTGGAGAAGCGTGAAGAAATGCCCGCCGACGAGGCCGAGATTGTTGAGGGTGAGGAAGAGGGAATCAAACTGCACAGTTCCCGCGGGCCCAAAGCAATTTTCGGAAACAACGGAACGGTCCGGGCCTTACGCACGATTCGTTGCGCGTCGGTGTTCGATTCGACCGGCCGGTTTAATCCTAGCTTTGATGAGAGCGATGTCGAAGACATTCCGGCCGATACTGTGATCTTCGCCATCGGCCAATCTTCCGATATTTCTTTTCTCAGACCGGAAGACGGCATCGAGAGCGAGCGCGGGCTAATCAAGGTTAACCGTGAAACGTATCAAACGTCCGCCCCCGATGTATTCGCCTGTGGCGATATCGCGCATGGCCCAAGATTGTTCATCGACGCGATTGCATCGGCACAGATTGCGGCGCGCTCCATGCATGATTTCCTGCGCTTCACACGTACCGATGTGGTCGTCCGCAGCCGGTGGTCCCCCGCTGTGTACACGATGGCTGAGGGATGGGACCGGATGCCACGCGCCACGCCGCCGGTACTCGACGCGAGTGAGCGTGCCGGTTCTCTCGCCATCATCGAGGCAGATTTTTCGGCAGAAGACGCGCGTCGCCAGGGGGCACGCTGCCTGCGCTGCAACATCAATACGGTATTCGACACCTCCACCTGCATCGCCTGCAACGGATGCGTCGATGTCTGCCCGCAGAACCTTATCCGGCTCGTCGGAATCAGTAACCTGTGCGGCGATGGAAACGTGCGATGGAATGAGATGGTCGCCGGCATGCTCGGTGTCACCCAAGAGGAACTTCGCTCCATGGATCGTCGTGAGCTTGACGCTCGTGGTGCCGTTATGCTCAAGGACGAAACCTCGTGCATCCGCTGTGGTTTATGCGCCTCGCGATGTCCGACGCATGCGGTGACCATGAAAAAATTCGAGTCTTACCGCGAGTGTGTCACGGTCGCAACTCCCAATCTCAAAATCCAGTACGGCAGGGCTACTACGCCGGTACACAGGTGAAAACGTGACGCCCATTGATTTCGGAATCATGTTTGTTCTAGGGCTGGTCAGCAGTTTGCATTGCGTGCAGATGTGCGGCCCAATCGTGCTCGCCTACAGCGTTGCTCTCGAGTCGGCCCAGAGTCCTGCGATTCCCTCTCTCCTTCAGAATCATATCGCCTATCACACCGGCCGCATTCTCACTTACTCGGCTCTCGGCGCGCTTGCGGGCGTTGTGGGCGCTATGTTGGGAGTCGTCGGTCGACTCGCTGGATTTGGTCAGATCCTCGCGGTCGTCGCTGGTGGGCTGATGATTCTCGTCGGCCTTTCTTTGTTTGGACTGATTCCGGCAAGCATCATTCAGAGCAAACTCTTTCGTGTTCCATCCTCTATCTTTCGTAGCATCGGCAAACTGCTCTCGACGCCGGGATTGAAGAATCGGTTCGCCCTTGGCCTTGCTCTCGGATTTCTCCCCTGCGGCCTCATCTATGCCGCGCTCCTGAAGGCGACAGCGTCCGGGTCCGCCCTCGGCGGCGCCCTTGCCATGTTGGCTTTCGGTCTTGGAACCAGTGGAGCACTGCTGGTCTTGGGACTTTTCTCCTCTGCCATTCGAATCCGTTTGAATCGATGGGGAAGGCAGCTCGCCGCGGTGGGAGTCACAATGATGGGCATACTGCTCGTCTGGCGTGGCACGACGCCGCAAGTGCTCATGATGGGAGCTCACATGCATGCCCATCACTGAAGCAAAGCCAGGCGCGAACATCACTGTCTCAACCGGGACCTTACCGAAATGCGATCGTCAGCCACCGGAAAAGCCGCCAGGATCTGCTGGCTACCATCGCTTCCGTAAAACGATCCATGTCATCTGCGTTGGCATCTTCTTTATCCTGCCATTTGCAAAACTGATGCGCTTCGACATCCCGCATCAGCGCTTTTATTTTTTCGGATACGAGCTGTGGATCAGCGAATTCGCCATTATCTTTTTCTCGCTGATGTTTCTGATGTTTCTCGTCGCGGCGATAGCCATGCTCTACGGACGTGTCTATTGTGGGTATCTGTGTCCGCAAATGATATTCAGCGAGGCTTCCATTTCCCTGGAAAGCAAACTCACTCGTACCATCAACAAATACGTCCGTTGGACGCCATCAGCGCGAAAACTCATCAGCAAGGTTCTGTTCTATACGATTGCTGCATCGGCCTCGGTCGTGCTGGCATTTTGTTTTATCTCTTACTTCGTCGAACCGCGAGACCTCTTTCATCGGCTACTTTCCCTGGATATCAAAACCGCGGGTGGAATCGCTGGCGCGACGACCACCCTTCTCACGCTCCTCGACTTTCTTTTCCTGCGGCAGCGTTTCTGCACCACTGTCTGTCCCTACGGCTATTTGCAGGGAATGCTAGGCGACGGTGACACTCTGATCGTGCAGTACCGTGATGAGAGGCGGGAATGCATCGAGTGCAAGAAGTGTGTGCGTGTTTGCCATATGGGGATCGATATCCGTACCTCGCCATACCAGATCGAGTGCATTCATTGTGGCGAATGCATCGACGCGTGCGCCGACGTGCTTGCTCGCCTCGGGAAGCAGACTCTGATTCACTATGTCTGGGGCGAGCAAGGCGAGGAGTTAGGCACTGGAACTGAGCCCTGGTATCGGAAAATCGGGCTGCGCAACGGGAAACGAGTCGTTGTGTTACTCATTATTCTCTTCTACGCTGCCGGGCTCTTCACGGCACTCTCCATGCGGAGCCCTGTGCTTGTCCACATCGCTCCCGACCGGACGACGATGTACCGTGTCGGACCGGACGGCACGGTGTATAACCGGTTCCGTGTTCAGGTCGCGAACCGCGGGCGCGAACAGGCCATTGCGCAATTTTCGATCGAGGACCTGCCTGGCACAAAGTTCTCAGGTTTCGAAAACGCGGTGGTGGTGGCCACAGGTCAAACCATCCAGCAGGAATTTGAAATTGCGGCTCCGGCTGCCGCAACACTAGCTTCCGGCGTGAACCACTTCCGCCTGATCTGTACGGTTGGAGACAGGAAGAACGTGTTTGAGGAGACATTCATCACGCCGATGAGGGAGTCGCGCTGAGCGACGAAGAAAATAAGGAGGATGACATGAGTGCATCAATGGACTGGAACAGACTTTCCACGAACGCTGCCGCAAGACCGAAGCAGGGTTCGCCGTTGATGTACTTCCTCGCGTTCGTATTGGCCCTTTTCATTGGCATCCTGATTTTCTGTTATGTCGTCACGAAGCGAAGCCATCCCGTCTTTCTGGATCAGCAGGGTAGACCCGACGCGACAAGTTCTGAACACTCACATCACTGAGGAAGCTATGGCCGCACAATGTGATCTTTGCGCTCTGGCGTGCGGCAAGGATCCCCTACACCAGCACGTGGGCGATGCCGAACGCCACTTCTGTTGCCTCGGGTGCATGAATGTCTACCTCATACTGTGGGAAAGCGGAGCTATTCGCGCGGGAGTCGATCTACGCCAAACAGAATTGTTCCGGCGCGGCCTTCAACTGGGACTGATTTCAACTGGTTCTTCCGATGAAACCCGATCACCTGCCCAATCGGCTGACAACATCGATTGCAATCGGTTGATCCTGCATGTTACCGGCATGTGGTGTACCTCGTGCGCGTGGCTGATTGAGCACGCGCTAAACAACGTTCCGGGGGTCGTGAAGGCAGCGGCGTCTTTCTCCTCCGATCTGGTGAGCGTCCAATATTATCCTCAAGTCCTGTCTCCGCAGCGGATTCTCGATCGCATTGCCAGTTTCGGATACAAAGCTGAGGAATACGCTGGCGAACGGAATAACACCGATACAGAACGGCGGGACCTCATGATTCGAACGGGGCTCGCGGCCTTCTTGTGGGCCAACGTGATGAGCTTTAGCCTCGTGCTCTACGCCGGGTACTTCGAGCAAATCTCCGACAGCGTACGACGGGGTCTTCCATTTCTTCTAATGGCGCTTGCCACACCCGTTATTTTCTACTGCGGTCAACCTGTGTTGCGCCTGGCCTGGCGAGGTGTACCGAATCATACGCTGCGCATGGAGTCACTTCTTTCGCTCGGTATTCTCGCAGCCTACGGCTACAGCGTGGTGCAAACATTGCGCGGTGAAATCCATCTATATTTCGACACGGCCACGGTCATCGTCACGTTTGTGCTGGCAGGCAAGCTGATTGAACATAG
>Ga0335084_10000153_pt1 | contig 50185 bp, 45 predicted proteins | sample Lox_Sample_44_FD_206721 | JGI IMG/M metagenome (GOLD analysis project Ga0335084, IMG submission 206721) | Soil microbial communities from Loxahatchee National Wildlife Refuge, Florida, United States - Lox_Sample_4.4 | ecosystem: Environmental > Terrestrial > Soil > Wetlands | place: USA...
CCTGCCACCGCCACCCTTGAACGTATAGATCCTGACTAACGAATCGTGATCTTGGCCACGGTTGAAACCTGGGCCGCCGCCGAAGTTGCAACCACGCGTATGCTGTAGGAGCCGGGCATGATTTCAGCCGAAGATGAGGCCCCGCCCGGAATCCCGGCGCAGGAACTGACCAGCAGAACGCACGCGATCAGGCCGCTGAGCGCCAGGCCGCGAAGAATCCGTTTCCGGTCGACCTGGCCAAGCACAAGCACTCCCATCATCCCCAGACCGAAACCCACCAGGGCGCCCCTGCGCGGTGGCCTGGGCGAACCTTCCGGGTGATGTGCCGGGCGCACAACCGAGACTCGAAGCTCTGAGGTGGCAGCGTTAGCTCCTGGAGTAATCAAGGCCGGCGAGAAGGTGCACGACATCGCAGCCGGCAGATTGGAACATGAAAGGCTGACGGGATCCGTGGATCCTGATCGTGCGGTCACCATGATCCGGGGACTTCCCGACTGTCCGTCCATGATGGTGACTGAGGACGGGGAGGCGGAAAGCGCAATGGATGCGGTCGCTGGCGGCGGCGTCGAAGTCGAAGGAGGAGTCGTTGCAGTGCTTTCCGGAGGCCCTGCCGCCGACGCCGAAGTTCCGCCGCATTGTGGCGCGTAGGATACAGGTTCGGAGATCTGGTTTTTCAGGCTCGGCTTTCCGATGGCCTGCACGAATAGTTTGTAGTTCCCCGCGGACAGAGAGTAGCCGCACATATCGAGAGCATGCGTGCCCACAGTCTGGTCTGTGAGCGGCATGAGACCCTGGCCATCGGAGCTGACATAAACCCGGTAGTGATCTATGGTGCTTTCGCCTCCGCTGACTTGCCACTGCAGCGAGTTGCCGGCCAGCGATGCTGAGACGCTCACACAGTTGTCAATTCCGGATTCGATCTCGGTTCCTTCTTCGTAGTCGTTCCAGGTGACCAACTGCATGGCCGCGAGCTGATTGGTCGAGTTGTACAGGCTGTTGATCTTGGAAAACGTCTGCAGCCAGGTCTGTCCGCAGCGCTGGTCCATGATGCGGTTCAGTCCCCACGAAGCCAGTTTGTCGTTGAATCCTTTATAAGACGCGCCCCACGTTTCCTTGCCCGGGGCGGCCATTCCGGCCGCGTAAAAACCGGTCAGATAGCTCATTCCGTAATCGCTGCTGGTGGCGATGTCCCAGGAGTAAGCGCCGTCGCTTTGCACGTGACTGAAGCCCCGGCTATGTTGAAAGAGGAACAGAGGATTGCTGGCCAGAGTGGCTTTGGCCGCGTTCCAGTCCACGGTGTAATGCAGGTCGATGTCGAAGTTGGTGACCACCGGACGGCCATTCACCCTCAGATAGGCTGGCGACGGGAAATAGGTTTGCTCGACATATTGCAAATCAGACGTCAGGGCCTGCTGCGGATTGCAGCCCGGGCAGGAGTTCCAACGAATGGCGCCGTTGTCCACCATGATCGCGAAGGTGAATCCGGGATGAGTCTCCGCTTCGTGCATCACCAGTTTGGCTGCCCGGTCGATCGCGTTGTTCGGTCCGTACCAGACCATGACCACTCCGTCGATGCCGCGGCTGATCATGTCGGAGATCTGTCGCTTCACCTGGGCCGGGTCGGTCGAGCTGTAACCGATGTTCATGTGGTTGGACTGGCCGAACCAGAGCACCAGGTGAGCGAAGACCTTGGTTTGTGCCGCGGGATAGAGCAGGGAGTGCACGTCCAGCTTGCTCACGCTGCCCGCGCCCAGGTTCCCATTCGTTTGCGTGACAAAGTTGCCGGCTGCGCTGGTGTTGTTGTTGGTCTCTGTGGCAAGTGTAGTGGTTGGCGTGATCAACAGATTGTCAGCGCGGCTGGCAAGCGGAAAGATCAGGACCAATGCAATGACGGACAAGCGGATGCGGCGCGTTGCCTTCAAAGATAACCCTTAACGCGATCGAATTACTGCTCGACCTGAGGTCGATTTGAGGGCATCTTATCCAGCGTTCGCAGCTTTAGGCAGATTACGGACGGCGTTGGCCTTTGAGGTGATGTGCGCTGCAATCGCAGGTTACCGTTGGGACGGTGTGGGTCAGACACTCCTGTCCGAAGCCTTTGACTTTGAATTTTGTTTGGATCTTGGTTTGGAAAGTGGTGCCTCTGCTACTTGTTCCTGCCATTCAAAAAGTCAAAAGTCAAAGGCGTCGGACAGGAGTGTCCGACCCACACACCATCCCGTCTAGTCGGGTACTGCGATTTCCCGAATCGAGGGAGGTAGCACTTTCAGGTCCGGGTGCTCCGGGTCGCGCCAATAAACCTGAAAACATTCTCCGTGCTGCTGAGGCTCCCAGGTGGTGCCATCCTCGTAGAGAATCTTTCGCGGGAACAACGCCCATCCCAGGATTGCATCGCCACCTTGCAGGTACGAATCCTTTTCCAACGTCTGCTCGCTTCCGGCCGCGATGGCGCCTGAGGCGGACCAATCAGCGTCGAAGGGATGATGCAGGAATTGCGGCGCCAGGAAATGTTCGGAGGTCAGGATCCACTCCTTAATGGGTTTTCCGCTCGTGTTTTTCACACGTACCGAATATTTGCCCGAAGTTTTCCAGAAATTTCCCGCGACGAATTTCAGCGGGCACGAACGGGCCGGCGGCTCGTAGATGGTGAAGGCGCTCATCATGCCCGCTTCCATGTGGTCGGCCACGTGACAATGGAACATCCATACCCCGGGATTGTCGGCCACCATGTCTACGGAGAGGGTGCTGGCAGGAAGCAGTTCCACGACGTCCATGTGCCGCAGCGGGTCGCTCACCGTCAGCCCGTGCCAGTGCGGCGTGTGCAAGTCCTTTTCATTACCCATGGCCATCACATACCAGCGGACTTTCTCCCCTTTCTTCATGACCAGGCCGGGCAGGTTTCCGAAGATGTATCCATTGATGGCATGGAAGAGCCCGGGGTCCTGTCCGCGCAGTTCATCGAAGATCATGAATGAGGTGACAAATTCCCGATCCACGTCTTTCGGGCTGCCATCGGGCCTGGCCTTGCCCTTGGCAGTAATGATGATGGGCCCCATCAAGCCGGCGTTTATTTCCGAGAGACCCGCCGAATGCGGGTGGTACCACCAGACCACGGAGCTGAGCTGGCCTGGTCCTGGCCCGCTGCCCGCGTCGGCGAACCAGTGGTAGGTGAAGCGCGCGCTGGGCGGAATCAGCGAGCCGCGCCCTGCGGGCACGTAGTAGGCGCCTTCATTGTCCTTGTCGTAGCGCAAGCCGTGAGGATGAATGCCGTGAGAGCTGCGACTGCGGTTGAGGAAGTCCACCACGATCTCATCGCCGACTTCACCCCGAATGATGGGACCCAGAATTCCCAACCATTCGGGCTGAGGCTTGGGGACTTTAAAAGTGGCGTCGGTGTACTCGATATAACGGGTCTTCTGCCACTTGGTCTGCTTGGCCCAGGGCTGCGGGATGGGACGGCCCTCCACCAGGTTCAACCCACTCGGCGCGTAGTCCCAGGTGACATCTTCGGCCGCGATGTAGTAATGACGGGTGACGGCGCCAGCCGAGGACACCAGGAGGAGAAGCAGGAATGCGAGCGACGGCCAGGGCACAATCCTCATGACTCCATTATCCCTGAATTGCCGCTCGCGGCGACGTCGAACTCAGGGCAGATGGTCCATGTAGCAGGGCATGGTGTCCGGTTGCACTGGCGGTGTGGGCGGCGTCTTCCAGGGCGCATTCACGAAGTCGAAGAACTCGCTCATGTCGAACTGGGCGGCATCGCGCTGCGTGAGCGGGTCAAGGCCGAAGCGGGTCTCGATCAACTTCAGGATCGCCGTGTAATCGGCGGGCGTATGCGAAACGTAGTTCTTCTTTGAAAACGGCGAAATGACGATCAGTGGTACGCGGTACCCCGTGTACACGAAATCACAAGTAGGGCCGGTAGTTGTGGTACAGATGTCGCCGGGCTTCAGGTCAATGCTGGTACTGGGCGTGATGCCATCTGGACTGGGCATGGGCTGCGGAGGCACGTGGTCGTAAAATCCACCGCCTTCGTCCCAGGTAAGAATGAACACCGAGTCTTTCCAGTAGGGACTGTTCATTAACGCATTGATCAGTGTCGATACGTATTTCGATCCCGTCTGGATCCTGCCCGACGGGGCGTTCGGATCCACGCCGGCGTGTTCGTCCAGGCCGGCGGCAAACCCCGGATCAATTTCCGCCACTGACGGCAGGTTCCCGGTGGTCAGGTCAGTCAGGAACTGGGAGGCAGGCGCGAAACCCGATTGGTGGGTGGGGGCGAAGGTGAACATGCTCAGCTCCGTCCCATTTGATATGGGCACGTTCTGGTCATCAGTCACATAAACTCGCCAGGACACCCCCTTGTCATTCAGGGCCTCGAAAATGGTCTTGTTGGGCAGCTTAATCGAGGGCAGGGGATAGGCCCGGCCAGCTGACGTTGCCGCCATCAGGTACATACGGTTGGGCTGGGTGCGGGTCATGGCGGGAGAAAACCAGCGGTCGGAAGTGCCGAAGTTTGAGGCCATGAAGTAGTAGTAGGGAAGGTCGGTCCCGTCGTAGTAGCCCATGGCCCGGATTCCGTTGATGTCATTGAATATCGGAGTTCCGGTCCGGGCATCATGGGCCGCGGTGCGGACCCATCCATCCATGGTCGCCGTTCCAGAGAGGGGATTGTTCATGTTCCAGTCCACGTGCGACTCGTTCCAGGAAGGACTGGGGTTCTCAACGCACTGAGAAAGCATGTGAAACGAAGCGACCGCTGGACTGTTCGCGCTGGTATGGCAATCGTTGGGAGGAAAAGGCTCGGACAGGCTGGGATCGCATCCCGGGCTGGTGGCAGCCGGCTGCGACGGGTTGTTGAACTGCGGCAAGCCGTCAAAGGGCTGGTCGGGGATACCGTTGGCTGCCCAGTACTCGCGCATGGCGCCGAAGTAGTGGTCGAGGCCTCGGTTCTCCTGCATCATGAAAATGACGTGATTAATCGACTGCATGCTGGCGATGAAGGTTGCCGTTGCAGTTTCCGCCGACATGAGTGTAATGGTGCATCCCGCCGTGCCGCTACAGGCCCCGCTCCATCCATTGAACCGGTAGCTGGTACCGGGCGTGGCAGTAAGTGTTATCTGTGTCCCTGAGGCGAAGTTCGCGCTGCAGGTGGTGGGACAATTAATGCCGGGGGGACTGCTGGTTACAGTTCCCGCTCCCGAGCCATCGGCAGTCACCGTCAATTGCACTCCCGAGCCTTGACCAGGACCCGGGCCCTGATCGCCACCACTCACCAACCCTCGGCAACCCGCCAGAAAAATAATACCCAGTACAAGTCCTGCTCCTGGGAGCAACCTACGCGAAGCCAGCATGGACTTTCCCCCTCCCGAATCGCGCCTTGGATGAGAAATCATGGGGATAGGTTGTAGCCTTGAAAGTCCGTCTTTATGGTCGCGGGCGAGAGGGGGCCGTGGGCGGCCCGTTAGGGCTGGCGGTTTCTTACATGATTTCAATTACTTACAGTGAAGCAGGACGCCCGACCGTAGCCTCCCGCCATCACTGGCAATATCTTTTGCGGCGCCTAAGCCAACTGCTCCACAGGCAAGGAAAATCCATAAAAGCTATCCACGGCTTCGGAGACCGTGGCAAAGATCTCGAACAGACGATCCACGCGCGTTAGTTCCAGGACCACCGCTGAGGCAGGAGGGATGGCCGCGAGTTTCAAGTCGCCATTCTGCTTCATCGCCTGTTCCATGCAATGCAGCAACATGTCCACGCCGGCGCTGTCGATCTCGGTGACCTGGGAAAAATCAAACACGATGCAGGGCCGGTCCCCGCTAAGGAGCGGCGTCACTTCGCGCAGAAAGTCACGGACCTGTCGCGACTTCAGTTGCAAGGGCAATTGCTTGACCGCTACGCGTCTGCGAGGTGTCATAGTCTCACCGGCCTATTCGGGATGTATGGCCAGATCTCCGCGCCCGACGAACCTGAGATGCTGATGCGGTTCGAGTCGATGCCCGAAGCCTTGAGGGTAGCGGCGTTTGGCCCACTGCGCAACGATCTTTTTTGCCGCTCGACGATAGAGCCACGCGGTAAACCCGGCATCATCATGAATATCATCCAGGCAGGTGAAAGTTGCGACAAAAATATCCCGAGTCAGGTTCTCCGCCGCGGTTACATCTCTCGTGGCGCTCAGACTCAGGCCATAGATTTGGCTGGCGTACGCCTGGAAGAGCACGAAAAACGCTTGCGCTTCACCCTGCTTCGCACGAGCTAGAACGCCAGTTCCATTCCCGGTGATCGGGATCTCTGCGCACGGAACGAAATTCGCGGCGGTTGTGGCAGCCAAATTTGTTACCTCCAGCTCCGGCCAGCCCTGTTTCCAAGCTCCCATAGCTTAGAGACGGCTAGCCGCATCGTCTATCGGATGGTCTCTGTACTCGGCCTTACGTCTTGCTGTACGCCCTGACTATTGAGCCGACGACCGGCAGCCGCACGGCTCGCAGAGTCACCGCCGTGCAGCTCACCCTAATCAGCGCGGCCAATTAGCGGTTTACATCAATCTGGTTCAAGACCTGACGAACATTCGGAGTAGCCTGGGCCAGTTGTTCGGCCCGATTTCGCTCGGCAGGGGTTTTCACGCTGCCTTTCAGAGTCAGAACGCCATTCTTGGCGTCGAAGCGGATATGCCGTTTGTCCAAACCCTGTGCGGTCAGCGCAGCCTGATAGGTCTTCTCGATCGAGGTATCCAGGTCGGAGGCGATTTTCTTGGATTCAGACTCCGCTCCCACCGGCTGAACACTGATCTCGTTGGCAATAGTCCGATTGCCGGCTGCGGCCTTGGCCACGTGCTCCGCCTCAGCTCTGGCGTCCTCGGAGTGGACCTTGCCTCCCAGCGTGATCGTATTCTTGTCTTTATCTTCATCCACCGTGACGTCCTGGAGCTCCGACTGCTGCAGAGCCTGTTTGACGCTGTCTTTATAAGAATTGTCATCGCGGGGCGTGCTCTGCGATACCCGCTGGCTTGAGCAAGCCAGGCTAACCAACAACACAGGAACCGGGGCGATGGCTTTCAAAATGTTCAATTTCATTTTTGCCGCTCCTTCGAAAAGTTAGCCCGTCTAACCGGGCCTGGTATTAATTCGCGTTTGACGCTGGCGTAGATTACTGCAGGCGAGGTCGCGGCACGATCAGATACAGGCTGTAGCGCTGCGGAAAAGAAACCTTAGACACTTGAAGATGAAAAGAAGGGAACCAGGCGGCTTCTACACATCAAACATGCGGAACACCGCGGGCGGGGCTTGACTCTGCAGGATGGGCAAAGCGACGTTGTGCACGGGAACCCCGGCGGTGGTTTTTCCATCCGGAGAGCCATGATGAGCATGGCCGTGCAGGACCATGTCTGCCCCGTGACGATCGATCACTTCGGCCAGACGCGAACTGCCGAGGTAGGGATAGATTTCAGGGGCCTCGCCCCGCGCCGTGTCCGCAACCGGGGCATAGTGCAACACCACCACGCGCTTGGAGGTCCGCAGTTGCGACATGGCGCGTTCCAACTTTAAGGCTTCATCGATTGCGGCCTGCACGAAAGCCTTGACTTCAATCTCGCCGAATGCGGTCAGGGCGCCCCGCCCGAATCCTCCGGGAAATCCTTTCGTGCCGGCAAAACCTATGCCATCCCGCTCGTAGGCAGTACCGTCAAGAAGTTTTATGCCGGCTTCGGTCATCATGCGTGTGAGTTCTGCCTGCGATCCGCTTTCGTAGTCATGATTTCCCAGGACGGCCACGATGGGGAGGCGCAAACGGACTAAGGAGTTCAGTAGTGACTCCATCTCGGCCGGCTTGCCGTAGTTCGTGAGGTCGCCCGCAATGACCAGCAGGTCCGCCATGTCCCGGACCGGGGCGAGTTGTTCCTGGACCGCACCGAATCGGGGAGAGAAGAAGTGCAGGTCCGCGGTGGCGCCAATTCTCATTGCTTCACTTCCGTGCGGTCGCGCTCACGGCGCGAGCCTGGGGCAGGGCGACCGTGGCCTGGGCACGACGGGCGCCCAGTATGTCCTCCATCCCCCATTCTGACACGTCGATGGCAAACATCTTGTCGTCCACCAGGCTGCCGCGGAATTGTGCCGCAGGATTACGGTCCGTCAGTTCATGGGAGAAACCAACCAGCAACCGCTGCCATACCCACGACGGCACGTAGTGGCTGTATGCAGGATAGACGTAGCGGTAGAGCACCAGCGCAAAGAGCAGGATTTCCCAATGCTCTTTCACCAGCGCGAGAATCCGCTCCCAATCGAGCTTGCCCTGGCTGGCATAGATAATATGGGCGATATCAGCGCCGTCGAAGCGTTCGCGCCGTACTACAAAGAGTTTCGAGGCCAGCAATTCTTCCGCGGCCAGCACACGCGTGCGCACATCGAGCACCATCGCCGGGCGCGCATGCTCGATCCAGGAGCGCTCCACCTTAATCACGGCGTTGCTCATGCCGGTAATCAGGTCGATAAAAAATCCGTCGCGGTGTGCTTTGTGCAGCCAAACCGGGTCTTTCACCTTGCAGCGAAAACCGTTTTTCTGGAGGCACCGCAGGGCTGCAGGTATGTCTTCCGGCGCCAGAAACAAGTCCAGGTCTTTGGTGGTGCGCCAGATCCCGGTATGCACCTGCAGCGCGAATGCCCCAGAGACCACATACGGAACCCGGCAGCGATTCAGCTGCATCAGAGTTTCACGAAACATCGCTTTCTGCTTCGGAGGAAACTTTGGCCGCAGCGAAGAACTCACCGGAAGTTGGGCTGATTTGGGCATGGGAGCCTTGGATGTCAAGGCAAGCCCGGACGTTGTCGCCATGCCGCACGGTAAGCGAGAACACTGGCAGGGATCCATTTGGAGGTTTTCTGCGACCACAAAGTCGCTCCGCGTCCTACAGGTTTTTCCGGAATGAAATTACCCACTAGACAGGATTGTGGCACCGCATCGGGCTCGCTATTCTCTGCCCATGCTTCTAGTTTCCGCTTGTGATCCCCCCACCAGGCAGGCACCCCGTTTTCTTTTGGAAAGAGGGCGCCTGCCTCTCGCCTTCAAGTGCGCGGATTGCATCGGCAGTTCTTACAAGAAGCATAATTCCCAGAGGTAACAGTGCGGTGGTCGTATCCCTCACCAGCGTCCGCATTCGGAGAGGTCTGTGATGACACCGCCGCCACCGACGGGAACCCACCTGCCTGGTATACCCGCTGTGGGAGAGTCAAATCAAACGGTCGTGACGCCAGACCAGCGACGCGTTCAGCCCGACCCTCTCACCGCCGATCTCTCAGAGGAAGCGGAAGTCCTGCAGGCTTCCATCAAGGCGGGATCGGTGGCGCAGATCGTCGTGGCAGTGATCGCGGTCATCGCTCTGATCTACCTGCTCAAGCTGGTGCTGATCACCACGCTGGTCTCCGTGCTCCTGGCTTTCGTGCTGGAGCCGATAGTGAGCGGGCTTGCCCGCATACGCATCCCGCGTGCGGCTGGAGCGTTGTTCGCGGTAGCCCTGCTGATCGCACTGGCCGGGGGGCTTACCTCATTCTTCTACGGTCGAGCCGTCGATTTCGCCAGACAATTACCCAGGTATTCCGGGAAAATTCAATCCGCTGTGGCAGACCTGCGGGCGCAAACCCGCCAGATCGAAGAGGGCACCCGTTCGGTGATTGCTTCTCCGAGAACCGGAAAAGCGCCGCTCGCGGTCGAAGTGCAAGAGGCGCCTGGCCTGTCCCGAGTAATCTCGGCAGGTAGCGGGACCCTGGGAGAAGTATTCCTTGCTATTACGTTTATTCCATTTCTTGTGTATTTCATGCTCACGTGGAAGGGCCACGCCCACTCCGCGACGGTGCGACTTTTCCCCAAGGAGCACCGACTGGTGGCCCACCGCACCGTCGGCAGGATATCGGCGATGATCCGCAGCTTTATCGCGGGAAACGTTCTCGTGGGTCTCATCAATGCGCTGGTCAGCGCGATTGTGTTCTGGCGGTTGGGCATTCCGTACTTTTATTTTCTGGGAGTGATCAGCGGATTCGCCAGTCTGGTCCCCTATCTGGGAGTATTCCTGGCCCTGCTTCCACCTCTGGCAGCCGCGGTCGGCGTAGTGAACAAGACTGGGGTCGTCATCATCTTGCTCACTGTGATCGTTCTGCACGTTCTGACCATGAATGTTCTGTATCCGAAGATCGTAGGCAAACGGTTGCGGCTGAACCCGCTGGCGATAAGCCTGTCGCTTCTGTTCTGGGCCTGGATCTGGGGCGGGATGGGTCTCATCCTGGCGGTGCCACTGGTGGGTGCCACAAAAATCATCTGTGACTACGTGGAGCCGCTGCGCGGGCTGGGCGCCTGGCTGGGAGATTGAGTTCAAGGGGAGAGTGGGCAGCGCCGACGCGGTTTTGGTCATCTCAGAAGCGCGCCCAATTTGAACTTTAATTAAGGAGGAGAACATGAAGATTAATAAACTGCTGCTGCTGGTGGTTCTCGCGAGTTTCAGCGCTTCACTTGGATTCGCCAAGTCCAAGGCGGAGGCCCGCGATATCACAGGCTGTCTTTCGAAGGGCGACAGCGCCAACGAGTTCCTGCTCAAGGCAAACGATGGGAGCACCTGGGAACTGAAGAGCAGTACCGTGGCCCTGGCCGATCACGTGGGCCACACCGTGACCGCCACCGGCGTAGTCTCGAACATCAAGATGCACAATATGAAGGAAGATGCCAAAGACGCCGCCAAAGATAGCGGCATGACCAAGAGCAATGAAGAGTATGGTCACTTGAAAGTCACTGACGTAAAGATGGTCAGCGATTCGTGCCAGCAGTAGGCCGACGGTTGTCCTAAGACAACGCCACGGATCCAGAGCGGTTGTTACCGGTCAACTCTCAAAAAAGTGGATCCGTGTCAATCCGCGAAAATCCGTGGCCGTTTTTGTTCTGTCCGCTACTTCGGCTGCGGGACGATGCGCAGGTATGGCTTGGGCGACTTCCAGCCCCCGGGATACTGCCTCTGGGCTTCGTCGTTGGACACCGACCCGCTGATGATCACGTCCTCGCCCGGCTTCCAGTTTACCGGGGTGGAAACCTTATGCTTGGCGGTGAGCTGCAGCGAGTCGAGAACACGCAACACTTCGTCGAAGTTGCGTCCTGTGCTCATGGGATAGCTGAGCTGTAGCTTGATCTTCTTGTCCGGGCCCACCACAAAAACTGTGCGCACGGTGGCGTTGTCTGCGGCGGTGCGCCCTTCACAGCTTTCGCCGGCCTCGGCGGGCAGCATGCCATAGAGCTTGGCGACCCTGAGCTGCGGGTCGCCGATCATGGGGTAATTCACTTTGTAGCCCTGGGTCTCCTCGATGTCCGCCGCCCACTTACTGTGGCTGCTTACCGGGTCCACGCTGAGTCCGACAATTTTCGTGTTGCGCTTGGCGAACTCCGGCTGCAATCCGGCCATATAGCCGAGTTCCGTGGTGCACACCGGGGTAAAGTCTTTGGGATGGGAAAACAGAATCGCCCAGCCGTCGCCGATCCATTCGTGAAAATGGATGGTGCCCTGCGTGGTTTCGGCGGTAAAATCGGGCGCGGTGTCGTTAATCCGCGGAACGCTGGATGTAGCTTGTGTTGCCGGTGGGGTGATAGGTAACGCACTCATGGTTGTTCTCCTCAGTCGTAAATTTTTGACCATCCCGGAAAGCCGGGATTCCAATCTGCTCCCGCCGAGGCTTTCACAAACGGGCAAGAATCAGGCAAAAAAGAAACCCACCCGATTGGGGCCGGGTGGGTGTCGTAAAATCTGGCGGCGCTACCCACACCCCGGCGTCGAGCTACAACAACACAGGACGAGGGGATTGAAGCGCTGTCGCATCACTGCATAGAATACGCGGCCCCCGAAATTCAGTCAAACCGCGCACTGGTCTGGGTCGGACAGGAATGTCCAGGCCACACTACAATGAAATCGCCATGAACCCCGAGCTTCGTCGTTTTCCCTTCGTACAACTCGACGTCTTTTCTTCGCGCCCATTCGAAGGAAATTCCCTGGCCGTGTTTCCCGACGGGCGCGGGCTCAGTGACCAGCACATGCAAGCCCTGGCGCGAGAGATGAACCTTTCCGAGACTACCTTCGTTCTGCCTCGTGATCCGTCCATCGAACGGGAACGCGGCGTCAGGGTCCGTATCTTTACCGTGAAGGAAGAATTGCCCTTTGCTGGGCATCCCACGCTGGGCACGGCCTTTGCGCTGCGTGGTTCCACCGGCGCCGCCGACGTTGCCCTCGAACTGAACGTGGGCAGAGTGCCCGTCCGTTTTGAAGAAAGCGCGGGCCAGCCGGTCTTCGGTGAGATGACCCAGGCCGAACCCAGGTTCGGACTGATCCACGATCGCGAAACCGTGGTACGCGCGACCAGCCTGCGCGACGGCGATATCGACCCTTCACTACCCATCCAGACGATTTCAACGGGCTTGCCTTTCACCATCGTTCCCCTGCGCGGCCTGGACGTTATCCGCCGGCTGCAAGTGGACCTGGTAAAGTCCAGCGAGTATCTGCGGCAAACCGAAGGTGGCACATCTTTTTATTTCGTGACCCGCGAGACCGTCGATCGCAACGCCCGCCTGCATGCCCGCATGCTGTTCTACGGCGGTGAAGATCCGGCCACGGGTTCCGCCGCTGGCTGCGCCACGGCCTGGATGGTAGCGCACGGCGTCGCGAAGCCCGACGAACGTGTGCTCATCGAACAGGGCCTCGAGATGCTTCGGCCGAGCCGGATTTTTGTTCGCGCCTCACGCCTGGATAACAAAGTGGTTAACGTTCGCGTGGGAGGAAATGTTGTGGAAGTCGTGCGCGGAGAAGTTTCTTTCTGAAATGCGCCGCTGCAAATGGTCGTGAAAAAATATGTCCAAGCACAAGCTCGAATCTTTTTCAATGGGGCTAATTTGCCATTAGCATCGACGGCACTTTACAGCTGGTCCTTCTGGCTTTACGATTCTGACTCGCTCTGAGTTCTCCATATCAACCAAAAGTTGTTGACCTCTGGCGCCTTCATCATGGTCAGGTTGCCATCTTGGAAGCAAGAACAAAGCCGGAATGAAGCCGAAACGAACCATCCTTTGCGTTGACGATAACGAACAGTCGCTTTCCATCCGCAAAGTCATGCTGGAGACTCGTGGCTATCGCGTGATCGCCTGCAACAACGGGGCAGAAGCCCTGGAGCTGTTTAAAAACGGAGGCATCGATCTCGTGCTTACCGATCTGGTGATGCCCGGGGTGGATGGCAGCAAACTCATCGACGCCATCAAGACTCTTTCGCCGCAAACTCCTGCCATCCTGCTCTCCGGAAAAGTGCGCATTTATGATCGCGACACGCGGGCAGACGTCTTCCTGCCGAAAGGCATGTATGCGCCGGTGGAGTTGCTGGAGCGCATTCGCCTGTTGCTGGTGCGCAAGCGCGGTCCCAAGCGAGTTCAGGCTCAAGCCCAATCCTCCGGCCGTGCCGGCGCTGCCTGAGCGCCGTCCGCCCGAGTGCTTTCCCATTTACTAGGCGTCCTGCTTTCCGTTCTTCGCGTCCTTGCGGTTTAAGGCTTTGAGCGTCGATGGCAGGATCAAACCCGTTTACCGTAAAGTTCGCAGAGGGACCGCCAAGGGACGCAAAGAAACCCAACTCAGCAAACATCACGCGCGCGGAAGGTCTCCGACCATGCAAGGTCCCCCGCAGCGCGGCCTTCGTGTAATATCAATCAGTTGGATGTCTGCCTTCATCGAAGCCGTTGAGCTGCGCAAGACCTACCGCGTGGGTAAAATTGATGTTCCTGCGCTCCGGGGTATTTCCTTTAACGTGCAAAAAGGAGAGTTTGTCAGTGTCGTAGGCCCTTCGGGCAGCGGCAAGTCGACGCTTTTCTACCTGCTGGGTGGACTGACGCGTGCCGATTCGGGACACGTGGTCATCGACGGCGACGACTTCGCGCAACTCTCCGACGCCGAGCGCACCCGCCTGCGCAAGCGTAAAATCGGATTCGTCTTCCAGAAATTTAACCTGCTGCCCACCCTGAGTGCGCAATCGAATATTGATATTGCGATTGATATCGCCGGCACCAACGGTGTTCGCGATGCCACATACTTCAATAGGATTGTAGGCCTGTTGGGACTGGAAAAGCGCCTGCCTCACCGGCCGTCCGAACTTTCCGGAGGCGAACAGCAGCGCGTGGCGCTGGCCCGGGCTCTGGTCAATAAACCGGCCATCGTTCTGGCCGACGAACCCACCGGCAATCTGGATTCCAAGAACTCCGACATTGTGCTGGCCATGCTGCGGCATTCCAACCGCGAACTGGGCCAGACCGTGCTCATGATTACCCACAACCCGGAAGCCGCCAGCTACGGCGACCGTATCATTCATATGCGCGATGGCGAGATTGTTGCTCCGGAAAAGGACCCGCAGTGGACTGGCCACTCGTCATGAGTCAGTCGCAACCTTGAAGTTGCAGCGGTTAACGCGCAGCTTTAGCCGCACAGCGGCAGGGCGTAAGCCCTGAGTGAAGCACCCCGGCGAGGTAGCCCTGAAAGGGCAAATGAAGACGACGGTTGCAGCAAGATTCTTCCATCCGCGATGACGCCGCTTCGATATCAGGATGACTGCCATGGATGACCTGCGAAAACCCATTCTGCCGGGCAAAGGAGCGTCGGACTACGAACGCTACCTGCGCACCGATGAACTGCTGGCGCTGCAGAAGACCCCGCAAGAATTCCGCCATCCCGATGAGATGACATTCCTGGTCGTGCACCAGGCGTCAGAGCTGTTGCTGAAGGGTGTCGCCTGGGAGCTCGAACGGGCCCGGGCCCTGATCGCCGAAGGAGACTTCCTTAACTCCGCCCAGCTTCTGCGCCGGGGCAATCACATGCTGGAGTACCCGATCTCCATGTTGCACGAACTGGAGACCATTACCCCCTATGACTACCATCTGATTCGCGCCGGCCTGGGACATGGCAGCGGCCTCGATTCTCCCGGTTTTCTCGGACTGCTGCACATTGGTCCCCGCCTGGGCGAAGTATTCAACTCCCAGCTGAGCAAACTCAACCTCACCGTGGACGAACTGTATCGCCGCCACGCGGAATTCTTCGGCCTGCACGACGTGGCCGAGCGCTTGCTGGATTTCGACGAGCGCGTCCACCTCTTCCGCTTTCACCACCTCAAACTGGCCCAACGCATTATCGGCGGCGGCGTGGTGGGCACCATGGGGACGCCGGTGGAAGTCCTGCATCAGCGCATGGAGCACCTGTTTTACAAAGAATTGTGGGATGTGCGCAACCGCATCACGGCGCAGTCCATGCAGGGGTAGTCTAGGCTTGGAGGATTGCTGCAATGTCGCCACCTGTTTATAATCAGATTCGCCGAGCGGGAGTAGCTCAGTGGTAGAGCGCGACCTTGCCAAGGTCGAAGTCGCGGGTTCGACCCCCGTCTCCCGCTCCAGATTGTCACTCGAAAGTCCCGCGACTTTGGAAGTCGTTGCGCCGATGGACAATTCCCAAAGATGGCGCTAATTTAGGCACGAGGGCGCGGTACCCAAGTGGTAAGGGAGAGGTCTGCAAAACCTTTATACGTCGGTTCGATTCCGACCCGCGCCTCCACTTTGAAAGCCTTCTTAATCAATCGTACACACTGATTCCGTGTCAGCGTCGGCCCATGTACTTTCTACAGGGGATGTAGCTGGACAAGGCTCATCCTCCCCCTAGCAAGGCTGGCAAATCCTCGTGCGGTTTGGCGACCCGGTGGACTTCTTGCCTTCGCTTGAGCCTGGCGTGCGCAGATTTGCTTCCACCTTGCGGTTGAGGGTCGCAAGTTCGTCTGGTCGTAGGACGGCTGTTAAGTGCTCGAGGGCGTCACAACTTCGGCCTTGTAAAGCAGCCGACGTCCGCAGTTTGCACTCCTGCTCTATTCCCCGTTGGGCAATCGATCGAAAGGAAGCCAGGCGTTGATCACCCGGCCAATCACGGAAGCTTCTCGCGGCACCTTGAAATGTCTGACGGATTGTCGGGAGAGAGGGTAGGGCAGCAATGTGAGTTCCTTGCCTTGCAAATCACACCAGCAGCAACTGTGCCCCTCGGTATGCCAAATCAGGTAGACCGGACGTTCCCGCATACTTTTCCAGTCCGATACCTGGACCGTATTCTGCTTAATGTCGACCTCCACCAGGGAGCCGGGAGGAATCAAATCTCCCATCGAGTCATCCTTCAGGCCGATGGCGGCATATCGGTAGCGCTTTGGATCGAGGCGCTTGAACTGCGCCGCTGGTAAACCTGCCAGCTCTTGCGGATTCAGTGTAAGCAGCCGAGTTTCCCGGCTATTAAAGCCGGCATCGAAGGTGAGTTGAAAGCGGAAACCAGGTTCCTGGTCCTGGATGGCCCAAGGCTTTCGCACACCGGGCTCACCCTGACCGATGCATTGCCTTACTTCCTCGCCATCAACGCCAAACACAAGCAAGAGTTCTTCCAAAGGGACTTTGAGACAAACTGCCAGGCTAACAAGCTTGTGAATGCTGGGAACAGCTCCAGTTTCGACATCAGCCAGAGTAGAGTGCGAAACGTAAAAATCTGCGTCGCCTTTGACGTCGGCAATCGACCGGCTGACCCGTTCGATGTCACTCGATCTAACAAGGCGCTCTTCCCGCAACTCTCGAATCCATTTGCCTGAGTTCATGCGCGAGGTTCGCGCGATTTCACGTGTCAACTATCGCCTCCTCGATCGGGAAGGCAAGCCGCCGTCCGCAGAGATAGATGAACGAAGCGGAAGGACATTCTCTGATGCGGTCGTTCATTGAACGGAGAGTTACAACCGACGGGAATGACCCCAAGGGTTGAGGCCGCGTCCCTGCTGCCGCCGTCGCGCGACTTCACTTCTCTCTTATGTCGTGATTCTCTTTCGCCGGTCGATGCGTAGCAAGATGGCTTTTCGGTGAATCGGTTGAGCCACCAGGCCGAGCGCCCGGTCAAGGACTTAGTTGTAGATACCGATGACATTTTGGATAAATAAGTGGCTTCAGGCACACAGGAAAAACGGATGCGCGCTGATGTATACGGCAGATCGCGCTAGTTCGAACCGAACTTCGTCGGTGCATTCCTGACACCGGGGAAAAATGTCTCCGTAAAGCGCGATCACATCGTGTGGTGAAGCGTGCTGGACTGAGTGGACGACCCGGTATATTCCGGAGCAGGGAGTCCTGTCGCCCGGCTGGAAAAATTCCGCCATTCTTCTGAGTTCCCCTTACTAAAACGACTAAACGTAGATTGAATGTGGTTTATTTCTATTATGTATACGCCTTAATGTTAACAATGTCAACGTAATTATTGTGGGGCCCTACAGGAGGCGACAATGGCCACTGCGAATCCTCAACTAGAAATTCGCAGCCTGAACACTGCGCGTAACCCTTCTTGAGGGGAGCAGAGAAAGGCCTCTTCATGCGAGCCTTGGCGAAGGCAGCGCAAACTAATACTCGACGGTCAATCGCCGGTACAAGAGCAGGAAACAGATCCTGAGAGCGTGCAGCTGCAGGCCAGAAGTTTCCAGAGCAGAGAAGGGCGCGTTCCCCTTGCTACAGTCCGCACCCAGGAGAGAAATAACATTGGCAAGCCTTGTTGGAAGTGTGAGGCGGTTGGAAATGGGCGGAGCCTTGCCCGGCCAGGCTGTGCCCTAGACGCGCGCTGGCGGCATCGTTGTGAACCAGCGGCATCGCATTTCGCGAAACAACCTTCGCTCTTACTTGCGGGAGGCCTCGCGCAGCAGCGTTGCCACCGAGGCGCGGCAAATTGAACGCATGTCCGCCGCATGTTGCGGACGGATCGTCTTCATGATCAGCAGCATCACAGCTCCGTGGAGCAAAGCCCAGAGGGCGATTTCCAGATGCGTGTAGTCATCGGGACTGCCGCCGAGCTGTGCGGCCAGCTTGTTTTTCATAAGCTGCACCACGGGTCTCTCTTGCTTAACGGTCTGGTTCAGAGTAGCTCGGCGAGCCACCTTTGGCGAAGAACGTAGTAGTTCGTATTCGTGAAGATAATAAAGTTCGTATTCGTGGGGATGGCTCAGCCCGTAATCGAGGTAGCATTCGCAGGCGTCTTCTACCGAGGAGGAGGTTTCCACCAGTCGAAGCCAATCTTGCCTCGTTTCATGCACCAGGGCTCGCAAGATATCATCCCGGTGAGGGAAACGGCGGTAGACCGCTGGGGTGTTTGTGCGTGCAGCCCGGGCCACGGCCCGCATGGTGAGGGCCTTGCCGGACCCTTTTTTCCAGAGCTGACGAGCTGCCTTCAGAATGCGTTCCTCGAGGTCAGGATCGGGTTGTCGCGCCATATGTTTCCTCTTGCGGTAGGAGTGGCAGTGCAAATTATGTTAACAATGTACACGTAATAACCTGTAAAGACAACCGTAGAAGGTCCACCTTCCCCATGCTCGTCCATGGACGGGGGTCGTTTAGGGCGTTTATCAGTCAATCGTCGAGCCCGAGGCAGACACAGCCGGCGTCGACCTTCTCTCAGAGGCGCGCTTTGAAGTTGCGCTCAATTCGTATTCCCCCTGGCTAAAGCACGTCAATCACGATGAGAGTGATGTCATCCTGCTGGCTAACGGAAGGAGGTTGCCAGCGGCGTATCTCGGAGAGCAGTTGATCCGACAATTCAGCAGGCGGGCGCATCCGATTGTCGCGAACAACTTGTTCAAGCCTGATGTCGCCGAAGAAATCGCCGTGGGCATTTTCGGGTTCAGTTACGCCGTCGGTGTAAAGCAGGAATCGGTCGCCTGGGTTGATCCCCATCATACAAACCGGATAGTCGTCGCACACCTGCACGACTCCGAAGAGTAAGCCGTTGCTTTGAATGCGTTCCAGCTTACCGTCCCGCCAGCGCAGAAGGGGAGGATGTCCGGCGGCTGAATACAGCGCGTTGCGATTCTCGGTATCGAGCCAAAGGTAGGCCGCGGAGACAAACTGACCGCGTAGTTGCGCAGAAAGGACACGGTGCAATCCGTTAAGCACTGCTTGTGGGTCATGTGCGAAAGAACTCACCGATTGCATGGCCACCTTGATCATCGAGGCGATCAGCGCCGCTGGCACACCGTGTCCGGAAACGTCAGCCACCAGGACGCCAAGCCGCTTCTGATCAACAACACTGAAGTCGTAAAAGTCGCCGGCGACAGCGGTCATAGGAAGGTAAGCGGCGCTGATGCGAAGGTTGCTGATCTCCGGAACGCAACTCGGAAGAATCGAGGTCTGTATCTCGCGGGCGATCGCGAGTTCCTTTTCAACCGAGAGCAAGCGGCGCTCGTTCGTAAAGACCAGTTGCAGAGCGACATATCCAAATGAAAACAGAAGAATCGCGAAACCGAAGTGGTCAAGAATAGGCGGGGTCTCGAACCCAAGGTTGCGCGATAGGTTGCTGCACAGGGCCTCAATGGCGAAAATGAAGGTGCCCGTGGCCAGAACGCGGCGGTCGGGCAGAACGAGGTACTTCCTGGATAATCTCGGCACTGCAACGACAGTCATAAGAACAAGGAGTAAGCAGGCCTCCAGCAGATTGTTGTAAAGCAACAACTTGCCGTTTGAGCCTGTACGTACAAAGAAGCCAGTGCCGGCGACAGCAATCACCAGCCCCAAGAATGCGCCCGCCTGATTGAGGAACCGCATTGTGCCCAGGCTGAGTTCCAGAAAGGAGAGCGAACCAAAAACCACGGCCAGATACGTCATGGCAGTGTTCGCGTAGGGAGCGCTGATCTGAAGCCAGCGCGGCGACACCGCTAGGACTGCAGGCAATTGACTCAGGTGTTCGGCGCCGTAGATCGCGCTCCAGATTCCCAGCCAGACAAAGATGCGCACGCCGCTCGGTCGGCGAATCGCTGCAATGAAGCACGCCGCTAAACCAATAAACAGAAAAATCGATCCAACGATGATGTCAGCGACTTGGCCCCGGAGCATCGCCAGAACTTGATCTGTCAGACCAACACCTCCCCAGAGACAGCCAACATATCAGAGTGTTTGTCGCCACCCAAAGGGTGAAGTTCCGGGTCGGATCGGAGATTGCTGCGGATTTAGGTCGTATGACCGACCAACCGGAAGACCAGCAGGCCTCATCGAACTTGCTGGCGTACCACATGACGTTTATATGGTCGCAGTGCCAGGGGTGCACAACGCGATTTTCCACTTGGACATAAATGCTCCCCCTGGCGCCGCGACCTTGGACTGACTGCGAGCTAGTTATCTGCCATTTCGCGAGCGAGCGGCTTTCTTGCCCACGCCCCGACGAGTCCGTATGACATCGCGATCCCTCTTCTGGCGACTACCTCTGTGCGCATGCGATCAGCCAAACTATCAACCTTCACTTGAGCAGCGGAGGCAATATTCAATTTTTCCAGCGTCGGTGCCAAGCTACGCACCGCCTCGGCCAGTAGTCTGTAGACGGGACTATCTCCTTCCCCAGAGACTAAGGCATCCATGCGCATGGTTGGTGCCGGCAAGCCGCAATCAACGAATAAAGAATGCATCTCGAGCCCAAGCTCGGGTCGGGCTCCGCTGCTGCGCAATCCCTCCGCGAGCCACCGTGCCGCCTCGTCGAAAACAGAAGCGGCTGGCCACGAGCGGCATGCAGTAGAGTCAAGTTCCTGGAACGCCGCCACGCCGCCTTCACGAAGGTATCGCATCATGTTTCGTAGACTTGTCGCAGGATCGTCCTGATACATGAGCACGAACCGACCAATGATCGCGTCAAACGGATTGTCGAATTGCATCGAAGTAGGATCGCCTACTTCGAAAGCAATGTTGGCAAGGTTGCGTCGAGCTGCTCTTGTTCTAGCTCTTTCCACAGCGGCCGGAGACCGATCCACGCCGAGCACGTATCCGTGCGGACCGACTAGATCGGCAGCCAAGAAACTTACGTCTCCGCTTCCGCTACCGACATCAAGCACGCGCATTCCCGCTGTTAACCCCGCTTCGGTAAGAAGCTGACGGGTATACGGCGCGAAGACTGTGCCTTGAAAGGTGAGACGATCCAATTCACGAGAAGAGTGGCCCAAGGCATAGTCGACCTTGGGATTTGAGACTCCAAATTCCAGATTAGACACGTATGCAATCTCCTTTTGAATGGAGTGAGGTTCTATCCATCAGTTGTTAGTGCACAGTTTGTTGCCACACCGAACAGTCCGCTGCCTGGTGGGGAAGGGCCGTATTACGGTGTGAAGTAAAACAGGCGAGGATAGCTAACAGGAAGTCTCGACTTGTCACATGTTTGTAACCACTCTGTCATCTTTTCTCTCTCTTGACCTGCCCATTGTCACTCTTTGACACGGAGGCCGGGGAACCATACTCATTGAGGTCTATCGGTTCGGCGCGAATGGTTGACGTTGAGGCAGTGCGGCGAATCCGTCGGTCAGGTGACAAACCATCTGGTGTGAGGACATTCTCCCCCAGCGATGCGGAGTTGAGCGAATTGCAACTCTAAACGGTTCATTCCACCGGATATCACCGCGATGCTGTTTCTCAGAATCTTCTCAGCGAAATTTCAGGTCCGCCAAAGGACACTCGCACCTGTGCGCCTCTAGTCTTGCACCATCTCACGGGAACCTGGGCTAAAGGTTAGGTCCAAACAAGGTTAGATCCAAACAAAAGGAGGATGGTAGGTATGGCAAAGCGTTTAGCGGTATTTGCGTACGGGCTGGTCTGTTACCTAGTGTTCTTTCTGGCGTTCGTGTATGCCGTCGGGTTCATCGGTAATTTGTACGTTCCAAAGTCGATAGACTCCGCAACCCGAATGTCGTTCTTGCCGGCTCTAGTCATCGATGCTGTGCTGCTGCTGATGTTCGCACTGCAGCACAGCGTAATGGCACGGCCTGCATTCAAAGAGGTGCTGACTCGATTCATTCCGGCGGCTGCCGAACGCAGTACCTACGTGCTGTGTTCCAGCCTGTTGCTGATCGCGCTGTTCGGGTTCTGGCAGCCTATTGGCGGTGTCGTTTGGAACGTCACCAATCCCGCGGTTCGGAACGCCATCAACGTGGTGTTCGGTTTCGGTTTCGCTTTAGTGTTCGTTGCCACGCTCCTGATCAACCACTTTGACCTGTTCGGCCTGCGGCAGGTGGCGTTGTATCTTGCGCGCAAGCCGTACACTTACCTCGAATTCCGCACGCCGCTGTTCTACCGCTATGTCCGCCATCCTTTGTATGTGGGTTGGTTGATCGCGTTCTGGGCTACGCCTACGATGACCGGCGCGCACCTTCTGTTTGCGCTGCTTACGTCCGCCTACATCCTGGCAGCGATCCGTTGGGAAGAGCACGACCTTGTCATCGTTCACGGCTCGAAATACCAGGATTATCAGAAGCGCGTACCGAAGCTGATCCCATCGTTGGCTCCGTACCGAGTCCCTGAGGCTCCGTACCGAGTCCCTGACGAGGGCATCGTGCGGGCCCCCGGTTCGGCAGCCTAATCTCGGCAAAATGAAAAGGGCGGTTCGAGCCGCCCTTTTTATGTTTCCAGCGTGCGCCATCCCTCACGTAGCCGAGATTTCCGTCATTCGTACCGCCGCGTCCTCGTGCCAGCCGATAAACGCGGAGACCTCCTGGACTAACTGCTCCCATGCGGCATCTCCCGGGGCAACCATATGGCTGCGACTTGGCAATTCGACAAAGCGCGAGCCGCGGATTCGTGCCGCGATCAGCTTTCCCTCTTGCACCGGAACAGCGCCATCTTCACGCGAATGCAGCACCAACGTCGGGCAGCTGATCTTCGGCAGCATGTCCAGGACCCGGATGTTAGGAAACTCCGCCATCATCCGCGCGGCGTTCTCCGGCGAGGACGAGATTCGCTGCAACTCGTTGAGCCAGGCTGCCTCCCCCACATCCACATCTGGCCGGAACAGCGTCGTCCACAACTGCCGGAACGCCGGATTGTCGCGTCCCCAGCCGGAACGGATCAGAGTCAGCATCGCTTCCAAGTGCTCCTGCGCGCCAGGACCCGGCGCCGGCCAGCCGTTCGCGAATGCTCCGTTGATGATCAGCTTGGTTACCCGCTCCGGATGGCGCACTGCGTAGGCGATTCCCACCGCGGCGCCCTGGCAACCGCCTAGGATGGAGAACTCATCTAGGCCGGCGGCATCCACCAGTTCTTCAAAGTCCCGGACCGTCCGCTCGAATGAAAAATCGCTGACCTCCCAGTCCGAGAGACCGCTGCCGCGCTGGTCGTACCGCAACAGCGTGTTGTGCCGCATGATCTCCGACAGCCACTGCCGTCGCAACGGGGCCTTCCACTCGAAATCCAGGTGATTGAGCCAGTGGATCGTGCGCACCAGCACCGGCCCTTGCCCTCCGACGGTGTACGCGATCCGCACGCCGTCGCTGGTGGTGAAGAATTCAATCCGTTGATCCGGGGTACCGGGTGGTTGCACGGCTAATTCCAGCGGGATCAATCGCCCGTGCGGCTTCGGGGCGGTTACCTCGGCAATGAATCGATAACCGTGCCGTGGCACGGTTTCGATGTACTTCGCGGGATGGAGCAGTTTCCGCAGCTGCGAAATGCAATAGTCCAGATTGTTATCTTCGACGACTGAGTCCGGCCATACGGACTCCATGAACGCGTCTTTGCGCACGAGCTTGCCGGCATTCTCCACTAGCACCCGAAGAGTGTCGAACAGTTTGCCCCGCAGGCGGATTTCCTCGTTATCACGCAGCAGCCTTCGCTCGTCCACATCGAGGAGGTAATTACCAAAGAGGTACTTGGCCATTGTCAAACCCGGGCCGGCGCCTGCGGGCGCACAGCAAAACCGCACGTCCCCCCTGGCTCACTATTCTACCAGCGAATATAGTGCGTGTTCCTCTCACCATGCGAGCATCGAGGGAGGCACCGAAACATCGTTAGACGCGGGCGGCCTTCGCGGGCATATCCGGCGTTGTCTGGGCAGATTGCTTTCATGAGGGATCGATCCGGTACACAGGATAACGCCCCGCGATCGCATCGAAGTCGGACAGCGGCGCTTCGACGGCGAGCGGAAAGTGCTGTCGGCCGCTCGGCGCGATTCGAACGTACTCTCTCAGGATGGGTGCCCTCTGTTCCGGCGGCACTGATACGAGGTGAACGCGGCGTCGACGTCCCTGACGAATAGTGGCGTCACCATGCGTGGCCTCTACGTTCTTCACCCAATTAGATTCCAGGCCCAGCATCGATACCAGGTAACATTTGCCCTCCACGGTGACGATCACCACCGGGTTCGAGCGTGTGCGCCCGGACGTGCGACCATGAACTTCCAGGACCGCCTGGAACCGTGGCGGCAGTCCGAGGCCGGACCACCAACCCGAGAATTTGTTGACCCACCGGCCAAGGCGCGTCGGGCGCCAGTTGCGGTAAAGCAGCCGCATCAATGCGCTACGCTCAGCTGGGTCGGAATGCCTTGAGTTGGTCACCGGTTTCACTTCTTTTCGATCTTCCTCCTGTCGATGAACGGCGACATTCCGGGGACATGGAACCTTAGTCGAGCAAGCTCATTCATACTCTAGCTTCGGGTGGAGGAAATACCCGAATGCGACTCTGTACGCCCGAGGGATAATCTACATCGGGAGTGGAGTCATCGAGTACGCGCGCTAGCCTGCGCATGCCGCGTGACGAAGACTGTCGGACCGCCGGACTCGGGAAAACTGAACGTCCGGTGGGATGGGAAGGGAATGGTGAGCCGGCCAGGAGCACGCTAATGAGGCACTGCAATGGGGAAACCCGCAGCAACAGATAGGCGTTCTCTAAAGTCACTGAGCCATTCCTTTACCCTAGATCTTGTGGTGGGCTTTCAGCACCGAACGGATGCCGAGCGGTTCCAGAGTGAGTTTCGGGAGCGGCTGGCAAAGTTCGGCTTGGAATTACATCCCGACAAGACACGGCTGATCGAGTTCGGGCGGTTTGCCGCTCGAAATCGGAAGCAGCGTGGAGAGGAAAAACCAGAAACCTTCACGTTCTTGGGTTTCACTCACTTCTGTGGGCAGCGCATCAGCGACAAAGCTTTCATCGTCTGGCGGATCACGGCGAAGAAGCGGATGGTGGCGAAGCTGAAAGCCATCAAGGCTGAGCTTCAACGCCGGAAGCATCATCGCACGGCCGAGGTCGGTGCATGGCTTCGGAAAGTTGTGCTGGGTTATTACCAATACCATGCTGTCCCGGGCAACACGACGCAGCTGCGCATCTTTCAACGTCGTGTTAACTGGCTGTGGCGGAGTGTTCTCATCCGCCGCAGCCAGCGAGCACAGGTGCGGTGGGAGCGACTTACCCCACTCTTGACTCGATGGATTCCCCAACCCCGCGTCCTACATCCCTATCCCGACGCACGCTTCGACGCCACTCATCCATCGTAAGAGCCGTATGCGTAGAAGCGCACGCACGGATCCGTCCGGGGGGCGCCCAGCGATGGGCGTCCCTACCGGGACAGTTACAAACACACCGATTCCAACTTCCGGTTTGCGCGTGAATCGCCCAGGATCACGAAATCCATCTCAAGTTCATCTAGAAAAGCAGGACACTAAGAACGCTTTCGGGTGAGAGATTCAGGCGACTTTCGCGCAAGGAGTGTCTTCACTCTTACGCCTGAGGCTCGGTTATGATATGTGCCTCTGAGTTTCTGGAAGCAGAAAGATGCGAACAGGAGATTGCAGAGGACAGATGAGAACGGAAAGAGCTCTGGTGTCTAGGTGCTCGGTGCTGGTGGTCTGGGGATTGTGGTGCTGCATGCCGGTCCAGGGCCAATCCGGCTCAGAATATCCCCGAACACCATGGGGAGGCTATCCGTATCCCGCATCGTACGACGCCGAGATTGCCGATCCCGATGTTCACCGGGTCCTGTTTGAGAACGAAAACATCATGTTCTTAGAAGTATCGAACCCGCCGGAACTCGACGTCAAGATGCACGGTCATCCTTACCCGTCGGTGTTCGCGCGCGATACCGGGAGCGGACAGAGCACCGCCGGCATTCCGCTGGAAGAAACTCACCTCGACCCGACAAGCCCGTTCGCCGGCAAAGGATGGGGACAGGGCCCTGCACCCTCGGGGTTGCAGTTTCCTCGTTGCACGACAGCTCCGCCCGAGGCGCCTCATAAGCCGATCAATCACGGCACGGTACCGGTGCATTTTTATCGAATCGAGTTCCGACGTCTGGATGGCGAAGACTTTCGGACGCACTGGAAGGACTGGTATCCGTGGATGCTGAACCCCGGCAAACCCGCACCGAACCCGCAGCCCGGATCTGCGCTGGCGTCCAGATTCTCAGACGAGTGGCCATTTCCGATGCATTACGATGCGGTGTTTGCCGCACCTAACAACTACCGGCTCCTATATGAAGACGGACACGTCCGACTTGTCGAAGTCACTGTGCGTCCCGGCGAAACCACTCCCGCGCATGGTAATCCGTATGCGTCCGTGCTGGCGTTCAACACCGTTGCCGTGGATGAGCAAGAGAGCGTCGACACGAAGCTGGATGCAAAATCCCCGCTCAATGGGCAGAGGGCCGGACAGGGTCCTGCGCCGAGCGTCTTCAATATGAAGGTGCCAATCTGCACAACTGTCGCCCCGCAGGCGCCGCATTCGATACGCAATAACAGCCCTATTCCGTTGCACTACTACCGGATTGAATTCAAGCGCGTAGACGGCGATGCTTTCCAATCGCACTGGCGTGAATGGTACCCGTGGATGAAGTATATGAAAAACATGCGCTAGGATCATTCCTCCGCACAGGAAGGATCCATGCGTTTTCCCGCGTGGCATTGATTCTGGGCGGATACGGCTACTCGGGGAAAGCTTCTTAACAGTACTGACAACGGGTTCACAGGGTTGAAACGGGCCTGTACTACGTGCCGCAGCGCCGAGTCTACCGGTCTCGACTTGCCGTTCCAATTGCGCTGTCCCCGGGTATTCGGTGTCCCCCACAATCAGAAGAATAGAGAAAACTCTCGATCTCATCGATTCGTCTGCTGGCGTCATTGTAGCCAATATCAATGAGAGCGCTGGTGTACTTTGATGTAAAGAGCAAATAACTCATCAGATCCGAACACGAAGCCGCATCCCGTCCCAGACTGTTTACAAAGTACTGGATAAGATAAGGCATGTCTTTCTGATGCTGCTCTGCCAGTTGTGACAAATGGACTGAAGGCGCCATGAGGAATGATGCCAACGGCCGCATCTTTTCACATCCTCGAACTCCCGACTGGCTGATTCGGCCATCGCCGAGCAGCTGATTCAACCGCTCAAGGTGTTCAATATCAGTAGCCAGATGATCCAAAAACATAACGTCAAAAAGAACTCCCATGATTTGCGCCAGCGAAGGGTCTCTCTGCTCGGCGGGTTCTTTTTGATGCACGAGATCTTCGCAGCGGACACCAATCGCAAAAATCTTCTCTGCCCCCAGACGTATGACCGGGCTGAGAGGTTGTTGAAGGCGCACGCAACCATCGCCGAAAAAGGCCGTTCCTCGAGCGGTCTTAAGTTTTACAGGCTGAAAGACTAAAGGAATGGCAGCCGATGCGCACACATGGTCGACCGTAACACTTGTCGCCAGTGTCACTCGCCGGCTTCTGTTCCACATAGGGTGACCTTTCTTTCCCTGAATGAAAAGATAACTCTTCCCTGAGTTGTAGTTGGTCGCGGAAATAGCGAGTGCGTAGAGATGCCCACGCTTGATATTGTTATGGATTCGGTCGTAATGGATGTGTTCGCTGAGAAAGTGTCTCAAAGGAGTCGCGTCTAGCAAAGATCGGGCGTTACCTCCTCCGAGAAGTGCTCCAAAGGAGAGATCTAGTATCCAGGTAAGAGAATTGTGGGCCTGTGATAGAACATCACAGCGAAAGACATCCGAAGGTCGGATATCCGACCAACCCTGTGCGAGAAGTTTGGTCGCCAAAGCAACATTGTCGCTCCCCGCGGCAATTGCAGAACCGTTGATCGCTCCGGCGGAAGAGCCTCCTATTATAGGAAAAGGGTTGCCGTGCGTGTGGATCCGTTTTATCTCGCCAATGCGTTTAAGGACACCGGCTTGATAGGCACCGCGAGCCCCCCCGCCCGTCATCACTAAACCAAGCGCGTCTTCCATTTTTCCTACCCCCGCATTGACCTCTCCTCTCGACCAGGCTAGAAAACCGATGACACCGGCTGCTAAGGTCTAGCGAATCCTTGCCGCCACGCTAACGTGCTCTCGCGGCCAGGCCACGTTAGCGCAGTTACCTTATTGTTTCATCCGCGAACCAAGCCCTCCCTGCAGGCTCGGCTTACACCGTGCTGGACGTGGCCGCAACCCGGTTCGCTCCGCTCATCAAATCAGGCGGCTGCCGCATGCTTCTTGGTGGCACGGTGAGTCGCCTTCGCGCGGTGTTTGATCTTCCCAGCGGCTTTGTGTTCACCAGCCGGTTTTACCATTGCATCCATCAGTGCCTTTTGGGTATCGACGTAGCTTTTCACTCCTTCTCGCGTTAGCTCTGCCAATGGCATGAAGGGAAATGGCCTCAGGAGTTCCACGGCCTTGCCGGCCGTTTTCACGTTGGCGTTCATCTGCTGCTCGGCCAGATCAACCAGCTTCCTCCGGGCCTCGATGAACGATTCGGTTGCCTGTCGCGCCAGCGCGGCCAACTCGGTCTTCTTGATTTTCTTGAAGCCGTTGCCGTGCTTGCTGCCGGTAGCCTTGGCTGTCTCGTCGGCAACGACATCCATGAATTTCTTCTGGGCATTGACAAAGTTCTCCATACCTTCGCGGACCAGTTCCGCCAGGACCCTAGGCTGATACGGCTTCCCGCTCTTGGCTGCCTCCACCCAGGTATGAGTCTGCTTTCCGGCGATCTTCAGAAACTCCTGCTGCATGTGAATAAACGTCTCCACGCTACGCCGCAGCAGATCCGCAATAGCCTGCGCCGCGCGCTGCTCCCCAATGCGTTCTTTCACGCCAGCCATCAGAAGTTCATGCTGTCTGAGTCCTAGCTCAAGCAGTACCTTCTGCCCCTCAATGAAATTGGTTACGCCCTCCCCAGCAACTTCACCAAGAATGGCCGTCGGCGAGTGCTCAGGGTCGGACAGTTGTTGCCGCACAGAGTGCATAGCGCCTGCATTCTGCCGCATGGCGAGATCTAAGAGGACCCTTTGCGTAGTGAAGAAACTCTGTACGCCTTGTTGAGCCCAACTGGAAAGTAAAGAAACAAATGACGGTTCCCGAGAATGAGTTGATCTTACCGTTGCCGGCATGTGACACCTCCAACATTGTTAATGCTGCACTGCAGCATACATTAACTATACTAAGGTATTGAATTTATGTCAATATGCAATTGTCCTTTGTGCACCGCAGCATGGGACAGCATTCCCTTCCTGGCCAAGTGTCCAGGTAAACTCGCCGGTTTCGGTGTCCACCATGGCCATGGTGTTGTCTTGCGTGCAGATCGCAGCCTTCAATGTTCATCTCGGCCTCCTTCGTCCCGAGCCTTTTAGGTTGGATACCGCAAAGTCTACTCGGTCCGTTGTGCAGGCGCGCCTCATTATGACATCAGTTACTTCCGAGTAGTCAACCGAGAACGTCGTTTATAGGGCGCCCTAGCGCGATGAAATTTCTGCGAACTTCGAGAGTGTGAGTTTTTCAACAGCCACGCCGTGGGTGTTGAAAAAGTCCCTCAACGGAACGGCTTTCCATCTGCGAGCATGCGTCGCCGGTTTTCTAGTCTCCGTTCGACTAAGTCGTGGCCAGCAGAACCGGTGCTGTCGGCTGACTGAGGAAGCGCACCAGTCGCTTGATGTTCTGAGCTACCGCTGCCAGGAAGAACTGCTCGCGCACGAACCTGAGTCTGCGCAGACGGAGGCGACGCAATCCGATCTGATTCTTGAGTTCAGCAAACAAGGCTTCCACTTTCTTTCTTTGCCGCTGGGCATGGGCGAATCCGGGCGTGTTCGCCAACGCCCTTGCGCGTTGCCGGGCAGGCTCGTCCCTGTGGATGGCAAGAAAGCGGAATCCTCCGCCGGTGCATTGGGCTTTTAGCGCACACGCACCGCAACGTTTGCGGGTCCCCATGTAGGCATAGGTGCGGTTCCGCATGTTGCGGCCACCATAGTTCAGTTGTTGCCCGGCAGGACAGCGATAGCTGTCGCTTTCGGGTTGATACGTGAACTGCTCCGGTCCGTAGAATGGACTGTTCTTTCTGTGGATACTGTCGCGGGTTCGCATATAGGGCGTGATGCTCCGATCCGCCAACCATTGCAAGAACTCCCCGTTCCCGTAGGTCGTGTCCGCCGCCACCGATTCGGGCTTGCATCCTCGCCATTGCGTGAAACGGGTGAGCATGTCCTGCGCGGCTACCGTCTCCTGACTCATCCGTGCCGCCGTTGCTTGCACCCCGACGATCACGCAACTGTGGTTGTCCACCAGATAGTTGTCGTAATACCCCAGTCGGGCCGGTGTCCCACCCTTGGTGGCATAAGTGGAATCTGGATCCGTGGTCGACACTTGGTCTTGCTGATGCACGGGCTCTTCGGTGGGATTCTGCTGTTCTAGTTCGACTAGGTACTGGCGCACGGTTTGGTTCACCTGCGCCGCTTCCGCTAACTGCTCGCGCGGAATGCGGCTCTCCTTCGCCGCGTTCGCCTCCACGAAGCTGCCATCCACGGACAGGTGCTGGCCCTGCACTAATCCCACTTCCACACACTGCTTCACGATCTGCTCAAACAACTCCTCGAACAGCTTCGATTCCTGAAACCGTCCGTGCCGGTTCTTGGAGAACCTCGAGTGATGCGGAATCTCCTGATCGAAGCCCAGGCCGGTGCACCAGCGCCACGCCAGGTGCATGCGCAATTCCTGCACCAGTTTCCGCTCGCTGCTGATGCCATACAAGTAGCCGATCAACAGCATGCGCCGCAGAAGGTCGGGATCGATCGAAGGACGGCCAGTATCGCTGTAACTCGCTTTCAGCCGCTCCCGCACAAAGCCAAAGCTGATGTGCTTTTCAATGAGCCGCAGCAAATGTGTCTCGGGAACATGATCTTCCAGGCGAAAGTAGTAGAACAGCGCTTCGGAGCGGTCGTGTTGCCCCATCATGATCAGCAGGCCTCCCGCGATCGGAATCAAACAGAGCATGTGCGGACGCTTTCTTCTCACATGCTTCTGCTGAATCTCATCCTGCTAATCGACGTGACTTTTTCAACACCCTATTTCACTTATTGGCGAGGCTGTACTGTAATCGCCGGTACAACTATTTCTTTTATCCGATTAGGTGTAGGGCTACTCAGTTCGCACTGGTGAACAACACCGCGTCGCTTTGACGCGAGCCACGGGCCAACGCAATCGACTTTCCGTCCGCAGAGTAGGCACAGCCCCAAGTCACGCCAGAAAGGAAATGCGTCACCTGCGTTTGCGGGCCCCCAAAGAGAGGCAGAGACCAAAGATTGGGGACGCCGCTTCGCAGATCTACGAGAGCCAGGGACCGGTTATCGGGCATCCAGCATCCGGCACTGACACTCATATCGAACGTTGGTGGGGAGGTTACCCTCGCCTCCGGTGTACCTTTATCGGCGGAGACAACGGCAACTTCGACCGTTCCGTTCTTCCCCGGCGCGGCAAAAGCTACATGGCGTCCGTCCGGAGACGCAAACCCCGGACTGAGTGCTACCAGATCGGAAACACGAGTCGGACTGCCCCCAGAAGCCGGTACCTTGAATACGTAAGAGGTTCCACCTGCGACCTGTCCCCAATAGAAGACCAAGTCACCGTCTACCCCACACGAGGGGACCAACTCGCCTGCTCCATTGGTCAGCTTGGAAGATGCCCCCGTCTGCAAATCGAGCTTCCACAAATGGTTGGTTCCATCGAAATCGGTGTGGTAGACGATGCTGCGGCCATGGTCGCACACAGCCGGCGGCCCATGGAAGTGTTGATCGAAGGTGAGTTGGCGGGTGTTGCTCCCGTCAGCATCGGACAGGAAAAGGTCCCAGTTCTGGGAGTGGTTGCCGGTGTAGACAATCCGGTTATCGGGAGCGAAGGTCGAGCCACTGTTACCGTCCAGCCTACCTGAGATCACCTGCAGGGCACGGTCTGGCGCATTGGCAGGGCCAACCCACAGACTGCTGGTAAGATTTAGCTGCACGGAGGCGATGGTGCGTCCGTCGGCAGAAACCGCGACGGAAAGATATTTGCTCAGATCGTTCGAAATACGGCGGACCAGGCCGCCCGGGTAATTGACCATCCAGAGCTGTGGATCAGCCCCGGTCTTAGCCATCGCCGCCAACAAAAGTCCGCTGCCATCGGGCAGCCAGGTAAAATCCAACACCTCACGCCAATGTCTGCTTGGCATAGGTTTGGCGTGGCCCATGGCGAGGTCAATTTCGAGCAGCCCGACCGTCAATCCGTTGGGATCGTCCAGGCTCTTGTCCACGGCGGCGATGCGTCTCCCGTCGGGTGACCAGCGGACCACATACCCGCTGCTCGCGACCGAACCGGGGTATTCAGCCAGCTTTCGTGCGCCACCGCCATCCGCCTTTGCGATCATCACCCCGACCTTGCTGGACTGAATATCCAGCAGAGCATATGTCAATTGCGTGCCATCGGGCGAAAAGGAAACACCTGTATCCGCCCTGTCGATTAGCAAGCGCGGGGTGCCTCCGAGCAGTGGAATCTGGTACACCTTGCCAGACTGGTCCTGTCCCGTAAAGACGGTGTAGTCGAGAAAGCTGCCGTCTGGGGTAAATGTAGCGTCCATGATCGTGTCAGTGCCCGGAGAGACAGTCTGAACCGCGCTGGTGGTCGCGATCTGGCGTACCCAAAGACTGTACTTTCCGCGTTGGTTTGAAACATAGGCTAGATAGCGGCCGTCGGGCGAGATGCGGGCGAGAGTAACGTCCCCGCTGGAGCTCAGGCTGGAGATAGTGAGATTTTGAAAACCAGTTTTCGCCAGGTCGGCACTGAAAAATCCCCGGCGATAAAGCACGCCAAGCACCGCAAGCCCGACGACGAGCAGGATGGCCACAGCGAAAACTAACTTTCGCGCCACTGACGGACGCGACAGGGCAACCGGGGCTTGAGTGGAGTGACTGCTTGTCGCTTGTCCCGCAGATACCGCGACCTCAGCCGCGGGGTCTGACGTCAAAGCCGCCAGGTGGCCTGACCCTGAGTCGCGCTTAAGCCGTTCCAGATCCGCGCGCATCTCCGCAGCACTCTGGCATCGCAGCTTTGGGTCTTTTTCCAGAGCCTTGTTGATGAGTTCTTCCAGGCGCGGCGGCAAATCGGGATTGAGGCGAACAGGCTGAACCGGGGTCCGGTTCAAAATGCCATCGAAGATCACGCCGGAGGTGTCGCCCCGAAAAGGCAGCGACCCAGTGGCCATCTCGTATAGCACAACGCCGAACGAGAACAGGTCAGTGCGCTGGTCGAGTTCCTTGCCACGCACTTGCTCGGGCGACATATAAGCGACGGTACCCAACGCTGCACCGGGGCTGGTCAGATTCTGGTCCTCAATCGTTTCCGTTCGTTCCGCTGCAATCTGGCTGGAAGACCCCACTGCTGCGTTGATCTTCGCCAGTCCGAAATCCAGAATCTTGGCATGGCCACGCTTGGTAATAAAGATGTTGGCGGGCTTGATGTCGCGATGCACTATCCCTTCGCCGTGTGCGGCGTCGAGCGCATCGGCTATCTCAATTGCAAGTGGAAGCAGCGTTTCGGTTTCCAGCGCTCGGCCCGCGATGCGATGCTTCAACGTCACTCCGTCTAGGAATTCCATCACGAGGAACGGATGGCCGTCCTGCTGCCCAATCTCATAGATGGTGCAGATGTTGGGATGATTCAGAGCTGAGGCCGCCTGTGCTTCCCGCTGGAATCGGGCCAAGGCTTGGGGATCCTTCGCCACGTCGTCGGGTAGAAACTTCAGAGCAACAAACCGGTGCAACGTTACGTCCTCGGCCTTGTACACCACGCCCATGCCGCCCCCACCCACCTTCTCGACGACGCGGTAGTGCGAGATGGTTTGACCGATCATGTCTGGCGAATGTTACGTCGAAGAATTGCGAGAGTCAATGAAAGCAGGGGAGTTGCGCCTCCTACAAATCAATACACCAACCACTGGAAAAAAAGCTGCCGAGGCCACTAAGATGGATCTGCTACCGCCACTCCGCTGCTCGTGAGTCCATCGGAACACGTAGACCCTATCTTCATTGGACTCTGGTTGGGGAGCATCTGAGTCCGACCGCGCAGAGGACCACGAGTGAATCGGCAGGAGCGGCCGGTGCGCCCCAAAGATTTTTCGCCATCCGGATCGGGGACCGCCACTCCGCTGCTGAATGAGCCCATCCGAACAGTTCGAGCCCACCTTTGTAGCGCCACGATTTGGAAGGGTGTGGGTTTGACCCTGCAAAGGACCTCGCGTGAATCTACAGGTGTGGCTCATGGGCTGCGCAGTCTCCGGATTGTCTGGGTCGGGAACGGCGATACCGCTGCTGGTGAGGCCGTCGGAACAGCGTGCCAACGGAGCTTCCAATGTCCGCATTTTGACTTCGAGCCTGCGTGGGCGGATAGCGGCGATCAGGACAGGAACCGAGAAGTCATGCGTGCTGTCACATTCTCGCGCTGCCAGTTCTGCTAATCTCAACGTTTACTGAAACTGCTGTTCACTCAAAGAGAGCGAGCTTTTGTCCCATCTATGGCCGAATCTCCGATCACCGCGCGCAGTCAGGATTTTGCTACTTGGTACCAAGACGTTGTTTTACAAGGCGACATGGCTGAACCCGCGGAAATCGTCAAGGGCTGCATGGTCATCAAGGCCAACGGCTACGCTGTCTGGGAGTTATTGCAGCGCGAGCTTGACGGCCGCTTCAAAGCCACGGGTCACCAGAACATGTATTTTCCTCTGCTCATTCCGCAAAGCTTTCTACATAAGGAGGCGGAACACATCGAAGGCTTTTCGCCTGAATTGGCAGTTGTAACGCTGGCCGGCGGCAACTTCCGGATTGCGTTACCCAAGCGCGATCCTAAGATCCACAATTAAGATGGCGCTGCGCAAGAGTCTCATCGCAACCGTTCTGGCCATCAACAACAGGATCACTCTCGCCCGATGGCGGAAACAGCGCGGGATAAGAGAGTTGATATGTCGGCTATGGATGCCAGCCGCTACAATGGAGTCGAACTCTTATGCGCAAGGTCATTCCGATATCGGCCGCTTTCCTCCTTTTTCTCGCGCCCTTCGGTTGGCCGCAGGCCACGGAAAGGCCGGTCACCGCGCGGGGATCGAGTGTCTCCGCGGGCAGACAGGGCGTGGTTGTTTCCGGCAAGCCGGCCGCCACTGCGGCCGGCATCGAGATTCTGGAAAAGGGCGGAAACGCCGCTGATGCAGGCTCCGCCACTCTGCTGGCACTGTCCGTAACCTATGTAGGCGCGTTCTGCGTGGGAGGAGAGATTCCCGTTCTGGTCTACAGTGCCAACCAGAAAGACGTGAAGCTCCTGGAGGGACAAGGGGAGGCCCCTCGCGACCCCAAAGCCATCGCCTGGTACTTGGAACACGGAATCCCTGACGGTGACGTCAAGGCAGCCGCCGTGCCTAGCACCATAGATGCGGTGGTCACCCTGCTGAAACTTTACGGAACCAAAAGCTTCGAGGAGGTCGTGCAGCCGACTTTGGCCATTCTGGACGCCGGCGGCCCCAGCTGGTATATCGATACCGGCAGCGGGGAGAGGATCGAAACCGGCGTGAACTGGCAGGCGGATATGGCGGTAACTTTTCGCAAATTGGTTCAGTCCGAAAAGGCCACGAGGGGTACACGGCAGCAGAGATTGCAAGCTGTCTCGGACCGTTTCTATCGCGGCGACATCGCCGACGCCCTGGAAGCCTGGTATATCGAAAAGGGTGGTTTCCTGCGCAAGGCGGATCTGGCCGCACACAAAACTCCGGTGGTGGATCCGCTCAATACCACGTACCGTGGCTACACGGTCTATAAGGCAGGTCCGCTGACGCAGGGTCCTTATCTCTTACAAACGCTGCGCCTGCTGGAAGGCTTTGACCTAAAGAAGATGGGCTTCAACTCGGTGGATTTCATCCACACGGTGATTGAAGCGGAGAAACTGGCGCTGGCGGATCGCGACGAGTATTACGGCGATCCGAACTTTGTGAAGGTGCCGATGCAGCAGTTGCTTTCCGATCCGTACACCGAAATGCGGCGCAAGCTGATCGATCCGAAAAAGGCATCCTTCGAGCTCCGGCCGGGCGACCCTTACAATATGAAGCCGACCAAGCCGCCCACGATAACCGGCCCGTGGCATGGCGGAACGACCGTCATGTGTGTGGCGGATAAGTTTGGAAACGTCATCGCGGCGACTCCCAGCGGACTGTCGAGCACAGCCGGCGTGGCCGGACGTACGGGCATTATTCACGGAAGCCGGCTCAGCAGCCTGAACACGTTTGTGGGAACTCCGAACGTTATCCAGCCCGGCAAGCGGCCGCGAATTACGCTGAGCCCCACGCTGCTTTTCCATGACAACGATCCTGTGATGGCGATCTCGGTAGCGGGCGGCGACCAGCAGGATCAGGCAGCCCTCCAGGTCATCCTCAACTACGTGGAATTTGGCATGAGTCCCGAGGAGGCGTTTAAGGCGCCACGCTTCTCTACCACGCATTTCATCAGCTCCTTCGGCCAGGACCGCGCCAGCCTGGGCAGTCTCTCTGTGTCTAACACCCTGCCCGAAAAAGTGCAGGCCGACCTGAGAGCTCGCGGCCACGTGGTTACCGCCAGCCGCGGCGGAGTGGGCGGAGTGGCGCTGATCGCCATTGACCCCAATACTAAGCAAGCCACAGCCGTGGGTCCGGCCGCCGGCAAAATGGAATAGACTTTGTTTACCTCGGCGTACCGTTCTTCGGGTCATGCCGTGTACATCTACTTACTTTTGGCGACACTCACGGCCGATAAGTCGTTTTGCAATCAACTTCCGGTTTGCCGTGATTCGGACACAACTGCCCGGTGACCCGCCGTCAGATCGCCGAAATGGCAAGTCAGGCTCCTTATCCTTTACGTGGCTTTTGAAAACGCTCAAATAGGTTGCTAGTCTGGTCCGGGTTAGCTAATCCATCCGTCAGTAGAAGCAGGTCGAGGAGGATCTCTAACGTGTCACAGAAGGTGGATCTCTACGACACTGCGTATGGGAATTATGAGTCGCATACGTACCGACAGGTGCGCATCGAGACCTACGGTGAGGATCTCGGGCAAACAAGCTGGGTCACAAGAGAAGAGTCCAAAGAAATCCCCCGACTGCTTGACCTGAGACCCAATTCGTCCGTGCTGGAGTTGGGGTGCGGTTCGGGGGGATATGCATTGCACCTTGCTGAAAAAGTTGGCTGCCGACTCGTAGGGCTGGACATTAATGCGCCCGGAGTTCGCAACGCGAACCAACTTGCGCTGGCAAGAGGTCTCGCTTCACAGGCGCGTTTCGAGCAGTGTGATGTTTCGGACAACCTCCCCTTCGATGACAACGCCTTTGATGCCGTATTCTCGAATGACGTTTTGTGCCATATTCCAGGCCGGCCCAACGTGTTGGGTGAGATGTTTCGCATACTGAAGCGGGGCGGACGGATGCTGTTCAGCGACGCTCTGATAGTCGGCGGAATGCTTTCCCATGAAGAAATCGCAACGCGCAGCTCGATCGGTTTTTACGTGTACAGTCCACCTGGAGAAAATGAACGACTCATTGAGCGTGCCGGGTTTTGCCAGATCCGCGCAACCGACACAACTGAGAGCGCGGCCCGGATCGCGAAGCAGTGGCATCAGGCACGTGAGGGAAGGAAACTGGAACTGGTCGCAACGGAAGGCAATATCAACTTCGAGGGACTTCAACGGTTCCTGTCCTGTGTGCATATCTTGACGAGCGAAAAGCGCCTGCTGAGGTATCTGTACTTTGCGAGTAAGGGCCTGTGAAATGATCTCTCCAGCGATTGCGAGAATGACTGTCGGCGCGTGCTGAATGATGCTCGACGCGCATTCCGGCATATCGTCGGCGGCAAGTCCGACGTGATCAGGCTGCGAAGTGGGGAGCTATTCTTGCAGCCTCGATTACGCTCCTTGACCGGGGTCGTGACTGTGAAATGCCTGTCTACAGCACTTGGGGGCGATCAATAGCGCCACAAGTCCGCTGCCAATGTATGGTGGAAATTCAAGTTCGCCAACCAGTTAACGTCCAGCCTGTAGTCTCTGCAATTTCCAGCAGGCGGTTGTACTTGGCAAGTCGCTCGGACTGGCGAATCGATCCACCCTTGAACTGATCGGCCCGCCACCCAGCTGCCAGGTCGGCTGCCCAATTGTCTTCTGTTTCTCCGCTGCGAACGCTAAGCGTGACTGACCAATTCCCCACTCGCGCCTGTTGGCACGCTTCAAGCGCTTCGGTGAGCGTCCCGATCTGATTAACTTTCAAAAGCAGCGCGTCGCAGGCCTTTCTTTCAATGGCTCTTTGGATGCGTTCCGGATTAGTGCATAACAGGTCATCTCCCAAGGTCAGTGCCCGGCCAGCGATCGTCTCACGAAGCTTCGGCCAATGCTCCCAGTCGTCTTCCGCCAGACCATCTTCCACGCTGATGATGGGGAATCGCTCGAGCCAACTCGCGATTGTCTCGATCATTCCTGAACTATCGAGCGTTTCCGCATCCAAACGGTACCGTCCGTTGTTGTAGGAGTGGGTAGAAGCCACATCAACGCCGAGAAAAATATCTTTTCCAGGCGCGTAACCCGCTCGTTTGATCGATTCCACTGCCAGCAAAAACATCTCGTCCACGGACTTGAAAGGAGGCGCTAATCCGCCTTCATCCGCAGTGAGCAAGCGCATCCCATATTTCTCGAATGCCAGCTCGACCGCGGCCTGGTAGACACCGGAAGCCGCTACCAGGGCCTGATCAACAGTCTGAGCAGATATAGGGATAATCAGGACATCCTGAATGGAAACCTGCTGCCCCGCGTGCTTGCCTCCACTAAAAAGGTTGATGGTCAGACGAGGCAACGCGGCAGGGGAGGAACCAAGCATGTCTGAGAAATAACGATACAGCGGAATCTGTCGATGCAGAGCGCAGGCTCTCGCGAAGGCGACCGACACTGCGAGGATGGCATTGGCGCCGATGCGCGATTTGGTTGGAGTCCCGTCGAGTGTGATCATCGTCCGATCTAATTCAAACTGGTCCGCGAACACCCGGCCAGACAAGGCGTAGTGAAGCGCTCCGCCAATATTCGCGGCCGCTTGCCGACATCCTAGGCCACGATATCGGTTGGGATCACCATCTCTTAACTCGAATGCTTCCGCCGTTCCGGTGGATGCGCCCGATGGAACAGATGCCGAGGCCCAAGCTCCCCCTTCGAGGACACAGGTCGCTAGTACCGTGGGTTTCCCGCGGCTGTCAAGAATCTCGCGTCCCGAAAGCTTTTCAATCTTCGGCATGGGCCTCAATCTTTTGAACAAACTTTGCGATTAAATCGTCAATGTTGGATGGCGGGTTCGCGATGAGGCGCAACACAACCTCGGACTGTCTTGCTGCTTCCCGTGGTGTCAAATACTCGAGCTGAGATTTTCCCGCCACGCGGGCGAGCAAGCACGCCAGAGTATGACGTACCACCCGCGACTCGACCGCATCTGCCCAATCCAGAGCCGCAATCTGATCGCTGTAGACCTGCCAGAAGAGTGCGGCAGCGCGGCCCAGACGGACTCTCTCTTTGGGCAAGTGGTGAGCTTTGCTGAGGAAGTGAGTCAAAGCAAACCCGACATCGAAAGCCGGGTCTCCGAAGTGAAACACCTCGTAGTCCAGCAGAATCAATTTGCCCCGATAGAGGAGAGTGTTCTTCGGGCTGAAATCGCCGTGGACCAAGCTGTTCTTATGGCATAGCGTCTCCTGCGCCAGAGTATTTAGAAATTTGGCTGCAACCGGTACTTTTTGCGCAGTGTAACGATAATACGGGTCCAGTCGCAGGTTCTCGAAGTAGGTGGTGTCCGCGAACGTCTCGCATGCCTCCGCTCCAGCTTCGGATGACTTGCGGTGGATTGCGCCCAGCAACAAACCAAACTGTTCGAAGTGGTGCGGAACAATCTGGCCCGAGAGCAAGACCGATTTCCAATTTTCGTGTTCTTCCGGTATCGCCTCCATCGCCATCAAATAATTCGCCGCATCTTCAAAGATGAAAGCGGGGGTCGTCCCCGGCGGCGCCGAGCGGTTAAGCCAGCGCAGAGCTTTCGCCTCAACTCCGATCCTCTCCGGACTGCTGAACCAGTCAGCCTCTACTCGCAATTTCGCCAGGGCTTGTTTCATGGCCCAGCCCTGCCCGTTCGCCCACGCAACTCGGACCGTGCGGTTTGAAATACCACCGGAAAGCTTCTTGAAAGAGACCGTCTCGCCCGACTCTATGTGACCCCGCAGCGTCAGGTAATGGCGCAGGGCATCAAAATCCTCGATGTCAAATTCCATCTTTCAGCGATTCCTGGTGTGAATGTTTCGCCACTTCCTGCCAGATCGGGAGAGCAAGGTGACATGGGCGAAGAGGCCTGTCGTGTCCCCAAAGGTGCGCCTTGTTTTTTCCGTGCCCCACTGCAAAGGTGACGGTGTCGTTTTCTTTCAGTGCGACCTGGCCGAGATATGCCGCGGTCGGGCTCGATCCTTGGTCTTGTGGGAAAGAGCGGGTCTGCTCCCCAGCCATATAGAAGAGGCGCAACTACTTCGCAACGCGTCGACCTCGATTTCCAACCTCGAGATCTCAAGCTCTTTCAGCCTCAGAACTTCGTAAATATCCTTCATAGGTCGCCCCGTAGAATTCTCGACAAATCTGAGGACAGCGCCAGTATAGCGCCACGCCCGACGTTATCCCGAGATTTCCAAACCCCATCAGACGCAGTGCCTGGTGGGCCGCGACGGAATGCAGAATCAAGCAGAGGAGCGTCGACCAGCGTGCCTGTGCCCGTCTGTTTTCTCAGCTCTGCATTCCAAGTACCTCAAAAATGCTGAGAAGTTTACGCTGGTCACGTGCGTATGAGATACTGCGCTCCTTTCGTCATGAGTTGACAGAGCGCCCCGAAGAGAATTCCCATGTTTCGACTAATTCCACGCGAGACTAAGTTTTTTGATCTCTTCGCAGAACTGTCAAGCAATCTGACGGAGGGGGCCAAGCTACTCTGCCGCATGCTGGAGAATCCGCAAGACCTGAGCGCTCAAGCCGAGCAGATGCAAGCCATCGAGCATAAGGGTGATAAGGCCACCCATGCGATCTTCACTAAACTGAACCAGACCTTCATCACCCCGTTCGACCGCGAAGACATTTACCGGCTCGCTTCCTCGCTCGATGATGTACTTGATTTTATGAATGCCGCCGCCGTGCGCCTGGTCATGTACAAGATCACTCAGCCTCCGGCTGTCTCTGCCGAACTTGCTGGCCTGATCGTGTCGCAGACGGAGGAATTGGCTCTAGGGGTTTCGTTGCTGGAAAAGAATGGCCATGTCCTGAAGCACTGTGATGAGGTCAATCGATTGGAGGATGTTGCTGACGACGTAAGCCGCAAAGCCATTGCTGACTTGTTCGAGCAGGAGACGGATCCCATTCAATTGATCAAGATCAAGGAACTGTACGAGGTCCTCGAAACCGCGACCGACAAAGCAGAGGATGCCGCCAATGTGATCGAGGCGATTGTTCTAAAGAGCACGTAGCGGACGACAGCAAAGAGTGTGGAGGCCCACTTTCCGGTGAAGCCAGACTTCATGCTACTCCTTATTACGGTCCTGGTAGCGCTCGTCTTTGATTTCTTAAATGGGTTTCACGACTCTGCCAACAGTATCGCGACCGTGGTTTCGACACGCGTGCTCTCGCCCAAACTGGCAGTACTGTGGGCCGCGGTTTTCAATTTCCTCGCGGCTTTCTTCCTGGGGACCGCTGTAGCCAGGACCATTGGTAACGGCATGATTCGTCTAGAAGACGTCAACCAATACGTCGTCTTAGCGGGTCTGTTCGGAGCAATAGCATGGGACCTACTCACCTGGTGGTGGGGATTGCCGACCTCGTCGTCGCACGCTCTGATTGGGGGCTACGCCGGGGCAGCCATGGTGCACGCCGCGGTTCATACAGGCTTTGGCTCGGCATTTTCAGTCATTATCCCCCAAGGCTGGTACAAGACACTCATCTTCATCGTGGCCGCGCCAGTAATGGGCTTGGTCCTGGGACTGCTGCTTATGACATCCATCTATTGGATCTTTCGGCACAAATCTCCGCGGCAAATGGATAAATGGTTTCGCAAGCTGCAGCTGCTTTCGGCCGCGGCCTACAGTCTGGGCCATGGAGGTAACGACGCCCAGAAAACGATGGGCATTATCGCCGGTGCACTCTACACCGGGGGCTGGATGACAAGTGCCGACATGCACGGGAGCTGGGGAAAGCTCCATTGGCCCATTATCTTGTCAGCACACGCCGCGATCGCCTTGGGCACATACATTGGCGGCTGGCGCATTGTCCACACCATGGGACAGAAAATCACGAAGTTGAAACCTATGGGAGGGTTCAGCGCCGAAAGCGCAGGGGCGATAACCCTGTTCGGAACCGCTCTCGCTGGAATACCGGTAAGTACAACTCACACGATCACGGGGGCAATCGTGGGAGTGGGAGCGGTGCAACGTTTATCTGCTGTTCGATGGGGAATTGCCCGCCGAATCGTGTGGGCCTGGATGCTGACCATTCCAGCCTCGGCTATAGTCGCCGGAGCAACATTTGGAGTAATGCACCTTTTCTATGGGAGAGCCTAGTGCCTGGGGAGAGCCTAGTGCCTGCCAGCGGTAGGGCTACGTGTTTGCAGACGGTGCGGCAGCAGTAAGGATAGTGCCAACTCCCAAGTGGGTCCTGAAATAAAAGATGCGCTGGGCGGTGATCCTGGTCAACACTGTCGCTCATACCAGAGAGTTGGTCGGGACGGCTATGGCCCGCCTTTGACTTTTTCTTTCCACTCAGCAGCGTGCTCGGGATGTGGATCGGCGTTTACTGCCTTGGAACCCTGGTGGGTGCGATGGAGTGGTTGAATGGGTCGCAGTCGGCTGATCGTCATGGCTTACTTCCTGGTTTTCGGATAGAAGAGGCGCAACCACGCGCAACGCCTCGACCTCGGTTTCCAACCTCGAGATCTCAAGCTCTTTCTGCCTCAGAAGCTCGTAAAACGTCCTTTATGCGTCAACGCCAGAAGAGAAAATCAGAGATCAGTACCTTCGTCCGCTCCATCAGTTGTTTCCGTTTACTAACAATCTTATATTACTCTCCGCAGCGGCGGCGAATCTGCACTCCGCCGGATGAACTCAGCGGGGCGTTTGTTGGTAAAGAGCTTATTGTTTTTGACCGCGATCGCTACGTTCCGTTCCAGAGCCTCGATCTCGTCCGTTTTCACGGTGCTTCGGAGCTGCTCGACCAGGGCACGGCTCCGGCGCTCGAGTTCGCTCGAAGCTATACCAGCGTTGAAAATAAAGGAAATCTTTTGGAATCAATCTCGAGAGTTGCACGAAGCAGCAACAATTATGCGCCGTTATCACACAAGTCAATACAACTTAGGTATCCTGTGACGGCTCGGTCCACCCTCACTCAATGACAATTGCTGGGCGCGGGCCTTCCCGCGAAACGCGCCTGAATCCAGGTAAGCTGGTCCCGAACCGAGTCTCCTAACACACCTGCGAATTCGGAGTTTTGGTATTCGTGGAATTGCACCGCGTTGCGCTGCTTGCACAAGCGTGCCACAGCCCGTGCTGTCATACCCATCCGCGCGACCGGATCCGCATCGCTGCTGACAAGCAGCAGCGGACCATAGGCAGGTTGCTGGCCGATCGTATTCCTAGCGAAGAACTGCTCCACAAAACGGTTGCCCTGCCAGCCGGGTTTTAGCATCTGGGGGGCAGCCGTGTCCGAATCTCTGGACGCCACGGAGCAGGCCTTCTCGAGCCGGCGGTACAGCGCGAACGCTTTTTGGGTGAGCATCTGGTTCGCCTGAAACGACGGATAGACAGTATGGACTTCATAGGCCATGATAACCAGCTGGCTTGGCGAATTTCCTTTGGCAGCCTGCTGGTAGAGATCCTCCGCATCGGCGATACCAGAAATTGCAATGCTGCCCAGATAATCCGGATCGCGGATATCGCTTTCCAGCTCCGCGACGGCCAGCGCGGCAAGGCCTCCTGCTGATTCTCCGATCGCGCCCCACTTTCGCCCCAGCCGCGGCACCGCTGCGCGAGCCGCGGCAATCGAATGAATCACGTCCGCCGCATTCGATTGCATATCGACGGACGCGTTCCTGAAATCTGTTCCCAGTCCCGTGTAGTCTGTTGCCACCACGGCATAACCCAGCTTGACATATGGGTGAGGAAGGGACCGTCATTCAGATTTCTCATGAGAGAAGGGGCGCAGTGGCGAGCTATGCCCGTGAAGCCGTGGGCCCAGGCGATGACGGGCCAACCACCGGTGGGCGGCGGTTGGTCAGGCGTAAGAACCACGCCGGACGCAGCCACGTCCCTGCCGCTGGCAGAGCGCGAGTGATAGAGTATGCGGAATGCGGATACTCCCTCAGGAAGCTGATATTCGTCGAACTCTTCCGAACGGATCAACTCACCTGGCTGGCCGAAAGGGAGCGGCCTGGGAGTCGAATAGAAGTTCGTAAGAGGCAGGAAACCGCGGAACTGAGGGCGCTCCTGTTGAGATTCAGTTTGGCTTTGCACATATTCGGAGAAGGCTGCAACCGACAGAAGGTCCGTTGCCACACTCACCGGGATACTAAACAATGAGGATAGAACAACAGCGGCGCCCCAACGCGATTTCCCCACACACCGCCTTCCTCCCTGCCCGCTTCAAGGCGAGGATGGCCCAATCCTGACCTTCACGGCTTCCAGGCCATCATGGTTCCCAGGACCACTGGCAAATAGATCACCGAAGCATGAACTACGCGGCTGGCCATTACCCGGGAACGTGACCTCGCTAATTTCGCCGTGTGATATAAAAAAAACGCTCCCGTGATGAGCATGATCAGGGAGTAAGTGGCGTCACTCCGGCCCGCTGAAGGCAGCATAGTGACAATCACCAGAGCAGCCGCGAATACCACGATCTCCGCCTTGGTAAACCGGCCATCGACATCGAACCGAGGCAGCATCCGAAAGCCGGCCAGGGCGTAGTCTTCCCGGTACAGCAGAGCAATAGCCAGGAAATGAGGAAACTGCCACAGAAAGAGGACTCCAAAAAGCAGCCAGGCATTCCGTCCGATGCCCCCGGAGGCGGCCGCCCAACCGATGAGGGTAGGCATGGCGCCGGGCACGGCACCCAGCAGTGTACAGAGTGGCGTCTTCCTCTTTAGAGGCGTATAGACCAGCAGATATCCCAGCAGGGTCCCGATCGCCAGTAAAGCGGACACCAGGTTGACCGACGCAGCCAGAAGCACACCGCCTGCGGCGCTCAGCGCCAGCCCAAACCTGCAAGCCTCGCGGCCCGTGAGTCTGCCGGAAACCAGGGGCCGGTTTGCAGTACGCCGCATCTGAGCGTCGTAACCCCTTTCCATCCACTGATTGAGAGTCGCTGTGCCGCTGGCAACCAGCAAGGTGCCAGTGAGCGTAATGACAAGCCGGCCAATTCGCAGCGGTCCAGGCGATCCCAGATAGTAGCCAGCCGATGTGGTGATCAGAATCAGCAGGTTCACTTCCGGCTTGGTCAGGGTGTGGTAGTCCCGCAGCTTCGAAGCAATGGTGCTTGTCGCGGAATCAGTTATCGCGTGTGTGGAGGCCATGGAGCGGTTGTTGCAATCGATAGATCGGTTCTGTTCCAGGTCGCGGGATCCGCCGTGCCCGCCGCCTCTCGACACCGGGTCCGATTGCGATACATAATGAAAACCATACCGATCGACATCAGAGTCGGCGGAACGATGAGGACCAGAATTCCACTCTTTAAAGCGTCAATCATGCGGCTGCCCGCGGAGGCGGCCTGAGTATAGCAAAGAGCGCAACTCTGCGCCAGCGCCGGCAGCGGGTTGGCAAAAAGCACCACAGTGGCGAGAACCATCAATGTGGGCGTTGTTGGCAGCGCTCTCTTCTTCATGACTCTCAAAGTTCCTTTACGCCTTTGCGGTCCAGTTTTTTCCCGGATGCAGCCGACCATCAAGAACAGTATCCGCCACAGTGGATGAGCCGGAAACTGTCAGTCCACCCAAACTGCATCGACAGCAGAACGAACACTGCAAAAATCACCACAAACAACAAAAAGCCACGCTTTTCCGCCCACAAATGCATGAAGAACAAGACGGCCACTCCGGCCTCAACCAGGGCCACGGAAAACATGCGCCGGAACATTTGCGATGCGGTGATATTTTGATAGGCAATGACAAATTGCAACCCGGCAAGGGCCAATATGCAGAGATAGACAACCAGGTATTTCCCGGTCCCCTCGCGCTTGATTTCTGCGGCTGTTGGCATAGCGTTCTCCTCCCGTCTGCGACTCTAGTGGGCGAGATTCATTAGATAGACGAACGGTACGACGAACATCCAAACCAGATCCACGAAATGCCAGTATAGTCCGACGATTTCAATGTCATCCGCACTGTAACGGCCGCCCTTGTAGCGCAAGCCTACGATTGTCAGAGCGATCACACCCGCGATGACGTGCGTGATGTGCAAACCGGTGACACTGAAGAATGCCGCGCCGAATAGCCCCGTGCCCCACGGATTCCTGAACAGCGTCATACCTTCGCCGATCAACCCCAGCCACTCTCGAATGTGCAGAACAGCGAACATAACTCCGGCCAGGGCGGTAATCATGGTCCAGCGGAAGGCTCCGGCTTTGTCTCCTCGCTTCGCGGTTTGGACTCCGAGGAGCATGGTCAGGCTGCTGGTGAGAAGGATGAAGGTCATCACGGCCACGTTAACGATGCTGTGGAAAGGTCGGGGCCAGTCGGGGGTGGCATTGCGCAGAAATCCGTAGGCCACGAGACATGCGGAAAATGTCATCGTGTCCGCGATGATGAACAGCCACATCACCAGTTTCTTGGTGGGGATGGCAAACGGGCGATCGGTCAGCATGCCTGCGGAGTGCCCTTGCATCGTGATATCGGCTTGACTCACACCGTCTCCTGTTCGCGCTCGCGCTAGAGTTTCATCCAAAGCAGCAACAGCAGATACACCCAGAGTATGTCCACAAAATGCCAGTAGCGCGAGGCCGCATCCAGCGTGCTTCGTCGCAGCTGGGACTTTCTAAGCTTCCCGATTACATACAGCAATCCAAGCAACCCTCCCAGCACGTGCAGCACATGCGCCGCAGTGAGCAAATAGAAGAAGGAACTGCTGGGATTGGTGGCCAGATAAAGCCCTTCAGCCCTGAGCCGGGCCCAGGCCACATATTGGCCGGTCACAAAGAGCAGGCCGAAGACCAAAGTGATGTAGAGCCAGCGCGCCGGGCTCTCGCCCGCGATCTGAACTCCTCCCATGAAACTAGCGACGCGGCGCCGTGCGATCTCCAAGGTGACGCTGCTGCAGGTAATCAGCGCCGTATTCAGGTAGAGGATCGACGGCAAGGTAAAACTCTGCCAGTCCAACGACGAGCCCTTGCGCACAATCAAAGCGCTGGTCAGCGCCGCGAATGTCATGCTGATGGCGTACACCACCACCCATATGCCGGTACTGGCCGGCGGCGGAGAGTACTCCTGAACCACTCGCCGGTTGCCATCCGCAGGCACAAAGTTCCGCCAGCCGCCGTTACCGTTGTCCCCGAGCCGGTGCAGCGCAGGGATCTCGCGGCCCAGGGCCGATCCGCCGGATTGCAGCACGGAAGGCATTGTGCCACTCGTCCTTTGTACCCTTTCCGTTGCGCGCTCCATTCCTGATCATTGGCTTTGTATTCCTCTTCCTCCTGTGGGCCGCTGCTCCTCTCCATGGCCTCGGGCACAAAAAGAAAGTCGCATCCGAAGACTACGGCTTAGAGGGTTTTCCACCGAGATCACATCACCTGAAAGTGAAGTTGAAAAAGCTGTAGAGGCAGTCGTGAACAATGGAATCATTCAGGGCAGCAAGGAATTCAACAAGGACCAGTACATCGAAAAAGCCACCGCCGCCACGTCCTCGCCCTTGTTTCCCGAATGGAAAGGGCCGGGAAAGGTCTATTACAAAGTACGCGCTAGCGTGCTGGCGCCGATGCATTTCAAGGACAGTAACGACGAAGGAACGCTCGCCGTGCGCTATGTCGTGGAGAGCAAGGACGCATCTAAGTCTATCTTGCGCATCGATGCGGTCTTCGTCGAGGATTTCCGCCGCACCGTGCACCCCTCAGATGGGAGCGTGGAAAGCGCCGAGAGTCAGGAAATCCAGAATCAGATTGAGGAGGTGGAAACCGAGAAAAAACAGAGCGAGCAGAGCGAGAAACAGCGTCTGGAAAAGCTTGCGGGACAGGAACTGGAACGCAAGCGTGTGCAGGAGGAAGCCTCCGCACTCGCCGCCGCTCGAACTTCCGCGCAGACCCTGGACCAGCATCTCGACTCCTTGCTCCATCAGGCGGAGCGGGTCGTCAAGGCCCCTGGAGGAAATCCGCTCCCTTCCGCAGCGCAACCAGTGTGAAATCTCTGGAGGCCGGCGCGGAAGTCGTAATCCTGATCGTGACTCCGTATTGGTACGGCGTGGAAACCACCGATGGGCAACATGGTTGGATTAACCACGGACAATTGGATCCGCTCCCGTGAAGCCCGTCACTTGCGCCGCGAATTTCAACCTGAGAGTACGGTGTGCCGTCCTCTGGGCCATTGCGATCATCTTGGTCACGTCCGTCCGAGTTGGCAGCGCCCAGATGGTTCCCTATCAGCGGGTGTTTTCCCAATCCAAGGCGATGGTCGAGAAGCGGCTCAAGCAGATGCAAGCGTCAAGCGCTGGCCATCTCCCGGCCCTGGAGGGCTTCGCCGTTTCCGGCGATCGGCCTTTGGATCGCTTCCACCGCGGCTACTATCAGTGCACAGCTCAGGTGAGTTCTACCCCGTCCGGAGGATCGATAGTGCGAGTCAACGCAACCATCACCGCCTGGTACACGGACCCGCTTTCAGGAAAGTCGGGGTATCAGGTTCTTCCCTCTAACGGCCGTCTGGAGGCCGATTTCCTGGACCGCTTGCAGGAAGCGCTGGGCGACCAAGGATCGCCCTCGGGCTCCACGCCGCAGTCGAACTTTCCACCGTCCGCATCGAGGAACCAGTCCGATTCGAAGGGAGCACCTCTCGCCGCGCCGCCGAGTGCCGCCGCCGGTGTGGGGCCCAAAGTGCCGGTCGGTGCATTCAACTTGGGAAACCCGCTGAGCCTGGATCACACGTCTTCGTTGGCCACTCAAAAGGCTGTGATTGATCGACGCGCCGAGGAGCAGGCAAAAGAGGTGAATGGTCCCGAGGAGATCCTCCGCAACCAGGCCCATCCCGCGAACTTAGTGGCGGTGAAGAAAACGAACACGCCCGTTCTGGCAAACCCGATTGAAAACGCCAAAGTGCTTTTTCTGGCAGCGGCGGAAGATGAGTTTGAAATTCTGGATGCGAACCCAAACTGGGTGCATGTCCGTATTTCCGGACTTTCCCGGATGGATCCGGCTTTCGAGCCTGGAGATGCCCGCCACAGACACCGATCCGCCGCTTGCGGAAACGGAAGCGCGAAACGAACCGGAGCATGCTGATACCCAGCCGTTTCACGTGGAGAATGAACAGGTCGCTTCCTTTCCCGGAGTTTGGGCACCGCTCCTGGGAAAAACCGTAAGAATTGTCACGGTACAGAAAACCATGGACGACGCGACCACCACTGGCCCGGAGGCAAAGCTGGCATTCGCGAAGTCTCTGTTTGCCCAGGAATATGCCGACCTGATCAGGACTTCCAGCAGCGTCGTTGGAGTTGTAGTGATCTTCGACTCAGACGATGGAGGCATGATCGCTGCAACCGTGCCTACCCTGCGCGAGTGGAAGGCAGGATCGCTATCCGACGAAGCGCTCTGGCGTCGTTGCCTCTTCGATCCTCGAGACGCCTTTGGATTGGTCGCTGACCGCTAGCTCCCGGCTGACGCTGCAAACCCGCGCCACATCTTCCAGTCGAGAACAACTACGGGCAGCGCGCCTAAACGTCACCCCCGCCCTTGAACTCAATATCTGCCGAATCGTTATGTCTGGTTCCCTGGCAGCCACTCGCAGAGGGGGTTGACGGGCAATCCGGAAGTAATGCCTCCGGATTGGTCCCGAGAAACGCGCATGGAGCCACGC
>Ga0335084_10000154_pt1 | contig 50001 bp, 38 predicted proteins | sample Lox_Sample_44_FD_206721 | JGI IMG/M metagenome (GOLD analysis project Ga0335084, IMG submission 206721) | Soil microbial communities from Loxahatchee National Wildlife Refuge, Florida, United States - Lox_Sample_4.4 | ecosystem: Environmental > Terrestrial > Soil > Wetlands | place: USA...
GGCGTCCGCGGTACGCGCGACCGGCATGCCGGGGCCGGCAAAGCCGGCGCGGCAACGCGAGGTACGCACGAAATAGCCAAGCGCGCGGCTTCGAGCCGGCGACACCGGAGCAGGCGAGGGCGCGCTGGGATTCGTACGGGCGACGGGAACTCGACGTGACCACGTTCCGCCGGGTGTAGTTCCCGGACGTTCCCGTGGTGCCGCGCCGGCTTTGCCGGCCGCGGCATGCCGGTCGCGCGTGCCACCCACGCTCCACCCTCGCTCCCGACCCAAGACGAAGTCTTGGGTCGAATTATTATTCGGGGCCTCGCTCGAGCGCGCCCTGCGAGAAGGCGTCGTCGGCGATGTTCTGATTGAACTGCGTCGCCACCACGACCACTTCGGTCGACGTGCCGGCGGCCGGCGTCTCGACCTTGGTCTGGAAGGCCACCGGGATCGCGCCGATCTTGCGGATGTCGCTCTGGGTGATGCGCTTTGCCGGCTCGGCCTCGTCGCCATAGAACTCGTACCGCCGTGGCACGAGGTCGTCGCGGCCGAGCCAGAGGACGATCTTCTTGTAGCCGATGTCCTCGCGCTTGGTGGTGAGCTCGATCACCTGACACACGACGCCGTCGACGATCTCCTCGCCGCGCAGGTTCGAGGCGGCGTCCGCCTCGGTCCACGACGTCATCTCGGTCAGGAGGTCGAGGTCGTGGTAGGTGAGGTCCGTGCCGACGAAGCTCTGGTTGCGCGTGTTGGCGGTGATCTGCCGGACGCGCTGCAGCTCGGGCAGATAGAGCCACTGGTCGGCCGGCTTGCCCTTGTGCTCGAAGGCGAGGAACGCGGTGCCCTTCACCTCCGCCGGAGCCGAGAAGAACACGATCGCCTTCCGCTCGTCCTCGGGGTAGCGCTTCTCGGACAGCTCGAGCTCCCGCGTCCGCGTGCCGCCGCGGCGGTCGAGGATCTTGAAGGTCAGCTTCTGCCGGCGATCGGTCCAGTGCCGCTCGCCGTTGTCGAGAGCTTCGCGGCGATCGAGGATCTGTCGCGCGGTGTCGGCGCGCGCCACGGGAACGCCGAGAAGGAGCAGGGCGAGCAGTGCGTAGCGCGTCATGGTGCCGCGGGCTTCATAGTCGCGGCCTCTGCCCGCCGTCAACGGGACGCTATGCGACGTCGATCGACTACGCGAGGCGCGCCGTCACGGTGACGGTCGGGACGCTCGCCAGCGCCTTCGAGACCGGGCAGCCGCGCTTGGACGCCTCGACCTTCTCCTGGAAGGTCTTCTCGTCGAGGCCGGGGACCTCCGCCTCGGTGACGAGATCGATGCGGGCGATCGTGGGCCCGGCCTCCAGGTGGACGCTCGCCGTCGTGTGGATGCGCCCGGGCTTGAAGCCGGCCGTCGTCAGCTGCGCCGCGAGGAACATCGAGAAGCAGCCGGCGTGCGCGGCGCCGATCAGCTCCTCGGGGTTCGTGCCGCCGGCATCGCCCTCGAAACGCGAGCGGTACGTGTACGGGCCCGAGAGGTGGCCGCTCGCGCCCGTCATCGTGCCGGCGCCCTCCTTGAGCGTGCCCGTCCAGCTCGCTTCCGCCTTGGCGATCGCCATGCTCGCTCCTCCGATCCGCAAGGCCGCCGGCGCCTTGCCGAGCGTCCAGCTCGGCGGATCGCTTGCGGGGAACGATTCGTCGAGCGTCTCGTCGATGTCGACCTCCGATGCGGAGCGCTCCATCGCCGTCGCGACCTCCTTTCATTTGAGCCCGCGCGCACAGCCGAGGCAACCCCTTTTCTCACGCCATGCGGTCGTACGGCGGCCGCGGGTTTGACAATGAGCAGACCCGACTTATCGGTCCCACCCGATGGAGACCCTCCGACTCATCGCATTGGACGAAACGGTCGTCTTCCCGTCGATGACCGCCACCCTCCCGGTGGACGTGGGCGACGAGGCCCGCGTCTTCCTGGTCCCCCGCCACGAGACCGAATATGCCAGCGTCGGCGTCGTGGCCGACGTGTCCGAGCGCGTTCGGCTTCCCGGCGGCGGCCGCGCCGTGGTCTTGACCGGCCGCACGCGGGGGGTCGCCGGCGCCGCCCGGAACGATGCCGCCGGCCACCTCCGCGTCGAGGTCGAGCCGCGTCCCGACGTGATCCCGCCCGCGGCACGCACCCGCGCGCTCGAGCAGGACTACCGCGCCGTGGTGCTCGAGATCCTCGAGCTGCGGGGAGACGACGGCCGCGTGGCGGCCTTCGTCCGCTCGATCACCGATCCCGGCGCCCTCGCCGACACCTCGGGCTATGCCCCGGATCTCACCTTCGCCCAGAAGGTGAAGCTCCTCGAGACGCTCGACGTGGTCGAGCGCCTGACGCTCGCCCTGGGCTTCCAGCGCGATCGGCTGGCCGAGCTGCAGGTGCGCAAGCGCATCCGCGAAGACGTCCAGTCCGGCGCCGACAAGCAGCAGCGCGACTACATCCTGCGCCGCGAGCTGCAGTCGATCCGCAAGGAGCTGGGCGAGGACGAAGCCTCGATCGCCGACGAGTACCGCAAGAAGATCGCGGACGCCGGGATGCCCGAAGCGGTTCGCACGCAAGCCGAGCGCGAGCTCGGACGCCTCGAGCGCATGGGCGAGTCGAGCCCCGAATCCTCCATGATCCGCACCTACCTCGACTGGCTGCTCGCGGTGCCGTGGAAGGAGCGCTCCGAGGAGCGCCTCGACCCCGTGCACGCGCGGGCCGTCCTCGACGCCGATCACGCCGGTCTGGACGACGTGAAGCGGCGCATCACCGAGTACCTGGCGGTGCGGAAGCTCCGCGCCGAGCGCGGCGTGCCCGACGATCGCCGCTCCGGCGTCATCCTCACGCTCATCGGACCTCCGGGCACCGGCAAGACGTCGATCGGCGAGTCGATCGCACGGGCGACCGGGCGGAAGTTCGTCCGCATGTCGCTCGGCGGCGTGCGCGACGAGGCCGAGATCCGCGGGCACCGCCGGACGTACATCGGCGCGCTGCCCGGGCGCCTGGTGCGCGCGCTGCGCGACGCGGGGACGATGAACCCGGTCATCATGCTCGACGAGGTCGACAAGCTCGGCTCCGACTGGCGGGGCGATCCGTCCTCGGCGCTGCTCGAGGTGCTCGACCCGGCGCAGAACCACTCCTTCCGCGACCACTACCTCGACGTGGAGCTCGATCTCTCGCACGTGCTCTTCATCGCGACCGCCAACGTGGCCGATTCCATCCCCGGCCCCCTGCTCGATCGCATGGAGACCATCCGCTTCGACGGCTACACGGTCGAAGAGAAGGTGGCGATCGCGCGCGGCTTCCTGTGGCCGCGGCAGATCGAGCGCAACGGGCTGCGTCCCGACGAGGTGACGATCGACGACGCGGTCTTCCGCGCCGTGATCGCCGACTACACCCGCGAGGCCGGCGTCCGGCAGCTCGAGCGCGAGCTCGGCACGGTTCTCCGCAAGACCGCGACGCGCATCGCGTCGGGCGAGGCGGCGGCGCCGGTCTCGATCGACGCCGCGGCCGTCCGGGACGCCCTCGGACGTCCGAAGTTCTTCCAGGAGTCGGCGGTCCGCACGGCCGTCCCCGGCGTGGCGACCGGCCTCGCGGTGACGGGGACCGGCGGCGAGGTCCTGTTCGTCGAGGCGGCCGCGATGAACGGCAGCGACGGGCTCGTCCTCACGGGCCAGCTCGGCGACGTCATGAAGGAGTCCGCGCGCATCGCGCTCAGCTACGTGCGCAGCCACGCGGGGTCGCTCGGCATCGAGGAGCCGGCCTTCCGGCGGCGCGAGTTCCACGTCCACGTGCCCGCGGGCGCCATCCCGAAGGACGGCCCCAGCGCCGGGGTGACGATCGTGACGGCTCTGGCGTCGCTCCTCACGGGCCGGCCCGTGAAGCACACCGTGGGCATGACCGGCGAGGTCACGCTGCAGGGTCGCGTGCTGCCGATCGGCGGCGTCAAGCAGAAGGTGCTGGCAGCGCACGCGGCGGGATTGACCGACGTGATCCTGCCCGAGCGCAATCGCGGCGATCTCGACGAGGTGCCGGCGGAGGTGCGGGAGCAGCTCCGCTTCCACCCGGTCGGCACCGTCGACGAGGTGCTCGCGCTGGCGCTCGAGCCCAAGACGAACGTCCTGGCGGCGTAGACTCCTACAGCATCGGCAGGCGGCGGCGGGGCGGGCCCAGCGGGAACGCCCCGTCGATCCGCCCGAGCTGGGCGCGCGTGAGGTGCACCTGCCCCGCCGCTGCGTTCTCGGCGGCGTGGGCGGGGCTCGCCGCCTTGGGGATCGCGAAGAGCGAAGGGCGGCGCACCAGGAATTGCAGCGCGACCTGGCGCGCAGTCGCTCCGTGCGCGTCGGCGATCTCCTGCAGCACGCGACCGCCCGCCGTGCGCTCGCCGGGGAAGCTGCCGCTGCCGAACGGGCTGTAGCCGACGACGGCGACGCCGTGCCCCTCGCACCAGGGGATCACGGCGTGCTCGATGGCGCGCTCCCGCAAGTGGTAGAGGACCTGATTGCAGGCGGGTCGCCCCGCACCGGCGATCGCCCGCGTCTCCTCGAGATCGGCGACGTCGAAGTTGCTGACGCCCCACGAGAGGATCTTTCCCCCGCGCTCGAGCTCCTCGAAGGCGGCGATCGTCTCGGCGAGCGGGTGCCGGCCGCGCCAGTGCAGCAGGTAGCAGTCGAGCCGGTCGGTTCGCAGCCGCCGCAGCGATTTCTCGCAGGCGGCGATCGTGCCGCGGCGCGAGGCGTGCTCGGGGAGGACCTTCGAGACCAGGAAGACGTCGTCTCGCCGTCCCGCGATCGCCTCGCCGACGATGTTCTCGGCAGCGCCGTACAGCTCGGCGGTGTCGACGTGGGTCGCACCGAGGTCCAGACCCCGGCGCAGGGCGGCGACCGCGGCAGCACGATCGTCGCCGTCCATCTGCCAGGTCCCCTGCCCGATCGCGGGCACCTCCCGCCGCGTGGAGGCGAACGGACGGAGTTCCACGCTCGAGGGATCCGAGCGCTACGCGACGGCGGGCGCGGCGTGCGGCGTGTGCGATCGTCCTCGGGCGCGCAGCTTGAAGCCCAGCACGACGAGCGCGGTGCCCGCGACGAACGCGTATGCGCCGATCCAGAAGACGACCGCGAGGGCGCCGGCGCCGGGATAGGCCATGAGCAGCGCGCCGAGCGCGATCGACGCGACGCCGCTCAGCGCCAGCAGCCACTCGCCGGTGATGACCTTGCGCAGGCGGATGGCCGCGGCGATCTCGAACACGCCGGTCACGAGCGCCCAGGCGGCGATCACGTAGAGCAGCGCGATCGCCGTGAGGCCGGGCGAGGCCAGCGTCACCAGGCCGGCGCCGATGCCGACGATCCCTTCGATCAGGAGCACCCACCACCGGTCGGTTTCGCCACGCCGGCGGACGGCGGCCACGATGGCGAAGGTGCCGTCGGCGAACGCGTAGGCGCCGAAGAGCAGGACGAGCGCCGCGAGCGAAATGCCCGGCGCGACGAAGGTGAAGACTCCGAACAGAATGCCCGCCACGCCGCGCAGCACGACGGCCCACCAGTTGCGGACGAGCATTTCGAGATCCACGCCTGCGATCGGCATCGAGTGACCCTCCTCTGGTTACGGGTACGGTCGATCGCAACGTAGCACCGCCGCGATCGGTCGAATAGGGGTCGGATTGCCGCAGGGGGTCCCGGCCACGCGGACGCGTTGCCGTCGACGTCTGCGCCGACGGCGGCCGAGGCACCGTCGCGCTGCTCGTCCTATCGCACCGACTCCCGCGGCGACGCGCGCACGGCGCGGTCGAAGGCCCAGTTGCGGATCATCTCCACCTGCTCCTTCATGGTCTTCGAGAGGGGGACGACGTTGGCCGTCAGGTTGAAGAGGTCGGCGTCGGTGAGCTCGCGATCCTGGAGGTGCGCGGTCGTGAGCGCCGAGACGACGCACTGCTCGATCTCGGCCCCGGTCCATCCCTTGGTGAACTTCTTCAAGGGCTCGAGGTTGAACCGCGACGGATCGAGGCCGCGGCGCTGCAGGTGGACCCGGAAGATCTCCATCCGTTCCTCGTCGAGCGGGAGGTCCACGAAGAACACCTCGTCGAAGCGGCCTTTGCGGATCATCTCGGCGGGCAGCAGGTCGATGCGGTTCGCCGTCGCGCCGACGAAGAGACCACGGGCCTTCTCCTGCATCCACGTGAGGAAGAAGGCGAAGATGCGGCCGAGCTCGCCCTCCTTCGCCTGCGCGTTGATGCCGGCCTCGATCTCGTCGAACCAGACGACGGCCGGCGCCATCGACTCGAGCATGTGGCAGGCGCGCGCGAAGGCGCCCTCGGGCTTTCCGTGCTGGCCGGAGAAGATCTCGATCATGTCGATGCGGTAGAGCGGCAGCCCGAAGCACGACGCGATCGCCTTGATCGACAGGCTCTTTCCGCACCCCGAGATGCCCATCACGAGGATGCCCTTCGGCACGATCTCCGCGCTGATGCGGTCGCGCATCTCGAAGAGCTTGTGGCGCTCGAGGAGCCACTTCTTCAGGATGTCGAGCCCGCCGACGTGCTCGAGGCCTGTCTCGGTCGGGATGTACTCGATGAGGCCGGCGCGATTGACGAGCAAGCGCTTTTCTTCGAGCAGGAGCGGAACCGATCCGGCGTCGAGCGCCTTCCGTGCCGCCACCGCGCGGCGGACCGCGTGATGCGCGTCGTCGAGGGTGAGACCCTGGAGAGCGCGCGCGAGCTGAACCAGGGTGGCCTCGGTCGTGTCGACGGTGCCGCCGCCGGCCGCGATGGCCTCGGCCTCGCGGTGCAGGAACCCCACCAGCTCGGGCAGGTCGGGCACCGCGAGCTCGACGTAGACGATCGAGCGCTCGATCTCCTCGGGGATGAACTTCACGGGCGCGCAGATGACGAGCAGCTTGCCCGTGTCGAGCGACTGCTCGTACAGGTCGCGCAGCCGGCGGCGGACCTCCGCGCTCTCGCGCATGGGCTCGTGGAAGTCCTTGAACAGGAAGTAGCCCGGACCCTCGTGCGCGGTGACGAAGTCGAGCGCGGCGCGCGGGCCCATCTCCTTGCCGCTCTTGGCGCCGTCGCGCCGCATTCCCTCGGTGAGGCTCCAGGTCCACACCGGCAGGGCCGGCTTGGATCGTCCCGCGGCCTCGCGCAGCAGGGCCATGATGCGGCGCTCCTCGGCCGAGCGCACGTAGGCCAGCGGGCGTCCCGATTCGGTGATGTCGCGCAGGCTGCGGAGCGCGCGGCTCTCGGTTGCGTCGGTCATGAGCGGCGATCCCTGGCCTCGTGCTCATAGTGAGGGGCCCGGCGCATCTGTCAACCAGGGCGGGCCCGCGCGGCGCGATCAGGCGCTGCGCGCGGCGGCGGCCCGCTGCTCGGCGAGGACGCGCTGGATGAAGACGACGATCTCCGCGTAGGAGCCGAAGCGCACGGTGCGACCCGACACGACGTGCTCGACCTGCCCGTCCACGCGCTCGAGCGTCGGGTCGGCGTTGGCCCGGAAGCGGACGACGAAGGCTCGGTCGGCAGGATGGGTAGGGTTTCGGTCCGAAGGCTCCATACCCGGCCTTTCTAGCCCCGGATCGTTTGCGGAGTCCGGTGACTTTCGGGGTATTTTCGTGGCGTCGCGACCCAGAGGCGGAAGCGATCCATGTACAGGTAGACGACGGGGGTCGTATAGAGGGTCAGGAGCTGGCTCACGATGAGCCCGCCCACGATCGTGATCCCGAGCGGGCGGCGCAGCTCCGAGCCCATGCCCGTCCCGAGCGCGAGCGGCAGGCCCCCCAGGAGGGCGGCCATGGTCGTCATCATGATGGGCCGGAAGCGCAGCAGGCAGGCCTCGTAGATCGCCGCCTCGGGCGACTTCCCGTGCTCGCGTTCCGCCTCGACCGCGAAGTCGATCATCATGATCGCGTTCTTCTTCACGATGCCGATGAGCAGCAGGATCCCGATGAGGGCGATCACGCTGAGGTCGGTCCCGCACAGCAGGAGCGCCAGGATCGCCCCCACGCCGGCCGACGGCAGCGTCGAGAGGATCGTCAGCGGGTGGATGTAGCTCTCGTAGAGGATGCCGAGCACGATGTAGACCGTGACCAGCGCGGCCAGGATGAGCAGCGGCTGGTTCGCGAGCGAGGCCTGGAACGCCTGCGCCGTGCCCTGGAACGTCGCGTGGATGCCGGCGGGGATGTTCAGCTCGCGCTCGGCCGCTTCGATCGCCTGCACCGCGTCGCCGAGCGCGACGCCGGGCGCGAGGTTGAACGAGATCGTGATGGCGGGGAACTGCCCCTGATGGTTCACCTGCAGCGCCGTCGTCGTCGGCGCGAAGTGGGTGAACGCGCCCAGCGGCACCTGGGTGCCGTTCGACGAGCGGACGTAGATGCTCTTCAGCCCCTCCGGGCTCTGCCAGAAGCGCGGCGCGACCTCCATCACCACGTGGTACTGGTTGAGCGGCGTGTATATCGTCGACACCTGGCGCTGGCCGAAGGCGTCGTAGAGCGCCTCGTCGATCGTCTTGGCGCTGATGCCGAGGCGCGCGGCGGTGTCGCGGTCGATGACCAGGTTCGCCTCGAGGCCGCGGTCCTGCTGGTCGCTCGACACGTCGGTGAGCAGCGGGATCGTCTGCAGCTTGCGGAGGATGCGCGGTGCCCACAGGTTCAGCTCCTGCAGGTCGTCGTCCTGGACCGTGAACTGGAAGAGGGCGTTGCTGAGTCGCCCGCCGACGCGGATGTCCTGGATCGCCTGGAGGTAGAGGCTCGCTCCCGGAACGGCGGCGAGCTTCGGGCGCAGGCGTCCCATGATCTCGTTGGCGGTGGCCTGGCGCTCGTCTCGCGGTTTGAGCGCGACGAACACGCGCCCCGTGTTGCCCGTCCCCTGACCGCCGCCCGTGAAGCCGACGACCGACGCGACGCCGGGGTCGGCCATGAGGATATTCACGAACTCCTCGAGCTTCTGCTCGAGCGACTGGAAGGAGATGTGCTGATCGGCCTGGAGCGCGCCCATGAGCCGCCCGTTGTCCTGCTCGGGGAAGAATCCCTTGGGAACGACGGTGAAGAGGTACACGTTGAGACACGCGGTCGCGATCGCGACGGCGAGCGTCAGGCGCGCGTGCCGCAGGACCCACGCGAGGCTTGTCTCGTAGCGGGCGAGGAGCCAGGCGAAGCCCCGCTCGCTCAGGCGATAGAAGCGGCCATGCCGGACCTCGTGGTCGGGGCGCAGGAAGCGCGCCGACATCATGGGCGTGGTCGTGAGCGAGACGACGAGCGAGATCGCGACCGCGACCGTCAAGACCACCGCGAACTCGCGGAACAGGCGGCCGACGATGCCGCCCATCAGCAGGATCGGAATGAACACCGCCACCAGCGACGCGCTCATCGAGAGGACCGTGAACCCGATCTCGCGCGCACCCTGGAGCGCGGCGTCCATCGGCGACAGGCCGCGCTCGAGGTGCCGCGAGATGTTCTCGATCACCACGATCGCGTCGTCGACCACGAAGCCGGTCGAGATGGTGAGCGCCATCATCGACAGGTTGTCGACGCTGTAGCCGAGCAGGTACATGACGCCGAACGTGCCGATGAGCGAGAGCGGCACGACGACGCTCGGGATCACCGTCGCCCACACGTTGCGCAGGAAGACGAAGACGACCAGGATCACGAGCGCGATCGAGATGAGCAGGCTCACCTCGACGTCGGCGATGGACGCGCGGATGATGACGCTCCGATCGACCATGACGCCGAGATCGACCGCCGCCGGGATCGACGCGCGGAGCAGCGGCAGGAGCGCCCGCACGCGATCGACGGTCGCGATGATGTTCGCCCCCGGCTGGCGGAAGAGGATCATCACCACCGCCGGCTTCCCGTTCGCGAAGCCCACCGTGCGCACGTCCTCGGTCGCGTCCGTCACCTCGCCCAGGTCCGACAGGCGCACGGCGGCGCCGCTGCGATAGGTGACGATGAGCGGCTTGTACTGCTCGGCCTTCAGGAGCTGATCGGTCGTCGCGATGGTCCACGCGTCGTTGCCGCGCGCGACCTCGCCCTTGGGACGGTTCGCGTTGGCGGCGGCGAGCGCGGTGCGCACCTCGTCGAGCCCGATGCCGTAGCGGCCGAGGGCGCCGGGATTGAGGTCGACGCGCACGCCGGGGAGCGCGCTGCCGCCGACGAAGACCTGGCCGACGCCCTCCACCTGCGCGAGCTTCTGCGCCAGGATCGAGGCGGCCGCGTCGTACAGGCGCCCCGTGTCCACGGTGTCCGAGGTGAGCGCCAGGACGAGGATGGGCGCGTCGGCCGGATTCACCTTGCGGTACTGCGGATTGTTGGGGAGGGTCGTCGGAAGCTGCCCGCGCGCGGCGACGATCGCGGCCTGCACGTCGCGCGCGGCGGCGTCGATGTTCCGGCCGAGGTCGAACTGCAGCACGATCGTCGTCGAGCCGAGCGAGCTGGTCGACGTCATGTCGGTCACGCCCGCGATGCGACCGAACTGACGCTCGAGCGGCATCGCCACCGCCGAGGCCATGGTCTCCGGGCTCGCGCCGGGCAGCGCCGCGGAGACCTGGATGGTCGGGAACTCCACCTGCGGTATCGGCGAGACGGGCAGGAGGCGGAACGCGATCGCGCCGGCGAGGGCGAGCGCCAGCGTCAGCAGCGTGGTCGCGACCGGCCGCCGGACGAAGGGCGCCGAGATGTTCACCGCGCCTCCAGCCCGACCCGGTGCGGGGGCGCGGCCCGCCGCGACGCGAGACGCCGCGCGAGGCGATCGAAGGCGAGGTAGACGACCGGCGTCGTGTAGAGCGTCAAGAGCTGCGAGAGGAGGAGGCCGCCCACGATCGTGATGCCGAGCGGGCGGCGCAGCTCCGCGCCCACGCCGGTGCCGAGCGCGAGCGGCAGGCCGGCCAGGAGCGCCGCCATCGTGGTCATCATGATCGGCCGGAAGCGCAGCAGACACGCCTCGTAGATCGCCGCCTCGGGCGGCTTCCCCTCGCTGCGCTCCGCCTCGAGCGCGAAGTCGATCATCATGATCGCGTTCTTCTTCACGATGCCGATGAGCAGGATGATGCCGATCAGCGCGATCACGTTGAGATCGTTGCGGCAGAGCAGCAGCGCCAGGATGGCCCCGACGCCCGCCGACGGCAGCGTCGAGAGGATCGTCAGCGGGTGGATGTAGCTCTCGTACAGCACGCCGAGCACGATGTAGACGGTGACGAGCGCGGCGAGGATCAGGAGCGGCTGGTTCGCGAGCGAGGCCTGGAAGGCCTGCGCCGTGCCCTGGAAGCTCGCCTGGATGTCGGGCGGAAGGCCGATCTCGCGCCCCGCGTCCGTGATCGCCGTCACCGCCGCGCCGAGCGACGTGCCGGGCGCCAGGTTGAAGGACAGCGTCACCGCCGGGAACTGTCCCTGGTGGTTCACCGCGAGCGCGGTCGTCGTCGGCACGACGTGCGTGAACGTCGCGAGCGGCACCGGCTCACCGTTCGGCGGCCGGACGTAGACGTGCTCCAGCGCGCCCGGACCCTGCTGGTAGCTCGGGTTCACCTCCAGCACGACGTGGTACTGGTTCAGCTGCGTGAAGATCGTCGACACCTGGCGCTGCCCGAACGCGTCGTAGAGCGCGTCGTCGATCATCTGCGGCGTGATGCCGAGCCGCGAGGCGGTGTCGCGATCGATCACGAGCATCGTCTGGAGCCCGCCGGTCTGCTGATCGCTCGCGACGTCGCGCAGCTCGGGCAGCGCGCGGAGCTTCTCGACCAGGCGCGGCGCCCACTCGTGCAGCTCGACGGCGTTCGCCGACTCGATGCTGTACTGGTACTGCGTGCGGCTCACGCGGTCCTCGACCGTGAGGTCCTGCACCGGCTGCATGAAGAGCGTGATGCCGCCGACGGTGGCGAGCTCGGGCTGGAGGCGGCGGATGACCTCGGTCGCGCCCACGCCGCGCTCCTCGAGGGGCCGGAGGTTGATCTGGATGCGGCCGCTGTTGGGCGTCGTGTTGACGCCGTCGACGCCGATGAACGACGACAGGCTCTGCACCGCGGGGTCGCGCAGGATCACCTTGGCGAGCGCCTGCTGGCGCTCCGCCATGGCGCTGAACGACGTCGTCTGCGGCGCCTCGGAGACGCCGAGGATGACGCCGGTGTCCTGGACCGGGAAGAAGCCCTTCGGCACGACCACGTAGAGCAGGATCGTGGCGGCGAGCGTCGCGATCGCGACCCACAGCGTCGCCGTCTGCCGCTCGAGCACCCAGCGCAGCGACGTCCCGTAGCGGGCGATCACGGTCTCGAAGAAGCGCTCCGACGCGCGGTAGAAGCGGCCCTGCGCGGCCTCGGGCTCGTGGCGCAGGAGCTTCGCGCACATCATCGGCGTGAGGGTGAGGGAGACGATCGCCGAGACGAGGATCGTCACGCTGAGGGTCACGGCGAACTCGCGGAAGAGGCGTCCCACGATGTCGCCCATGAACAGGAGCGGGATCAGCACGGCGATGAGCGACACCGTGAGCGACACGATCGTGAAGCCGATCTGCTCCGAGCCCTTGAGCGCCGCCTCGAGCGGGGTGTCGCCCGCCTCGATGTAGCGGGCGATGTTCTCGATCATGACGATGGCGTCGTCCACCACGAAGCCGGTCGAGATGGTGAGCGCCATGAGCGAGAGGTTGTCGAGGCTGTAGCCGAGCAGGTACATGACGCCGAACGTGCCGACCAGCGAGAGCGGCACTGCGACGCTCGGGATGATGGTGGCCGAGACGCTGCGCAGGAACAGGAACAGCACCATCACGACGAGGGCGATGGTGAGCATCAGCTCGAACTGCACGTCGGCGACCGAGGCGCGGATGGTGGTCGTGCGGTCGGTCAGCACGGTCACCTGCACCGCCGACGGCAGCGCCGCCGTGAGCTGCGGCAGGAGCTTCTCGATCCGGTCGACGACGCCGATGATGTTCGCGCCCGGCTGCCGCTGGATGTTCATGATGACGGCGGGCTCGTCGTTCATCCAGGCGGCCTGCTTCACGTTCTCGGGCGCGTCGACGACGTCGGCGACGTCGTCCACCCGCACCGGCGCGCCGTTGCGATACGCGACCACGAGCGGACGGTAGTCCTCGCTCGACAGGAGCTGGTCGTTGGCGGCGATGGTGTACGCCTGCGCCGCGCCGTCGAACGTGCCCTTGGCCTGGTTCACGTTCGCCTGCGCGATGGCGGCGCGCAGATCCTCGAGGCCGAGCCCGTAGGCGGCGAGCGCCGTGGGATTCGCCTGGATGCGCACGGCGGGCTTCTGGCCGCCCGAGAGCGTCACGAGGCCGACGCCCGGGAGCTGCGAGATCTTCTGCGCGAGGCGCGTGTCGGCGAGGTCCTGGACGGTCGAGAGCGGCAGCGTCTTCGACGTGAGCGCGAGCGTCAGGACGGGCGCGTCGGCGGGGTTCGTCTTGCTGTAGATGGGCGGGTTCGGGAGGTCGCGCGGCAGGTAGGTCGCCGCCGCGTTCATGGCGGCCTGCACCTCCTGCTCGGCCACGTCGATGTTGATGTCGAGCGTGAACTGGAGCGTGATGACGGAGCTGCCGAAGGAGCTGGTCGACGTCATCTGCCCCAGACCCGGCATCTGCCCGAACTGACGTTCGAGCGGCGCGGTGACCGACGACGCCATCACGTCGGGGCTCGCACCCGGGTAGAACGTCAGCACCTCGATGGTGGGATAGTCGACCTGCGGGAGCGCGGAGACGGGAAGCTGGCGATACGCGGTGATGCCCGTCAGCACGACCGCGACCATGAGCAGCGAGGTCGCGACCGGCCGCAGGATGAAGAGGCGCGAGGGGTTCATGCGCCGCCCGGCGCGCGGACCTGCACGGTGGCGCCGGGGCGCAGCTTGTCGACGCCGTCGACCACGACCACCTCGTCGGCGGCGAGGCCCGTCTCGACGGCGGCGGCGTCGTTCGAGGTGGCGCCGATCGTGAGCGGCCGCACCTCGACGGTCTTGTCCGGTTTCACGACGTACGCGAACGTTCCCTGCGGTCCGCGCTGGATCGCCGCCGACGGCACGAGGACGGCGTCCTTGCGGACGTCGAGCATGAGGCGGACGTTCACGAACTGGTTCGGGAAGAGCGCGCCGTCCTGGTTCTCGAACACGGCCTTCAGCCGGCTCGTGCCGGTGCTCTGGTCGATCTGGTTGTCGACGGTGACCAGGCGTCCCTTCGCGATCTCGTGCTGGCCGGCGCGGTCGTACGCCTCGGCCACCAGCGTCTCGCCGGCGTGGAGCTTGGCGAGCACGGGCGGCAGATCGTCCTCGGGGATCGTGAAGAGGACCGCGATCGGCTGGACCTGCGTGATGACGACCAGACCGTTCTGGTCGGTCGCGTGCACCATGTTGCCGGCGTCGACGAGGCGCAGCCCGGCCCGCCCCGTGATCGGGGCGGTGATGCGCGCGTAGTCGAGCTGGAGCTTGGCGTTGTCCACCGCGGCCTGGTCCGACCTGACGGCGCCCTCGAATTGTCCGACCGTGGCGGCCTGGTCGTCGACCAGCTGCCTGGCGATGAGCTGGCGCGCGATCAGCTCGCGATCGCGCGTCAGGTTCAGCCTGGCCGCCGTCAACTGCGCCGTGTCGCGGGCGAGCTGGCCCTCGGCCTGCTCGAGCTGGACCTGGAACGGGCGCGGATCGATCTCGGCGAGGAGGTCGCCCTCGTGCACGAGCTGGCCTTCCTCGAACGCGACGCGCATGAGCTGGCCGTCGACGCGGCTGCGGACGGCGACCGTGTTGAACGCGGTGACCGACCCGAGACCCGAGAGATAGACCGGCATGTCGCCGCGCCGGGCGGTCGCGACCACGACCGGCACCGCGGGCGCGCCGTGCCCGGGCACCGCGCCGGGCGCCGGGCCGCCCGCCGTCGGCGCCAGCACGCGGTAGCCGGCGACGACCAGGAGCCCCAGCACGAGGAGCCACAGCCATCGGCGGCGGACGAGGATCGCGGGATAGGTGGAGACGGTCGCGTTCGAGTCCATGGTCAGGCCTTCGTGCCGGAGCCGTTGCTGCCGTTGCGTGCGGTCCGCAGGCCGCGGATCGCCGCCAGGGAGAAGCGGGTGACGTGATCGGCGATGCGCGCGATCTCTTTGGCGGGAACGAGGTCGGGATAGAGCCGGGTGATGACGGCGGCGGAGTGCCGGTAGAACACGCACTGCCCGACGATGCTGAGCACGCACAGGCGCACGGTGTCGGCGGCGGCGTCCGGCCCGAGCAGCTCGCGCACGATGGTGGCCAGGTTCTCGTGGTTCGCCCGCATGCGCTCGCGCACCAGGCGGTCGAGCACTGCGGTGGGATCGATCATCTCGCGCGCCATGAGCTTCGCGTGCCAGGCGGGCCGCCCGCGATCCAGCAGGCGGGTCAGGAACGATTCGACGTGCGCGCGCAGGCGCACCTGGGGCTTCGCGCCGGAAGCCGCCGGCGCCTCGGTGGCCGCCGCGTGCGCGCGGGCGCACTCGTCGGCGTAGTCGACGACGGCGGTGTAGAGCCGCTCCTTGTCGCCGAAGTGGTAGTGGACGGCGGCGATGTTGGCCGCGGCGCGCCCGCAGATCTGCTGGATGGTGGCGCCCCGGAAGCCCTCTTCCGCGAACACCTCGCCCGCGGCCTCGAGCAGCCGCCGGCGGGTCTCGGCCGACCTGGACCCCGGCTGGGTCAACGTAAAATCCTCATTTCAAATACACGATTAAAATGAGAGGTGGGGAGTGTCAAGCAGGGTGGGGATGCGCGCGCCTGACCGCGATTTTGTTCTGACCGCACCCCATGGGTAAGCCCAAGGCACTTCCTCTGCGGCGTGCTCTCCAGTGAGCAGCGCCCCTCCACCCTCTCGGGATGAGGTCTACCTCCAAACAGATGGCTTCTGGGTCCTCGCCTTGCCGCCATCGGGCGGATGGTCCCGGCGCGTAAGATCGACGTCACGCCACAGTATTCGCCGATCGGATCGCTTCGACATGTTGCGCGACCGAATCGTTGCGGCGTGGAGAGTCGAACTGCGGCAAGCGGAGCTTCGGGGACGATAAAGAGCTACCAGTCCCGCCCGAAGCGATTCACGCGATGGCAGCACCAACTCTATCCAGCGCAGGCATTTCCCAAGTCATTCACCGCTTGACGAATCGCGCGCGAAGCTGTTACGCGCGAGCGTATGCTCCGGTACGTCGTGCTGGGCCTCCTCAACGAAGGAACGCCCAAGCATGGCTACGCGCTCATGAAGGAGTATCGCGATCGCGTCGGCGTGCAGATGAGCACGGGCAGCTTCTACCGCGACCTCCAGTGGCTGGTTGCGAACGACTTCGTTCGCGTCGTCGATCGTGCATCGGACAGCGATCCAAGACGCACGCCATATCAGATCACCGAGCCTGGACGAGCAGAGTTTCGCCGCTGGTTCACTGACGTGACGCAGGTGACGACCGGGGGAAACCACGAGGACGAGCTTTCGGAGCGCGTTGCGTTTCTCGCCGACGTGTCCCCGACCGAGGCCGTTGCAGTGCTCGACCAAGTGCAGGACGACCTCTGGATCAGAACGAAGGCACTCGAGCGCGCGCGAAGCGTAGCCCTGATGGATGCCGCCAAGCAGGAAACGCATGGCCTCCCTGTGCGTGCAATTGTCCTTGCTCGCCGTCTTCGCCACATTGCGGCAGAGCTGGCCTTTTTGGCGGATCTTCGGCAGACCTACGATTCATGGCTCACCGACGGGGCGGCAGCGTGCGATTCGATGCCCGCGTCCGGTGCAAAGCCGGTTGCGCGTCCGCGAGCTGAGGCCAAGTCGCGGCGGAGGTAGATGATGGGCTTTTTGCGAATGCCGCGACGGTTTCTCCGCGGCGGCATGACGCGAATGCTCTTCACGGTAGCAGCCGTGGCCTGTGGCGTGGCGCTCGTCTGTGCGATCGACCTCGTGAATCGCGCGGTGTACGCATCCTTCGTCGATATCCTCGATACGATGGCTGGGCGCGCGTCCCTGCACGTCTCGGCGGGGGGAGGAGCGCTGTTGCCGGAGGACGTCGCAGAGACGATTCGAAAGGTTCCGGGCGTCGAGCTCGCGGTCCCGGTCGTCAGCTCTTGGGCCTTCACGACGGATGGAACGGGCGAGCAGCTCACGGTCCACGGCATAGACGTCACGAGTGATGACGCGATCCGCGTCTACGAGCCCGGTGAGTCATCGCCGGACCTCGACGACCCGATCGTATTTCTGAACAACCGTGACTCGGTCGTCCTGACGGAGGTCTTCGCACGTCGGCACGGGTTCGCCATCGGTGATGCAATCGACCTCGACACACCGACAGGCCGCCAACGCTTCGTCGTGCGTGGGCTCCTGGCGCCAAAGGGAATCGCACGAATACAAGGTGGCAACCTGCTCGTGATGGACATCGACGCTGCGGAGCTTGCGTTCACGCGACGCGGCCTCGTGAATCGGATCGACGTCGTGGTTCGTCGCGACGTCGACGTCTCAACCGTTCGCTTCGGGATCCTTTCCGTTCTTCCGCCAGGTCTTCGGTGCGAAGCACCGGAGCAGCGCCGCCTTGATCTGCACAAGGTGATGCGATCGGTCCAGACGCTGCTGCAAGCCGTAGGCATCTTCGGTCTCTTCGCGGCCTTCCTGATCGCCTACAGTCGGCTCTCGGCCGTATTCGAGGCCCGAGTAGGGCAACTCGCCATTCTGCGAGCCGTCGGTGTCCGAACGAGCCGGGTCCGGTGGGAGCTCCTGAAGGAAAGTGCCCTCGTCGCGCTCGCCGGTATCGCGCTTGGGGTACCTTCGGGGATTGCCCTTGGCCACGGTCTTCTACCGGTTATCGCCACGACGACGGCGATCGGAGCCAAGCTTGTCACCGCCGACGCCATCATCGCCGTGCGTCCCGAGTCGATTCTGCTTGCCGCGAGTCTCGGGCTCGCGTCCGTGGTGTTCGCCGCCCTGATCCCGGCACGAAGGGCAGCGACCGTCCCGGTGGTGGAGACGCTTCGCAACCAGAGTGTCGAAGACACCCGCGCGTCTTCGCAGAGCGTCCTGGGCCCCGTCTTGGCGTGCGTCGCTGGCGTCCTCGTCGCGCTGCACCTGGCATTGGGATCGGCGAGCACGGGCCTCGTCGCCAGTGCACTCGTCGTGGTTTCGGTTGCAGTGCTGAGTCGCTCGCTACTTACCCTACTCGCGACCCCTCTCGGCGTACTCGGGGTGCGGATCGGGGGCGCACCAGGGCGGTTCGCCGTCGCGAACCTGTTGCGAGCCCCACGCCACACGGCATTGACCATCGCGACCTTGGGGGTCGGATTCGGCACGGTACTATGGCTGTGGACGCTTGCGAGGAGCTTCGAACAATCGGTGATCGCGGTCATGCCCGGGGTGCTGCGCGGGGATCTCGTGGTCAGCTCGGCCAACGTGGGCGCCGGATACGTCGAAGCTCCCGTCGACGACGTCATTCTGGGCGAACTGGCTGCAGTCCCTGGCGTGGCAGCGATCGTCGGTGAACAAACTGCCGACTGGCACTATGCCGATGGCCCGATTGCACTCAATGCGTTCGATCCCAGCTATTTCGCGGATTCGGTCTTCGGCGAATGGCGGCTCGTCGGGCGGTCGCTTCCGAACGCGATGCACGCAGTCTCGCGAGGCGACGGTGTCCTGGTCTCGGAAAACTTCGTGCGCAATTTGGAGCAGGGCGTCGGCGACTTGCTCACGCTCGAGACCCCGAACGGACCCGTGAGTCTGCGCATAGTCGGGATGACACGCGACTTCCTCTCCCCGCGAGGAACGGTCATCCTGAGTCGGGACTTGTATCGCGAAGTCTGGCGCGACACTCACGTAACCCACGCCCTGGTACGCGTATCGCCCACCACAACCCCCGAGGCGGTCCGCGACGAAATCCAGCGATCCCTTGGAACGCGATACCACATTCGGGTGCTTCGACTCGGCGAGCTCGTAGAGTGGTTTGCGGAGCAGGTCCGTCGCGCCTTCACCGGGCTCGACGTGCTCGCGGGATTCGTGCTCGTCGTCGTCCTCGTTGGGGTCGGCGACTCGCTTGCGCTCGGGATGCTGGAGCGAACTCGCGAGCTTGGTGTCGCCCGGGCGCTGGGGGTGCGACGTCGCGTACTCGGGTGGATCATCGTGGGCGAGGCCTTGATTCTCGGCGTCATTGGTGTCGTCGTCGCGATCGTCATCGGACTGAGTCTCGGCGTCTTGTGGGTCGAGTCGACGTTCCCCGCTCTGCTCGGCTGGACACTCACGCTGCACACGCCGGTCGCGCAGACGGCCGAACTGGCGATCGTCGCCATCGTCATCTGCTTGGTCGCCGCTTGTCTGCCTGCCCTGCGGGCTATTCGCCTGGACCCAGCCACGGTGCTTCGAGCGGAGCAATGATGAATTTCGCCGTTGTTCTCGACAGCGTGACGAAGTGCTACGGCCACGGCGCCAATACTGCGACCGTCATCAACGCAGTCAGTCTCAGCGTCCCCGCGGGCGAGTTCGTATCGATCATGGGGCCGAGCGGTTCTGGGAAGAGCACTCTCCTCAATCTCATCGCCGGCCTGGATACCCCGACGACGGGGAGCATCGTCGTTGAAGGACAGGACATGACGTCGATTCCTGACGACGAGCGTAGCGATCTTCGGCTTCGACGCATCGGCTTCGTGTTTCAGAGCTTCAATCTCTTCCCGACGTTCACGATCGAAGAGAACGTCATGTGGCCCCTTGAGTTCAGCGGTGTCGGAACACGAGACGCGCTCACACGTGCGAGGGCGGTCCTCGATCAAGTCGAGCTGAGTCCTGCGGCATACGGCCGTCGCCCGTCGGAGCTGTCGGGAGGAGAGCAACAACGGGCGGCGATCGCGCGCGCCCTCGTGGGGGGGCCGACGTTGATCCTTGCCGATGAACCCACGGGAAATCTCGACTCACGCACCGGGCAACGCGTCCTCGACTTGCTGCGGCGGTTGAATCGCGAAGTGCCGCTCACGGTGATCCTGGTCACTCACAGCGCGCTGGCCGCCACCTACGGCGACCGAACCGTCGAGCTTCGCGATGGTCGGATCATTCGCGATGTGCGCCCGCCAGCCGACGCGAGCGGGCGTGTACTTCCGCTTCGCGAGTGAACGCCCGGCGTTCGTGAACCGGCGGGTCCAGACCGAGGACCCCTTATGATACCAATCACCACTCTGGTATCATAATCGCGCCCTTGTGGAACTACGGGGCCTACCAATAATGCAACCGACTGATTTCTCTGCGGAATGTAGGGGCTCCTTGGTCAAGGCGCAGCACACCGGCTGTGCATTCGTGCCCCCACCTCTGCCGCGTATAGTCGCTATGTCACCGAATTTAATTTGGAAACTGTCCAGCGCGGACCGTACCGTCGGGAGGCTCGGCGGCGTGGGGGTCTCCCAGTTGAGTCCCACTCTTTTGCTGCGGCCGCTGGCACGCCGCGAGGCGGTTCTCTCCAGTCGGATCGAAGGTACGGCGACGACCCTCGAACAACTGACCCTCTTCGAAGCCCGAGCCGGCGGGCCGGCGCCTCCGGATGCGGTCGAAGTGTTCAACTATCACCAGGCGCTGCAACACGGGCTGGATCCCCATCGGGCAGTTCCGATGAGCCTACGGCTCATACGAGAGCTCCATCGCATCCTGATGCACGACGTGCCCCGATCGGATCCGACGCCGGGCGAGTTTCGTAGGGAGCAGAACTTCATCGGCGTGCCGGGACGGCCACTCGAGGCGCGCTTCGTTCCGCCACCGGTTCCTCAGATGCACGCGTGTCTCGATGACTTCGAGAAGTTCCTGCACGCGAGCAACACGATCCCTCCACTCATCCGGCTCGCGATGATCCACTACCAGTTCGAAGCCATTCATCCGTTCTTCGACGGCAATGGTCGCGTCGGGCGCCTCCTACTCAGCTTGCTCTTGTGCGAATATCAGATCCTTCCCACGCCGCTTCTGCACTTGAGCGCGTTCTTCGAGGCCAATCGTGAAAGGTACTACGACGCCCTTCGCCGCGTCAGCACTCACAACGATTGGGAGGGATGGTTCGACTACTTTCTGGACGCCGTCGTTGCCGAGTCGCAGGCTACCATGGACCGCATTCACAGGATCAATGCGCTGCGCGACACGTACCACGACCAACTGCGATCGGCGAAACAAACTGCCTTGACGGCGCGTGCGGTGGATGAGTTCTTCGTCCTGCCGATCACGACGGCGACTGCCATCGCGAAGAGCCTGGGCATCACCTATCGAGGCGCACAAAAGATCCTGGGCCGCCTTCAGCGGCTCGGCATGGTGCGCCTCATGTCCAAGGAGCGTCGCCGAGGGCGCCTCTATTGGGCGCCCGACGTATTGAAAGCCTTCGAAAAGGGATAGAGGAGTGTCGAAGTCAGGTGTCGGTCCGAGCCAGCCAACCCTGCGCACGCAACAGGGCGAGTTCGCAACTTAGACCAGGCCCGAACGCCATCATTACGCCCAGTTGGCCCTCCGCAATGGGTCGGCGTCGAAGCGCCTCGAGGATGAAGAAGACCGTTGCGGAGGACACGTTGCCGAAGGCACGCCACACCTCCCACGACGCCGCGACTTCGTGTGCGGCGAGGTGAAGTCGCTCACTGACAGTTTCGAGGACGCGAGGACCGCCGGGGTGTATGATCCAAAAGCTCACGTCATCTCGTCGAACGTTGTCCGCCAGGAGGAAGTCTTCGAGCGTCCCAGGAAGGCGGTCACCGACGATTTCGGGGAGATCGGGGGAGAGACACAGGCGAAGTCCGGTATCCGAAAGCCGCATTCCCAGCGCGTCGGTGGTGTTCGGCCACAGGACGGTTCGCGCTGCGAGAATCTCCGGCCCGTTGCGTGTAGCGGCGAGTCCGACGACGGCAGCCGCGGCCGCGTCCGCGAAGAGTATGTTGCCGATGACATCAGCCGGCGCGACGTCGCGGGTTTGCATGCACGACGAGCAGAGCTCGACGCTGATCACCAACGCATGACCAGCGCGTCGAGTGAGCAGCTCGGTTGCCAGCCCTATGGCTCCGACGCCGGCTGAACAACCGAGCTCGGTGATCGGCACACGTCGCGCGTGTGGCGGGATGCCGAGACGCGGGATTATGTAGGCGTCCACTGACGGCAGCATGTAGCCCGTACACGAGACCGTGATCACAGTGGCGACGTCGACCGCATCGATCCCCGCGGCCTCGAGAGCGCGGCGCCCGAGCTGTTCGGCGACCTCGCACACCCGGCGTTCATAGACACGGGATCGCGCCCCGGGCCCCATTTTCTCGAGCTCGTCGAGGGGTGTCTCGACGAGGCGTCGTTCGATGCGCGACCGCTCGACAGTCTGTCGAAAGCGTGCAGCGCCTTCGGCGCCGCCGGCGAGCCGCGGGAGTATCGCGAGCGTGTCCTGCTGCGAGATGCTCCACGGTGGCGCGTGTGTGACGAGGCTCAGCAGTTGCGGCGGCGCCGTCACCGCGGCTTCCACTCCACCCGCATCCGCTTGATGCCGTGGATGAAGCCCGAGAACAGCATGTCCGGCTCGCCCACCACGTGGATGTCGGGCAGCGTCCGGAACAGCTCCTGGAACATCACCCGGATCTCCTGGCGCGCGAGGTTCGCGCCCAGACAGTAGTGCGCGCCGCCGCCGCCGAAGCCCACGTGCTCGTTCGGCGTGCGCGTCACGTCGAAGCGGTACGGGTCGGTGAACGCGGCTTCGTCGCGGTTGGCCGAGGTGTACCACAGGACCACCTTCTCGCCCTCGCGGATCTTCTGGCCGGACAGCTCGACGTCGCGCGTGGTGGTGCGGCGGAAGTGGATCACGGGCGTCGCCCAGCGGACGATCTCCTCCACCGCCGTCGGGGCCACGCCGTCGAAGTCGGCCATCCACTTGCGGCGCTCGTCGGGGAAGTCCGTGAGGGCCTTCATGCCGTGGCTGATGGCGTTGCGCGTGGTCTCGTTGCCAGCCACCACCAGCAGGATGAAGAACGACGCGAACTCGGCCGTCGTCAGCCGGTCGCCGTCGACGTCGGCGGTCATGAGCACGCTCGTGATGTCCTCGCGCGCCTTGGCCGCCCGTTCCTCGCCCAGGGCCTGCGCGTACTGCGACAGCTCGATGGCCGCCGCCATGAGCACGTCCATGGTGACGCCGAACTCCGGATCGCCGATGCCGAGGATGGTGTTCGACAGCTCGAACATCCGCCGGTTGTCGGCCTCGGGAATGCCCATCATGTCGCAGATGATCTTGAGCGGCAGCGGTGCCGCGATCTCCTCGACGAAGTTGCACGAGCCCTTGGGCGCCACGGCGTCGACGATCCGTCGCGTCGTCGCGCGCACGCTCTCTTCGAGCGAGGCCACCATGCGCGGCGTGAAGCCGCGGTTCACCAGCTTGCGCAGCTTCGTGTGGCGCGGGGCGTCCATGTTGATCATGGAGCCGAAGAACTCGAGCAGCTCGATCGGCAGGTCGCCGATGTTGGAGCCCTTGCCCGAGATGAACGTCTCCGAGTCGCGTGAGGCGCGCACCACGTCGGCGTAGCGCGTGAGCGACCAGAAGCCGGGTCCGGCCGGAAAGCCGATGAACTCGGGCTCGGCGTGGAACGACACGGGACGCTCGGCGCGCAGCTTCGCGAAGATGCCGGCGCGATCCTTGCGCGCCCAGACCTCGGGCGAGCCGAGCTTGATTTCGTCCAGCGGAAGATCGGTGGTGGGGATGGGTGTCACGCGCCCATGAACCCCACCGGACGGCGCCCCGTCAAGCTGCGGGGGGACGGCGTCTACCCTTTCGGCGCCGTGGCTTCGATCGGATACCCCGCCTCGCGCCACGCCTTCATCCCGCCGTCGAGCGCCACCGCGCGCACGTAGCCCATCGTCCGCAGCGTGTCCGCGGCGAGCGTCGAGATCTTTCCGAACTCGCAGCACGTGACGACGCGCACCGTCGGGTCGGGAAGCACCTGGTCGATGCGCAGCTCGAGCTGGCCGCGCGGCACGTGGCGCGCGCCGGGAATGTGTCCGGCGTCGAAGGCGTCCCGCTCGCGGATGTCGAGCACGACGATCCCGCCGCCGCCCTCCACGCGATCACGCAGCGCCTCCATCGACATGAACGCGATGCGCTGCGCGGCCTCGTCGAGGAGCTGGGCCACCGTCTTGCCGCCGGTCCGGTTGGTCCGCAGCGCCTCGGTCAGGTGATCCGGCATGCCGAGGTTGAGGGCGCGCATCTGCTCGACGAAGGCGGCGCGATCGCGCTTCTGGAGGCGCGGGTTCTCGGCTTTCTCCTGGCCGATCGTCGTCGGCGGCGTGTTCTTGTAGTTGTGCCCCGGGTACACGGCGAGGGAATCGCCCTGCCGCAGCAGCTTTCCGAACAGGCTCTCGTGAAGCACTTCGGGATCGCCGGTCGGTAGATCGGTGCGCCCGGTGGCGCCGCGCAGCAACGTGTCGCCGGTCAGCACGCGATCCGAGAGGACGAGCGAGATCGAGTCGTCGGTGTGGCCCGGCGTGGCGATGGCTCGCATGCGCAGCTTGCCCGCGATCAGCGTCTCGCCGTCGTCGATCCTCACGTCGACGTCCGGCGCGATGCTCGCGCGGTGCATGACCCGCGGGATGCCCAGCCGTCGCGCCAGCTCGAGCGACGCCGAGAAGTGATCGGCGTGCGTGTGCGTGTCGATCACGTAGTGGATGCGGACGCCGGCCTTGCCGACGAGGGCAAGCGTGCGGTCGATCTGCGAGAGCTCCGGATCGACCACCACCCCGGCGCACGTGTCGCCGCACGCGATCACGTACGAGCAGCAGCCACCGGAGCGGATCTCCTCGAAGATCATGCGAGGGCTATAGCTTGGTTTTCGTTCCCGACTCCAGGGGTGCGATCCGCACGGGTTGCTGGGAACGTGGCCTTTGAGGCACAAGTCGAACGTGCTGCCCGACGAGGAGCTGCGCCCCGAGCAGATGGCCGTGCTGCGTCGGATGACGCCGCAGGAGCGATGGGCCGTGGCGCGCGAGCTCTATTGGTCCGCCCGCCGACTCAAGGCGGCGTTTCTGCGCGATCTGCACCCTGACTGGTCGGCGGAGCAGATCGAGGATGAAGTGAAGCGCTGCTTCCTCCATGCCCGATCCTGACCTGATCGCACTGTTCGTGCGGCCCCTGTCCCAGCTCGGGGTTCGCTATATGGTCAGCGGGAGCATCGCGGCAATGTTGTTCGGCGAGCCGCGTTTCACGAACGACATCGATCTCGTGGTCTTCCTCACCCCGGCGGACGTTCCAGGGCTCTCGCGCGTTTTCCCGCCATCCGACTACTACCTTCCTCCACCCGAAGTCATTGCCGTCGAAATCGCGCGCGAGCGCCGTGGGCACTTCAACGTGATCCACATGAGGTCTGGGCTGAAGGCGGACCTCTACACGTCGAATCGTGATGAGCTACACGACTGGGCGATAGGACGAGCGCGCACGTTCTCGCTGGAGGGCAGTGAGGTCACCGTCGCGCCGCTCGAGTACGTCATTCTTCGAAAGCTCGAGTATTTTCGCGAAGGGGGCTCGGAGAAGCACCTGCGCGACATCCGCACGATGGTGAGCGTCTCGGGTGACGAGCTGGATCGGACCGCCCTCGCCGACTGGCTGCGCCGTATGGGATTGGAAGAGCAGTGGGCGCGAGCGCAAGCCTGAGGATCTCTCAGCAATTGCGACCCGCTACGTTCCCCTGTAAGGCAGCGCGCCAACGTGACGGAGCTGCTGCAACCACTCCTCGACTGGTATCTGCGCTCGCTCGAGGCCGGCGGCTATCCGCTGGTGGCGCTGCTGATGGCCATCGAGAGCTCCATCGTGCCGTTGCCGAGCGAGGTCGTCGTGCCGCCGGCGGCGCACCTCGCGTGGACGAGCGGCATCCCGTTCCTCGGCGTCCGTCTCGGTGGCTGGACGGGGCAGATCACGCTCGTGATCGCGGGCGCGGTCGGCTCGTGGATCGGCGCCACGGCCATGTACTGGTTCTCGCGCATCGCGGGGCGCCCGCTCGTCATGCGCTACGGGAAGTACGTCTTCATCTCCCCGCACAAGGTCGAGGGCGCCGAGCGCTGGGCGGAGACGTACGGCCCGTTCGGCATCTTCGCGTCGCGCCTGCTGCCGGTGGTCCGCCACCTGATCGGCATTCCCGCCGGCATCGTGCGGATGAGCTACCTCTCGTTCTCCATCTACACCCTCGTGGGCTCGGCCCTGTGGTCGGCGGTCCTCTGCTACCTCGGCGTGCAGGTCGGTGCCGACATCAGCAAGGGCGAGATGCACCGGGTCACGCTCTGGCTCGCCGGATTCCTCGTGGTCGTGGGCGCGCTCTATTATCTCTTCGTGCACCGCCACATGAAGGCCGCGCGCGAAGCGTCCTGAGCGGCGCTACTGGTTCGCGAGCGGAAAGCGCGCCGAGCGCGCGAGCGGCTCGTGCTTGCCGCCGGCGGTCGTGTTGAGCTGGATCTCCGCGGCCGGCGCGCGCATCGGGGCCGCCAGCGCCACCTTCCACGCGGCCTGCGCGCGCAGCTCGCCACCCGCCCGGATGCGCTGCGTGCCCTTCCACGCGGCCGGCAGGTCCAGGTCGATGCGGCGCGTGCCGCCGGCGACCAGCACCACCTCGAGGTCGCTCACCTCGGCGTCCTTGCCGACGTTCTTCACCACCAGCTCGCCCGCCACCTCGACCTCCTTCGCCAGCTCGCGCGCGACGGCGATCGTGGGCGCGAAGGTCAGCTCGAGCTTCGGAGTCTTCTTCAAGAGACCGAACATGCTCATCCCTCCAGCAGGCGGTGCAGCCCCAGCTCCAGGCACCGGACGATCTCGTCGCGGCAGTGACGGAAGACGTCTTCGCTCTGCATCGCGGGGTCGGCGATGTCGCCGCTCTCGCCGGCGAGCTCGCGCAGCAGGACGACCGGCTTGCCGCCGGCCTCCGGGAAGTCCTTGGCGAGCATGCGGCGCTGCTCGTCAGTCATGGCCAGGATGACGTCGGCCTCTACGATCAGATGCCGCTGCCGCTTGAGGTCGGTCGCGCCCGCGCCCTCCGGAAGATGGATGCCGATGTCGCGCAGCACGAAGCGCGCGTCGAGCGAGACCAGGCTGCCGTCGCGCGCGAAGGGTGCGATGCCGCCCGAGCGCACCGCATAGCGGTCGGCGACACCCCTGGACGCGAGAAGCCGCAGCAGCACCGCTTCGGCGATGATGCTGCGGCTCGTGTTCGCGTGACAGATGATGAGGATGCGCCGGGGCGACGGCGTCGTGCTCACATCCCTCCGGCGAAGATGTCGTTCATCGTCTCGGGCTTGGTGACGCCCGTGGCGAGGGCTTCCTTGATCTTCTTGCCGAGCGCGGCGGCGTCCCACGTGGCCTGCTTCTCGTTCTGGACGCGCGTGGCCGAGTGCCAGCCCTTCATGGGCCACACGGTGCGGCCGCCGACGCGGAACACCTGGCCGTTGCAGCCGGCCGCGTCGTCGCTCGAGAGCCAGGCGACGAGCGGGGAGATGTTCTGCGGACCCCACACGTCGAACTCGCCCGCCTTCACCTCGCCGCCCATGAGGGCCGCGGTGGACGGCGTCGCGTCGACCGTGAGGCGCGTGCGCGCGACCGGGGCGATCGCGTTGGCCGTCACGCCGTACTTCTTCATCTCCTGCCCGATGATGATGGCCATCGTCGCGACGGCGGCCTTGCAGGCGCCGTAGTTCGTCTGGCCGACGTTGCCGAGCAGGCCCGCGTCGGACGCGGTGTTGATGATGCGGCCGTTCAGCTGGTTGCCCTTCTTGTGCTCCTCGCGCCAGTACTCGGTCGCGTGGCGGCACATGTTGAACGTGCCCTTCAGGTGCACCGCGACGACGGCGTCCCAGCTCTCCTCGTCCATGTTGAAGATCATGCGGTCGCGGAGGATGCCGGCGTTGTTGACGACGATGTTGAGCTTGCCGAAGGTCTTGATGGCCGTGTCGACGATGTTCTTCGCGGCCTTGTGGTCGGCGACGTTGTCGCCGTTCGCGATCGCGTCGCCACCCATCTTCTTGATCTCGGAGACGACCTCCTGTGCCGGGGTGGCGGTGGGGGCGCCGGTGCCGTCGAAGTGGGCACCCAGGTCGTTCACGACGATCTTGGCGCCGAGCTTGGCCATGAGGAGCGCGTGCTCGCGGCCGATCCCGCGACCCGCGCCCGTGATGATTGCGACTTTCCCTTCGAGCAGCATCAAAGAGCCTCCTTGGAGTTAATCCGGAGAACCTGCCCCGACGGGAAGCGCCTTGTCAACACCGGCGTCGGCCCGTTAAGACCCGCGGCGCATGCCCCGCACGATCCAGGCGCTGAACGTCGTCGGCGCGCTCGTCGCACTCGCGAGCGGCGTCGCGGTGCTGGGCTCGAACCTGTTCGATGCGGCGTACCACGCGCACTATCACGACGCGTACTCGTTCGTGCTCGCCTACATCGGCTTCTACGCGCTCGTCCTCCACGCGTTCGTGCGCAGGACCCGCTTCGCGCCGCACCTGGGCGTGGTGAAGGCGCTCGGCGCCTATCTCTTCCTGGTGTTCTTCCCCGACGTCGGGCAGTCGTGGATGGCGTGGACGCCGGGGCGGTACGTCTACCAGCTCTTCGACTGGGGTCCGGACGCGAAGATCGGCCTCATGGCGTTCGTGTTCCTCGGGCGCGGCGCGTGGAACACCGTGAACGCGTTCACGCTCACGCGCGACTGGTGGTTCGACCTGCGTGCGCGCCGGCCCCTGCTCGGGCGGCTGCTGACCGCCGTTCCGATCGCGATCACGGTCTTCTGCGTGTGGGCGTTCCTCTCGGTCGTGCGGATCGACCGCACGACGTTCTCGGCCGAGGCGCACGAGATCGCACGGATCGTGTTCGACGGGATCGAGTGTCCCGACGTGCGGGCGAAGAAGGGCACGACCACGACGGACGTGCGCCAGCGCGGCGATCGCCGCTACGACGTGAGCATCCAGTGGGGCTGCGACGACACGCGGGTGCTCGTGCGCGCGCCGGACGGGAAGCTCGGAACGGCGGGCGGTCCGCGTCCCGAGTGCTGCGCGGAGAGCTCGGCCTCCTAGGCGTGTGGCAGCGGAACCGCGCTCGCGCCCCGCGGCGCCGCGGCGCCGCGCGGCGTGTCGGCGAAGGGATCGTACGCGAGGTCGGCGTCGGCCGGGCTGGGATACTGCGAGGCGCTCGTCGTGTGCCGCAGCGGCCCGAGGATGGTTGCGTCGACGGGCGACTGCCAGCGCTCGTAGTATCCGCCGTCGCGCAACATGCGGTGCACCGCCGCCAGGCGGTAGCAGGGCACGCCCGGATACAGGTGATGCTCCAGGTGGAAGTTGTTGCCGTAGAACAGCAGCGTGTAGAAGGGCGACGCGTAGCTGCGGGAGTCGCGGAAGACGCCGATCCCGGTGCCGGCGTGCTCGACGTAGCCGCGGAGTCCCGACATCGGTACGACGAGCGCGAGCGGCAGCACGACCGTGAACAGCGCGAGCCACGGGTTCACGTACGCGAGCCCGAGGTAGAGAATCGCCCACATCGCGAGGAAGCCGAGGTTGCACCACGCGAGCACCTGCTGCTCGCGTGCCGAGAACGGCAGGCGGTAGCCGAGCGGGAGCGTCCTGCCGAGCGCAACCTGCACGGTGTTGCGCAGATGCGATCGGCTTCCGGCGCTCCGGGCGAACAGGCACCGCGTCCAGAAGGTGCGGAACTGCGGGTAGAGCCGCGCGTCGGGATCGGAGGCCTGGTTCGTGTAGCGATGGTGGTTCCAGTGCGCGATGCCGTAGCCGACGGCGCTGAAGCTCGTCATCGCCGAGAAGAGGGAGCCGAGGATCATGCTCACGTGCTTGTTGCGGTGGAGCAGCAGGTGGATGCCCTCGTGTCCGACGAAACCGAGCAGGTGCGCCCCCTGTGCCGCCAGGACGAGCAGCGGCGCGGCGAGCACGATGCGAAGCGCGAGCGACCAGGGTCGCGCTGCGACCCAGGCCGCGAGGAGCCCGAACCCGACGAATGCCGCGAGGCTCACGCCGACGAACAGGAGACCCTCGGCCGATCGGACCTCGTAGATCTCGCGCGGGAGCCGCGGACGGCCCTGCGCCACGGTCGGGGGTGGCTCGGATGGTCGGTGCGAGACCGCAGCCATCTCGCGCAGGGCATACGCAGGCTGCGATCAAGCTGTCAAGCTCGGGCGCGACTCCGCAGCATTCGTCCCGCACGCGCGCCGGTGTGCGCGCCGCGATCGACGACGACGTCGCCGTTCACCACCACCGCGTCCATCCCGACCGGGTACTGCCGCGGGTCCTCGTATGTACTTTGCGTAGCGACGGTCTTCGGATCGAACACGACGACGTCGGCGTGTCGTCCCTCGGCGATCATGCCGCGATCCGCGAGCCCGAATCGCCGGGCGGACAGGCCGGTCATGCGATGGACGGCCTCTTCGAGCGACAGCACGCCCTGCTCGCGCACGTACACCTGGAGCACGCGCGCGAACGTCCCGTAGAGCCGTGGATGCGGCTTTCCGTCGACGGAGGGCACGCCGTCCGAGCCGATCATCGTCGCGGGATGCGCGAGGACGCGCCGGACGTCGCGCTCGTCCATGGCGGCGACGATGGCGATGATGCCGCGCCCGTCGCGCTCGAAGAGCAGGTCGGCGGCTTCGCGCGCCGACGTCGCCCCCCACATCATGCAGACGTCGGCCAGCGACTTTCCCTCGAGCTCATGGAGGGTCTGCATGGTCGCGATCCACACGGCGGCCGGCGGCACGGTTTCGAGCACGCCCGCGTCGCGGAGCGCCACCAGCGTCGTGCTGAGCGAAGTGTACGGATAGACGTCGAGCGTCACGTCGGCGCCGCGCCCGCGCACGGCGTCGATCATGGCGAGGCTCCGCTCGACCATCCCCCAGTTCCGCTCGCCCATCGCCTTGTGGTGCGAGAGCTGCACCGCCACGCCCGCTTCCTCGCCGATGCGCAGCGCCTCGGCGACCGAGTCGAGGAGGCCGTCGGCTTCGTCGCGCAGGTGCGTCGCGTACACGCCGCCACCCTCGCCGACGACGCGCGCGACCTCGATCACCTCTTCGGTCGTCGCGTAGCTGCCCGGCGCGTAGAAGAGACCGGTCGACATGCCGACCGCACCCGCCTGCATGGCCTCACGCACGATGTCGCGCATGGCCTCGAGCTCGCTCGGGTTCGGCTCGCGCTTGGATCCGCCGAGCACGGCCATGCGCACCGTCGCGTGCGGGACGAGGGCGGCCACGTTCACCGACGGCGGCTCGCGCTCGAGCAGGCGAAAGAAGTCGTCCGTCGTATGCCACGACGGGTCGCCCAGCGGGCCGAAGAGGGTGGGGCCGAAGCTGCGGAGAAAACCGAGATAGGCCGGGCCGAGCGGCGCGGCGCCGAAGCCGCAGTTCCCGATCACGACCGACGTCACGCCCTGCATGACCTTGGCCTCGCACGCGGGTCGACCGAGGAGCGCGAAGTCGTCGTGCGAATGGACGTCGATGAAGCCCGGCGCGACGACGCGGCCGGTGGCGTCGATCGTGCGGCGCGCGTCGCCCGACGGCGAGCCGACGACCGCGATCCGATCGCCGTCGATCGCGAGGTCGGCGCGACGGCCGGGCGCGCCCGTTCCGTCCACCACCATCCCGCCTCGAATCGCCAGGTCGTAGGTCATCGCCCGAAGAGAGCTTCCAGCATACGAGGGTCACGATCGTGTCTCCACCGCTCGGCGCGCCCTCTCGCTGGTCAAATTACTGCCTGGGCTGCACGACAGACGGAACAGACGCAGGCGCTGTGACGCCTCCTGCTTGAGACTCTGTGGGGGTGGTCACAGAATCGAGCTACCCATGTTGGGTCACGACTGGATCGTCCCGCTGGGTGCCGCAGTCGCCAATCTGCTCATCGGCGGCACGGTGCTCTGGCGTGGGGCGCGCGGTCCGACGACGCGGACGTTCGCGTGGATGACCGCGATGGTCGCGCTCTGGAACGTCGACGTCTTCGCCCTCTACTACTTCGAGGATCCGGCGGCGGCGGAGTTCTGGAGCCGTCTCTTCCGCACTGGCCTCTTCCTCGCCCCGAGCGCCGTCTTCCATTCGACGCTGTTCGTCGCCGAGGAGCGCAGCCCCGGGGCGCGCAAGATCGCCTGGATCGGGCACGCGATCGGCCTCACCTTCGCGGCCGTCGGCCTCGTGAAGGGAACGCTCGTCCGCGACGTCGCCCCCCACCAGTGGGGCTGGTACCCGATCCCGACCAGGCTGTACGCGGCCTACGGCGCGTTCGGCGTCGTGTACCTCGTGATGTCGCTCCTCGTCGTCTGGCGCCGGTACAAGGTTCCGGTCTCGGCGCGGCACCGCCTGCAAGCGAAGTTCTTCTTCGTCGCGTGCGTCATCCAGGTGGCGTTCGTGCTCACGAACTTCCTGCCGATCTACGGCATGAACGTCTACCCGCTCGGCAACCTCGGGAACGTTCTCTGGCTCGCGATCATCGCCTACTCGATCGTGCGCCACCGCTTCATGGACCTCGACTACGTGGTGCGGAAGGTCGTGAGCCTGTCGATGGCGGGCCTCTGCGTGCTGGTGCCCTCGAGCCTCGTCGTGGTGGCCATTGCGCGCGCGATCGGCGTCGACGCGCCGATCCTGGTGGCGTGCATCGTGTCGGCCGTGGGGCTGCTCTCGGCCGTCCTCATCCCCACCCTCCAGCAGGCGATCGAGACGCGCGTGCAGGAGGCGATCTTCGCCCACCGCTACGACTATCGGCTGCGGCTGCGCGTGCTCAGCTCCGACCTCGTCCACATCCTCGACGAGCGCGAGCTGGTCCGTCGCCTCGGCGAGGCGCTTACCGAGATCCTCGAGGTGGAGAGCTGCGCGATCCTGCTCCGCGACGAGCGGAGCCGCGCCCTCGCGCAGGTGTACCCCGAGCCCCGCGACAAGCTCGACGTGTCGGCGCTCAGCGCCCTCGACGCGCTGACCGAGCCGATGCTCACGGCCGAGCTCGAAGCGATCCGGTCGCCTGCGGCGCCCCTGTTCGTCGCGCGCGGATGGGAGGTGGCGCTGCCGCTGCGCGTGAACAACCGGCTCACGGGTCTCGTCGCGCTCACGCGCAACCGCGACTTCCGCATCGTGTCGCGCGAGGACCTGACGCTCCTCGCCGCCGTGGCGAGCGCCGCCAGCGTCGCGCTCGAGAACGCGCGCCTGTCGCGCGAGCTGCGACGCTCCGAGACGGCGCTCGAGCGCGCGAATCGCCTCTCGTCGATCGGGACGCTGGCCGCCGGCATCGCGCACGAGATCCGCAACCCGCTGACGGCGGTGAAGACGTTCCTGGACCTCCTGCCGCAGCGCCTCGACGACCCCGACTTCGTGTCGAGCTTCCGGGAGCTCAGCCTGAACGAGCTCCGCCGCGTGACGAACCTCATCAACGAGCTCCTGGCCTTCGGGCGCTCGACTTCGGCGGAGCGCCGGGCGGTCGATCTTGCCCCGACGCTCGACCAGGTGGTGCGGCTCCTCGAGTCGACCGCGCGCAAGCGCCAGGTGAGCCTGGAGCTGCACGCCGACTCGGGAGTGCCGCCGGTGTGGGCGGACGCGGATCAGGTGAAGCAGATCGTCCTCAACCTCGTGCTGAACGCGATCGACGCCAGCGCGGCGGACGACGTGGTGTCGCTCGCGCTCTACGCGGGCCCCGACGACCAGGTGACGATCGAGGTGCGCGACCACGGCACGGGCATTCCGCGCGAGCAGCTCGAGAGCATCTTCCACCCGTTCTTCACCACCAAGGAGACGGGCACGGGTCTCGGGCTGTCGCTCGTCCACCAGATGGTGGTCGAGCACGGCGGCGAGATCGCGGTCGACAGCGAGGTCGGGCACGGCACCGTGTTCCGTGTGACGCTGCCCGTCTCGGACGTCCCGCTCCAGTCGACGGGCACGTAGCTCCGGTTGACGCCGAGCGCGGCGGGCCCCTATGAAGCTCGCCCGTGACCCGCACGGTCGTCGTCTGCTTGCTGCTCGCGACGACACGCATCGCCGGCGCCATCGATCTGCGGGTTCCGGGCACCGAGACGCACGTCGACGCCTCGGGCTACGTCGACGGCCTCGCGATCGGCGCGCTTGGCGGTCCGCGCCAGCGCCCGCAGGCCATCACCGAGCTGCGCTTCCAGGCCCGGCCCTCCAAAGCGCTGCGGCTGCAGCTCACGCTCCGCAATCGCATCGGTGGGCCGTTCGAGGGCGGGCATCCGGGCATCATGAACCTGGACCACGAGTTCCAGAACCGCACGCCGTCGCTCGAGTTCAACGAGGCTTACGCCGAGCTGCGCGAGGGCAACCTGCAGGTCCGCGCCGGCATCCAGAAGTTCGCGTGGGGGAAGCTCGACGGCGTCCCGCCGACCGACATCCTGACGCCGCGCGACCTCCACGACCCGTTCGTGCGCGACTTCGAGGAGAGCAAGATCGGCATCCCGGCCGTGCTGGCGACGTACTTCCTGCCGGCGCTACCCTCGATGGATCTGAGCGAGCTGCGCGCGAGCGTCGCGTACATTCCGCTCGCCGTTCCGCCACGCCTCCCTCTCGCCGAAGAGCGGTGGTTCCCGCCGTCGGTCCGTGCGGGCATCCCCACCATTCCGGAGCGCCGGGCCGAGCAGCTCCTCAACGGCGTGCTGCAGGCGACGGTTCCGGGCGCGCCGCCGATCGAGCTGGACGGGCCCGTGAACATCCCGCTCACCTTCCGGACGCTGAACCACCGCCCGCCGGTCGCCTTCAACGCCGGCGGCGGCGCCTTTCGTCTGTCCGGGACGTTCCGCACCGTCGACTGGAGCATCTCGCACTACACCGGTCCGGAGACCGGCCCCGACGCGCGGCTCATCACGCACGCGTTCTGCCGCAACTGCATCGCGAACCTCGCGAACCACCGGTTCCCGGTGACCGCCACGACGTATCTCCGGCAGTCGCACGACACGGTCCACATGACGGGCGCCGACATGTCGACGGTCCTCGGCGGCGCGACGCTGCGGGGCGAGGTCGCGGTGTTCCAGAACCGTCCGTACCTCCGCATCACGAGCCAGCTCATCGACAACGTGCTCAAGCCGAAGAAGGTGAAGCAGTACGGCCCCGCCCTGGTGCTCCAGGGTCATACGCCCGTGCCGATCGGCGAGCTCTTCCCCGATCGCGACAGCGTCGAGTGGGGCGTCGGGGTCGACTACCTGGTGAACGGCTTCCTGCCGCTCCTCCAGGTGAACCAGGTGGTCTTCACCGACTCGGGACCCGAGGAGCTGCTGTCGGATCCCGAGACCCGGCTGCTGGGATCGATCCGCCGGCGCTTCCTGCAGGACACGCTCGAGGTCGAGATGCGCGGCGTGTACGCCATCGAGCGGGGAGCGTGGTTCGTCTTTCCGCGCGTGACCTATCGCTACGGCGACAACTGGCGCTTTCGCTTCGGCTACCTCGGGATCGGGGGACCCGAGGATTCGGTGATCGGCCAGTACCACGCCAACGACGAGTTCGTCATGGAAGCACGCTACATCTTCTGATGCTCGAAAGGTCCGGGCGTTCGCGTCACCGGCTCGATCGGAACGCTCGTTCCTATCGAAGCACGAGCAGACGGGCGCGAACGTCGGGTATGCTGGTTGCTCCAAATAGGGCAACCAGCGGGGTTGACCGACGCCATGCCACCTGCGCTTGCGGCCGCGTCGCCCCTTTGGGAGGAGAGAGACGCCCCGGCGCCGACGTCGGGCAAGGCCGCAACTTCGTAGGACTTCCAACATGTTGGCAGACGCCATCGCCCGCTCGACGCGCTTCGTGATCCGGCGGCGATGGATGGTACTTGCAGCCCTCGTCCTGCTGACGGCCTTCCTCGCGCGCTCGGCGCGATCGCTCCACATCGAGGCCAACCCCGACCACCTGGTGCCTCAGGAGCATCCGTACATCCAGACGCTGAACGACCTCTACCGGATCTTCGGCGACAAGAGCCTCATCGTGGTCGGGCTCTTCCCCCACGACGGCAAGGTCTTCACGCCCGCGTTCTTGAAGACGGTCGCCAACGTCACGGCGCAGATCGAGAAGGTCCCCGGCGTGAACCGCGCGCTCGTCCAGAGCATCGCGGCGGACCACGTGAAGGACATCCGCGGCACCGCCGACGGCATCGAGGTCGAGCCGGTGATGGAGACGCCGCCGACCGACGCCGCCGGCGCCGAGGCGGTGCGGAAGCGCGTCTTCGCCCACGACATGTACGTCGGAACGCTCGTCTCGAAGGACGAGACCGCGGCGAGCATCCAGGCGAGCTTCGACCTCACCGAGAAGACGCCCGACTGGGTGAGCCTCTATCGCGCCGTCCAGGATGCCGTCGCCGCCAACGACGACGGGACGTTCGACACCACGTACTCCGGCATCGTCGTCTACGCCGCGCGTATGACGCAGCTGACGGCGCGCACGCTCCTGTTCTTCCCGCTGGCGCTGCTCGTGATCGGCCTCGTCCACTACCACGCGTTCCGCACCGTGCAGGGTCTCGTCCTGCCGCTCGTGACCGCCCTCATGGCCGTCGTGTGGGCGCTCGGGCTGATGGGGCTCACCGGCATCGCGCTCGATCCGGCGAACATCGCGACCCCGATCCTGATCCTCGCCATCGCCGCCGGACACGCCGTCCAGGTGCTGAAGCGTTTCTACGAGGAGTACGACCGCACGCGCGACGTGGAGGAGGCCATCGTCGAGGCGATGCGGCGAGTGGGGCCGGTCATGCTCGCGGCGGGGGTCGTCGCCGCGCTGTCGTTCTGCTCGCTCGCGACGTTCGCCCTCGCCAGCATCCGCACCTTCGGTCTGCTCACGGCGTTCGGCATCGTGTCCGCGCTCGTGATCGAGCTCTTCGGCATCCCCGCGCTCCGCGCCATGCTGCCCCCGCCCGCCGCGCGCGAGCGCGAGCGTGAAGCGGAGGCGCATCCGTGGATGGACGCCTTCCTGCGCACCTGCGGCCGGCTCACGACGGGGCGCGCGGCGCGGCGCACGCTCGTCGCCTCGGCGTTGCTGGTGGCCGTGTGTCTCGTCCTCGCCCTGCGCGTGCGCATCGACATGAGCTATCGCCGCGTGCTCGGCGCGACCGATCCGGTGCAGATCGGCGATGCGCGCGCGAACGCGACCCTGGCCGGAACCAACACCTTCATCGCGCTCGTCGAAGGGCCGGGCGAGGGCAGCATGGAGGAGCCCGCGATCGTGCAGGCGATCGACGGGCTCGAGCGCCGCCTGCGCGCCGAGCCCGGCGTCGGATCCGGCATGTCCTACGTCGACTTCCTGCGCACGATGCACCAGACGCTCAACGCCGACCGCCCGGACGCCGGCGATCTGCCGGCCAAGCGCGCCCTCGTCGCGCAGTACCTCTTCCTGTACTCGATCTCGGGCGGCGGCGAGAGCCTCGATACGCTGCTCACGCCCGCGCACGACACGGCGAAGGTCCGCTTCCTCACCCGCGAGGACAGCACGCGGGACGGCGAGCGGCTGGTGAAGGTCGCCGAGGACGTCGTCCGCACGACGTTCCCGCCCGGCTACCGCGTGCGCTACACGGGCTCGCTCGCCAACATGTCGGCGGCGACGCAGTCGATGGTCGAGGGCAAGGCGCGCAACATCGCGCAGATCGCCGTCATCATCGTCGTGGTCGCCGGGCTGCTGCTGCGCTCGGTGGTCGGCGGCATCCTGGTCGCGACGCCGCTCGCGTTGACGCTCGCCGTGAACTTCGGGCTCATGGGGCTCTTCGGCCTCGCGCTCGATACCAATACCTCCACCATCGCCGCGCTCGCCGTCGGCATTGGTGCCGACTACGCGATCTACTTCCTCTTCCGCCTGCGCGAGGAGCTGACGCACGAGCCGGTGCTCGACACCGCGCTCCGCCGCGCCCTCATGACGTCGGGAAAGGCCGTGCTGTTCGTGTCGTCGGCCATCGCGGCCGGCTACGCGACGCTGTGCCTGTCCGGGTTCTCGTACTACGTGCGCATGGGCGCGCTCATCGCCGTCGCGATGGTCGTCTCGTCGACCAGCGCGCTCATCCTGCTCCCGGCGCTGGTCGAGGTGCTGCGGCCGCGCTTCCTCGGCATCGGCGAGGGGATCGTACCGAGGCTGCCGATCGTGCCGGTACCGCAGCCCGCGACGGCCCTGGGCGAGGCCGGCTCAGAGGCCGAGCCGCCGCATCTTCTTCAGTAGCCCGCGATACGTGATCCCGAGCGCCTCGGCGGCTTTCGTCTTGACGCCGCCCGCACGCTCGATCGCGTCGAGGATCTGCTCGCGCTCGAAGCCGTCGGTGCGCGACTGCAGGACGCTCGGCGGCGCACCGGGCACGGGCGTCGAAGTGACGTGGTCGGACAGGAGGTCCTCGGTGATCGGCGCGCCGGGCTCGGCGAGCAGGATGGCGCGCTCGAGCTCGTTCTCGAGCTCGCGTACGTTGCCGGGAAACGCGTAGCGTTGCAGCGCGGCCAGCGCCTCCGGCGTCGGGTCGCGCGCGTCCTTGCCGACCTGCGCGGCGAGCCGGCGCACGAGGTGGCTCGCGAGCGCCGGCAGGTCTTCCATGCGGTCGCGCAGCGGCGGCAGCCGGATCGGGAACACCTTCAGGCGATAGAAGAGGTCCTCGCGGAACCGCCCCGCCTTCAGCTCCTCGTCGATCTTGCGGTTGGTCGCGGCGATGATCCGCACGTCGACCTTGCGATCGCGCGTGTCGCCGACCGGCCGGATCTCGCCCTCCTGCAGCACGCGGAGGAGCTTCGCCTGGAGCGACTGGCTCGTCTCGGAGATCTCGTCGAGGAACAGCGTCCCGCCGTCGGCGACCTCGAACAGGCCCTTCTTGTCGGCGAGCGCGCCGGTGAACGCGCCCTTGCGGTGTCCGAAGAGCTCGCTCTCGAGGATCCCCTCGGACAGGGCGGCGCAGTTGACCGCGACGAACAGGCGCTCCTTGCGCGGGCTCGCGGCATGGATCGCGCGCGCCACCAGCTCCTTGCCCGTTCCCGTCTCGCCCTCGAGGAGCACGGTCGTGGGGGCGGGCGCCACCTTCGCGACGAGGGCCATCACCTCGCGCATCGGCGGGCTGTCGCCGACGATGCGGCCGGCATCGGGACGGGCGTCGCGGAGATACGCGTTCTCCGCCGCCAGGCGCTCGTTGGCGCGGCGCAGCTCCTCGACCAGGCGCGCGTTCTCCCGCGTCAGGTGGCAGAGCTCGACGGCGCGCGCGAGGGCCGAGCGCATCTCCTCGTCGTCCCAGGGCTTGCTCAGGTAGCGGTAGATGCGGCTGCGGTTGACGGTTCGCACCAGCGCATCGACGTCGGTGTAGCCGGTCAGCACGATCCGGATCGCGTCGGGGCGGATCTCCATCGACCGCTCGAGGAACTCGGCGCCGTCCATGCCGGGCATGCGCTGATCGGCGACGATCACGCCCACGTCGTCGCTGGCGAGGATCTCGAGCGCCTTGACGCCGCCCGTCGCCTTCAGCACCGTGAACTCGTCGCCGTAGCTGAACTCGAACGAGGCGAGGATGTCGGGCTCGTCGTCGACGACGAGGATCGGCACGCTGCGATAGTCCAGCGTCACGCGGCGTCCTATCCGCTCGCGCTCCCGGCTCTGTCAAGCGCGGGGTCGCGCGTCCCGACGATGAAGAGCCCGAGCGCCAGCCCCGCGACGGCGCCCGCGCACAGGAACACGACGCGGTGCCCCCAGGCGTCGGCCACGGCGCCGAGCGCGAACGCGCCGGTCGTCACGCCCAGGTTGAAGCAGCCGTTGAACAGGGTCTGGACGCGGCCGAACTGCCCGGGCGCGGCCTGGTCGATCGTGAACGCGTTCAACGTCGGGTAGACGATGCCCTGCGCGGTTCCGAACACGACGCCGACCGCGGCCAGGGTCACCGCGCTGTGGACGGTGGCGAGCCCGGCGATCGCGCCGCCGAGCACGGCGAGGGCCGGCATGACCACGCGCCGGTGACCGAGGGTGTCGCCGATACCGGCCGCGCCGAAGCGCGTGCCGATCGCCGCCGCCGTGTAGCTGAGGAAGAACGTCGAGACCGAGCCGAGATGCGCGTCGTGCACGAAGGTGGGCGCGAACGTGATGACGGTGCCGAACGCGAAGCCCATGAGGGCCGTCGTGGCGATGGTCGCGACGAGCGTCTCGCCGAGGATCAGCGGGGCGGGACGAGCGGCGGCATGTCCGACGGTCGGCGGCAGGCCGATCGTGAGGAGCAGGCCCACCGCGGAGTACGCCGCGGCGACGAGGAACAGGAGCCGGAAGCCCCCCAGATGGACGAGACCCTCGCCGATCGCCGGTGCGAGCGCGTGCGTGCCGAGCGTCGAGACCCCGAACAGACCGAGCGCCGCCGCGCGCCGGCCCGTGGGGGCGAGCTCGACCGCGAGCGTCGACGCGGCGTTGTAGCCGGCCGCGAACGCGAATCCCTGCGCGACGCGGAGCGCGAAGAGCGCGACGCCGATGCGGTCGATGAACAGGAAGCCGAGCGTCGCGCTGGCCATGAGCGCGAGGCCGCCGCGCAGGAACAAGCGCAGGTCGAAGCGGTCGAGCACGGGTCCCAGCAGGAAGAGGCTCACGAGGCCCGCGACCCCGTTCGTTCCCATGACGAAGCCGACGGTCCGCTCCGTTCCGCCGAGCGCGCGCACGTGGAGCGGCAGCAGGAAGAAGGACGCGAACGTGAGGAAGAAGCAGAAGTTCGCGACCGTCAGGCGGACGAAGGCGGGTGAGAGAAGCTTCGCATCCGACTTGCCGCCCACGGCGGTGCAATATACATGGCCCCCGATGGGATCCGAACGTCAGCGGGAGATTCGACGCCGGCGCAAGCGCCGGAAGGAACGGCGCAAGGTCACCGCCCGCGAGCGCGCGAAGGAAGTGCGCAAGGAGCGCGCCACCCGCAAGAGCGGCCGGGGCTGAGCCGGCCCCCCTACGGCGCCGTCGCGAGCGTCGACGCCACGCCGCCCAGCGTTCCGCCCGCCTGCTCCCACGCGAGCCGTCGCGCCACCGTCGGGCGCCACTCGCCGGACGATTCGCTGAAGCGGCCCCCGCTCGGCTCGGAAGCCACCGTCTCGCGCAGGAACTCGAACTCGTCGATCGCCTGCTCTTCGGGCGATCCCGAGAAGAACGGCGCCGTCATCGCATCGGGGATGGGAAGCCGCTGCGGGATTCCGTTGCGCTCGCGGATCTTGTCCATGTCGCCCCACGCGATGACCGCCACCTCGTGCAGGCGCGCCACGCGACGCAGGGTCGTGATGGTCTCGGGCGTCGCGTCCTTGCGCACGGCGAGGGTCTCGACACCGCGGCGCGCATTCGTCACCGCCTCGCGATAGCGTCCGAGCCCGGCGCGCGTCTGCCCCACGAGGGCGCCCAGGTCGGTCACGACCGAGTCGACCGACACCGCGACGTCGGGCGGGAAGGGCGGTGGCGCTTCCGGGAGAGGGGGGCGGCGCGCCGCGACGGCGGGCGTCGGCAGGATGGCGACGGCTGCGGGTGCGCCTCCCGGTCCGCCCCACGTGCGGCGCCCGAGCGCCAGCGCCACCTCGCCGTCGGCACGCCCGACGAGCAGGAGGAGCGCCTTGTCGCCGTCGCGCGCGTCCCGAACCGCGCGGGCGTACTCGGCGCACGAGCGCGGCACGACGCCGTTCACCTGCAGCACGAGGTCGCCGGCGCGGGCGCTCGTGGTCGCGCCCGCCGAGCCGGCGTCGACCGCATCGACGACGAGCACGCCGTCGCGTACCGCCACGCCGATCCCCGTGCGCTCACGCCCTTCGTCGCACGGATTCGCCGCGAACGCGGCCGGGATCCCGAGGACGGCGACGACGCCCATCACGCCCGCAATGCGTGCCATGCCTTCTCCACCTGCGCCCGCAGCTCGGCGAGCGATCCGTTGTTGTCGATGACGAGGTCGGCGGCCTGACGGCGCTCCGCGTTCGACATCTGGGCGTCGATCCGCCGCTCGACGTCCTCGCGGGTGAGCGCGCGCGACGCCGTGCAGCGCACGACGGCCGTGTCGCGCTCGACCACGACCACCCAGATCCGGTCGAAGAAGCGCCACCCGGCCTCCAGCATGATCGCGGCCTCGACCACGATCGGACGGCCGTCGGCATTCGCCCGGGCCGCCGCGATGCGCCGCCGGATCTCCTCGCCGATCAGCGGATGGACGAGCGCGTTGAGGCGTCGGAGCGCCGCCGGATCGGCGAAGACGCGCGCCCCGAGCTGCTTGCGGTCGATGGTGCCGTCGGGTGCGACGATCCCGCGCCCGAAGGCTCCGACGACGCGCTCCCAGCCTTCGGTGCCGGGCAGATAGACCTCGTGCCCGATCTTGTCGGCGTCGATCACGTGCGCGCCGAGGTCGGCGAGGATGGTCGCCACGGTGCTCTTGCCCGACCCGATTCCACCGGTGAGCCCGATCAGCGGGCCGTTCGTCATCGCGGCCGTCGCTACCGCAATCGACCCCGCAAGTCGAGGCAGCGCGGCTTCTCTGCTACGCACGGCGGCGGGAGGACATCGCACATGTGGGTTCCCGAAGTCTCGGTGCTCGAGCGTGTCGCGCGCGGCGCCATCGGCTACCTCTTCCTGTTGGTCGCGTTCCGGATCTCCGGCAAGCGCCAGGTGGGCCAGCTGACGCCGTTCGACCTCGTCGTGCTCCTGATCATCAGCAACGTGCTCCAGAACGCCATGATCGGCCCGGACAATTCGGTGACCGGCGGCGTCATCGGCGCGCTCACGATCTTCGTCATGAACGGCGCGCTCGCCTGGCTCACGTTCAAGAGCCGTCGCTTGGAGCGCCTGATCGAAGGCGAGGCGACGCGCCTCGTCCACGACGGGAAGATCGACGAGGCCGCGATGCGCAAGGAGCTCGTGACCCACGCCGAGCTTCGCGCCGCGCTACGCGAAGCGGGCATTCCGCACGTCACCGAGGCGCGCTTCGCGATGCTCGAGAGCACGGGGCGGATCACGGCCGGCGCGATGCACACGACATGAGCGTCGATCGCGTCGCGTTGCCGGACGGGACGGTGCTGCCCGTTCGCGTCGTCGCGCCGCCCCGGGCGACGCCGCCGCGCGGCACGCTCGTCCTCGCGCATGGCGCCGGCGCCGACATGGATCATCCGGCGCTGGTACGCTTGCAGGGCCTCCTCGCGACGGCAGGGCTCGTCGCCGTGACGTTCAACTTTCCGTACCGCGCGCGCGGCCGGCCGAGCGCGCCGGACCGGATGCCCGTTCTGGTCGCGGCGTACACGGCCGTGATCGACGCCGTCCGCGCCGGCGCGCCGCGCCCGTTTGCGATCGGCGGGCGCTCGCTGGGTGGCCGCGTCGCCTCCCACGTCGCCGCCGCCGGCACGGCCGTCGACGGGCTCGTCTTCCTGGCGTTTCCGCTACACCCGCCGGGCAAACCCGGCACGAGCCGCGCGGCCCACCTGGCGAAGATCGTTCCGCCCATGCTCTTCGTGCAGGGCACCCGCGACACCTTCGCGCAATGGGATCTCCTCGAAGGCGTGCTCTCGCACCTCCCGGCCGCCACCCTGCACGCGATCCCCGACGCCGACCACGGCTTCCACGTCCCCAAGCGCACCGGCCGCACCGATGCCCAGGTGCTGGCGGACGTCGCCGAGGTCATCGGGCGCTGGGTGACGCACACGCGCTGATCCGCGCCACCCGAACCGCCTCCGGCGAGCCCTTCATGCGCGGGCGGGCGAGGGCGCCGGGTGGGTGCGGGCTCACGGTCCTCGCGCACCCCCGCTCCGCCGCACTGCCGCCCACCGCGCTGCGGAGATCGCCCGCACCCACCCGGCGCCCTCGCCCACCCTGGCGATGGGTCATCGAGCCGGATGCGCGTCAGGTGCCCGAGATGGTGTGGGCGCGAGCGGACCGAGCGCCGCGGCGTGCGTGCCTCGGGTGCCGCGCCAGCTTCGCTGGCCGCGGCATACCGGTCGCGCGTACCACCCCCGCTCCACCCTCGCGTCCTCTCCCGCCCCGAGCTGTAGCTCGGGGCGGATTTCTACCGTCCTCCGTCCAGCACGCGCAGCGAGACGCCGCGCGGCTGTTCGCTCATCGCGCGCCGGTAGGACCGCAGCCACGAGAACGTCGCGGCCTCGCCGGCCGCGATCACGCGCAGCATCTCGCGCGTCTCCGGGTCGTCGTCGAGGGCGTCGGCGACCTCGCGCACGGGGCGCGCCACGAGATCGTCGTCCGCGAAGCGCGCCAGGACCGTCGCGAGCTTCTCCTCATCGGGAACGTCGCGCGAGGCGAGCTGCGCGTGCGCGGCGTCGAGCACGTCGTCGCGCAGGTTCATCAGCACGACGCCGCCCAGCTCCTCGAGGCGCGCGGCGAGCAGCGCCGCATGGGTCGCCTCGCGCTCGGCGATCGTATCGAGGCCGCCACGCAGACCGGGGAGGGCACACACGCCGCCCCACGCGCCGATCACCGCGGCCCCGGCTTCCTCGGCGGCGCGATAGGCATCGAGAAAGCGCAGCAGCGACGCGGTTGGCGACGGCAGCGCGGGTTCCTCGCCGGTGCCGAGCATCGCGCCCACGTCGTGGAGCCAGCGCACGCTCGCGCGATCGTCGTCCCGGATCGTCTCCAGGAGGGCGCGGGTCTCGTCGTCGTCGAGCTCGTGCAGGAGGGTCGAGACGGGGTCGCTCTTCTCCGACGGGAAGCGGGACAGGAGGATCGCCAGCTTCGATCGGTTCGACACGTCCGGGGCGGCGAGCACGCCGCAGAGCTGCGCGAGCTGCCGGCTCACCTCCTGCCGGGGCGTCGCACCGAGCGCCGCGAGGCGCCGCTGCGCCATCCGTGCGTGGGCCGCGTCGCGCGCCTGGATCACCCGCAGGCCACCGCGCAGCGCGGGGTCGCTGCACGTCGCCAGCCAATGGCCCAGGGCGTCCGCCCCCGCCGCCTCCGCCGCCTGCAGCTCGTCGAGAAGTGCTTGCGGGCTCGCTCGTCTCGCCAGCATCACCGCTCCGTGCTGCGGCGCACGGTACGGGCTGGTCCGCGGGCTGTCAAACCGTCGGAGCTACCCGACCCAGCGCGTGTTCGCGACCTTTTGCGCGGGCTTTGCAGGAGCACCCAGCTGCGGCAGCGATTCCTCGCTGCAGTTCGACAGCTTCGTCACCACCTCGCGGATGCGCGAGATCTGCGTGTCGCGAGGCGGATCGGCCAGGAGCTGCGTGAAGTCGAGCGCGGGGTCGTTCTGGCCGGCGACGAGCACGACCAGCGGCAGCGGGTCGAGCGCGGCCAGGGCCGAGACGATCGCGCAGCCGTCGCGCTTCGGCATGCTCATGTCGACGACGACCGCGTGCGGTCGCACCACACCGAGCATCTCGCGCGCCTGCTTGGCGTCCCACGCCATCGACACCGAGGCGCGCCGGCGCGACAGCGCCTGGCGCAGGCTCATGAGGGCGTCGACGTCGGCGCCGGTCGTGACGATGCGCCCGTCGCGCCCGGCGTACGAGCCGAGGGCCGCCACCACGGCGTCGGGATCGATCGGCCCGACCACCGGCTCGATCGCGCCGAGGGCGATCGCGCGATCGCTCGAGGCGTCCGCGATGCAGCCCCAGAAGCGGGTGGTCGATCCGCCGGCTCGCAGGGCGAGCAGCGCCGTGATCGCGCCCGGCGCCGCCAGGTTCGCGATGATGCGAACCGGCGAGAGCTCGGTCACGCTGCTCACCGAGTTCGCGCCCGGCCGGATGACGGCGACGTCGTGCCCGGTGATGCCGATCCCGCTCCACGTGCGTTCCGAGTCGATGACGACCACGACCGGCTGGCCGGTCGCGACGAACTCGGGCTCGGGTTCGGTCGCGTGCACGTTGATCACGGTGACGGCGTCCGTGCGGGTCACGGTCGCGGCGTCCGGCGCGACGATCGCCGCGGCTTCGAGGTCGACGGTGTCGACCGCGATTTCGGTCACGTGCTCGCGGTCGGACAGGAGCTGATCGCGCTCGATCAGGAGCTGCGCGTTGTCGGCCGTGAGGCGGACGATCTCCGCTTCCCGCTCGGCGAGCTCGCTGCGCTGCTCGTTGGAGATCGCCTCCAGTCGGATGACGGCGGCCTCTGCCTCGGCGAGGCGCTCGCCCAGCCGCGCCTGCTCGTTGCGCTCCTGCGACAGCAGCGACTCCACGCGGGCGTCCTCCGAGCGCGCCGACTCGAGCGCGGAGCGCAGGCGCGCGCACTCGGCCTCGCTGCGCGCGAGCGCCTCGCGGAGCTGATCCCGCTCGGCCGCGATCGCCTCGAGCCGCACCTCCACGTGCGTGATCGCGCTCTGGTGTCCCCGTGCCTCCTCGTTCGCCCGGTCCCGCTCGGCGGTGACGTCGCTGAGAACCCGCTCGGCGACCTCGAGGCGGGCGCGCAGCTCGGCCTCGTGGCTCTGCGCGTCGGTGAGCGAAGCCGAGTGCCGCTCCGCCTCGGCCGTCGCCGTCCGCTCGGATTCGCGCAGCCGCGCCACTTCCTCGCGCGCCGACGTGAGCTCCGCCTGCAACTCGTCGACCGAGCTGCGGGCGACCGCCAGCTCCGCATCGACGCTCGCCGCGCGCTCCTCGGCACGCGCCCGCGCGGCCTCGGCTGCCTCGAGCGCCTCCCGCGCCGTCGCCAGCTCCGGGTCCGACGATGCGAGACGCTCCGCCTCCCGGGCCGCCAGGCGCGCGCGGAGGTCCGTCTCCCGCGACGCTGCGGCCTCGAGAGCGGCCGTCAGGCGCGCAATCTCCCCGTCGCGCCGATGCGTGCCGCCCCGCTCCGCCACCGCCCCCGTCTCGAGCTCGCTGACGCGCGCCGACAGGCGCGCGATCTCGTGCGCCCGCTCCTCGGCCAGGCGTGCCGCCGCGGCGAGCTGCTCGGTGTGCGTGCGCCGGGCCGCTTCCCACTCGGCATCCCGCGCCGCCCCGGCGCTCTCCGCGTCCCGGCGCGCCTGGGCGATTGCGCGTGCTTCGCGCGCCTCGGCGTCGCGCGCCGACGTCTCGAGCGACTCGACGAGCCGCTGCCGCTCGCGCTCCGCCTCCGCCAGCGCCTGCGCGAGGGTGCTCGTCTCCTCGGTCTGGGTCCGCAGTCGCTCGAGGTCGCGCGCGATCTCCCCGCGCTCGGCGACCGCCGTGTCGAGCGCCGTACTGATGCGCGCGATCTCCTCGCGGCTCGCCCCGAGCATGGTGGTGAGGCGCTCGAACTCCGCGGCGCGACCCGCCAGCTCCGCCCGCAGGCGATCGCGCTCGGCGGAGAGCGCGAGCACGTCGAGCGGGACGTGCGCCGCGGCTTCGCTCGGCGTGTCCCCCGGTCCGGCCTGCCGCCGCACTCGCTCGATCATGGCGGCGAGCTCGCGGAGCGGCTTCCACAGCATCGTGATGTCGCGCTCGGCGAACGCGCGCGGCGGTGTCGTGACCAGCACCACCGAGGCGAGCGGGGTCAGCCCGACGTGCACCGGGATGCAGGCGATGGTGCGCATCGCGACCTGCTTGCCGAGCAGCGGCGGAACGTACCGGTTCTGGGACGCGTTCTCGATCAGATACGCGCGCCGGTTGACGACGCCGTGCAGAGGAATGTCCCAGCAGCTCGGATCGGCACGCCGGATCGTCCGCAGCTTCCGGCACCCCTCGTCCGACAACCCCACCTCGGCCGAGAGCCGCAGCACCTGATGACGCTGATCGAAGAGGCACAGCGCCCCGGCGATTGCGCTGGTCGAGTCGACGATGGCCCGCAGGGCCGGCTCGAGGGCGTCCTCGGGGACCGCCGCCGCAGCCGAGATGGCACGCAACTGCTCCAGCAGGGGTGTCGTCGGCGGGTTGGGGCGGGTCTCCCGGCGGTTCCCCTTCGAGGCGTCGTTGGACCGGTGACGGCGGTGCCTGCGGAAAAGTGCCATGGGCCTCGGAGGACAGGCAGCAACCCCCGTGCCGACGATCGGCCGACGCAGGGCCGGAGGATCAGCGCTTTCGGATCGTCACCGCTGGCGAAAAGTGAACGTGATCCGGCTCGCTTGCGTCAGCAATGTGGCGCTTCGAGGCGGTATCGGCGCCGATTTTGTCTCGCCGGGTCTAGCTTTTCCCGGCCTCGCCCGACCCGCGTTGACTCCCCGGCGACGGTCTTGCATGATTCCGCCCTCACATGCGCCAGCGCCTGCTCGTGCGCGCCACTCTGCTGGGTGTGTGCCTGCTCCTGCTCGGTCGGCCGTGTTTCGCCGAGCCCACCGCGGCCGACCTGGCGACGCAGGCCATCTCCGAATGCGAGAAGGGTCGCCTGCTCCCCGATCGTGACGAGCGCGCGGCGTCCTTCGCGCGCGGCGAGAAGCTCGCCCTGCACGCCGTCGCGCTCGACGACACCTGCGCCGATGCCCACTTCGCCGTCTTCTGCAATCGCGGCGAGACGATGCGGCTCGATGGCGAGAGCATCACGGACGTCCTCGCGCTGCGCGGTCTGCTCGCCGAGCTCGACCGCACGCTCGAGCTGCGGCCCGACGATTCGCGCGCGCTCGCGGCCAAGGGCACGTTCCTCGTGCGCCTGCCGCGCCTGCTCGGTGGCGACGTCGAGCGCGGCGAGCAGATGCTGCGCCGCGTGCTCGTGCTGGACCCCGAGACGGTGACGGCCCGCCTGGGCCTCGCGCGCGTGTGCAGCTACCGCGGCCAGCGGGACGAAGCGCTCCAGTACGCGACCCGTGCGCTCGAGGTCGCCAAAGAGCTCGGACGCGCGGACAAGGTAGCCGAGGCGCAGGCGATGCTCGCCGAGCTCGGCGTGAAGCGCTGACCGCGAGGGCGGCGTGGCCCCGTCGCTCTCGCCCGCGTCGCGCGCCGCGGCCCTGCGCGACCTCGGGGCGAGCGAGCTCGACCTGCTCGTCATCGGCGGAGGCATCACGGGCGCCGGCATCGCTCGCGACGCCGCGCTTCGCGGGGTGCGCACCGGCCTCGTCGAGGCCGTCGACTTCGCCGCCGGGACGAGCAGCCGCAGCTCGAAGCTGATCCACGGCGGCATCCGCTACCTGCAGCAGGGCGACATCGCCCTCGTGCGCGAGGCGGCGACCGAGCGCGCGGTGTTGCGTCGCATCGCGCCGCACCTGGCCGAGCCGCTCCTCATGGTGATGCCGACCTACCGGATGGCGTCGCACCTGAAGCTGCGGACGGGCCTCTTCATGTTCGAACGCGTGGCGCCGGTCGACGCCGGCGATCGCCACCAGATGTGGGATCGCGCCGAAGCGCTGAAAGAGGAGCCGCTTCTGTCCGCCCAGGGCCTCTACGGCGCCGGCACGTTCACCGAGTACCTCACCGACGACGCACGCCTCGTCCTGGCGAACGTGCAGGGTGCGCACGCTTCCGGCGCTCTGGTCGCGAACCACGCCGAGGTGGTGAGCCTCGAAGCCGGCCGGGCGACGGTGCGCGATACGCTGACCGGCGAGACGTACAGGGTGCGCGCCCGCGTGGTCGTGAACGCGGCCGGCCCGTGGGTCGACGAGCTCCGGCGGCGGGCGGGGGCGAGCGGCGGGCGGCGGCTGCAGCTCACCAAGGGCATCCATCTGGTCGTGCCCCACGCGCGCCTGCCGGTCACCCACAGCGTGATCATGACCGCGTCGGACAAGCGCTCGATCTTCGTCGTCCCGCGCGACGGCATGACGTACATCGGAACGACCGACACGTTCTATCCCGACGCGGTGCTCGTCCCGGAGGTGACGCGCGCCGACGCCGACTACCTGCTCGAGGCGACGAACCGCACCTTCCGGGGCGTCGCGATCGCGACGGCGGACGTCACCGGCACGTGGTCGGGTCTTCGCCCGCTGCTCGCGGAAGAGGGCAAGTCGCCGTCGGAGATCTCGCGCAAGGACGAGATCATGGTCGACGCCGCGACCGGGCTCGTGTCGATCGCGGGCGGAAAGCTCACGGCCTATCGCCGCATGGCCGAGCGCATCGTGGATCTCGTCGGCGAGCGGCTCGGGCGCCGCCTCGCCCCCTGCACGACGAGCGACGTCCCGCTTCCGGGCGGCGAGGCGCCGGCGCCCGCGCTGCCGGGTGGGCTCGCTCCCCACGAGCAGAGCCGGCTGCGTCGCCTCTACGGCGGGCATTGTGCGCGCCTGCTCGCGCGCGACGCGAGCGGAGCGTGCGTCGATGGTCTCCCCGGCATCCTCCGCGTCGAGATCGAGCACGCGATCGACGAGGAGATGGCCCTGACGCTCGAAGACGTCCTCGAGCGCCGGACGCGCGCGCTCCTGTTCGATGCCGGGCAGGGGCTCGGCGGTG
>Ga0335084_10000156_pt1 | contig 49391 bp, 48 predicted proteins | sample Lox_Sample_44_FD_206721 | JGI IMG/M metagenome (GOLD analysis project Ga0335084, IMG submission 206721) | Soil microbial communities from Loxahatchee National Wildlife Refuge, Florida, United States - Lox_Sample_4.4 | ecosystem: Environmental > Terrestrial > Soil > Wetlands | place: USA...
GCTGCTCCGGGAGCGGCAGCTGCTGGGTCAGCAGGCCGCCCGGGCGAAGATCGCCGCGGCGGTCCCGCTCCGGGATCCGGTCCGGGAGGCAGTGGTCCTCCGCCGCGCGCGCGAGACCGCGACCCAGCTCGGGCTGGACGCGCACCAGTCCGAGCGGCTGTACCGGCTGATCATCGACATGTCGGTCTCCGAGCAGCAGACCCATCTGCTCGAGCTGGAGACGGTGCCGCTGCGGGTGGCCTTCCAGGGTGTGGAGGGCAGTCCCGGGCAGCTCGCGGCCCAGGCGCGCTACGGCGGCCGGCGGGGAGGAGCGCTGCTCGAGGGTCACCCCACCCTCGCCGAGGCGGTGGAGGCGGTGCGCTCGGGCCGGGCCGACGTGGCGCTCTTGCCGCTGGAGAGCACCGAGGAGGGCTCGACGCGGACGATGGACCTGCTGGCCGAGGCGGGGCTGGTGATCAGCGGCGAGCAGTTACGGCGCGACGGCGAGCACTACACCCGCTACGTCGAACTCGGGCGCGAGCCGGCGGCGGTCCCCGAGGACGTGCCCTGCAAGACCTCGGTGATCGTGACCCTGGCCGACCGCGCGGGCGCGCTGGGCGAGGTGCTCCAGTCGTTCGCCCGCCAAGGGGTGAATCTCACCCGCATCGAGTCCCGGCCGGTGCCCGGCACACCGCCGCGGTTCCGGTTCTTCATCGACATGGAGGGGCACGCCGCCGGGCAGCACGTCGCCCGGGCGCTGGAGGAGGCCCGGGCGCACGCCGAGGTCCGGGTGGTGGGCTCCTATCCGGCGCACCGGGGCTGAGGTGAAGGTCGCCTACGCCGGAGAACCGGGAGCATTCGGCGAGGAGGCGGCGCGGATGCTGCCCGGCGCCGAGCCCATCCCCTGTCCCTCCTTCGCCGCGGTCTTCGAGGCCGTGGAGCGGGGCGACGCGGAGCGCGGCGTGGTCCCCCTCCACAACTCCCGCGCCGGGATGGTCGACGAGGTGGTGCGGCTGGTCGCGCGCTCACCGCTTCAAGTCGCCGAGCGGATCGCGCTCCGGGTGCGGCAGTGCCTGCTCGCGCTTCCGGGCGTGCGGCCCGGGGACATCCGACGCGTGGCGTCCCACCCCCAGGCGCTCGCCCAGTGCAGCACCTTCCTCCAGCGACACGGGTGGGAGCCCGTGCCACGCAGCGCCACCTCGAGCGCGGCCCGGCAGCTCTCCCAGGAACGCGACCCGAGCTGCGCGGTCATCGCCAGCGCGGCGGCCGCAACGCTCTACGGTCTGGTTGTCCTGTCTGAAGGGATCGAGGACGACCCGGAGAACACCACCCGCTTCGCCGTGCTTCGTCGGCCTGGCTGACGGGTTCGGTCGACCAGATGCGCATCACACCCACACGACCCGACGCTGAACGGATCCACATCGCTCTGCACCAAGGCCCGCGACGCACGCTCTGGCCGCTGTTCGAGCTCGCCGACGACTCGGCGTTGGCGATCCGCCAGTCCCTCGACCTGGGCCTGGTGCACGTGGCGGTGATCGGCGGCGTGCCGGTCGGCCAGGCACAGATCCTCCCCCACGAGGTCCGGGTGTGGGAGCTGCGAAGCCTGGCTGTGCTCGCCCCGTACCGTGGACTCGGTCTGGGGAGCGCTCTGGTGCGTCGGTCGATCGCCTGGGTGCGGCAGCACGGTGCCGAGCGGCTTCTGGTGGCGACGGCAGCCGCGAACACCGAGACCCTCGGCTTCTACCAGCGCTTGGGGTTCCGGATGCTCCGCATCGAGCGGGACGCCTTCACCCCCGAGCGCGGGTATCCGGAAGACCTCTCGGTCCGTGGCGTGCCGGTCCGCGACCGGGTGTGGCTCGACCGCTCGGTCTAGGCCGAGGAGCGGAGGCTCAGCCTCCCGATGTAGTCGCGCTTGCCCAGGTCCACTCCGTTGTGCCGGAGGATCGCGTAGGCCGTGGTGAGGTGGAAGAAGAAGTTCGGCATGCCCTGCTCGACGAGGTAGTCGGTGGCACGCATCGACTTCCCCTCCCAGCGCGGGCGCTTCACCTGGCGCTCGTCGATGCCCTCGAAGTCCGCAGCGGTGAAGGTGCTCAGGTACTCGATCACCGAGGCGATGCGGGTTCGGATCTCGGCGAAGGTCTGCTCGGTGTCCGGATGGGAGGGCGGCTCCTTGCCGGCGGTGAACGCGGCGGCGAACTTGGCGCTGTCGCAGGCGTTCTGGAACTGCCGGATCAGCGGGAACATGTCCGGCGCGAGGCGGGCCTGGAGCAACACGGCCGGGTCGTAGCCTTTGTCCGCGGCGTGGGCCTCGGCCTTGTCGATCCAGGTGTTCATCTGACCGAGCAGCTTCTTCATCTCGAGGACGATCGGATAGAGAGCCATGGGGATGACTGTAACCACCACGCCTCGCGGGCGGCTGATCATCCGCCCTCTGACTCCGGACCTCTGGCCGGCGCTGGAGGAGCTCTTCGGCCCGCACGGGGCATGCGGCGGCTGCTGGTGCATGTACTGGCGGATCGGCAGCGCCTACTCCCGGCGCCCCCGCGAGCAGAACCGCGCCGCCTTCCGCGCGATCGTCCGTCGCGGGCCATCCCCGGGGCTCCTGGCCTTCGTCGGCGACACTCCGGTGGGCTGGTGCCAGCTCACCCCCCGCTCGGCGCTTCCCCGTCTCGAGGCGAACCCCAGATACCCACGGGTGGACGACCGCCCGGTGTGGTCGATCTCCTGCCTCTACGTGCGCCGCGGACATCGCGAGCGGGGCATCAGCGCCCGGCTGATCGCCGCGGCGGTGAGCGTCGCCCGCGAGGCGGGGGCGCCGGCCGTCGAGGCCTACCCGGTCGACACCACACAGCCCGAGTCCACGACGAATCTCTTCACCGGCAGGGCCTCGACCTTCGTCCGGGCGGGGTTCCGGACTGTGGTGGACCGGAATCCTCGCCGGCCGGTGATGCGCCGGGAGCTGTCGCGGCGCGGGGGTGCAAGTCCTACCCGTCGGCCTCGGCCCCGGGCCGGGCGCAGTTCAGAATCCAGGGGATCCTGAAGCGGTCCACCAGCATCCCGAATCGCTCCGCCCAGAAGGTCGGGGTGAGCGGAAGGATGACGTCGCCACCGTCAGACAGGGCGGCGAAGACCCGCTCGGCCTCTGCCGCCGTCCCGGCCTCGACCAGCACCGAGAAGCCGGTCGGCGCGACGTAGCCCTCCTCGGCGGTGACATCCGCCCCGGTCAGCCGGGTACCGCCGAGGTCCAGAGTCGCGTGGAGGATCTTCTCCCGCCACGCTGGAGGCACCCGGTGGGCGAGCGGCGTCCCCTGGTAGCGGACCATCGCCAGAATCTCGCCGCCGATGACCTCCCGGTAGAAGCGGAAGGCTTCCTCGCAGCGGCCGTCGAAGGTGAGATGCGGATTGAGGCGCACTACTTGCTGTAGCGCTTGAGCAGCAGCACCGCGTTCGTGCCGCCGAACCCGAAGCTGTTGCTCATCACCGCGTCCACCCGGACCTCGCGCGGCCTGTTGGGCACGTAGTCCAGGTCGCAGTCCGGGTCGGGTGTGGTGTAGTTGATGGTCGGGGGGATGACCCCCCGGGTCAGCGCCAGCACCGCCACCACCGCCTCGGCTCCGCCGGCCGCGCCGAGCATGTGCCCGGTCATCGACTTGGTGGAGCTGATGAGCATCTTCCGGGCGTGCGGGCCGAAGACGGTCTTGATCGCCCGGGTCTCGTTGGCGTCGTTGAACGGGGTCGAGGTGCCGTGCGCGTTCAGGTACCCGACGTCCTCCGGGCGCATGCCGGCGTCGGCCAGCGCCAGGCGCATGCACCGCGCGGCGCCCTCCCCCTCGGGGGCCGGGGCGGTCACGTGGTGCGCGTCCGAGTTGGCGCCATACCCGGCCACCTCGGCGAGGATGTTCGCCCCGCGGCGGCGCGCGTGCTCCAGCTCCTCGAGCACCAGGATTCCCGCCCCCTCGCCCTCGACGAAGCCGTCGCGGTCCTTGTCGAACGGACGGCTGGCGTGCGCCGGGTCGTCGTTTCGCGTGGAGAGGGCCTTCATCGCCGCGAACCCGCCGATGCCCAGCGGGGTGATGGCCGCCTCGGCGCCGCCGGCGATCATCGCGTCGGTCTCGCCGATGCGGATCGACTTCACCGCCTCGCCGATGGCGTGGGCAGAGGTCGAGCAGGCCGACACCGGGGACCAGTTCGGGCCCTTGCACCCGTACTTGATGGTCACCAGGCCGGGGGCCATGTTGATGATCATCTGGAGGATGAAGAACGGGGAGAGCCGGTCGAAGCCCTTCTCCAGCGCCTTCTTGTGCTGCTCCTCCAGCGAGCCCAGGCCGCCGATGCCCGAGCCGATGATGACCCCCACCTTCTCCGCGAGGTAGCCGTTCGGCTTGTCCGAGCCGATGGGGATGCCGCTCTCCTTCACCGCCATCTCGGTGGCCGCCATCGCGTACTGCGCGTAGAGATCCATCCGGCGGACCTCCCGACGGTCGATCCACTCCTCGGGGACGAAGTCCTTCACCTCAGCCGCGATGCGCGCGTCGATACCGCTGGCATCGAAGCGGGTGATTGGACCCACCCCGGACTTCCCGGCCAGCATGGCCTGCCAGTTCTTCTCCACGCCGGTTCCCAGCGCGGTGATGAGTCCGGTTCCAGTGACGACGACGCGACGGTTCGACATGGGCGGCTGACCTAGCGAGGCCCGGGGGGCCGCGCTACTTCTTGTGGGTGTTGATGTAGTTGATGGCGTCACCGACGGTCTTGATGTTCTCGGCCTCCTCGTCGGGGATCTCCACCTCGAACTCCTCTTCCATCGCCATCACCAGCTCGACGATGTCCAGGCTGTCCGCGCCGAGGTCCTCGATGAAGGAGGACTCGGGCTTGATCTCGTCCTCACCGACGCCCAGCTGGTCGGCGATGATCGACTTGACCTTGGCCTCGATTGCACTCGTCGCCATCTGATTCCTCCGGTTCCTTCTCTGTCGAAGTGCTGCCGAATCGTTCGGGGAACGCGACCGGGGGACCTCGGAAATCGTAGGCAGGTCCCGCGGGCAACCCCCGGGGCGCGCGCGGTATAGCCCACGCCCCTCTACATGTACATGCCGCCGTTGATCTTCAGAACTTCACCCGTCACGTAGGACGCCGCGTCACTGGCGAGGAAGAGCACCGCCCTCGCCACCTCGTCCGCAGTGCCCAGGCGGCCCAGCGGAATCGCCTCGGTCATCTTCGTCTTCAGCTCGGCCGAGAGCCCCGAGGTCATGTCGGTGTCGATGAACCCCGGGGACACCGCGTTCACCCGGACGTTCCGGCTGCCGAGCTCGCGGGCCAGCGACTTGGTGAGCCCGATCAACCCGGCCTTGCTCGCCGCGTAGGCAACCTGGCCCACGTTCCCCATCTCCCCCACGACGGAGGTGAGGTTCACGATCGCGCCCGAGCGCTGCCTCATCATCGGGCGCGCTGCGGCGCGGCAGAGGGCGAAGGCGCCCTTGAGGTTGGTGTCCAGCGTCCGGTCCCAGTCCTCGTCCTTGACCCGGACCGCGAGGCCGTCGATGGCGACGCCGGCGTTGTTCACCAGCACGTCCAGCCGCCCCGCGCCCTTCACCACCTCGTCCACCGCCGCTGCACAGGCCCGGGTGTCCGCCACGTCGAACTTCATGCTCCGCGCGTTGGGGCCGCTGGCCGCCACTGCCTCGGCCGCCGCCGCCTCGTTGCCGGCGTAGGTGAGCACCACCGTCGCCCCGGCCTTGCCGAAGGCGATCGCACAGGCCCGGCCGATGCCCCGTGAGCCGCCGGTGACCAGAACGACCTTTCCGGTGAAGTCCATCGTCGATTACCCGAGCGCCTTTTCCAGGCTCGCCGGGTCCTCCACGTTGAGCACCTCGATGTCCTTGCAGATGCGCTTCACCAGACCCCCCAGCACCCGGCCGGGGCCCAGCTCCACCACCCGGGTGACGCCGGCGGCGGCGAGGGCGCGGATCGACTCGACCCAGCGCACCGGCGCGCTCACCTGGGCCAGCAGCAGCGGCACCACCCGAGCCGGATCGGCGTTGGGCGCCGCCTCGACGTTGCTGACCACCGGCACCCGTGGGGAGGACACCGTGCAGCGGGCGAGCACCTCGGCGAGTCGCGGCTTCACCGGCTCCATCAGGGCGCAGTGGAAGGGTGCGGACACGCTCAGCGGCACCACGCGCTTGGCGCCGGCTTCCCGGAGCTTCGCCGAGGCGCGCTCCACCGCCGCGGCGTGCCCGGCGATGACCGTCTGCTCCGGCGAGTTGTAGTTCGCCGGCGAGACCACCTGGCCCTCGGCGGCCTCGGCACACACCCGGGCGACCACCTCGGCGTCGAGGCCGAGCACTGCGGCCATGGCCCCGGTCCCGGCGGGGACCGCCTCCTGCATGAACGTCCCCCGCGCCCGGACCGCCCGCACCGCGTCGGCGAGCGAGAGCGCCCCGGCGGCCACCAGCGCCGAGTACTCGCCGAGCGAGTGCCCGGCCACCAACGCCCCTGCCCCACCCCGCGCCGTCCACACCGCATGGGCGGCAATGGAGGTGGCGAGGATGGCCGGCTGGGTGTTGCGGGTCAGCACCAGCTCCGACTCAGGGCCCTCGAAGCACAGCCGCGACAGGGACTCGCCGAGCGCGTCGTCCGCCGCCTGGAAGACACCCCGCGCCTCGGGAAACGCCTCGGCCAGGGCCTTGCCCATCCCGACGGCCTGGCTTCCCTGGCCAGGGAAGAGGAACGCGGTCGCTACCATCGGATGATGCCGGCTCCCCAGGCCATCCCCGCGCCGATGGCCATGGTGGCGATGATGTCCCCGGGCTGGAGCTTGCCGGCGCGGTTCGCCTCGTCGAGCGTCGTGGGCAGCGACGCCGAGGAGGTGTTGCCGTAGCGGTGGATGTTCACCCAGCACTTCTCCAGGGGAAGTCCGAGCCGGTGGCACACCGACTCGATGATCCGGAGGTTGGCCTGGTGACCGACGAGGTGGGTGACGTCGGCGGGGGTCAGGCCCTGCTTCCCGAGCGCCTCCAGGACCGCCTCCGGCAGCGCGCGGACCGCGTACTTGTAGACCTCACGGCCGTTCATCGAGACCTTGTTGAGCTTCTTCTCCAGCACCTCGGGCGACTGGGGGTGAAGGCTGCCGCCGCCGGGGATGGTGAGGTGGCCGGCGGCGTCGCCGTCGGCGTGCAGCTGGATGCCGAGGATGCCGCGTGACTCGTCGGGCGACGGGCCGAGCACCAGCGCTCCGGCTGCGTCGCCGAAGAGCACGCAGGTGTTCCGGTCGGTCCAGTCGACGATGCGGCTCAGCAGCTCGGCCCCGATGACCAGCGCCCGGCGCGCGCTGCCATTGCGGATGAACTGGTCGGCGATGGACATCCCGTACAGCGAGCCGGCGCAGGCCGCCGAAACGTCGAAGGCGAAGGCCTTCTTCGCTCCCAGCTTGGCCTGCACCATCACCGCGCAGGACGGCATGGGCATGTCCGGGGAGATGGTCCCCACGATGATCATGTCCAGCTCGTCGGCCCGGGTGTGCGCCATCTCCAGGGCCCGGATCGCGGCCTTCACCGCCATGTCCGAGGTGACCTCCCCCGGGGCGGCGATGCGGCGCTCCTTGATCCCGGTGCGCTCGGTGATCCAGGCGTCCGAGGTCTCGACCATCCGCTCGAGGTCGGCGTTGGTCAGCACCTTCTCCGGCGCATAGGCGCCGGTGCCAAGGATGGCGGTCCGTGTCATGCGCGGGTCACCATGGCGCATGGGCGCCTGAATGTCCTGCGGCGAACCCCCGCCGGGTTGTGCTCACAGCGGAATTGATTCTGCGCGTCGTCCACGGGTGGCGGCTACTTGGTCGAGACGACCTCGCGCCCGGCGTACTGGCCGCAGCTGCTGCACACCCGGTGGGGAAGCACCGGCTCCTTGCAGTTGGGGCAGGAGATGACCTGCACCGCCGTGCGGAGGTTGTTGTTGGCGGCGCGGCGGCGGTCGCGGCGCATCTTGGACGTTCTCTTCTTGGGAACTCCCACGGCGTGTCACTCCTAGTTCAGCTTGAAGTTCTTCAGCGCGGCGAGCCGGGGATCTACCTGGGTCCTGGGGCAAGCGCAGTTGGTTTCGTTGAGGTTGCCGCCACACACGCTGCACAGGCCCTTGCAGTCGTCGCGGCAGACGGCGTGCATCGGCAGGGCGAGCAGCACCTGTTCCCGCACCAGCGGATCCAGGTCGATGGTCTTGCCGTCGAAGAGCTCCTCGTCGGCGCGCTCGAGGTCGAAGCTCCCTGCGCGCTCGGCGTGCTCGTCATCCGCCTCGTCGTCCTCGCCTGCCGCCAGCGCCGCCTGCGAGACCAGGTTGAGGGTGAAGCCGATGGGGAGCCGGAGGTGCACGTCGGCCAGGCAGCGCCCGCAGGGGGTGTGGACCGCCACCTCGGTCGAGCCGCGGAGCAGCACCCCGCTCCCGGTCCTCTGGAGCTTCACGTGCAGCAACGCCGGGCCATCCGGGCGGAATCCGGTGTCCTTGACCTCGGCGAGGGCGTGGGTGAGGAAGCTCTCCGAGAGGGTTTCGGCGAGGGAGAGGCCTCCCTCGCGGATCTGATCGACGGTGACGACCATGGCGGCGGGAAAAGGGCGCGGACTTAATGGCACAGCCTATCCCCTGTCAACGAGAGGAAGGTTCCCCGCCCGTCATGGCCCCGACACCCAAGCGTCACCCGGCCCGTGGGAGGCGTCTGGTACAGGCGTGGTCCCGGGTAGATGGCATCGCCCCCCGGAGGTCTCCCCACCCGTGTCGCGCATCCTGATCGTCGAGGACGAGCAAGACCTCGCCAACCTCCTCACCTACAACCTGTCCGCCGCTGGCTTCGAGACCGAGACCAGCCACACCGGGGCGGCGGCGCTCAGCCGGGCCAAGGCCTTCAAGCCCGACCTGGTCCTGCTCGACCTCATGCTTCCCGACCTGCCGGGGAGCGAGGTGCTCCGGCTGATCAAGGAGGATCCGAACCTGCGCCGCACCGCGGTGGTGATGGTCACCGCCAAGGGCCAGGAGTCGGACCGGGTGCAGGGGCTGGAGCTCGGGGCGGACGACTACGTGGTGAAGCCCTTCAGCGTCCGCGAGCTGGCGCTCCGGGTGAAGGCGGTGCTGCGCCGGATGGCGCGGGACTCCGAGGGGACGGGGGTGCTGGCGGCGGGCAGCATCCGGCTCGACCCCGCGCGGCACGAGGTGACGGTGGGCGGCAGCGAGGTCGCCCTCACCGCGCTCGAGTTCCGGCTGCTCAAGACCTTGCTCGAGCGGCCTGGTCGGGTGCAGACCCGCGAGGTGCTGCTCTCCGATGTCTGGGGCATCGAGGCGGAGATCACCACCCGCACCGTGGACACGCACATCAAGCGGCTGCGGGAGAAGCTGGGGACGGCAGGGGACATCATCGAAACGGTCCGCGGGGTCGGCTACAAGCTGGCCAGCCCCGACAAGGACGCGTGAACGAGCGACCCCAGCCAAGACGAATCGCCTTCCTGCTCCTCGCCACCCTGCTGCCGGGCATCGCCGCCGGCGTCGGGGCGGGGGCGGTGGCCGACCTCCAGGCCGGGCTCGTCGCGGGAGGGCTGGCGTCGTTCGTCGGGCTGATCATCGCCGTGGCCAGCGAGAGCGAGGCCGCGCGGGCGCTGGGCCGGGTGGAGACGGCCGCCGAGGCCAAGCAGCGGGAGGTGCTCGAGGAACGGGACGGCGCGCTGCTCGAGGTGCAGACGCTGGCCGCGGCCATCGAGGGGATGGACGAGGGGATGTGGATCACCGACGCCAACGGCGTGGTGCTCCGGCACAACGAGGCGCTCCGCTCCATCCTCGGGACCGACCAGGAGCTGGTCGGGCAACGGCCGCTGTTCCTGGTGCGGCGCACCGACCTCCACGACGCGGTCATCCGGGCCTGCCGCGAGGGCGTGACCTCGAAGGTCGAGGTGTCGATGGACGCTCCACGCAGCAAGACGCTCGAGGTGCACATCGCTCCGCTGGGGGGCTCGCTGCCCGGGAGCGCGGCGGTGTTCCTGGACGTGACCGAGCGCAAGCGGCTGGAGCGGGTGCGCCAGGACTTCGTGGCCAACGTCAGCCACGAGCTGCGGACGCCCATCGCCGCCATCCTCGGGTACGCCGAGACGCTGCGTTCCGGGGCGCTGTCGGATGCCAAGCACGCCCCGCAGATGGTGGAGATCATCCACCGGCAGTCGGAGCGGCTGGGGGAGCTGGTCTCGGACCTGCTCGAGCTGTCGCGCCTGGACGCCGGAGAACGGCCACTCTCCTCCGCCTCGGTGTCGCTGGCCGAGGTCGCGCGGCAGGCGAGCGAGGCGATGGAGCCCCGGGCCGCGGGCAAGCGGCTGCTGGTGCAGCTCCGCGTGCCCCCGGACCTCACCGCGCGGGCCGACCCCAAGGCCCTGGAGCAGGTGCTCCTGAACCTCCTGGACAACGCCATCAAGTACACGCCCGAGGGGGGGACGGTGGAGCTGCTGGGGGAACGGGTCGGCGACCGGGCGCAGCTGTCGGTCAAGGACACGGGGCTGGGCATCGAGCCCAGGCATCTGCCCCGGCTCTTCGAGCGGTTCTACCGGGTGGACCGCGGCCGCAGCCGGGACATGGGAGGCACCGGGCTGGGGCTGTCCATCGTCCGGCACCTCGTCCACGGGATGGAGGGGGAGGTCCGGGTGGCGAGCCAGCTCGGGGTGGGGAGCACGTTCACCGTGGTGCTCCCGGCGGCGTAGGGCCAGGGGGACCCCGGGGCCCCCCCACCCCTCCACCGTGGCCGGACGGTGACGGGAGCGGGTACACTCCGGGGCGCCATGAGGGTGGCCATCCTGGCAGACATCCACGGGAATCTCCCGGCCTGCGAGGCAGTGCTCCAGGACATCGCCAGGAACGGCGCCGACGTGGTGGTCGCCGCCGGAGATCTCGCGCTGCGGGGCGCGCACCCCCGCGAGACGGTGGAGCTGCTCTTCGACCGCTGCCAGTCGGTGCTGATGGGGAACACCGACTGCTACATCGCCGGGAATTACCTGGGCGGCGCCTACCGGGAGCGCGAGCACTGGAAGCGCGACCTGCTGACCTGGACGCGCGACCAGCTCGGCCCCGAGTGGACGCGGAAGCTGGGCGAGCTCCCCTTCAGCGTACGGTACTCGCCGCGGCGCGGGCAGGACCTCTACGTCTGCCACGCCAATCCCCGCAACCTCGAGGAGTCCGTCGATCCAACCCTGGACGACGCGGCGCTCCGCCGCTTCTTCGCCCACCTGGACGCCGCGGCGTGCGCCTTCGGTCACCTGCACTTCCCCTACCGGCGGCGCTTCGGGCGGATGCTGCTCGCCGACGTGGCCTCCGCCGGCATCCCGCGGGATGGCGACGTGCGCCCGGCCTACGGGCTCTTCACCTGGACGCCGCGGGGCTGGCGGGTGCAGATCCGCCGGGTGCGGTACTCGGTGCGGCGGGCCACGCAGGCCCTCACCGCGCGGCGGGTGCCCGGGGGGCCGCTGCTGGTGCACAAGCTGCTCGAGGCGCGGTACCGGCAACACGGGGCGCTGCTCGAGGCGGCGCGACGCCACTCGGGGCTCCCGCCCGTGGGGGGACGTCCGGCGATCGAGGCCTTGCGGCACGACGGCCGGCCCGCGGCGCAGGTGGTGGCGCTGACGCCGCCGGAGGGCATCCCGGCGCAGGTCGAGCCGGCGGCCCTGCCAGTGCTGGCCGCGGCGGTCCCGCTGGGGACGGGCGGGGTCGACGAGGTGGACGAGTCCGACGCCGGACTGGGCGACGACGCCGCCGTCACCTTCCGCTGAAACCTGGCCGCCGACCTTGCTAGGGTGCCGCGCCACGTTGGCGACCCCCCAGGAGAATGCACCGATGACCACCACCGCCCTCGAGCAGGCGCTGCAGGCCGCGCTCGCCCCGCGGGATCTGCTGACCCATCCCTTCTACCAGGCGTGGTCCGCCGGAGAGCTCCGGGCCGAGGACCTCGCGCGGTACGCGGAGCAGTACCGGTTCCAGGTTCAGGCCCTCCCCGAGCTGCTGCGCCGGGCGCGAGCACTGAGCGGTGACGCCGAGACCCGGGCCGAGCTGTCCCGGAACCTCGACGACGAGGAGGGCCGGACCGGCGTGGCGCACGCCCGGCTGTGGGAGGCGTTCGGGAGCGCGGTGGGCGCAGCGGCGGAGGCACCGCCCCTGCCCGAGACCCGCGCCTCCGCCGAGGCGCTGACCGGCCTGGTCGGCGAGGACGAGGTGACGGCGCTGGCCGCGCTCTGGGCCTACGAGATCCAGACCGCGCGGGTGGCGGAGACGAAGGAGACGGGGCTTCGCTCCTACGGCGTCGACTCGCCGGCGGCGCTGCGCTTCTTCCGGCTTCACGGCGAGCTGGACGTGCACCACGCCCGCGGGCTGCTCCAGTCGCTGGAGCGGGCGGTCGCCCGGGGCGCCTCGGTCGAGGCGGCGAAGGCGGCGGTGGAGCGCTCGTCGCGGGCGCAGTGGACGTTCCTCGACGGGGCCGAGCGGCTCCGGCAGGCGCGCCTCGCAGCGGCGTAGGCGGAGTCGCCCGACATCGAGAGGGGCGCTCGCCCCGGCTTGCGACCCAGGCACCGCCCGTGGGATGCGCCCCTTCGACCCCGTGACGGCCTCCTCCCGCTCGCCCGCGCTTCGGGCCTTCCGCTCGCTCGACTTCCGGCGCTTCGTCGGGTCGCGGCTGCTCTCCATCCTCGGGCTGGAGATGGTGAACGTCGCCGTGGGCTGGCAGGTGTACGCGCTCACCAGGCGGCCGCTGGACCTGGGGTACGTCGGGCTCGCGCAGTTCCTTCCCCCGCTCTTGCTCACCCTCCCCGCCGGGCATGCCGCGGACCGGTTCGACCGGAGGCGGGTGGTCCTGCTCTGTCACCTCGCCTTCGGAGTCTGCTCGGCGCTCCTCGCCTGGCTGGCGCTCAGTGGCGTCCGCACGCCGGCTCCCATCTTCGCCGTCCTGGTGCTCCTCGGCACCGCGCGGGCCTTCAACGCCCCCGCCGCCCAGGCACTGATGCCTTCGCTGCTGCCAGAGGCCGACTTTCCCAATGCCGTCGCCTGGAACTCGAGCACCTTCCAGGTGGGCACCATCACCGGCCCGGCGCTCGGGGGTGGGCTCTATGCGCTGCTCGGCAATCCCGAGACGGTCTACCTGCTCGCCGCCGGCTTCGCGGTGCTCGACGTCCTGGTCCTCGCCGGAGTTCGCACCCGGACCGGGCGCATGGAGTCCAAGGCGATGTCCTGGTCCACGGTGCTCGCCGGAGTCCGGTACGTCTGGCACAACAAGATCGTCCTCGGCTCCATCTCGCTGGACCTGTTCGCGGTGCTGCTCGGCGGTGCGGCGGCGCTGATGCCGGTGTTCGCCCAGGACGTGCTGCATACCGGCGCGTGGGGCCTGGGCATCCTCCGGAGCGCTCCGGCCATCGGCGCCGGCGCCGTCGGGCTCTACCTCGCCGCCAATCCGCTGAAGCGCCACGTCGGCCGGACGATGCTCATCGGGGTGGCCATCTTCGGGGCGACCATCATCGGGTTCGGGCTGTCACGAGCGCTCTGGCTCTCGGTGCTGCTGCTGGTGGTCATGGGCGCCGCCGACATGCTGAGCGTCTTCGTCCGGCTCACCCTGGTGCAGATCTCCCCGCCCCCGGAGATGCGCGGGCGGGTGAACGCGGTGAACATGCTCTTCATCGGGGCGAGCAACGAGCTCGGCGAGTTCGAGTCCGGGCTCACCGCCCAGTGGCTGGGGCCGGTGCGGGCGGTGGTGGCCGGCGGGGTCGGGACGCTGGTGGTGGTCCTCGCCTGGACGCGGCTTTTCCCCGAGCTCGCCCGGGTGGATCGACTCCCAACGGAATCCACCAGGACCCGGCTGGAACGTGAATCCAGCGCGATTGAAGCGAGCGCCCCGCCCGCCTGATTCCCGGGACTTCGGGCCAGGTGACGAACGCGTGTAACCCGGCCTCCGAGCGGAGCTTTCACGCGTCCGTCACCGAAACGCCACCGGGCCCGCTTACATCGCCCGCGGCCGAATCACATTTCCAAGACACCAACCAGGGGAGTTCTGACCATGAAGAAGCTGCTCATGGGCGCCGCGCTGCTGCTCGGCACCGCCGCCTCCGCGCAGGGGCTGCTGATCAACGGAGCGGGCGCGACGTTTCCGGCGCCGCTCTACCAGAAGTGGTTCAGCGAATATAACAAGATCAACCCGAACATTAAGTTCAACTACCAGGCCATCGGCTCGGGTGGCGGCATCAAGCAGTTCAGCGAGGGCACCGTCGACTTCGGGGCGACCGACGCCTTCATGAAGGACGACCAGATCGCCAAGGTCCCCGACGTGGTGCACATCCCCACCGTCCTGGGCGCGGTCGTGGTCGCCTACAACGCCCCGGGCCTCAAGAGCCTCCGCTTCTCGGGCGAGACGCTGGCCAACATCTTCCTCGGGAAGATCACCAAGTGGAACGACCCGGCCATCACCGCCGACAACCCGGGGGTGAAGATGCCGGACCAGAGCATCGTCATCGCCCGCCGCTCGGACGGCTCGGGCACCAACGCCATCTTCACCGACTACCTCTCCAAGGTGTCACCGGAGTTCAAGACCAAGGTCGGCTCGGGCACCAGCGTGAACTGGCCGGTGGGCCTCGGCGGCAAGGGCAATGACGGCGTGACCGGCCTGGTGAAGAGCACCCCCGGCGCGATCGGCTACGTCGAGCTGGCCTACGCCATCCAGCAGAAGCTGACGGTCGCCGATCTCAAGAACAAGGACGGCAACTGGGTGAAGCCCTCGATCGAGAGCACCACCGCTGCCGCCGCCGGGGTGGAGATGCCGGCCGACTACCGCGTCTCGATCACCAACGCCTCGGGCAAGGACAGCTGGCCCATCGCCGGCTTCACCTGGCTGCTGATCCACAAGGACTCGAAGGACGCGGCGAAGGGCACGGCGATCGTGAACTTCCTCCGGTGGGGCCTCACCGATGGCGAGAAGATGGCCACCCCGCTCGACTACGCACCGTTGCCGCGCGAGGTGCAGGAGCGGGTGCTGAAGACCGTCGACTCGCTCACCGTGAACGGCGCCAAGGTCAGTGCCAAGTAAGGCTGCCATGGCCGAGGCTGCTGGGAACCTGGCGGTCGAGGCCACGGAGAACGGTCGCCCGGGTCCGGGGAACCTGGGCGACCGCATCTTCAACGCCACGCTCTGGACGCTGGGCATCATGGTGCTCGTCGTCGCCGGGCTGATCGTCCTCAACCTCGCGATGGTGGCGCGCCCCCTGGCGAAGGAGCACAGCCTCTGGGGCTTCATCACCAGCTCGGAGTGGAACCCGATCGAGGAACACTACGGCGCGCTCCCCTTCCTCTACGGGACACTGGTGACCTCCGCCCTGGCCATCGCCCTCGCGGTGCCCATCGCCGTCGGGCTCGCGCTCTTCATCACCCAGTTCGCCCCCCCGAAGCTGGGCCGGGTGCTGACCATCCCGGTCGAGCTTCTGGCTGCGATTCCCTCGGTGGTGTACGGGCTCTGGGGACTGTTCGTGGTCGTCCCCTGGCTCCGGGAAGCGATCGAGCCCTGGCTGGGGAAGCATCTGGGGTTCATCCCTCTCTTCCAGGGTCCGCCCATCGGGCTGGGGTACCTCGCCTCGGGGGCGATCCTCGCGGTGATGATCCTCCCCACCATCGTCAGCGTCTCCGTCGAGGTGATGAAGACCACCCCGGAGGTCAACCGCGAGGCCGCGCTCGCCCTCGGCGCCACCAAGTGGGAGGCGGTGATGCTGGCGGTCATTCCCTACAGCCGCGCGGGCATCCTGGGGGCGGTGCTCCTCGGCCTCGGCCGCGCACTCGGCGAGACCATGGCGGTGACCATGGTGATCGGCAACTCGCCCCAGATCTCCGCGTCGCTCTTTGCCCCCGGCTACAGCCTTCCGGCGGTGATCGCCAACGAGTTCGCCGAGGCGGTGAGCAACGTGCACATTGGCGCGCTCGCCGGGCTCGGGTTGATCCTCTTCGCCACCACCTTCCTCCTGAACGCCGGCGCCCGCATCCTGGTCACCGCGGTCCAGAAGGGTCCGAGCCGGATCGCTGGATGAATTTCCACTCCTCCTACGCCTACCGGAAGGCCGTGGATCGGGGGATGGCGACGGTCTGCGCCATCTTCTTCGCCCTCGCCTTCGTTCCGCTCCTCTCGGTGCTCTGGCTGGTGGTCAGCAAGGGCGCAGCCGGGCTCTCCTGGGACTTCTTCACCCAGCTTCCCAGGCCCGTGGGGGAGGAGGGCGGTGGCATCGGGAACGCGCTGGTGGGGACCCTGTACATGGTCGGCCTTGCCTGCGTCCTCGGGCTGCCGCTGGGCGTGGGGGCCGGAATCTACCTGGCCGAGAAGGGGGACGGAACCTTCGGGAACACCGTCCGCTTCGTCGCCGAGGTGCTCTCCGGTGTCCCGTCGATCGTCATCGGGATCGTCGCCTACGCTCTGGTGGTCATCCCCATGGGGCACTTCTCGGCGCTGGCCGGTGGGGTGGCGCTGGCGATCCTGATGATCCCCACGGTTGCCCGGACCACCGAGGAGCTGGTCCGCCTGGTGCCGGGCGCCCTCCGGGAGGCGTCGCTGGCCCTGGGCGTCCCCAACTGGAAGACCAGCCTCCGGGTGGTGATCCGCACCGCGATGGGCGGAATCGTGACCGCATGCTTGCTCGCCGTCGCCCGTGCCGCCGGTGAGACTGCGCCTCTGATCTTCACCGCCCTGAACAACCAGTACTGGAACGTGAACCCCAGCGCGCCCACCGCCTCGCTCACGGTCGCGATCTACAACTACGCGATCAGTCCCTATGATGACTGGCACGCCAAGGCCTGGACTGCCTCGCTGGTGCTGCTGCTCGTCGTCGGGCTGCTCAACATCGCTTCGCGTTTCCTGACGCGGAGCCGTCTCAAGGGTGCCCGATGACTCCAGCCCCGGCGGCCCAAGCCATGACTCAAGAGAAGCCCGCTGTCGCCCCTGCTGCCGCCTCCGTGTCCCCGCCTCGCCCGGGAGCCGAGGAGGTGGCCCCGAAGGTCGAGGTGCAGGACCTCAACGTCTACTTCCGGAAGAACCACGCCATCCGGCACGTCTCGCTCAAGGTCCAGCCCCGGACGGTGATGGCGGTCATCGGTCCGTCAGGATGCGGCAAGTCCACGTTCGTCCGGGCGCTGAACCGGATGCACGACCTCGTCCCCGGAGCCCGGGTGGAGGGCAAGGTCTACGTCGACGGGAAGGACCTGTACGCCAAGGCGATCGACCCGGTGCTGCTCCGCCGCCGGGTGGGGATGGTGTTCCAGAGGCCCAATCCCTTCCCCACCATGTCGATCTTCGAGAACGTGGCCGCGGGGCTGACCCTCAACGGCATCGGCGGGAACCACCAGGAGATCGTCGAGCACTGCCTCCGCCAGGCTGCCCTCTGGGACGAGGTGAAGGATCGGCTGAAGCACGCTGGGACGTCGCTCTCCGGCGGCCAGCAGCAGCGGTTGTGCATCGCCAGGGCGCTGGCGGTGGAGCCGGAGGTGCTGCTGATGGACGAGCCGGCCTCGGCGCTCGACCCCATTGCCACCGCGAAGATCGAGGAGCTGATCCACGAGCTGAAGGAGAAGTACACGATCATCATCGTGACCCACTCCATGCAGCAGGCGGCGCGCGTCTCGGACAACACCGCGTTCTTCTATCTGGGCGAGCTCATCGAGATCGGGCCCACCGCGCAGATCTTCACCAACCCGCGCGAGCGACGGACGGAGGACTATGTCACCGGCAAGTTCGGGTAAGGCGGGCGCGGCGCACACCGACAAGGCGTTCGAGTCGGACCTCCGGCTGGTCCGGGAGAAGCTCCTGGCGATGGGAGCCAAGGTGGAGGAGCAGATCGCCAAGAGCATGCGCTCCTTGACGGACCGGGACTCGGAGCTCGGCGAGCAGGTGAAGGAGAACGACGTCGAGATCAACCGGCTCGAGGTCGACATCGACGAGCTGTGCCGGAAGATCCTCGCCCTCCGGCAGCCGGCGGCCTCGGATCTCCGGTTGATCACCACCGCGCTGAAGATCGTCACCGACCTGGAGCGCATCGGCGACCTGGCGGTGAACATCGCCGAGCGGGCGATGGACCTGAACCAGGCCCCGCCGCTCGCCGCCTACGTGGACATGCCCCGGCTCGCCGAGCTGGCGCAGGAGCAGGTGAAGAAGGCGCTCGACTCCTTCGTGCGCGCCGACCCCGAGGAAGCCCAGGAGGTCCTCGCCGGAGACGACCACCTCGACGACCTGTTCGTGAAGATCTTCAACGAGCTCCTCGCCTTCATGATGGAGGACTCGCGGAACATCCGCCGGGCCACCTCGCTGGTCTCGATCTGCAAGCACCTGGAGCGAATCGGCGACCACGCGGTGAACGTGGCCGAGATGGTCATCTACATGGTGCGCGGGACCGACGTGCGCCATCCCCGGAGCCGGGCGGTCGAGAGCTGACGGCGGGTTGCTTCCTCGGCCGTGCTCCCCCGGCCGGCCTCACCTCCGGATGCCCGGGCTCGATGGCCGCCAGGTCCTGGCGCGGCTGCCCTCCGAGGGCCGGTCCCCGAGGTGGCGGACCGGCATGCGCTGGCGCTGATGCTCCAGTCGCTCGACCTCTGAGCGGCGACCAGCTGAGGGCCCGAGTCCGCGCCTTGCAGCGGGTGGGTCCGCCCTCGCGGACGCCCGGCGCCTCCCCGCCCCTCGATGGGTGCTGGCGCGGGCGCTGCACCCGCCGCGACGGATGGGGGCGGGGTGGTGGCTGGCGGGCATCGCGGCGGGCTGGCTCGGAGCGTCAGGGCTCCCTGGCCGGGAGGCCACCGGCCGGGTGGACCGGCCCTTGCTCGAGCACCCAAGACGGGCCGAGCGCCGCACCCGGCATCGCTCTCCACGGCCTCCTTCGTCGCGCGCTCGCCGGGCCCGGGCACAGGCGGGGCTGCCCAGCCGCGCCACCGGGGGACGCACTCCGGAGGAGCGTCCGGCGGCGGTGAGCCGGCCCCTGCTTCCCCCGGGTGTCCGGATGCTGGGGGCGACGCCATCGCCCTCGCCGCCCGATTCCACCACACGCCGGCCGACGCCGGAGCCGCCGCAGCAGCCCGGGGCTCCACGCGCGATGTCCGGCGGCGCTGTCCCTGGCCCCATGCCCGCCGGCGGTTCGACCGCGCCTCGCCCGACGGCCTCCCTTGCGCGCGAGCCCACCCCTTCGCGCGCGATGTCCGGCAGCGCTGTCGCCCCGCTGCTGCCCACCGCCGATTCGAGCGCGCCCCGCCCATCCGCCCGTCGTTCCGCAGCTGCCGGCCAGCCTCACGAGGCGGCCGAAGACCTGGTGGGGCCCGGGCCCGGGCGTGGCGCCGCCCTCGGCGCTGGCTCGGTGCAGCAGCCGCCGCCACTTCCCCGGGAGCTGGCGCACGGGCCGCCCTTCGAGCGACGGGTCTCGGTGGACGGCTTCCTCCTCGGGCCCGACCCGGCGCCGCTCCTCCCCTCGTTGCTGGCCACCGCCCACCATGCACCGGCGTCGGCCGCGGCGGACACCCGCCTGACGGGGCTGGGATGGACGGACGAGGTCACGCTCGAGCACGGCCTCGCCGAGGCTCGCTGGGCGCTCTCGGGCCGCTGGGCGCCTCCGGCGCTGTCCGCGCGCGCCGCCCCCGTGGGGCTGGGCGGTCCGGTCGTCGCCGAGGGCGGAGAGGGGGCGGTCTCGGCGCCCCGGGGCGCCTGGCGCGCCTCGGGCCTGCTGGGAGGTCCGCTGGCCGGGGGGCGCCTCGGGGCCGTCGTCTCGCTGGAGGCGAACGGCGTCGGGCTGCCCGCGGTGGAGCCCGGTCTCGCCAGCGGGGGGCGGGCGCGTCAGACGCTCGCCCTCACCACCACCTGGAACCCCGGCGAGGCGGATCGCCTCTCCCTGCTCGTCCTCGCCGGGCGGCGCACCGAGTCCCCCGACTGCTTCCGCTGCACCGAGCCCGCGGCGAGGGTCGACCGTGAGCTCGCCGCGTTCGCCGGGCTCGGGTGGGCGCACGCGCTCGGGACCTGGGCCGGCCTCGAGCTTCGCCTGGCGGCCGAGCACCGGAGCAGGGCTGCCGAGGCACGGTCTACCCCCAGCGGGCCGAGCCATCTCGACCTCTCGAGCTGGGTGACCGATGGCGCCCCCGGGCCGGTTGGACCCGACCTCGCGGCGAGCACGCTCGACGAGGCGCAGACCCGGCTCCAGCTGGTGGCGGGTCTGCACACGGTGCTCGGTCTGCAGCGGCTCGAGGCCGGAGTCGACGCGCGAGTGGACACGGGCCGGAGCACGGCCCAGGTTCCGGGCGGGGTGCGCTTCCTCGACCGCGCCGGGGCCTGCCACCACGTCGAGACCGCCGGCTGCGCCTTCCGCATCGAGGTCGCGCCGGCCGACGTGCAGTCACGTGGCTGGACCCTCTCTGCCCACCTCGCGGACACGCTCCGCCTCGGGGAGGTGACCCTCCGCGCCGGCGTCCGCCTGGACACGGCGCAGGCCACTGCGGGCGAGGCGACGACGGGGTTGCGGCTCGGGGTGGGCCCGCGGCTCGCGCTCGCCTGGAACGTCGGCGGAGCGGGGCGGCACTGGCTGCTGGCGCACGCCGGCCGGAGCCACGACGCCGAGCTGCAGGCCGTCGCCGCCCGCGCCGTTCTCCCCGTGCAGCGCGTGGCGGCCTGGAGCGACGGAGCCTTCGATGGATGCGCCCTCCCGGGCCCGTCCTGCGTGCGGCTCGGCGGGCCGGCGGCGTTCACGCCGGGCGGGCTCCCCCGCATGGACGAGGTGGCGCTCGGCTGGCGCGGGCGTCCGGCACGGGGGCTCGAGGGTGGGGTCGAGGCCCGCTGGCGCCAGACCGCGCAGCTGTGGACCGAGGAGGAGTCGGGGCTCCTCACCGACGACCGCGGTCGCTGGACGGGCGTCGACGGCCAGTGGACGTCCCGCCGGGTGCTCGCCGCCCAGGGGCGGGCCTGGCGACGGGCGCTCGGGCTCGGCGCGTGGGTGCGGGCGCGGGCGGGCCCGGCGCGCGTCTCGGTGGGGTGGAGCGTGGCGCACGTCACCGGATCCGCCGCTGCTCCCTTCGACCGCTGGCTGGCCGACCCTCGCACCGCATCGCTGGCCACCGGCCCGTTGCCGGACGACCAGCGACATCAAGTCTTGGTCTCGCTCTCCCTGCTCGCCCATCCCGCCGTCGAGCTGGGGGCCCGGCTCCGCTACGCCACCGGTGCCCCGCTCTGGGAGACCTTCACCGTTCCCGACTCGGCCGGGCTCCGCACCGTTCTCGGAGAGCGGGGAACGGGAGTGCTCCGGTCCGCCCAGGTGTCGCTGCGGGACCCGGACCTCCTCGTCGCCGACGCGTGGATCCGCCTCCGCCTCGGGGCGCTGTTCCCCGTGCTCCCCCGCCTGGACCTGACGGTGGAGGCTGCCCAGGTGGCCGGGGGGAACGCCCCCGTCCACCTCTCGGCGAGCTCGGGCCGCCTGGGTGCAGTGCTCCGGCGGGAGCCGCCGTTCCAGCTGGTCCTCGGATTCCGGGCGGGCGACTGAGGCCGGCGCGTGACGAGGGAACGCCCTCGAAAATTCACCGGCGACAGCCCCGGCAGATACGCTAGACGTCGGTCCTCCCGAGGCTTGCCCCCGGCGCAGGCCTCCGACAACAATCGACCAGGAGTTCCCAGGGCCGGAACACGGGAGGGGAGCCGACGATGAGGAACGCAGCTCGCTCGCTGGTGGTGTGCCTTGCGGTGCTCGGCACGGGCACCGGCTTCGCGCAGGACCGGGGTCGCACCGACGGGCCCGAGGGCTCGGAGATCGGCAAGGGCGGCTACGTTTCCGGACCGGGCGGGCTGGGCGGCTTCTCGCTCACCGCGGACGGCGGCGGGGCGATCACCATCAAGGGAGGCCAGTTCAGCCCGCCGCTGTTCGCCGGGCTCACCGCTTCCTACTGGAATCAGGAATTCTACCGGATCGATTTGAGCGGGTTCTACGTGCCGGATCCCAAGCTCTGGGGTGTGCTGCTTGGCCCCTCGTTCCACACCACCACCTGGCCCATCGCCTTCAGCATCGGGTTCCAGGGTGGCCTGCACATCCCCAATGCCGGCTCGGTGAATTTCATCCTCTCTCCCAGGGTCGGAATGGACTGGATCACCGAGAGCCACTTCCAGCTCGGAATCTTCGCCAACTGGGACCTGAACCTGGCCAACTACGACCTCTCCATCGTCCGTGTGGGTCTGAGCATCGGCTGGCGCTTCTAGCCCTCTGCCCCCTGATCTGAATGCGCGCTTCCCTCCTCCTCGTCGCCCTCCTCGCCCAGTCCCGCAGCACCGCCCAGGGGCCCCCGTCGTTTCCCCCGGGCATGGGCTCGCAGCAGGCCGTCAACATGGCGCAGTGGGACTCCAACGCCCTGTCGCCGATGTACGAGCGGAGCGAGCAGCTGCCGCTGACCGACGCGGAGGTCACCCGGCTCAGCCAGTCCGGGTTCGCGCCGGACCAGCTGGTGAAGATGATCGAGGAGCGGCGCTGCGCCTGCGACGCCTCGGCCGAGGGGCTCATCCGGCTCAAGACTTCCGGGGTGGACCCCTCGGTCATCTCCGCGGTCTCGCTCCACGCGCTCAAGCCCAACCGGGCCCTCAATCTGGAAGTGACGCTCGACTTCTCCGGCGAGAGCCGGCGGGCGCGCAACGCGTACCTCTACGTCTTCGTGGACGACGGCGACCTCACCCGCGTGCTGAGCGCGAACCTCGACGAGCTCCTCCGGCGCCCCAACGCGCACGAGACCACCGTCGACACCAGCGACTACCTCATCCCCCGGACGGTGCGGCGCATCGTGCTCCCGGGGCAGCTGCCGCTGAAGACCTACGGCCGGCACACGCTGCTGGTGGCCAGCTCGGCCAGCCCGAACCTCACCCATCCCTCTCAGCTGAGGGCGCAGGATCGGGCCGCAGCGCAGACCTACCTGCTCGATTATCCAAGGGCCTCCCTGCAGAGCCTCTGTCGGCTGACCGCCGGATACCGACGTGACGCCGAGATCGCCGACCGCTGGCGCTTCCAAGGCAGCCGCTTCGAATGCGAATGGAACTGACCATGACCCGCACCCGAATCGCCGTCTCCCTCCTCGCCGGCCTCTGGCTGGCCTGCTCCACCGAGCGGGCCTTCACCCGGGGCGAGTACACCGACCCCAACGAGATCGATCTGCTTTCGGACGAGTGGGCCCCCAGCGACCTGCAGCTGATCGCCAAGAAGGTGGTCGGCGACCTCCAGGCCTCGCCGGCCTTCGCCCAGATCCAGGGACAGCCGGTGGTGATCGTGGGGAAGCTGAAGAACAGCACCTCCGAGCACATCGACATGCAGAGCCTGGGCGACAAGATCCAGACCCAGCTCGCCGGCACCGGGAGGTTTGCCTTCGTCGACGCCAGCGCTCGCCAGGCGATCGCCGAGGAGTACGAGTACCAGGGCAGCGGCTACGTGCGGCCCGACCAGGCGAAGGGACCGGGCCAGCAGATCTCGCCCGACTACATCATGACCGGCGAGCTGGCCTCCATCAAACAGCGGGTGGGGAGCGACGAGTTCATCTATTACAAGATGACCGCCAAGCTCTCCAACCTCCGGACCGGGCTGCTGGTGTGGACGGACGAGAAGGAGCTGAAGAAGAAATTCGTCAAGCAGGGGATCCGGCCGTAGCGCTCGGCGCCCAGCGCTCCTGACGTGGCTCACCCCCTCCTCGCGGTTCGCTGGCCGGTCGCGCTCGGGGCGATCGCGTTGCTGCTGACCGGCTGTGCGGGCGACTACATCGCCCGTACCGCGGGGTACCGGCACGCCTACGAGTCGTACCAGTACCCGCCCGCGATCCAGGGCTTCGCCAGCGAGGCTTCGTCCGGGCCGCAGATCGACCAGCTCCTGGCGATGATGGACCAGGGGATGGTGCTGCATGCCGCCGGGAAGTTCGAGGAGAGCATCCAGGTGCTCGCCCAGGCGGACAAGCTGAGCGAGCGGCTCGACTTCGTCTCGGTCAGCGAGGAGGCCAAGGTCCTCATCTCCAGCGAGCGCGAGCGGGCGTACCGGGGGGAGGACTTCGAGAAGCTGATGATCTCCACCCTGCAGGCGCTGAACTACGCCCAGCTGGGGAAGGACGAGGACGCCCTGGTCGAGGTGCGCCGGGTCAACGAGCGCATGCAGCGGATGATCAACGAGGAGAAGAAGCCCTACGAGCAGCTGGCGGTGGCGAGGTACCTGACCGGGGTGCTCTGGGAAGACCAGGGCCACGCCGACGACGCGTTCATCGACTACGCGGCGGCGAACCAGCTCGCGGGAGACCTGGGCACACTGGCCGAGCCGCTGGTCCGGCTGGCGAAGGAGACCGGGCGCGATCAGGCAGTCAAGGAGCTGCGGCGGCAGTACCCCTGGCTCCAGGCCCAGCCCCTGGGGAAGGACGAGGGCCAGGTGCTGGTGGTGCTGGAGGCGGGGAAGGTCCCGGTGAAGACCAACGGGAGCAGGTCCGGCGGGCCGAAGATGGAGGTCATCGCGGTGCCCGTGTTCCGCGACCGCCCGTGGATCCGCGACTCGCAGGTCATCCTCGACGGCAACTCGGCGACGGCGGTGCGGCCCACCACCGTGACCTCGCTGGAGCAGGTGGCGAAGATCCACCTCGACCACCGCATCGACGGGCTCGTCGCCCGGCAGTTCGGGGCCCTGGCAGTGCGGGCTGGCCTCGCCGCCGGCGCGGGCGCGGCGACCAAGAGCGAGGCGCTGGGCATCCTCACCTTCCTCGCCCTGAGCTACGCCAACCAGCCCGACCTCCGGTCCTGGATGTCGCTGCCGGGGGAGTTCCAGCTGGCCCGTTTCCGGGTGCCGGCCGGCGTGCACCGGCTCACCGTGGTGGCCGGCGGCGGCGCCCGCGAGGTGCAGGTGGACGTGCGCCCCCGGCGGGTGACGCTGGTCGTTCTGCGGAGCTACTGAGCCCGGAGGGGCGGCGCCCCTGCGCCGGTGAGCCTGGACCCGCCGCGCCACTGCGCGGCTCCGCAGGCCTGCCCCTGGTGCGGGGGGCTCCACCCCAGCGGCCGGTCCGGGTGGGCCCCCCCACCGGAGCCCTGAGGTGGCCGCGCCGCTCGAGGTAGGCCTGGAGGCGGAAGAGCACCCCGACCAGGTTCGGCGCCTCGCCCAGGACGCCGAGGAATGGGTCGCTGCCCAGCCGCTCCATGCGGGCCGGGGCGTCGAGCGCGGTAAACTGCCGCGGATGCAGCCCGGGCTTCACCTCGTCCCACCGCAGCGGCATCGAGACCGGGACGCCGGGGAGCGGCCGCGCCGAGAACGGGGCGACCAGCAGCTTCCCGCGCCCGTTCTGGAGGTAGTCGACGTAGACCTTCGAGCGCCGGGCGCGGACGACGCGCTCGGTGGTGGCGATGTCCGGATGCTGCTGGACGAGCGCCTCGGCGAGCACCTGGCCGAAGCTGATCGCCGCGTCGTGCTCCAGCTGGCGCTCGAGCGGCACGAGGACGTGCAGCCCGGAGCTTCCGCTGGTCTTGATGAAGTGGGGCAGCTCGAGCTCCTCGCACAGCGCCCGGGCGGCGATGGCCAGGGTGACGACGTCCTCGAAAGGGGCGGTCTTGGGGTCGAGGTCGAGGATGCACCAGTCCGGATGCTCGAGATCGCCGACCCGCGCGCTCCAGAGGTGGAAGGGAATGGTGCCGAGGTTGACTAGGAAGGAGAGCGTCTCCACGTCCTCGCAGACGAACTGCGGAATGGGCCCGTCGTCGCCCTCCATCTGCACCGTGCGCACCCAGGAAGGCACGTAGGGGCCGCCGGCCTGCTTCTGGAAGAAGCTCTCGCCGTGGATCCCGTCCGGGAAGCGGGTGAGCATCAGCGGCCGGTCGCGGAGGTACGGCAGCATCCACGGGGCGATGGCCTGGTAGTAACGGATGAGGTCGCCCTTGGTGAACCCGTTCTCCGGCCACCAGACCTTCTCGAGATTGACGTAATTGACCGCCCGCTCCTCGGCGCGCCAGGGCGGGAGGCACTGCTCGGGGCGGCGGTCGGCGCGGAAGCGGCAGAAGACTGGGGCGCGCGGCGATCCTCCGCGCTCCCACTCCTTGTACCGGACCTCGGCGACCAGGGTCGGGTCGACCCAGAGAAGGTCCCTGTCCCGCGGAGCGTCACGGCACGGTGGCGTCGCCCGGCGGTGCTCGGCGAGCTCACGCTGGACCCGTGAGGCCTCGCGTGGCCCGAGCCCGCTGCCCGCCCGGCCGGCGTAGGCGAAGCCGTCTCCGTCCCAGGTGGCGAGAGCCAGCGACGTCAGCTCGCGAGTGTGGCCCACGACCGCGAAGTCCCCGACCTGGTGGGTGACGACCTTCTGCCAGTCGGTGCCGCGCCCGGCGTGGTGGGCGGCGTCGGAACGCTTGGCGACGATGCCCTCGAGGCCCATCTGCCTCACCGCCTCGTAGAAGGCCTCTCCTTCGGTCTCCACCGGCTCGACGCAGCGGACCCGTCCGCCGTTCGCGGTCAGCAGCCGGAGCAGCTCCCGGCGGCGAGCGAGCGACAGTCCGCGCAGGTCACGTCCCTCGGCGGCGAGCACATCGAAGGTCCAGTAGGTGGCCGGCGGAGCTCCGGGAGGAGGACGGGCGCGCTGCGCGCGCTGCTGGAGGAGGGAGAACGAGGGGCGACCCTCGGCGTCCTCCACCACCACTTCGCCGTCGAGGAGGAAGTCGCCGGAGGGAAGCGCCTTCAGCGCCTCGACCACCTCGGGAAACTGCTCCGAAGGGTCGCTTCCGCCCCGGTAGCGGAGGCGGACCTGCCTGCCTCGCCGTTCGGCAAGGATGCGGTAGCCGTCGTATTTCAGCTCGAACCACCAGCCCTTCCTCGAGAAGGCGCGGGGGGCCCGGCTGGCGAGCTGGAAGTCCACGTTGGCCAGGCGGACGTCCCGCTCCGGTGCGTCGGTCTGCTCGACCGCGAGGCGGAAGGGCCGGGTCGCGACAGACCTGTTGCGAGGCGGACGTCTGCTGGCGGCCATGCGGAGGGGGGTATATCTACGACGTCATGGCGGCTCGCGCGATCGGCTCGGGGACCATCTCCTTCGGCCTGGTGAACATCCCGGTGAAGCTCTACGCCGCCGCCGAGAGCGCGGCCCAGATCTCGTTCCACCAGCTCCACGACAAGTGCAAGAGCCGCATCAAGCAGCAGCTCTGGTGCCCGGTGGACAACGAGATCGTCCCCCGTGAGCATCTGGTCAAGGGGTACGAGTTCGCCCGCGACCAGTACGTGCTCTTCACCGCCGAGGAGCTGAAGGCGCTGGAGGAGGCCTCCACCAAGGCGATGGAGATCACCGAGTTCGTCCCGCTCTCGAAGGTGGACCCGCTCTACTTCGAGAACGGGTGGTACCTCGGGCCGGACAAGGGAGCGGACCGGCCATACAAGCTGCTGGCCCAGGCGCTGGAACAGGCCCAGCACGCGGCGATCGCCAAGTACTCCACCCGGGGACGCGAGGAGCTGGTGCTGATCCGCCCTCGCGAGGGTGCGCTGGTCATGCAGACCCTCCGCTACGCTGACGAGCTGCGGCCGGTGAGTGAGGTCCCGATCGGCGAGGGCGAGGTGAAGCCGGCGGAGCTCCAGCTGGCGAGGCAGTTCATCGACCAGCTGTCGACCGAGACCTTCGACGCCGGCAAGTACGAGGACACCTACCGGAAGAAGCTGCAGGCGGTCATCGACGCGAAGATCGCCGGCGAGCCGGTGTCCATCGCCCCGGCCGAGCCGCCGCGGACCCAGGTCATCGACCTGATGGAGGCTTTGAAGGCGAGCCTCGCCAGACGGGGAGCGACCGAGCCGGCCCCTGCCGAGGAAGGCGGCAAGCCCGCGGCGGTGGCCGAGCGGAAGCCTCCGAAGCGTGCTCCGGTCCCGGCGGCGCAGGCGGCGGCGAGGAAGCGCGGCAAGCGTTAGGCGCGGCGACCGTAGGATCGTTGCATGCGGCTTCTGCGCGCAGCGCTCGGCAGTGCTTTGTTCTTCCTCGTCGCCCCGGGCGTCGTCGTCGGTCTCATTCCGTGGTGGTTGACCCGCTGGGTGACGGAACCCACCCCGTTGCTCCCCCGCATCCTCGGGGCGCTGCTGCTCGTCGTCGCTCTTCCTCTGCTGGTGGGCGCCTTCGTTCGTTTTGTGCGCGATGGGCTGGGCACTCCGGCGCCCGTGGCTCCGACCGAGCATCTGGTCGTGACCGGAGCCTACCGGTACGTGCGCAATCCGATGTACCTGGCGGTGCTGGGGGCGATCGTCGGCCAGGCGCTGCTGCTCGGGCAGCCGGGGCTCCTCGCCTATGCAGCACTGGCGGCAGTGCTGGTGGTGGGCTTCGTGCACCTGTACGAGCAGCCGGCGCTCCGGAGCCAGTTCGGGGCCGAGTACGAGGCGTACTGCCGGGCGGTGCCGGGCTGGTTGCCGCGACTGCGGCCGTGGAGGGCGTGAGTCAGCGCCAGCGGGTGACGGGCCCCGTCGGCAATTCCCTCCGGACAAGGCTCCCCGGCGCGGGCCGTCAGACCCCGCTGATACCTCTTTCACTCGAATGCAGCGGACCCGAGTGGAGACGCGGACCTACACGCTTGCCGACGCGGCGGCGGTGCTCGGCACCTCCGAGCCGCGGGTGCTGCAACTCGTGGAGGCAGGGCTGCCCGAGCGGGCTGCCGCGCTCCGCCGTCCCGGTGCACGCGCCCTCACCTTCCAGGATCTGGTCCTGCTCCGCAACGCGAAGCGGCTGGTGGACCAGGCCATCGCGCCCGCCCGGGTGGCCGATGCGCTCCGGGAGGCACGTGCCCGGCACCCCTCTCATCGGCCGGTGAGCGCGCTCAGGCTCGAGGCCGCCGGGCAGCAGATCGTCGTCCGCGAGGGCACGACGCGCGTCGCGACCGATTCCGGGCAGGTGCTCCTCGACCTGGACGTCGCCCTGTCTCCGCCGCCTGCGTCCGCGCCCGACGTGGACGCGCTGTTCTCCGAGGCCCAGTCCCTGGAGGACCGCGCCCCGGCGCGGGCCCGCATCCTGTACGCCCAGCTGCTGGCCCGCGCGCCGGGGCATGCCGACGCGCACGTGAACCTGGGGCGCCTTCTCCACGAGGAGGGCCGGCTGGCCGAGGCGCAGACCCACTACCGGGCCGCCCTCGCGGCCCATCCCGGCGACGCGACGGCCGCGTACAACCTCGCGGTCGCGCTGGGAGACCAGGGCCGCACCGCCGAGGCCGTGGAGTGGTACGAGACCGCGCTCCGCTCCGACCCGCGGCTGGCCGAGGCGCACTACAACCTCGCCTGTCTCCACGAGCGGCGGGGGCAGCCGGTGCTCGCGCTCCGCCACCTCAAGGAGTACCGGCGGCTCGCCGGCTGACCTGGGCCAGCGCTCCCCCCGCTGTCGGGCAAGCCGCGGCCTCGCGCTGGCTGCGTCTCGACACCTGCGACACAGAAGCCTCTCATCCGCGCCACGCCCTCGTGGTAGGCCTCGGTCCCTTCCCGGAGGCCACCTCACGATGCGCGTTGCCCTCGTTCTCGCCGCCCTCACCCTCGCCCTTGCCGGCTGCAAGCGCGAGACGCAGGAGACGGTGGCCCAGGCCAAGGGCGCCGCGGCGGACGCCGAGCGCGCGGCGAAGAACGCCGCGGCCCAGGCCCGGGACGCCGCGGATCAGGTGACCGCCAGCGCGCGCTCGGCCGCGGACCAGGCGAAGGCCGCGGCGGACGAGGCGGCCGCGAAGGCACGCGGGGCGGCCGGCGCCGCGAGCGACTCGGCGCGGCGTGGCCTGGACAACGCCACCCAGTCGGTGCGCGAGCTGACCGCAGGGGATCAGGTTCAGGGCGTCATCGTGGGCGCAGGGCGGAGCGTGCTGGACGTGCGCCCCACCGCCGGTCCGGTGAAGACGCTCCACACCGATGACCGCACCCGGTGGATCCTCCACGGCGCCGCGGCGGGTCGGGACGGCTTTCCCATCGGCTCCACCGTGCGCGTGACCTACATCGTCCAGGGCGGCGAGCCCCTGGCGACCCAGGTGGAGGCCGTCGGCCATTGAGCCTGCCCGTCCAGCCTCCGGTCTCGCCGATGCTGTCGAAGCTGGTCCGGGAGCTGCCCCCAGCGGGCGAGGTCATCTACGAGCCGAAGTGGGATGGCTTCCGCACCATCGTCTTCCGGGAGGGTGAGGGGGTGGAGCTCGGCAGCCGCAACGAGCGGCCGATGACCCGCTACTTCCCCGAGCTCCTCGGGCCGCTCCGCGCCTCACTCCCCGACCGCTGCGTGGTGGACGGGGAGATCGTCATCGCCGGACCCCGGGGGCTCGACTTCGATGCGCTGCTCAACCGGATCCACCCCGCTGCCTCGCGGGTCCGGAAGCTGGCCGAGGAGACGCCGGCCTCGTTCGTCGCCTTCGATCTGCTGGCGATCGGCGACGAGGATCTGCGCTCCCTCCCCTTCGAGCAGCGGAGGCGCAGGCTCGAGCAGGCGCTTGCCGGGGCACGGCCGCCCGTCCACCTCACCCCGGCAACCAGGGACCGGGCCGTGGCCGAGGAGTGGTTCCGACGCTTCGAGGGCGCCGGGCTGGACGGGGTGATGGTCAAGCCGCTCGCCCTGCCCTACCTCGAGGACAAGCGAGAGATGCTGAAGGTGAAGCACGAGCGCACCGCCGACTGCGCGGTCGCCGGCTTTCGCTGGTTCAAGGGCGGTGGCGGCGTGGGCTCGTTCCTCCTCGGCCTCAACGACGAGAAGGGAACCCTCCACCACGTGGGCATCTGCTCGGGGTTCAGCGCGGCCCAGCGAAAGCAGTTCGAGGCGGAGCTCGCCCCGCTGCGAGAGGGCTCGCTGGAGGGGCACCCCTGGAAGGAGTGGGCGACCCTGGCCGGCGAGAGCGGGCAGCGGATGCCCGGCGCCCCCAGTCGATGGAACAACAACAAGGATCTCTCCTGGGAGCCGGTCCGCATCGAGCGGGTCGTCGAGGTGAGCTACGACCACCTCCAGGGGCCGCGCTTCCGGCACGCGACGCATTTTCTTCGCTGGAGACCGGACCGGACGCCGGACTCCTGCACCTACGGCCAGCTCGAGGCGGTGGTGCCCGCCGAGCTCACCGCGCTGTTCGGCACCTGACCGGTGCCAGGTCCGCAGTCCTGGCGTGAAGATTGACGCCGCCCGCCCCATGAGCCGCTCCTAGCTCTGGGGCTCCTTCCGCGCCTTGCTCGGCTGAACCCGCCTCGGTTCGCCCTGCTGCTTGGGGAAATGCGGCGGCCACGGAGCATCGCCGAGCCCCTGCGCCTCGTCGCGCGCCGCGAGATCGAGCAGAGGCTGGAGGGAGAAGGCCTGGTCGTCGATGCCCGCACCGACGTCGCCGAGCTTCGCGAATCGCGCCGGCACGGTGGCGATGGTGAGATCTCCCGGTTCCACCGTCTCCATCTCGGACCAGGTCACCGGGCAGCTCACCTTCCCCTCGGGGTTGGCCCGCACCGAGTACGCCGAGGCGATGGTCCGATCCCGCGCGTTCTGGTTGTAGTCGAGGAACACCCGTGTCCCGCGCTCCTCCTTCCACCACTTGCTGGTGGCGATGTCCGGGAGCCGCCGCTCCACCTCGCGGGCCAGCGCCAGCGCCGCCCGTCGCACCTCGAGGAAGTCCCACCGGGGCTCGATCCGCACGTACACGTGCACCCCGCGCGAGCCCGAGGTCTTCGGCCAGCCGGCAAGACCCAGCCCGTCGAGCACCGACTTCACCTCGGCCGCGACCCGGCGGACCCCCGAGAACTCCACTCCCGGCTGCGGATCCAGGTCCACCCGCAGCTCGTCCGGATGGTCCACGTCGCTGCGGCGCACCGCCCACGGGTTCAGGTCCAGGCAACCGAGGTTCGCCGCCCAGACCAGGTGCGCCACGTCCACCGGGCACAGCTCACGGGCGCTCCGGCCGCTGGGGAAGGTCACCGTCACCGTCTGCAGCCACTCGGGGAGCGGGTCGGGGACGCGCTTCTGGTAGAAGAACTCGCCCCCCGCGCCGTTGGGGTAGCGCTTGAGCACCGTGGGCCGCTCGCGCACCCCACGCAGGGCGCCCGCCCCCACGGCCAGGTAGTAGCGGACCAGGTCGAGCTTGGTCTCCCCCCGCGCAGAGAAGAACACCTTGTCCGGGTTCGAGATGCGGACCTTCCGTCCGTCGACCTCCACCTCGGTGTGCACGGTGGCCACGGTTTCCTCCGCCAGGTGTGATAGCGCTGTGCCGGAATGAGACTCGGGAAGTACCAGCTGCTCCGCAAGCTCGCCACCGGCGGGATGGCCGAGGTGTTCCTGGCCAAGACCGACGGGCCGATGGGCTTCGAGAAGCTGCTGGTCATCAAGCGCATCCTCCCCCACCTGGCGGAGGACCCACAGTTCGTGGAGATGTTCCTCGCCGAGGCCAAGCTGGCCGCGCAGCTGAACCACCCGAATCTGGTCCAGCTCTTCGACTTCGGCGAGGCCGAGGGCAGCTACTTCATCGCCATGGAGTACATCGACGGACCCACCCTCCGTCTGCTCCTGGCCCGGTCGCGAGACCTGCGCTCGCCCATCTCGCTCGCTCTCGCTGCGCGGGTCGTCTCCTCCGCCGCCGAGGGACTGGCCTACGCCCACGACTTCACCGATCACCTGACCGACGAACCGCTTCACCTGGTGCACCGCGACGTCAGCCCCGACAACATCCTCATCAGCCGCAGCGGGGCGGTGAAGCTGGTGGACTTCGGCATCGCCAAGGCCCGCGGGCAGAGCCATCACACCCAGGCCGGCACGGTGAAGGGCAAGGTGGCCTACATGGCTCCGGAGCAGCTGCGGGGCGAGCCACTCGACCGGCGGGTGGACCTGTACGCCCTGGGGGTCGTGCTCTACGAGCTGTGCACCGGGCGGATGCCCTTCGAGGCCAGCAGCGACGCGAGCATGGTGCGCGCGGTGCTGTACGACGCCGCCATCCCCGCCGTGAGGCGCGTCCCGACGCTGCCGCCTTCGCTCCAGACCGTCCTCGACCGCCTGCTCGCCAAGGACCGGGCCGCACGCTACCCGGATTGCCGCACGCTCCACGCCGACCTCGAGGCCTTCATCCAGTCCACCGGAGAGGCCACCACCGGCTTCGCCCTCTCGAGGCTGGTGGCGCAGCTCGCCCCGCCGGCGCCGCCCACACCACCGGCGCCGCCCACGTCCGCCCGTCCGATGCAGATGCACCCAGGCGTCACCGCCTCGGCGTTCGCGCCCACCAGCCCCATCCTCCTCAGCGAGCCGGTCGAGGGGTCCGGTCCCGTCCCCCCGTCGCCGCTGGAGATCCTCGATCTGGACCACACGGTCCGCTCCGACGGGCGCCGGGCAACCCCACCTCCGGTTGCCGGGCTCGAGGTCCGGCCGGCCGCGTCCGCGGCGCGCACGCCGCCTCCCTCCGCCTTCGTCTTTCCCACCGCGCTGGGGGAGGAGCGAGGCTCCGTCGCCCCGGTCCAGCTTGGAATGGATCGCTCCGAGGGACGCCGGCGCACCACCGAGAGCGTGCGTCGGGCGCGCGAAGGCGGCGGTGCCCTGCGTGCCCTCGGCCTGATCCTCCTGTTCGCAGGGCTCGCGGCGGTCGGGGCGTACCTCGGGCTCGCGGCCGCGCACCGGACCGACCTCCTCGCCCGCGTCGGCCTGCCGGTGCCGGGGGTACTGTCTTCCACGCCGGAGACCACCACGCCTGCGTCCGGAGCTCCGGCCGCAGGGGCGACGTCGCCCCCGGGCGCGACGGCGTCCTCGCCCACGACGGGCACCCCACCGCCCGCCCCTGCTCCGGCCACGACGGCCACCCCTCTGACCGGCGCCGCCGGCTCTCCGACCGTCCCTGTCATCCCGGTGCCGCAGGCTTCCAGCTCCGGCGCGACCCGGCCAGGCCCCGGTGCGTCCGGGGGACCGACCGCGAGCCAACCCCCCGGGGAACCGCCCGCCACGGAGCCGGGAAGTACCGGAGCGGGTGAGCCGACCGTGAGCACCGGGTCCGGCGAGCCGGTGACTGCACCCGCCCCATCGGGCGGAGGCGCCGTGGCCGGCGTCATCGCGCGAGGCGAGTCCACCACGGCCGCAACCGCCGGTACTGCCCAGCAGAGCTCGAGCGCCGGGCCATCCGACCGCGCAGGCAAGGCCGGACGGGAGTCGAGCAAGGAGAAGCTCCTCGGCGCCTTCGCGGAGCTCGAGGCGGCGAAGGAATCGACGGTCCTCCTGGAGTCCACGCCGCGCCTGCGGGTGCGGATGGGCGGGAAGATCCTCGGCACCACACCGGTCAGGCTCACGGTCCCGGTCCAGGATGCGCCGGTGGAGCTGGAGTTCTTCGACACCGCGCTCGGACTGTCGAAGGTCGAGCAGCTGGCGCTGAAGCCGGGCGACAACGGCACCCACACCGTGGTGATTGCCAGGGGCAAGCTGGTGCTCAGACTTCAAGAAGGTGTCGCGGTGAGCGTCGATGGAAAGTCCGTGGGAACGACCCCGCTCGCCCCACTCTCGCTCTACGAGGGGTCGCACGTGGTGCAGCTCACCCGGGGCGACCAGAAGGAGCGCCGCACGCTGGAGATCAGCGGCGACGAGCCCACCGAGCTCGAGTTCACCTTCCCGGAGGCCGAATGAGCACTCACGACGCGGAGCACTGGCGGCTGCATGGCGTACGGGTGGTGCACGGCTCGGAGCTGGACCCGAACACCGCCCAGACGCCGGGGATGCGCCGGGCGGCCGCCATCACCCACGCGCGTGGCGGCGCCCAGAAGCTCTGGGCCGGCGCGGTCACCATCGACCCGAACGCCAAGACCGGCGCGCACCACCACGGCGCGCTGGAGTCCATCATCTACGTGGTGAAGGGCCGGGCCCGGATGCGCTGGGGCGAACGGCTCGAGTTCACCGCCGAGGCAGGGCCGGGTGACTTCATCTTCGTCCCGCCCTTCGTGCCGCACCAGGAGGTCAACGCCGCGGACGAGCCGCTGGAGTGCGTGCTGGTCCGCAGCGGCAGGGACCCGGTGGTGGTGAACCTCGACATCACGCCGATCGAGGCACCGGAGTCGGTGCACTGGGTGGACGACGTGCACCCGCCTCCCAGCCGCTGAGGAACCCAAGAGGGTCGTCCCGGACACCGTGGTGGGACTGGACGCGAGCCGTGCACCTTTGCTTCATTCTTGCACTAGCAGCGTTCTCATCATGGCTCCGACCCCCACCGCTCGCGACGTCTGCCGCCATTGTGGGAACGAGTGGCGCCCCGGCTGGGAGCGCTGCCGCCGGTGCGGAGCAGCGCTGCGAAACCGAGTCGCTGCCCCGGTGGGCACCGCCGCACCGGCCGAGGACTCCGGGCTCGAGCTCGATCGCCGTCCTCGGGCACTGCCGAGGGAAGCGCCCACCGGGCGGGTGTCGCGGGTCGAGCCCTCGGAGGCTCCGACCCGCGAGCTGTCCCCCGAGCCGCGCCCACCGGCGGACCCCTCGACCCTGGTCTCGGTCACGCAGCTGCTGAGCGGCGCGCTGGGCCTGCTGCTGCTCGTGCAGCTCTTCTTGCCCGTGGCGCTTCCCTCTCTCACCCAGCTCGCCGTCCACGCCTTTCGCGGGGAACGGGTGGGCGGGCTCCGCTGGCTCCTGGCCTCTCTTCCCTGGGCCTGCACCGCGGTGGTGCTCGGGCTCGCGCTCGGCGCCGCCCGGGCGGTCGCAGGCCGACCCCTGGCGCGCTCTCCCGCCCTGTCTGCGCTCGCCGCGGTGGCCCCAGGGGTGATGCTGCTCGGCTGGCCCACGCTGCACGGGCACCTGGTCTCGGCGCTGGTCCGCCGCGGCGGCGGCAAGCGCTCGGCGCTGCTCGCCGGCTGGAGTCGGGCGGCGCTGGTCTGCCTCTCGGCGGCGGTGCTGCTCACGGTCCTCGACGGGTTCGGGCTGGTGAGCCTTCCGCCCGCGGCGCTCGCCGTGATGACCGCTCTGGCCCTGGCGGCCCGCCAGGGCCACCTCTGCGCGCTGGGCATCACGCTGCCCGGCCTGCTGCTTCGCCCGGCCAGTGCCGGGGCGCCGCTCCCGAGCCAGCTGGTCTGTCCGCAGTGCGGCGCAGACGCGCCCACCCTCCAGCGCTTCCGCGAGGGACTCGCCGGCAGCGCCTGCGCCCGCTGCTCGGGGGCGCTGCTCGGACCGGGACAGGTGTCCACCCTGCTCTCCATGGCCGAGGTGGAGGACGCGACCTACCGCCGGGAGATCCGCCTGGGCTCCACCGGCACCCGGCCGCTGCACTGTCCGCAGTGTGGATCGGCGATGCGCGGCATCCAGCTGCGCACGGTGACTGCGCACGGCTGTCCGGCATGCGGGAGCCTCTGGGTCGATCGCCTCGGGCTGTCGCGCCTCAGCGGCGGACGACCCGTCCTCACCGCCACTCCGGCGCGACCTCCCCCGTCGCCGGGCCCCGCCTGGCCCGCGCTCGCCGCCGCGGCGACCCTGCTCCTGGCGGCGCTGCCCTGGGTGGCGGTCCGTGTCGGATTGTGCCGTCCCGAAGTTGGCGCGTGCGCCTCGGTCACGCTCTCCGCGACAATGGAGTGATGCACCTCCCCCCGCCGGTCTGCCCCGCTTAGGGCCCCGGGATGCTCCTCGCCGCGCTCTCCAGCCTGGTGCTCCTGGCCGCGCCCACCGCGGCGCCGCCCGACCACGTGCAGGAGGCCCTCCGGCAGGCGTACGCCCGGGGAGACCTCCAGCGCAGCTACCCTCCGGCACTCGACACCCGCGCCCTGGAGTCCGCCGAGGCGGCGATGGATCCCCTCGTGGCCTTCCTCCGCTGGCTCGGGCTGGGGGGAATCACCGCCCAGCTCCTCCGGCTGCTGGGCACGGGCGGAGCGGTGCTCGCCGTCCTGCTCGGCGCGCTGTGGCTCGCCAGCCGGATCGCGGAACGGGGCGACACCCGCGCGAGCACCGAGGGCGCCGCCGCCCCGACGCTCGACGCCGGCCCGTTGCTCGACGCCGAGACGCTGGCCGGGCAGGGCCGCTTCGGCGAGGCCATCCATCTGCTCCTGCTGCGGACCTTCGAGGTGCTGGCGCGGCGGATGGGGTCGCGGCTCGCCCCGGGGATGACGGCGCGCGAGGCGCTGACCCGGCTCGTGCTCCCCGCCCCCGCCCGACCGGCACTGGCCGACCTGGTCGACGCGGTGGAGACGACCACCTTCGCCGGTCGGTCGGCGTCGGAGGGGGACTACCGCCGCTGTGCCGAGCGCTTCAGCGTGCTCAAGTCCGCGCTGGCCGGAGCCCGGGGATGAGCGGGCCCGCGCTCTTCTCCCGCCGCTGGCTGATCGCCCTGGGGGTGGTGGGCTGTCTGTCCATCGGAGTGGCCGCGGTGCTGGCCCTCGATGCGCCCGCCCCACCCGCGGCGCCGCCTCCGCCCGGCGTCGCCAGCCGCGCGGCCAACGGACACGCCGCGTTCCTCGGCTTCGTCCGCGGGCTGGGAATCGTGGCGCGGGTGGGCCCTTCGGCTGCGCCCGGGCAAGGGGTGGTCTGGGTGCTCGAGCCCGACGTCGACCCCGAGCGTCCGTCGACCCTGGCCCGGCTGGGCGCCCGCGCGCTCGACGCCGACACCGTGGTGGTGGTGCTGCCCAAGTGGACCGGCGAGGGTGATCCGCAACGGCCGGGGTGGCTCGCCCGTGCACAGCTCCTGCCGACCCGCGAGGTGGCGGGCGCTCTGACCGCGCTGCATCTGCGCGGCTCGGTGGAGCGGCGCGAGGGAACGGTCCGGGCCGAGAGCCGGATCGGCGAGGGCACCGCCGAGCTGCAGACGGCGCAGCTGGTGAGGTCCGAGGACCTCGTCCCGCTGGTCTCTGGCCCGGACGGCACGCTGGTGGGTGAGCGCGAGGAGGACGGCCAGCGGCTGGTGGTGGTGGCGGACCCCGACCTCCTGTCGAACGCCGGCCTGGGACGTGGCGACAACGCCCGGGTGCTCGCCCAGCTGCTCTCGCAGCTCGACGCCGACGAGGACGGGCTCACCGTCGACGAGACGCTCCAGGCCCGGCAGGCCCGCAGCATCCTCGCCGGGCTCCTCCAGTTCCCCTCGGCGCTGGCGGTGCTGCAGCTGCTGGTGGTGCTGGGGCTCGCGGTCTGGGCGGCGACCCCTCGCTTCGGAACCCCGCTCCCGGAGCCCGACGAGGGGCCGCACGGCTCGGAGGCGCTCATCGAGAGCGCGGTGATCTTGCAGACCCTCGCCGGCTCGCCGCTGGTCGCGGTCCGGGGGCTGCTCGAGTCGGTGCGGCGCGAGGTGCTGGAGCGGATGCACGCTCCGCCCGGGCTCGACACGGCGACTGCCGACGCCTGGCTCGACGCGCGGCGGCGAGGTCGCGACCTGCCGACCAGCGCCGGCCTCCGCGCCGAGGTTCAGGCGGCGACGACTCCCCGGGCGGCGCTCGCCGCCGGCCGACGGCTCCAGCGCTGGAGAGAGAGGATGCTCGATGGAGCTCGCTGAGACCCGTGCGCTGTGCGAGGGGCTGCGTGCCCAGGTGCACAAGGCGGTGGTGGGCCAGGACGAGGTGCTGGACCTGCTGCTGGTGGCGCTGCTCGCCGAGGGCCACGTGCTCCTCGAGGGCCCTCCGGGCACCGCCAAGACGCTGCTCGCCCGGGCCTTCGCCGCCTGCCTGGCGCTGCGCTTCTCGCGGGTGCAGTTCACCCCCGACCTGATGCCCGGCGACGTCATCGGGACGAACCAGTTCGACTTCCGCACCAGCCAGTTCGTCCTCACCCGCGGGCCCATCTTCACCGACGTGCTGCTGGCGGACGAGATCAACCGCACCCCGCCCAAGACCCAGGCCGCGCTGCTCCAGGCGATGCAGGAGCGGGTGGTGACCATCGACGGGAAGAGCCACCCGCTCGGCCGCGCGTTCCTGGTCATCGCCACCCAGAACCCCATCGAGCAGGAGGGCACCTACCCCTTGCCCGAGGCGCAGCTGGACCGCTTCCTCTTCAAGGTCCGGGTGGGTTACCCGGCCCGCGACGAGGAGCGGGCGATGCTCCGGCTCCACGCTCAGCGCACCACCTCGCCGGCGCTCGAGGAGCTCGGCCTGGCTCCGGTGGCCGGCCAGGAGGCGCTCGACCGGGCGCGCGCGGCGGTGGCCGGCATCCGGCTCTCGGACCCCATCGCCGACTACGTGGTGGACCTCATCCGCGAGACGCGGGCCAGGCCGCAGTTCCTCGCCGGAGGCTCTCCGCGGGCCATCCTGATGCTCGCCGCCGCTGCCCGGGCCTGGGCGGTGCTGCAGGGGCGCGACTACGTCATCCCCGACGACGTGAAGCGGCTGGCCGTCCCCACCCTGCAGCACCGGCTGGTGCTGGCCCCCAGCGCGGAGATCGAGGGCATCACCACCGCCGAGGCGCTCCGGCAGGTCCTGGACCAGGTGCCCGCGCCGCGATGATGCGTCCGACGCGCAGCGCGCTGGTGGTGGCGGGAGCGGGCGTGCCGCTCTCGCTCCTCCCGGCCCTCCTCTCGCCCCGGCTGTGGCCCGTGTGGGCGGTGGCGCTGCTCCTGTTCCTCCTCGCGCTGGGGCTCGACGTCCTCCTCGCCCCGCGGGGGCTCCGCGCCCATGCCGAGGCTCCGCCGTTGCTCCACGTGGGCCGGACCGAGACGCTGGCCCTGGAGCTGGTGCTCCCCCGCGGGCGGACGCTGGAGCTGGTGCTCGACCTCGACCCGCTGCTCGAGCCGGTGCCGGCGCGCCGGGTGACGCTGGTGGACGGACGGGCCACGGAACGCCTTCCGCTGCGGGCCCTGCGGCGGGGGCCCACCGAGAAGCCGGTGCTCTGGGCGCGGTGGACTGGTCCGCTGGGGCTGATCTTCCACGAGGAGCGGCGGTGGCTGGACCTCGCGCCGGTGGTGACGCCCGACACCACCGAGGTGCGCGAGGTGGCGCTGCGCTACGCCGGCTCGCCGCTGGTGCAGCTGGGGGTGAAGCTCGAGCGACGGCGGGGCGAGGGCTCGGAGTTCGAGTCGCTCCGCGAGTTCGTCCCGGGCATGGACATCCGGGTGCTGGACTGGAAGTCCTCGGCGCGGCACCGGAAGCTGATGGCCCGGGAGCACCGGGCGGAGCGCAACCACCAGCTGGTGGTGGCGGTGGACGCGGGGCATGCGATGTCCGTCCCGCTGGCGTCGGTGGCCCGGCTGGACCACGCGGTGCGCGCGGCGCTGGTGCTGGCCTGGGTGGCGCTGCGCTCCGGGGACCGGGTGGGGGTCTTCGGGTTCGACGCCCGGGTGCGCTGCTGGGCGGAGCCGCTCGGCGGCGGCCGCGCCTTCCCCCGGGCGCAACAGGCGCTGGCCTCGTTGCCCTACAGCGGCGAGGAGACCAACTACACCCTGGGGATGGCAGAGCTGTCGGCGCGGGTGCGGCGGCGCTCGCTGGTGGTGCTGTTCACCGACGTCTTGGACAGCACCAGCGCCGAGCTGATGCTGGAGAACCTCGACCGGCTCCGCGCCCGGCACCTGGTGCTCTTCGTCACCCTCCGCGACCCGGGCCTGGACGCGCTCGCCGGCGCGGTCCCGGCGGCGGTGTCCGATCTGCACCGGTCGGTCATCGCCACCGAGCTCCGCAACGACCGGGAGCTGGTGCTTCGCCGCTGCAGGCGCATGGGCATCCAGGTGCTGGACGTCCGTCCGACGGACGCCTCGCCGCAGCTCATCGCCCGTTACCTCGAGGTGAAGCGGAGGGAGATGGTGTGAGCGGCGAGCTGCGCATGCCCTCGGTCCGCTTCCGCCAGGAGCGAGAGGCGAGCTGGCGCGCGCTGGAGGCGCTGGTGGACCGGGTGCAGCGCTCGGGGCTCCGGTCGCTGTCGGCCGAGGAGCTGGGCCGGCTCCCGGTGCTCTACCGCGCGGCGCTGTCGTCGTTGAGCGTGGCCCGGGCCATTGCCCTGGACGCGGCGCTGCTCGCCTACCTCAACGCGCTGGCGGCGCGGGCCCACGTGGTGCTCTACGGCGGACGCGAGCCCTTCGCCCCGGCCTTCCGGCGCTTCTGGGTGCGCACCTTCCCGGCCGCGGTGCGCTCGCTCCGGTGGCACACCGCGGTCGCGGTGCTGCTCACCGCGCTCGGCACCGCCGTCGCCTGGCGCGAGCTGGCGCGGGATCCAGCGCGGTTCTCGGACTTCGTTCCTCCCGCCTACGCCCAGGGCCGGGGGCCGGAGGCGACCGACGCCGACCTCCGCCAAGTTCTGCAGACCAAGGAGACCCCGCGGTCGGCGCTGATTCACTTCAGCAGCTTTCTCTTCACCCACAACGCGACCATCGGGCTGGTGTCGCTGGGGTTCGGATTCGCCGCCGGCATCCCCACGGCCTACCTGATGCTGACCAATGGCCTCATCCTCGGCGCGTTCGGCTGGCTCTACGGTTCGCGCGGGCTGGGCTGGGAGTTCTGGGCCTGGACCTTGCCGCACGGGGTGACGGAGATCTGGGCCCTGCTCCTCTGCGCGGCGGCGGGGCTGCGGATGGGACAGGCGCTGGTGTTCCCCGGACGGAGCTCGCGGCTGGTGAGCCTGCGCCGGGCCGGAGACAGCGCCGGGGTGGTGGCGCTCGGGGCGGTGGCGATGTTCCTGGTGGCGGGGCTCATCGAGGGCGTGTTCCGCCAGAGCGTGGGAGCGCCGTCCATCCGCTGGGCGGTGGCGGGGAGCACCTTCGCCCTCTGGTCGGTGTACTTCTCCCTCGCGGGGCGCGGGCGGTGACCGCCGTCTCGTCCATCCGCGGGCTCCAGACGCCGGAGGGTGTGCCGATCCAGCTGGAGCTGGCCAGCGTGGGCGACCGGCTGGTGGCGGCGATGGTGGACCTCTCGCTGATGAATGCGGTGGGGCTGCTGCTCGCCATCCTCGCCCTGTTCACCGGGGGGCGCGGGCGGGCGGAGCTGGCCTCGGCGGTGATGCTGGTGTCGTTCTTTCTCATCCGCTGCTTCTACTTTCCGATCTTCGAGCTGCGCTGGCGGGGACAGACGCCGGGAAAGCGGGCGACGAAGATCCGGGTCATCTCCCGCTCGGGCGGTCCGCTGACCGCGCGGGCGGTGGTGGCGAGAAATCTGCTGCGGGAGCTCGAGCTGTTCCAGCCGCTGGGCATCCTCCTCGCGCCGGCGGCGGTGGCCGGGGGGTTTCCGCCCTGGCTGGGGCTTCTGGCGGGGCTGTGGGTGGTGGTGTTCGCCGTGCTGCCCCTTGTGAACCGCGACCACCTCCGGGCCGGAGACCTGGTGGCGGGGACGCTGGTGGTGCGCGCCCCGCCGATGCTGCTCCTCGACGACCTGGGAGCCGCCCGCGGGCGCCCGGCGCTGCAGTTCCGGGTGGAGCAGCTCGACATCTACGGGGCCTACGAGCTGCAGACGCTGGAGGCGGTGCTCCGGCTGGGCAACACCCTGGACAACGCGAGCGCGCTCGCCGCGGTGGCCGAGCAGATCCAGAAGCGGATCGACTGGACGCCGGGGACCGAGCGGGTGGGCCCGTACGAGTTCCTGAGCATATTCTACGCCGCGCAGCGGGCGCGGCTGGAGCAGCGCCTGTTGCTCGGCGAGCGGCGGGAGCGAAAACGGGCCTAGCGGAACACGGCGGTCAGCTGCTCGATGTCGATGCCTTCCTTCTCCGAGCGCAGCTGGTAGTAGATGACGCCGTAGAGGACCGCGCTGAAGGAGAGAACCAGGGCCTGCGGCAGGGTCTGCCCGAGCAGCTGCGAGACGAAGGTCGTCGACTGGCCCACGATGAGGCGGGCGATCGCGCCGAGCGCGCCACCGGCGATGCCCAGGAGGAGCAGGAGGCCGAACAGCGCCCAGCGATGGCCCGCGGTGAGCTCGGCGCTGCGGGCGCGCGGGTCGACGTTCCGCTCGGCGATGACCACCGGGGAGATCAGCGCCCAGCGGACGGCGAGGATGATGCCGGGGATGACGAGCAGCAGCATCCCGGCGCCGATCATTAGGCCGGTGAAGATGGCAGCGGCGAGCAGCGGGCCCGCGCGGGATAGGCCGTAGGAGATCGAGGCCGAGGCGCTCGGGCTCCTCCCGCGGAGCTGCTCGAGCACCGAGTACGTCATGAGCCCGGTGACGACGTAGGCGAGGACCATGCTGATGACGAACCCGAGCAGGTACAGACCCCACCCGTTGGCAGAGGTGGGGATGGCGGGCGAGAGCAACAGCATCGGGATGTAGGCCACGACCGAGACGGCGAAGAAGAAGGGCAGATTCTTCCCCCACACGGCGACGCTCCGGGAGATCGCAGAGCCGATGGAGAACGTCTCGCGGGCGGGGATGGCGGGGCTGGGGACGAACTCGGTTGGACGCATGAGGGTGACGATGGCCCGGCCGGCCGGAAGCAGGCAAGCAGGCGCACCCGGCGACGCATCCCACCGAAAGGACGGGGTTCCTGGAGTGCGTCTCAGAGGCTCCAGGTGGCGCCGCCCGCTTGCGCGGACGCGCGTTTGCCAGTACGAGGGCGGCTCCGGTTTCGTCGTCCTGCGCGATTAGCTCAGCTGGATAGAGCGTTGGCCTCCGGAGCCAAAGGCCACAGGTTCGAATCCTGTATCGCGCGCTCTGAAGCCCCCGATTTCTCCTGAAGATTTTTTCGGAGAAGTTGGGGGCTTCGTCGTTTTCGTACCGTCCGAGTGGATCTTCCACTTTTCTTCACCTGCGGGTCACGTCGTGAGAGGTCGAGCGGCAGCCAGCCAGTCACGAGTCCGGCCCGGGCCATCGCCCGCCTAAGCACGTCCGCCAGCCTCGAGGACCTGGACATCATCTGCCCGTGGCCGGGACAGCCTCTCTGGGCTGGGTCCTGAGCCTGATCCGATCCGGTGGACGGGTTGAGAAGAGACAATCTACTTCGTCGTGGTCGTGCTGAGACGAGTCGATCGAGGAGGGTTGCGGGGGGAGACCGACTGGCTGTGGGAAACCGGCGGAGTCCCAGAGGAGGGGGTACCTGAGGTCAGGGCGAGGTGCCGTTCGTCGTTCCTGCTGCCAGCCAGAGGCCTCGTTTCTTCGCCCGACCACTCCGACCAGCCGAGTTCCAACAAGCGGGTGCCGCGCGGAGGTCTCTGAAACTCGCACAGAGCGCCGCGAGGCCTGCGCTGGTCGCGTCACCCACGCGGTCCACACCCCGAAAGTGAAGACGATCATGGGAAAGCGCGGCGTTTGGATCGCGGTCAGCGCGATCGATCTTGGATGAGCGCGCGCGCGTTTGAGGTCGTGTGAGCGCGGGTGTATCGCGAGATATGGAGCGCGGGTTACTGGGTGGTGTCCACCTCCTGATCAGACCTTCGCGACTTTCCGGTGATGCGCACGAGGATGCCTTTGTGGACCAGCCTGTCGGCGATGGCAGAGGCCGCCGCGCTGTTGGAGAAGAGGCTCCCCCAGTCCTTGAATGCCAGGTTGGTGGTGACGATAGTCGAGGAGCGCTGGTAACGCCGGTTGAAGACTTAGTAGAGCAGGTCGGCTCCGCGAGCATCGAAGTTTAGGTAGCCCAGTTCTGCAGCCCCCAGCCTGCGGTCGTCCCTCCAGCGCCGGTGGGGCGGCCTACCTGAACGTGCACGCCGACGCCTGCAAGCCCGGCGAGATCCGCGGCGAGATCCAGTGGCGGACCCCTGACCGGCGGTCCACCTTCGAGGCCGGGCGCATCACCGGGCGGCGCGGGGCGGAGGCTCTCCCGCCAGTCCAGTGGCCAGCCCGAGCCGTACCAGGAGCAGGCGGTAACGCGACTCGCCGCGGAGGCTCGCCAGCGGCGGGTCGACGCGCATCGCCATCACCAGCGGCTCGTGCCGGGCGATCGCCTCCTCGAGGTGCGAGAGAGCTTGCTCGCGCAGGCCGAGCAGGGACTCGATCTGCGCCACCGGGTATGCCCCGGCGGAGCCACGCGCGTGGCGGTTCTGCCGTTGCACGAGGAGCTGCTCCAGCAGCGCCTGAGGACCTCCGCTCGCCAGCGCCCGCTCGTCCTCGACGACGGCGGACAGCGCCTCGGGGTCGTCGAGCAGCTCGACGAAGCGGCGAAACTCCACCAGGTAGCTCGCGTAGTCCCCCCGGTGGAAGTACATCTCGGCCAGGTACCGGTGAGGCGAGACGAGGTCGGGTTCCGTCCGTGCCAGCCGGCTCTCCACCTCCACGGCTTCCTCCTGCTGACCCGCGGCGTAGAGGACCAATCCCCGGTCGGCGACGATCGAGGACGAGGTAGGCTCGAGTTCCTGCGCCCGTCCGATCTCCTCAAGGGCATCCGCGTGCCGTCCGAGGAGCATCAGGGAGGTGGCGAACCAGTGATGGGCGTCGGCGTCCCGCGGGTCGAGGGTGATCGCCGTCCGGAACTCCCGCTCCGCGGTCGGTACATCGAAGCTCCAGTTGAACGCGGCGAAGGCCAGCGCCCGATGGCCGAGCGACGACTCGGGGTCGAGCTCCACCGCCTTCTGCGCCGCGGCGATGGCCCGGGGAAAGGCCTCGCTGTCCGGCATCAGCGAGTACTCGCGCAACAGGTTGTACGAGTCCGCGAGCCCTGCATACGCCGGGGCATACCCTGGAGCGCGCTTGACGAGCCGGTTGAAGCACTCCACCGCGTCCTGGAGCCGCTCGGCGGAGCGCCGGCTCCAGGCGTAGCGGCACTGGAGATACTGCTGGGCTGCCTCGGGATCGACAGATTGGCCAGGGTGGACGGCGCTCGGTCGCCAGTTCTCGCCGCCGACCCACACCAGGCCCCCGGCCCCGAGGACCAGGACTAGGAGGATCAGCCGGGCTGCCGGACGCCAGGCCCTCGGTGACCCGCGGTCCGAGGCCCTCGCTTCCGGGCGAGGCTCTCCGGGCTCCTCGTCATCCCCCGGATGGTGCTCCAGCCACCGCCGCAGCTCGTGGGCGTAGGCGTACACCCCGCCCCTCCCCTTCCCTGGAATGCGATGGACGGGGAGCGCGCGTTCCTTCTCCCAGCGCTTGACGGTTCGAGGATCGCGACGGAAGAACGCCGCGATCTCCTTCCACGAGTCGAGCCGTCGCTCGTCCTCGACGCCGGCTCCCGCTCGGAGGTCCATTCCGTCCCTGTGGCTGTCTACTGCCCGCCGGAACGGCGGAGCAAGCAGCGTGGGATCTCCGGGGGCATCAAGGGGCAGGAGGGGATCCGCTCTCGCCCGGCACGAGAACCACGTGTACGGCTTGGGGTTCGGGACGCGCCGATCGGCATTTGCCGCTCGATGGCGGAAGGAAGCACGGGTGACGCCCCGTCCAGGCACCCGGGCGGGGAGATCGACCGATGAAGGCTCTGGCAGCGGTGGCGGCTCTGGCGATGCTATTCGCTTGCGGCGGCAGCAGCGGGAACGACGATGGCGGAAGCAACACCACCGGACCGACCAACGATTCCGGGACGCCGAACGACGCCGGGCAAGACGGTGGGACGACCCCCGACGCTGGGCAGGACGCCGGACCCTCGGATGGCGGCTACACCATTGGTGGTTTCTTCACCTTCTATTACTCGACCCTGTCTGGCGGTCAGCTCGTGCTGGCCACGCCTGGACAGCCCGACCTCGTCAATCCGCCGAACCCCTTCCACTTCGCGAATCGCGTTCCGACCGGGACGCACTACAACGTCACCATCACGCAAGTTCCGACCAACAACACCTGCACCATTCTCGACGGGGGAACGGGCGTGGTGGGGACCGACAACGTCACCAGTATCAACCTCAGCTGCGCCATCATGCTTCCTTGAGAATGCTGCCCTGAGCCTCCGGGCCGTGCTCACTTCTGGAGCGCGGCCTTCACCGACATCGGGATCTTGAGCGCGCCCGAGATGGGGCAGCCGCTCTTGGCGCCCTCGGCCGTCTTCTCGAACGCGGCGGCGTCGATGCCCGGGTCCCAGCCCTTGACCTCGAGGGCGGACGAGCGCACCTCGAAGCCGCCGCCTTGCTTCGGGCCAAACTCGACCACGCAGCTCGTCTCCAGCCGCTTCGCCGGGTGCCCGCTCTGCGCGAGCGCGTGCGAGAGCGCCATCGAGAAGCAGCTCGCGTGTGACGCGGCGAGCAGCTCCCCTGGCGTGCCCGACGCCCCCTCGGTCCGTACAACGAGCACCGTCCGCACGGCTCGATCGGGAACCTCACCCCGACCGAGTTCGCTGCCACCGTGAGGACGAACGAGGGCTCGAAAGAGGCGATTTCCTCAAGCTAGAAACCGTCCAGTTTTCGGGGGAGGTCACGAAGCGAACCCCTCGACCCTCAACTGGTCCAGTTTTTGGGGGGCAGGTCACGTGGACTGGCCGCCGAGGAAACCAGGTCTGAGCTTCCCCTGATTCGATGGACGGTTGGGTTAAGCCGCCGCAGTGACGTCGTAGGCGAGGCAGAATGGCGGCCACCAGTTCGGGACTCCGGGATTCGCCACCAGTCGGTCATGGAAGAAATCGAGAAAGCCGTGACCGGCCAACGACGCGGTAGGGCAAGGTTAGCGAAGCCCAAGCGCGGTTCCCTGTTTCTCGACGACCATCCCCACTGCTGCGCCTTCCCGGAGCCTCGGCGCCGTCCGCGACGCTGACCCCGTCAGTCGCCCGGCTCACCCCCGACGACGCCGTGCCCCGCGCGTGGCCCCGACGGGAGGTCTCCAGGGCGGATCTGCTGCGACAGGTATTCTGCCTCGCCGACCTGCCGGACGAGCTCGAGCTGGCTCTCCAGCCAGTCGGCGTGCGCCTCGGTGTCGAGGAGGATGCGCTCGAGCAGCTCCCGGCTGCCGTTGTCACCGAGGCTTCGGGAACGCTCGACGCCCTGGTTGTAGCGGCCCACGTTCTCGAGCTCCGTCGCGAGATCGAGGGTCAGCATCTCGGCCACGGTCTCGCCGACGTTCACCTTCCCGAGACGCTGGAGGTTGGGGAGGCCCTCGAGGAAGAGCACGCGCTGCACCAGCGCATCGGCATGGCGCATCTCGCCAATAGACTCGCGGTAGACGACCTCGGCGAGACGGTCGTAACCCCAGTTCTTGAGAATGCGTGAATGAAGGAAGTACTGGTTGATCGCCGTCAGCTCCGCGGTGAGCGCCTCGTTGAGGAGCTCGATCACGTCCGGGTTTCCCTTCATCCAGTGGACTCCGAGAGGATGGCGAGGTGGGCCTGGCAGCCTACCGGAGGCGCGCCCTGGTCGCGGGTCTTCTCGGACACGTTCTCCCGGAGAATTGCCACGAGTCGATGGACGCAGGAACCGCACCCGGTGCCGGCGCCGCAGGTCTCTTGGATGTCCGCGACGGTCCGCGTACCCCCGGCGGCCAGGGACTGCACGCGGTGGTCGGACACGGCCCGGCAGAGACAGACGATCAAGACGCGAGAACAGGTGTCGGCGTGGAGGGAGAAGCCCTCGACGAAGGCAGTCCGGCGGCCCCGGCGTCGGGCAGCAGGACGCGGCCCACTGCGTGCCACCTGGATGCCCTCGAGCTGCAGGACATCGAGCGCTCCGGCTGCTCGGCGAGCTCAAGGTTGTTGCAACTCGATGACGATAACCGCGGGCCCGGGATCCACTCCGGCGGCTCCCGCGGGTGTGCCGCGACACCGGCTGCGCTGACGTTGCGAGCACGCGGACTCGACAATCCACGTTGACACAATGTCGGTTGGGGTAAGCCTCGGGTGACGGGGGGCTCCGCCTCGACGCGCATCCAGCGTGCCCCTCTCTTCGCAGGAGGGAACCCATGCACGTCGGTACTCGTTGGCGCCGCGCAGCGGTGCTCGTCGTCCTGTCGCTCTGCATCGCAGCGCCGGTCTCGGCGCGAAGTGCGCTGAAGAAGATCCCGGGGGCGGTGGACCTGGGGAAGGTCAGTGACTCGAAGACGGTCAACATCTCCGTCTGGCTCAAGATGAACCAGGGGTCCGCCGTGGAGCAGAAGTTCCAGGCGGTCCACGACCCGTCGTCGGCGCAGTACCAGCAGTGGTCGGGCTCTGCGTTCTCCGCAAACGCGCCCAGCGCAGCGGACGCCCAGAAGGTCAGCGACTACTTGAGGTCGCAGGGCCTCAAGGTCCTCGGTGTGGGGCCGAACAACCTCTTCGTCCGGGCGACCGGGACGGCGGCGCAGGTCCAGTCGGCGATGAACGCCGATCTGCACAACATCCAGCTAGGGTCGAAGACGTTCCAGGCCAACCTCGCGGGACCGTCGCTGCCCGCGAACGTGCAGGCGGTGGTGAGCCACGTGGGCGGCCTCGACGACATCCGTCCTCAGCCGAGGATCGCCCGGCCAGTGGACCCGGACGGGAAGTTCACCCGGGCGAGCCTCAGCGGAAATCCGAACGGGCTGTTCTTCTCGGCCGGGTGCTTCCGGAAGCCACAGACGGTGCAGTTCACCTCGGCGGACGCGACCGCGACCTACTCCGGAAACCGCTACGGGCAGGACATCACCAACACCGACATCGGGATGCTCCCGCCGTGCGGCTACCAGCCGTCCGACATCCAGGGCGCGTACTCGCTCGACAAGCTGTACCGCAAGGGTCTGGACGGGAGCGGGCAGACGGTGGCCATCGTCGACGCGTTCGGGTCGATCACCATCCAGCAGGATCTCGCCGTCTTCTCGGCGGCGATGGGC